>Ga0070695_100002173_pt1 | contig 11236 bp, 13 predicted proteins | sample KBSK1252metaG_FD_65471 | JGI IMG/M metagenome (GOLD analysis project Ga0070695, IMG submission 65471) | Corn, switchgrass and miscanthus rhizosphere microbial communities from Kellogg Biological Station, Michigan, USA - KBS K1-25-2 metaG | ecosystem: Host-associated > Plants > Roots >...
TGGCTCGAGAGCGAGGTGCTCTCCCTGCGAGGCGAGGCGATCCTGCTCGAGCCGGACGCGCTGCGGCACGCGATTGCCGCTCGCGCGAAAACGCTCGCGAAGGAGCTCGGAGTCGAGCGGATGCGCGCGCGCGTCTGAGCTACTTCGGGATGAAGCTCATCGTGCCGTTGCTCTCGAGGATGCCCCACTCCACAGCCTCGACCGACGCGATCTGCTGAGCGCGCATCTCTTCCGCCACCTCGTCCTCCGTCAGCCGCTCGCGCTTCAGGTTGCGCTCGATCAGCTTGCCGGCCTGGACGATGACGATCGGCTCACCCTCGAGGACCCTACGCACGCGACGTGACCTGTAACTGAGGTACGAGCTGCCAACTTGAAGGGCAGCGATCGTGGAGATCGCGATGACCGCGCCCGTGACGGAATAGTCGTCCTGCGTCAACCCTTGCTGAATCGCGTCCCCCAGCACGATGAGCAAGACGAGGTCGACGGCGCTGAGTGTGGACAGCTCCCGGCGGCCCATCACGCGCATGAGAAGGACGACGAACGCGTACAAGAAGATTGCTCGAAGCGCTATATCCATCTACGGGAACACCGTGAGAGTCCGATGGAGGGTGATCAGCGCTCGGTTGCCGTCGTACAGCGTGAGGTCCTGACCCTGGCTGCCAACCGTGGTCGGGTTGACTTGGAAGTCGAGGACGAGCACGGACGAATGCCCGGCCGAAATCGGGCCGAGGTCGAAGGCGAGCTTGCCGTTCTTGCTGCTCTCGCTGACGGGCGACGGTTCCACCGTGTTGATCGTCAGACCGTCGAGCCAGCCACCGTCGAAGACGAGCGCGGCTTGAGCGAGACTCTTCGTCGCTGTGATGGTGAACCGCGCCTGGTAGAGAAGGCCTCCACGCACGCGTGAGGGCGCAGAGACCGACAGCCGTGCGGCCGCAGCAGTGCCGGTCGACGTGTCGGGCCGCTGCCCGAACACGTTCAGCAGGGCGAGCACCGGTACGACGCAGACGAGCGCGAACAGACCGCGCCTGACCCAGATCTCGTTCCGGCGTGGCCCGAGGTCACGGTCGCGGCGCAGAATGATCGTGTCAGGGATCTGCGCCACGCAGATGTTGTCAACCGCGGCGACCGTAGCTAAACAAGCCGTTGCCGCCGCTCCGAATCTGCGCGAGGATCCGGCCCGTGGAGCTCGATATCCGCTACGCACGCAGCGGCGGGGTCGCGATCGCCTACCAGGTCGTGGGCGACGGTGACACCGACCTCGTGTACGTCCCCGATTACATGTCCAACCTGGTGTATGGCTGGGCGTCGCCGTATTTGCGCGAGTTCTACGAGCGGCTTGCGCGGTCGTTCCGCCTGATCCTCTTCGACAAGCGCTGCACCGGTCTCTCGGACCACGGTGGACAGTTCGCGGCGCTCGAGACGCGCATGGACGACCTGCGGGCGGTTCTCGACGACGTCGGCTCGACGAACGCCGTCGTCCTCAGTGCTCACGAGGGCAGTGCCATGGCAGCGCTCTACGCTGCGACCTACCCGGAGCGGGTGCGCGCGCTCGTGCTCTTCCACCCCGGTCCCGATCTTGCGGAGGACGAGCCGGAGGCACAACAGGAGCTCACGGACCTGCGCGACCGCTGGGGCACGCGCGCCTACAGCGACGAACTCCTACTCCATGGCTGCCAGACGCTGTACGAGCGCGAAGAAGACCGCGAGTGGTTCGCCAACCACCTCCGCGTCGGCGCGAGCCCCGCCGTCGCCTACGCCCTGAACCGCGCCTTCCTCGAAACGGATCTGAGCGAGGTCTTGCCTGCCGTCAGAGCTCCGACGCTTGTCCTGTACCGAAGGGGTTCGATCGGCGAGGGCCCAGCGCTCGAGGTGGCACATCTGATCTCCGGCGCGCGGTGCATTCCTGTTTCGGGCACGGACTACTTCGGAATCTTTCTCTCCCTCGACATCGCCGACGAGCTCGAGCGATTTATCGCCGGCGAAGAAGCGGCCGAAGTCCCGGACACGGTGCTCGCGACGGTCCTCTTTACCGACATCGTCGCCTCGACCGCGCGGATCGCCGAACTCGGCGACCGAGCGTGGCGGGAGCTCCTCGACCAGCATCATTCGCTCGTCCGCCGGGAGCTCGGGCGGTTCCGCGGCGAAGAACGGGACACTGCAGGCGACGGCTTCTTCGCAACGTTCGACGGCCCCGCGCGCGCGATCCGCTGCGCGCAAGCCGTCGTGGAAGGCATGCATCGACTCGGACTCGAGGTGCGCGCCGGTGTCCACACGGGCGAGTGCGAGATCCACGACGGCAAGGTTGCGGGCCTGGCCGTCTCGATCGGGGCACGCGTCGCCGCTGCCGCCGGGCCGGGCGAGGTGTTCGTCTCGCAGACCGTCAAAGACCTCGTCGCCGGCACGGGGCTGGCTCTCGAGGACCGCGGCGAACGGGAGCTGAAGGGAGTGCCTGGGACGTGGCGCCTGTATGCAGCGACGGAGGCTGTGGAGTAGTGCCGATCGATCGGTCACGAATGAACGCCGTTGGCGACATTGTCCTCACCGAGGTGAAGGCGCTGCGTGCACTGGCGGATCCAGCCCGTCTCGATCTCTTCGATCTCGTCCGGCGAGACGGCCCGATAGCTGTCGAGGACGTCTGCGCCCGCCTCGGCCTAGCGGCCACCCCGGCAGAGAACCACCTCCGGCAACTCGCCGAAGCCGGGCTGATCGAACAGGACCGGGCCGGCAGGTGGAGCACCGAGGCGCGTGGGATCTACTTCGAGATCCCCGACGAGCCACAGGCGCAGCGCGCCGCCCGCGAGCTGAGCAACGCGATGCTGGTCAGGTACGCATCGATTCCCTCCGAGTGGGTGCACGGGATCGAGCCCTCGCTCGATGTGACGTGGGCGCGGGCGACGGGGCTGTTCAACGCACGAGTGGAGCTCACGCCTGACGAGCTGCGCCGGCTGCAGAACGACCTCGAACAGCTCCTCGAGCCCTTCACCAACCGATCTGTAAGCGATCGGCCGGCGGATGCGGCACCGGTGCGGATCCTCGCGTACTTCCTGCCCGAGCGGGCTACTGACCCACCGGAAGCGTAAGCGTGAAAACCGCGCCAGGCTCGAGGCCCGACATGACGGTGAGCGAGCCGCCGTGGGCCTCGGCGATCGAGCGAGCGATGAAGAGGCCGAGTCCTGTCCCCGGCTTTGACGCGCCCGGCACGTCCACGCGACCGAACTTCTCGAAGATGCGCGCTTGCTGGTCGCGCGGAATCCCCGGGCCTGAGTCGCGGACGTCGATCTGAACCGCGCCGTTCCCGACTGCAGCCGAAACGCGAACCTCGCCACCCTCCGGCGAGTACTTCACGGCGTTCTCGATGAGGTTGCCGAGTACCTGCCGGAGTCTCGCGCGGTCGCCGCGGATCGCCGGCAACCGACCGCGAGCCGACGTAACGACGGCAACGTCCTGCTGGGCCAATTCGGCCGCCTCGACCGCCTCTTCGACGAGACGGGCGAGATCGACCTCCTCGAAGCGGTAGCTGAAGGTCCCGGCCTCGATGCGGGACGTGTCGAGCACGTCGCCGACGAGCTCCGCGAGCCGTGATGTCTCGTCACCGATGAGCGCGAGGAACGATTCGCGCTGATCGGCCGAGAGCATGCGCCATCGGTCCTGGAGCGTTCGCGCCGCGCCGATCACGGCGGCCATGGGACTTCGAAGCTCGTGCGAAACCAAAGAGACGAAGTCGGCACGCAGCTGCGAAAGCCGGGCCAGCTCCTCGACGCGGCGCCGTTCCGCCTCGTAGGCGCGGATGTTCTGCACCGCGGTCGCGACGAGGCGGCCCAGGAGGGAGACCAGCTCGATCTCGTCCTCGCTGAAGGCGTCGGGGCGATCGCGGGAGAGGGTCAGCATCCCGATTGGGCGCGCGCCCAGCAGAAGCGGCGTCACGAGTTCGCTGCGCAGGCCGAGCGCGAGGAGCAGCTCGTCCTCCGGGTACTCCCGCTCGGTGAGGTCGTGCCGCACGACGATGTGACCGTCGAGGACGCGCTCGAGCACGGAGCCTTTGATCGGGCCGGCGTTCCCGGGCGGGAAGATCTCCGACGCGCCGACCCCGGCGGTGGCCATGGTGGTCGCGGTCTCGGCCTCAACGAGGACGATCGCCGTGCGCTCGAACGGGACGAGCCCGCGCAGCTCGCGGATGAAGGCCCCGAACGCCTCGTCGAGCTCGAGCGACGAGCCGAGGGCTCGTGCACACCGGTTCGCCGTCTCGAGGACGTCCACACGATGCCCGAGCTCGTCGCGCAGACGCTCGGCCTCGGCCGCGCGCGACTCGGCCCGCAGCCGCTCCGCCCCGAGGGTGTCGCGTAGGCGCCCGATCACGAGGCCCGAGAGGACCCCCACGAGGACACGGGCGAACGCCGTCCGCCATTGCAAGCCCGGGCCGAGGTAGTCGATCACGATGGTCGATCCCGTCATCACGACCCCGCCGATGAGGCCGCCCACGAGCCCGAAGCGCAGCGCTGCCGCCGCGACCGGGATCAGATAGAGCGCGCGCCATGGCTCGGCGGTCTGGTACGAGAAGACGGCGATGAACCAAACGGCGACGACTGCGTCGAGGATGAGGAGCAGCACCCGGGCACGGACGCGGGCCGCTGACCCGAGCTCGATCGCCGAAAGCGTCCCGGAGAAAAGGGTGACGGCGGTGAAGTATCCGACGAGTGCCCACGCCCACGGCGTGTACGACGGTGGGAAGTCCGTGACGCCGACGACGATCGCGGCCACGACCACGAGTCCTGCTCGCAGCAGCACGAGCCACTGACCGGGACGTTTAGGCATTTCGCTCCCTCATTCGTGCGAGCGCCCACGCCGCGACCTCGCGCGTCACCTCGTCCGGGTCGTCAAGACAGGCGGCCACCGCGTCCCGTTCGCCGTCGCCACCCACGTTGCCTGCCGCGACGAGCGCATTGAGCCGGAGGCGCCGGCCATCGTTGCGCGGGACGTAGAGCCTGGCGAAGCGGTGTCTCAGCTCGTCGGGATCGCTACGCAGCCAGTCCACGAGCGAGACGTGGGGCGTCGCGCCTTCCGGCATCTTCTCCCCCGCCCGCCGCTTCTCGACGCCACGGTTCCACGGACAGACGTCTTGACAGATGTCGCAGCCGTACACCTGTGCGGCGAGGTCGGCCCGGTACTCGCCGGGCGGCGGCGCCGGCGCCTGCGTCCAGTAGGAGAGGCAGCGTGTGGAGTCGAGCGTTCCCGGCTCGTCCAGCGCACCGGTCGGACAGGCGTCGATGCAGAGCCGGCAGTCGCCGCAGTCGAGGTCGAGCGGCGGGGTGGGCTCGAGCTCAACGTCCGTCACGAGCGTCCCGAGCACGACCCAGGAGCCGTGTCGGCGCGTAATGAGAAGTGTGTTCTTGCCGTAGAAGCCGACCCCGCTCCGTGCCGCCCCCTCCCGGTCGACGTGCTGGTTCGCGTCGACCAGCACGCGATACGTCCCGCCGAGCCTCCGGCCGAGCTCGTCGAGCTTCTCCCGCAATGTCTCGTAGGCGTCGAACCAGGTGTAGCGGGGCAGCCTCCCGTGACCCGGCGGCCGCTCCGGCTCCGGATGCCAGTAGCAGAACGCGGCCGAGACGACGGTCCGAGCCTCCGGCAACAGCGCCTCGGGATGGCACGACTCCTCGGGCCGCGCCATCGTGAAGCGCATGTCGGCGAAGAGCCCGCGCGCGCGCCGCTCGCGGATATGGCGCTCCGTGTCGGCATAGGGCGCCGCCGGCGCCGCGCCGATCGCGTCGAGCCCGAGCTCACGCGCCAGAGCGTGGAGTTCGGCTTCGGTCACCCGGATAGTCTGCCGCGATGCGCGCGGTTCGGATCCACGAAGATGGCGGCCCGGACGTCCTCGTGCTCGAGGAGGCCCCCGATCCGGTCGCGGGTCCCGGCGAGGTCCTCGTCCGCCTCCGCGCTTCGGCGCTCAACCACCTCGATATCTGGATCCGCAAGGGCTTGCCCTCGGTTCCGAAACCGCGGATCCTCGGCGCAGACGGCGCCGGCGTCGTCGAGGCAGTCGGCGAGGGTGTCAATGGGTTCGAGCCGGGCGAGCGCGTCGTCCTCAACCCAGGCATCGAGGTGGGCGGCGGCCGCATCCACGTGATCGGCGAGCACGGCGACGGGACGAACGCCGAGCGGATCGCCGTGCCGGCGACGAACGTCCACCCCATTCCCGGCGGGTTGAGCTTCGAGGAGGCGGCCGCCTTCCCGCTCGTCTTCGAGACGGCCTACCGGATGCTCGTCACGCGGGCCTGCCTGCGCGAGGGCGAATGGGTGCTCGCGTGGGGTATCGGTGGCGGTGTCTCGACCGCGACGCTGGCGATCGGGAAGGCACTCGGCGCGAGGGTCATCGTCACGTCGTCGAGCGAGGCAAAGCTCGAGCACGCGCGCGAGCTCGGTGCAGACGCAACCGTGAACCACGCAACCGGCGACGTAAGGGAGGCCGTGAAGGAGGCGACGGGAGGTCGCGGCGCCGACATCGTGGTCGAGAGCGTCGGCGAGGCGACGTGGGCCACGTCGCTCCAGGTCGCGGCTCCCGGCGGCCGCATCACGGTCTGCGGCGCGACGAGCGGGCCGAACCCGCCTGCAGCGCTGCACCGCGTCTGGTGGAAGCAGCTCTCGATCCTCGGCTCCACGATGGGAACGGCCGAGGATTTCGCAGGCGCCTACGAGCTCGTTGCGAGTGGCCGCGCGCGCCCCGTGGTCGACACGGTGCTTCCGCTCGAGGAGATCCGCGCCGCGCACAAGCGGCTCGAGGCCGGCGAGCAGCTGGGCAAGATCGTCCTCACGATCTGATGCCGCTTCAGAACAGGGTCACACCGCTCGGCGAGCTGATCGAGACACCCGAGCGCGGCCTCGTCTACGGCAACCGCGGATGCCTGCACGACGACCACGGGATCATCCGGCGGCAGTGGCAGGTGAAGCGGTGGATCTCCTGTCGTCTGGAGTTCCGCGGCCGCCGCCGAGTAGGCGGGCCGATGCCGCCGGGTCGCTACACGGGCCTTTTCTTCCTCGACGACGCGACGGCGCTTGCCGCCGGGCACCGTCCGTGCGCGGAATGTCGCAACGCGGACTACCGAAGCTTCCTCGCCCTCACCGGCGCCGCCGGCGCCGACGAGCTCGATCGCCGCCTCCATGCAGAGCGCGGCCGCTTGCACGGACGCGCGTTGAAGGAGCTCCCCGACGGTGCGTTCGTCGTACTCGACGGCGAGCCGTGGCTCATTCTCGGTTCGGAGCTCTTGCGTTGGACTCCGGGCGGCTACACCGAACGGCGCACGCGGTTCAACGGCCGTGTCGACGTCGTCACGCCGCCGACGAGCGTGCAGGTCCTGGCCTCAGGCTGGAGTGGCAGCGTGCCGCTTGTCCATCCTCATGCGGCGTGCCCGGCCGCGAACTGGACGAGCAGCACGTTTCCGGGGGAGTCGACCCGATCGGCTACCGCCCAGTCGACGACGAGCCAGGGACCTGACCCGTCAGGCAAACGAAGGACTTCTCCGAGCCGCGGTTCGCGAATGGCACTCGGTGATCGATAGCCGCCGAGGATCTCCGGCGCCTCGAAGTCGCCGCGCCGGCCTTCCCTCACGCTCCACACGACGCGTCCCATGTCCGAATTGTGGCAGGTAGACCTCGCCCGAAATGAGTGAAATCTTGGTGTTTCCCTCGCCCGCTCCGTGGTAAATCTCCGCGAACCTACTCGTGTCCTTATCGGCGCTGGAACCACGACGCCTCGGCCGGTGTACCGAGGTTGTAGGGCGTCGACGAAAGGAACTACTGTGCGCAAGCTTCTCGTGCTCTCGACCGTCGGGACGCTCGCGGCGCTCGCCGCGACCGCCCCCGCTTCGGCGAAAGGCCCCTCGGCCGCCTCCGTGAGCGGACCCGGCCTCGACCATGCCCTCCGAATCGCAGGCTACGGCGAAGGATGGCCCGGAAGCCCGCTCGGCCCGCTCGTCCAGTTCGGCGGCTTCTTCCCGCAGGCGTACGACCAGATCCCGGACCCGACGACTCGGGCGCAGCCCGCCGGAGATCTCGGCCCGCGCTACCGCGTCGTGTACCGGGTGCCCGGGCCGAACGGGACCAGCACCCTCCTCCAGGACGTCTACCCGTACGCGAAGCCCGCGCCGGTCACACACATGCAGGCAGGCCAGCGCTTCTGGGGCGACATGCACACCCACGGCGGCTGGTTCATCTCGGGAGCGGGAGTGAAGAGAGCCCTCGTCAAGGCTGGGTTACCGCCGTCGCCACCGCCCGACTCCGACGGCGGGTCGTTTCCCTCGGGATGGGCCGCCACCGGCACAGTTGCGTTCGTCCTCCTGCTGATCCTCGCGCTGCGCCGGCGTGGGATCGCATGGCCCCGGATGCTGAGAACCACCGGCTGAACAATGACAATCCGTCCGTGCAACCACCAGGCGAGGAGACGCTCGTCGAGCGAGCGCGCCGGGGCGACTCGGCCGCGTACGAGGCGCTCGTCCTCGCCTACCAGGCGCTTGCCTTTCGCACCGCCTTCGTGATTTCCGGCGACGCGGCCGACGCCGAGGAGGCCGCACAGGACGCGTTCGTGAAGGCATACCGGGCGCTTGGGCGCTTCCGGGCCGGCGAGTCGTTTCGCCCCTGGCTACTGACGATCGTCGCAAACGAGGCCCGAAATCGCCGCCGCGCCCGAAGCCGGCGTACCGCGCTGACCCTGCGCGCAGCCGCGGAGCTCCGAGCGCCCTACGAGGATCCGGAAGAGGCAGCGCTGGCAGCCGAGAGCCGGGAGCTGCTCCTCACCGCGGTCGAGCGGCTACGCGACGACGACCGCGACATCCTCGCCTGCCGCTACTTCCTCGAGCTTTCGGAGGAGGAGACCGCGACCGTGCTCGGGATTGCTCGTGGAACCGTCAAGTCGAGGGCGCACCGAGCGCTCGGGCGGCTGCAGGAAGAGTTGGCATGACCGACCTCGAGCTCCAGCTTCGCGACCTCGCGGCGCACCTCGATGTGCCGACGCACCCACCTCTCGCCGGCGCGGTACTCGTCCGCATCACCCGCGCGCGGCGCCGCCGTCGCGTGCTCACGCTCGCGGTCGCAACCGGGCTCGCCGCGCTCGCCGTCGCGCTCGCCGTGCCGGGCTCGCGCGCGTCGCTGCTGCGGTTCTTCCACATTCGCGGCGCCGCGGTGACGCTCGTCGACAAGCTCCCGCCGCTTGCCGGCCACCGCTCGCTCGGCACTCCGATCCCGCTCGATCGGGCGCCGTTCCGTCTACTCCTGCCGAGCGGACGCCGGCCTGCACGCCTCTACGCCGGCGACGGCGGCTACTGGCTCCGCTACCCCGGCCTGCTCCTCTTCGAGTTCGAGAGCGGCAACGGCGCCACGCTGATCAAGAAGGCCGCGGCGGGCACGCATGTCGAGTACGTCCGCGTCGGCGGAGAGACGGGCATCTGGATCGGCGCCCGCCACGCCGTGTTTCTACCGGGTGGCCCGCCGGTGGCCGCCGGGCACGTGCTGATCTGGCAGCACGGCGTGCTGACCTTGCGCCTGGAGGTTGCCGTCGAGCTCGATCAGGCGCTCGCCATCGCACGAAGCCTTCGCTGACGCCGCGAGGGTCAGCCGAAGCCGAGGATGAACTTCGCGTCGTCGGACATCTTGTCCGGCGTCCAGGGCGGGTCGAACGTGAGCTCCAGCTCGACGTTTTCGATTCCCTCGACCTGGCGCGCGGCGCTGTCGATGTCCCCCGCGATGAGCGGCCCCGCGGGGCAGCCCATCGACGTCAGGCTGTAGGTGATCTTCGCCGTCGAATCCTCGACCTCGACCTCGTAGAGGAGCCCGAGGTCGACGATGTCCATGCCGAGCTCGGGATCTTCGACCGTGCGGAGAATCTCGAGCACCTGTTCCTTCGTCGCCACACCACCAGTGTAGAGCGGCCGTACCATCCAGCCGTGCTCCTCGCCGGCGGCAACAGGTTCGTCGAGGTCGTGATCTTCCTCTCCTCGACCGTCCCCGTGATCGGGTTGATCTGGTTCGCCTGGTGGTTCCTTCGCGCAGGCAAGCGCTACGACGAGCGCGAGCGGGCGGCACGGAAGGCCGCCCGCCCCTTCGACGTCGACCGCTAAGCAGCGGGCGCGATGTTCTGGTTGACGCGGAAGACGTTGTCCGGGTCGTACTGCGCCTTGATGCGAGCGAGCCGGTCGTAGTTCGCGCCGTACATCCCACGCACACGATCGGGCTCGTCCATGTGGAAGTTGACGTAACCGCCGCCCATTGCATACGGCTTGATCGCGTCGGAGTACTCGACACACCACTCGCGAAGCGCGCCGGCGTTGGCGGGATCGGGGTCGACACCCGCGAAGACGCCGCCCCAGATCGCATCCCGGTAGGACCACGCAGTGGCGTCGTTCGCGACCCGAGACGCCGCGCCGTCGATCGGATAGAGGTGCATCGTCGACTTCCATGTCGGCAGCGCCGCGCCGTATTCGGCGTGTACGGCGACCGCCTCATCGGGGATCTCCCGGATGAACTCGCCGCGCCAGTACCACTGATCGCCCGGCGGGTACAGCGCGTCGAAGGCGGTGTTCCAAACGGGAACGGGCATCGGCGCGACCCCGTCGAGAAGTGGCTTGCCGAACGCGCGCGCCTCGCGAAGCGCGTCGGACTCCACCTCGCCGGCCTGCGTCCACGCGACGCCGCACATCTTGCGCATGTGGAGCTCCTCGGGGAACGGGGGACCGGGCGGGACCGTCAGGAACGCGAAGAAGCCGCCGAGCTCGTCCGGCGCCGCGGGGAGAAAGTCGCGATACCACGACAGCACGTCGGCCGTGTCCTCGAGGTCGTAGAGCACCGGGCCCGCGAGGACCGTCGTGACCGGATGGCAGCGGAACGAGAAGGAGGTGACGACGCCGAAGTTGCCGCCACCGCCGCGCAACGCCCAGAAGAGCTCCGGCTCGCGCTCCTCGTCGGTCTGGACGACGGAGCCGTCGGCGAGGACGACCGTCGCGGCGATGAGGTTGTCGATCGTGAGGCCCAGCGCCCGCGTGAGGTGACCCATACCGCCGCCGAGCGTGAGACCGCCGACGCCCGTCGTCCCGATGATCCCGACGGGAACGGTGAGCCCGTGCTGGTGTGACGCCTCGAGCACGTCCTTCAGGAGCGCGCCGCCCTGCACTCGCGCGACCTTTGCTCCTTCGTCGACCTCGATCGCGTTCATCTGCGAGAGGTCGATCACGAGCCCGTCGTCGACCGAGCCGAG
>Ga0070695_100002178_pt1 | contig 11225 bp, 6 predicted proteins | sample KBSK1252metaG_FD_65471 | JGI IMG/M metagenome (GOLD analysis project Ga0070695, IMG submission 65471) | Corn, switchgrass and miscanthus rhizosphere microbial communities from Kellogg Biological Station, Michigan, USA - KBS K1-25-2 metaG | ecosystem: Host-associated > Plants > Roots >...
GATGATCGCGAGCCACGCCACGGCGACGACGTTGAACGCAGAACTCGCGTCCCTCGACAGGCTCGGGACGCCCTGAGCGTGTCGTCTCTCGACTTGGCTCGGGACGACCCTGAGGCTCTCGAAGGGTCGAAGGGCGGAAACCGCAGAGCGAATCGGTTCTGTGTGTTCTGCAGTTTCCGCGTTGATCGTGTCCACGCGAGCGGGCCGCCGAACCATGCCTAGAACGAAATCTGCGCGCCGAGCTTCAGGTATCGGCCCTGCAGGATGTTGAACGGCTTCAGCCATTCGGTCGATGTTGGCGAGTAGGTCGTGTTGATGGCGGGCGGCGGCTCGCCCGCCTGCGAGGTCGCGCCCACGGCGGCGTTCGAGTTGAACGCGTTGAAGATGTCGACCATCGTCTGCAGCCGGCGCGTGCCGCGCAGCCGGAACGTCTTCCCCAGACGCAGATCCACCTGCGTGCGGCGCGGCGTGTACATCGTGCCCGGCTCGATCAGGTTCAGCGTGCGCGACGAGGCGCCGGTCAGCGCGCGTCCGAGCGACGGCCGCGCCTCGGTGCTCGTGAAATTCCACGCGGCGAGAATCTGCTGCCCCGGCAGGTTCTGCAGCACGGCGCCCAACTGAATGTCCTGCCACGGCAGCGTGTAGGAGCCTGACGCTTTGATCTGCGTCAGCCAGCCCGTATGCGTGTCGCAGAAGTTGTCGAGCGTCGCCGAGCCGACGCGCTGGCTCGGATTGTCCACGCGCGCCGCGCATTCGTTCGCGTGAATGTCGCCCGTCGCAATGCCGCCGTTCAGGAAGAGGCCTTTGCGAAGGCGCGCGTTCACCGAGATGTCGACGCCGCTGAACACCTCGCTCTGCCGGCCGTAGTTGTCCGCGAACGTCACCAGGCTGTCGACGTTCGGGACGCGCGCGAACGACGCCGGCGTCTGATCGGAGAGCCCGCAGATCTGACTGCCGCTCACGCTCGACGGCAGGCGCGAATCGGTCGGCGCGGTGACGCAGAACGTTTCGAAGTCGGCCGGCGAGACCACCTTGTTGTCGGTCACCTGGAAATGTCCCTGCGCCCGGCGGAAGAAGGCGGCTTCCGCGGAGATGTTCGATCGCAGCTCCTGCGTGACGCTCGTCGACACTTCCCAGTTGTTGCGGCGCTTGGACCAGCCGGTCACGAGATCCGGATCGAACCGCGTCGTGGTGACCGTCGTGCCGAAGCTGTTGTTGGCGGGCGGCCCGAGCTCGCTCACTTGCGGGATGCCGTCGCCGTTCGTGTCGGTCGTCCAGTTGCGAGTCGTGGAGTTGTTGATGAGGAGCGGGTTGACCTGACGCGCGAAGCCGACGGTGGACGTCTGCACGTACCGGCTGAGCGTCGCCTTGAATGCCGTCTTGCCGTTGCCGAACACGTCGTACGCGAGACCGACGCGCGGTCCGATGTCCTTCCAGTTCGGGACGTTCGTGATCTCGTCGAAGTGACGCGAACCGATCCACGTGCCGCCCACCGCGTCCTGCGCCGGCACCTTGTTGTTCAAGTAATCGAAGCGGACGCCCAGATTGAAGGTGAATCGATTGACCGTCCACGTGTCCTGCGCGTAGACGCCGAGATCGGCGACGAGCCGCTCGAGGTTCGTGTAGGGCGTGGTGCGAACGGTGACCTGAAACGGCTGCGCGGCGCGCAGGATGAGCGCCGTGTCGTAGGTCGTCCAGACGTTGGTCCGAGACGGACCTTCCTGCAGGGTGAAGCCGACCTTGAATGCGTGCGAGCCGGTGACGTACGAGAGCGAGCTGCGATAGGAGCGGAGCGACGTGATGTTGTGCGAGTAGTTGCCGTTGTAGGCGCGGAAGTTCACGCCGGTCGTCTGCTCGGTCAGCGGATACATCAGCGAGGTGGTCGAGTCCGGATTCGGTTCGCGCGTCCAGTCCTCGGTGAGGTTGCCCATGCCCGCCTCGATCAGCATCTTGCTGCTCAGCGTCGATCGAAACGTCACCGTCTCGAAATGATTCGGGTTGACGCGCTGCAGCTGCGCGGCGTCGGCCTGCGTCGTGCGGCTCAAGTTCCACAGGTTCGTCTGGCGCGGCGCGAAGTTGTAATACGCCGACAGCTTGTTCTTCGGCGTCATCTGCCACGTCAGGCGGATGTCGTCGCTGATGTTCGGCTGGCTGTCGGCGCCGGGATGATTCAGATCGGGCTCGTACCGGAAATCGATCGGGTTGACCTCGTAGTACGCGTCGGTCCGGAAGATCTTGTAGCCCCAGTAGCGATGCGCCGTCCAGAACCACAGCTTGTCTTTCTTGATCGGCCCGCCGAACGCGAAACTCGTGTCGTACAGATGATCGATCGTATCGGTCGACGTCACCCCGCGTTGTCTGAGCTCGCCGGTCAGGTTGTTCGCCTGCCACTCGTGCGTCGCGAAGTTGACGAACGCCGAGCCGCTGAAGACGTTGCCGCCTTCCTTGGGAATGATGTTCACGCGCACGCCGCCCCCGCCGGTCTCGGCGGAGATCGCGCCGACTTCGTAGCTGAGCTCCTGCGTGGAGGCGTCGTTGGTCGACACGCCGACGCACGAGTAGTTGCACGCCATGTTCGAGATCATCAGGCCGTCGAGCTGGATGAGACGGTCGTTGAACGATCCGCCGTGCGCCTTCAGCTGATTCTGATGTTCGCCCGCCGTGCCGCCCACGTCGTTCTGATTGCTGCTGACGCCGACCGTCATCACGCCAATCGTCGACCAGTTCTTCGAGGTCGGCATCGCGTCGATCGTGTCCTTCGTCACGACGGCGCGCCGCACCACGCTCTGCGTGTCGACGACGGGCGAGGCGCCGGTGACGGTGACGGTTTCTTCGATCTGTCCGACGCGCAGATCGGCGTTGACCGGCGCGGTGAACGCGGCCGTCAGCTCGATGCCTTCGCGTTTGACGGTGCTGAAGCCGGGCAGCGCGAACGTGACCGTGTAGATGCCGGGCCGGAGATCGACGATCTTGTATTGTCCGCGCTCGTCGGTCGTGACCGATCGCACGCGTTCGATCAGCGCGGGGCTCGACGCCTCGACGGTGACGCCCGGGAGCACGGCGCCGGTCGCGTCTTTGACGACACCCGCGATGGCGCTGGCCTGCGCGAACGCGACATGCGGCCGCGTCAGACCCAGCGCGCAAACGACCAGGAGCCCGCTCGCCATCTTCCGCATAACGCCTCCTGCGATACGACGGCCTTCGCCTGTGGCGCAGCCCTTAGGGCTGCGTGAACGGGGCCACTATACTCTTGCGCGAGTTGCTGGTGCCCATGCTGCTTTCCCTGATCTTCCAGTTACTCAGCGCTGCGCCGGCGGACGAGGTCACGTTCACGCGCGACGTCGCGCCAATTCTGTACGCGCGCTGCGTCGGCTGTCATCGGCCGGACGGGCCTGCGCCGTTCAGTCTGCTGACCTACGGCGACGCGAAAGAGCGCGCCACGCTCATCGCGGCCGTCACCAGACAGCGATACATGCCGCCGTGGAAGCCCGAGCCCGGCTATGGCGATTTCGCCGGCGCCCGCGTGCTCACCGATCGAGAGATCGCGGCCATCGATCGATGGGCCGGCCGTGGCGCCGTGGAAGGTCGCCCGGCCGATCTGCCCGCGGCGCCGCGCGGGAACGCCGGCTGGCAGCTCGGAACGCCGGATCTCGTCGTCACGCTTCCCGAATACACGCTGCGAGCAGACGGCGCCGATGTGTTTCGCAATTTCGTCGTGCCGGTTCCTGTGACCGGACCGCGGTATGTTCGCGGTCTCGAGTTCAGGGCGGGCAACCGTGCCGTACATCACGCAAATATCCGGATCGATCGAACAGCCGCGTCACGCCGGCTCGACGACGACGATCCGGCGCCCGGGTACGAAGGGGTGATTCTCCGGTCGGCCGATTATCCCGACGGGCACTTTCTCGGCTGGACGCCCGGTCAGATCGCGCCGCTCGCGCCGCCAGGTCTGGCGTGGACGCTCGAGCCGCCGTCCGATCTCGTCGTCCAGCTGCATCTGAAACCGGACGGCAAGCCCGAGCGCATTCAACCGGCTATCGGCATCTACTTCACGGGCGAGGCGCCGGTGCGAACGCCGGCGATGTTGCGGCTCGGACGGCAGTCGATCGACATCGCGCCCGGCGTCTCGGAGTACCGCATCACCGATTCGTACGTGCTTCCGGTCGACGTCGAGGTGCACGCGGTGCAACCGCACGCCCACTATCGCGCCCGCGACGTCCGCGCGTGGGCGGACATGCCCGACGGCACGCGGCGATGGTTGATTCGCGTCGCGCGCTGGGACTTCAACTGGCAGGACCAGTACCGCTACAGCGCGCCGTTCTGGCTGCCGGCCGGGACGACGATCCGGGCCGAGTTCGTTTTCGACAACTCCGCGGACAATCCGCGCAATCCGCATCGTCCGCCCGTGCGCGTCGCGTGGGGCTGGCGATCGTCGGACGAGATGGGCGACGTGTGGGTGCAGGTGATGACGCGGAGCGAGGCGGATCGCGTCCGCCTGTCGCGCGACATCCGCCGCAAGATGGCCGCTGAGGACGCGATCGGCTGCGAGGTTGTGATCGCGCGCGAACCGAATCACGCGGATCTGCGGAACGACGCGGCGCTGTTGTACATGGAGCTTGGTCAACCCGAGCGCGCCGCGGCCCACTTCAACGCCGTGACGCGCCTGCGTCCGCAATCCGCGGTCGCGCGGTACAACGTCGGCGTCGCGCTGGAGGCTGCCGGCAGGAGCGGCGACGCCGCGCGCGAGTACGAGGCGGCGCTGCGGCTCGATCCCGCGTACTCACTCGCGCACAACAATCTCGGCAACGTCAGGCTCGCCGAAGGGCGCATCGCCGACGCGCGACGGCACTACCAGCGCGCGGTGGAGACCGGGCCCGACAACGCGGAGGCGCACAACAATCTTGGCGGCGTGCTCGTCGGGCTTGGCGAGATCGATGCGGCCGTCAGTCACCTACAAAATGCGCTTCGCCTGCGTCCGGCGTACGCCGAAGCACACTTCAACCTCGCGCGCGCGCACGCAGCGGCTTCGAGGTTCGACGAAGCGATCCGGGAGGCGGAGGAAGCGGAGCGTTTGGCGGAGGGCAAGCCGCAGCTGATCGAACAGATCCGTCAGCTCATCGAAATGTCGCGCCGGCGCAAGTAACGGAGGCTTACGGAGGAACGGTTTCAACTTGGGAGACACGGAGGAACAGAGGAACAGAGGTGCGCGGTTCGATGGGCGTCGCGAAGCGACGCGCGAGAGACGATCGATCGGAACGCGAACAACCCGCAGCACTTCACCGGGTTGTTCGCGTTCCGATCGATCGTCTCTCGCGTCGGCCGGCTACGCCGGCCGCCCCGTCGAACCGCCTCCGTTTCTCCGTGTCTCCGTTGCTCCCGAGTTGAAACCGTTTCTCCGTTCTCCTCCGTTGCCGGCTACCGCGGCAGTCCGGCGATCTCGGTCCGCACTTTGTACAACGTCTTGCCCGCGGTCACGTACAACGTTTTCATGTCCGGACCGCCGAACGCGTTGTTCGTGATGAAGTCTTCAGGGATCGGAATGAACTTCAGCAGCTTGCCCTCGGGCGAGATGACGTAGACGCCCGTTTTGTTGTCCAGCGTCTCGGAGGTGCCGCGAAGCTGATTCATGCCGGCCGACGCGTAGAGATTCCCCTGCGTGTCGATGCTCATGCCGTCCGCGCTGCGGCCCGGATAGAAGTTGTAGTGCACCTTCATGTTGCGGACCGTTCCATCCGCCTGCAGATCGTACGACCGGATCATGCGCGCACCGCCCTGCGCTCCATTCGCTTCGATGAGATACAACTTGCGATCGTCGGGCGAGACCTGAATGCCGTTCGGGCGCTGCACGTCCGGCGCCGCGAGAATGCGCGCGACTTTGCCGGGCGCGTCGATGCGGTACACGGCCCCGCCGGGCAGATCGGTGAAGTAGAGGCGGCCTTTGCCGTCGATCGTGACATCGTTCGGACCAATCAGCGACTTGCCGTCGACCTGGTCGGCAAGCACCTCGACCTTGCCCGTCTTCAAGTCGGTGCGCGTGACCTGCGGCTTGCCCTTCACCTTCACACCCGGCCGCTCGAACTCCGCGCCTTCGCACGCGATGAGCCTGCCCTGCGGGTCGATCAGCAGTCCGTTGGCAACATTGCTGTGCTCGCGGTACGTTGTCAGCACGCCGTCCTTGCCGAGCTTCATGATTCGCTGGTTGATGATCTCGGTGAAGTAGACGTTGCCCTCCCGATCGGACGCGGGCCCTTCGGTGAACGCCACCGTCGCCGCAGTCTCGGGCTGCTGTGCCGCCGCGGACACGGCGATGACGAAACAGGCGAAGACGATCGTTGTACGCATCATGATGTTCGCTCGCGATGCACAATCCATCAGACCTATCTACCAACGAGACGCACCCGACCTACCAGACCCACGTGACCCACCAGACCCACCAGACCTGCCTCAGTCATGAAGAACGATTTCCACCGACGCGAACGTCGGCGCCGGCTCGTCGGGACAGAGAAACATCCAGCGCAGCAGATCGCGATAGAACCCGAACAGCGGAATCGTGCCGGCGATTTGGTTCCGCAGCTCCTCGCGCCGCGTCTTGAATCCGGCGTGGCTCTCGCGCGTCAGCTGCTCGCGCTCGTGGTGATAGTTCGCGAGCGGCTGAATCTGGACTTCGATCGTGCTGTCCCACCACCGGAACACCGACTTGATCGCCTCCCATCCGGTCGCCTTCCGGCCGAACTGGGCCATGTAGTCCTTCACCTCGATGAACTCCAGCTTCGTCGTCGATGCCTGAACGGGCACCTGATGGCGCGCCAGCACGTCGCCGCGCCATTCGAGCGTGTGCAGCGCGCCATGCAGCGCGCGCGCCTCGTCCGGCGTGCCGACGATCGCCTTCACGCCGAACACGTCCTTCACGAATCGTCCGAGGTGCCGGAGCTGCTTGTCGGACTGCACCAGCCGATCGATGCCGAAGATCGAGTCGGCCACCTTGTTCCAAATCTGCTCCTCCGCCTTGATGCGGCTGATGAACTTGTGGATGCCCCACCTGTTCGTCGCGGACGGCTGATATTCGACCACGTTCGCGACGAGCGAGGCGCTGCTCCATCCGGACCCGTCGTGATACCGCAGGCGGCGCAGCTGACGGCTTCCGAGATCCAGGTCGGTCTGTGAATACAAGTCCGCCGGCGACAGGTTCGTCACCACCGTGAACCGCTCCTTCGTCGTCTCGACTTCGCCGATGACGACGCTCTGCAGCGTGCACGGCGATTCGAGGTAGGTCTCGCACAGCAGCTCGCAGACGCGATGCAGTTTCTCCTCGCCGTGCCGGATCATCCGCGCGAAGGCCTGCCGGACCTCGCGCAGATTCCCGCGGCTGAAGGCAAAGGTGTGGAGCTCGTCGGGGGCGTCGACGATGCGCCGGCGCATCGCGTCGAGATATCCGACCAGTTCGTTGAGCAGCGGCTCGTCGGTGACCAGCCACAGCGGCGACCCGGCCGGCGCGGCTCCGCGCGCATGCGCGTCCGCTGGTGGCTCTGGCTGAAAGACCCGCCGCATGGCGCACACAGCATACGCCTCGCGGCGGCGTTCTGCATGCAGACGTAGCGGCGGACCCGCGTGTCCGCCCCGGGCCGGGTTATTCTCGCGCCATGCAGAAACCGCTGCCGCCAACGACGATCGACGCGTTGAATCCGCCGGCGAAGCACTACGCGTTCTTCGAGGACGTCGCCGCGAATCCGTTTCAGCCGAACGACACCGCGCTGAATCTGCGCAACGCGTGGTGGCTGATGGACGCCGCGCTTCTGGCGTATTCGCCCGCCGCGATCATCCAGACGACGGTCGCCGACGCCGGCCTCGGCGCCACGGTCACGTCGTTCGACGGACATCCGAGCACGCAGGCGTACGTGGCGTCGACCGACGACTGGATCGTGCTCGCGTTCCGCGGCACGCAGGTCGACGACTTCTGGGCCTCGGTCATCGATTGGGGCGTCGACGCGCAGTTCTTTCCCGTGTTCGACGGCCACTTCAACCTGGTGCACACCGGATTCCTGGCCGCCATTCGCGAGGTCTGGAGCGACGTCGTCGCGCACGTCGCCGGGCTGCAGCAGCAGAAGGCGCGGCCGTTCTGGATCACCGGTCACAGCCTCGGTGCCGCGCTCGCGACGCTGGCGGCGAACCTGTGCAGCGACGAACAGAATCAGCTCGGATTGAAGGGGCTGTACACCTACGGATCACCGCGCGTCGGCGACGCGCCGTTCGGCCGGCGGATTCCGTGCAAGGTCCGGCGCTTCCGGAACAACAGCGACCTCGTGACGCACGTCCCGCTCGGTCTCGTCTTCCGCCACGTCGGCGAGCTCGAGTACGTCGACGCGGCCGGCCACCTCCATGCGGGCGTCGGCGGCAGCGAGAAGCTGTTCCTCGAAGCGATGACCGTCCATCTGTCGCCCGGCGAGGCGCACACGATGTCGCGGCTGATGAAGATGTCCGCCGGCGGCGCCCCGCTGCCCGGCTTCCTCGCCGATCACGCGCCAATCAATTACGCGATCCGAATCTGGAATTGCTACGACGCGGCAATGAGCGCTGAGGTCGTACGAACATGACCGGGTCGTGAATCGCGACTGCGGTTCATGAGCGGCGTTTTTTCTTGCCCGGCTTGCCGTGGCCGGCGCCCGCGGTTTGCAGCCACGCAAGGGCGCCCGGCGTCCGCCGCCACGCCCCGCCCAGCTCGCGCGCGCAGGCGATCGCTTCCTCCTCGCTGCCCAGCGCAAACGAGTCGAAGTCATCGTCGAGCGTCGACGGATCGGCCGCGAGACATCGGATGGCGTGACGATTCGAGCGAGCCGCGGCGCGCAGTCGTGCCTTGGCGGCTGGCGAGCGCCCTTCCCGTCTGAACGTCCACAACGCGTAGCCGTACGTCCACAGCGCCGCTTCGTCGTCGGCATATTCGGCGAGCAGCGCGCCCGCATCCTCGTCATGCCCGAGCTCGAGCAGCAGCGGCAGCAGCACGAGACGCACGCCCTGGTTGTCGTTCGGATTCAGGCGCAGCAGCTCGCAATAGTGGCCGATCGCTTCGTCCATGCGATTCAGAGCGTGGAGCGTTTGCGCGAGACCGAACCGCGCGCGCATGTACGGCCGTGTCTGCACCAGGCCCCAGAAATGGCCGACCTCTTCTTCGAACGTGCGCGGTCCAACCGCTCGCTCACCGGCGGCGACGCCCTGGGCGTAAAGGTCGAGCGCCGCCTCCGCGTCCGGGGTGCGCTCCGCGAGCAGCACGTACGCATCGGCGCAATCGCCCGAGAGCGCCAGCGCCTGACGCGCGAGTTGAAGCTGTCGCCGGCCGCGGGCCTCGAACGCCTGGAAGATGAGATCCTGCGCCTGCTCGAGCGGCGTGGCGCCCGCGCGCATTTCATCGGGCGAGCGTCCGTCCGGCGTCGACTGGAGGTCGGCGCGTCCGCGCTCGAGGGCTTCGGATGCCAGCGTTCGTTCCATGCCGGCGAAAAGGCCTTCCGTGATCCGGCGATCAGGGACCCGTCGCGACGGCTTCGGCTCGTCGACCAGATCGCACAACACGAGCGTGAACGTCACCGCGCCGTCGGCCGTCGTCACCGCATGTGTCCACCGCCCCGCGTCGAGCTCGGCCTCGGTCGTCTCGGCCAGTGCGCGCAACAGACCCTCGAAGTACGCGAGCGTCGCCGCATCGGGCCGCGCCACGTCATCGAGGCTGGCCTCGAACGCGATCGGATACGCCTCCGGCGAAGCGACCGGCAGTTGAGCGCTCTCCCATAAGTCGGCGTCGCCGAACGGCAGGTCCCACATCGGCCCGAACGAGACGCTCCAGTGCGGCCGGTTCCTGAAGAATTCCGCAGGCTCGAGTCCGTCGGCCAATTCTTCGAAGTCCTCGATCGATTCGAGAAACGCCAGGCCGAACTCGCGACCGCCCTCGCCCATCACGCTGATGTGTGACAAGCGTTCGTCGAGCCGCGGTGACTCGACCCGGATCAGATCGTCATTGGTCAGATGTCGCCACGGCGCCGCCTCGTAAAACGCCTTTGCCGCCTCCGCAAATCGGCGCATTCTGTCGGCGGTGACGCCGCGGGCCGACAGCGCGTCGGGCACCGGCGCCTCCGCCGCCGCCGCGCGCACCAGGTCCTCGATGACGAGGGCAAGCTCCGGCAAGGAATCGCGCACGACGACCTCGAGCGCCGCCTCGCCGATCGTCGCCGTCAGGCGCTCGGCGAGTGCTGGCGTCGCGACCTCGATCCGCGACGGGCGGCAGCCGGCAAGCGATGACTTCGTTCCGAATTCGATCACGGCGTCGACGACGAGATCCGCCGCATCAGACGACGTCGCCGATTGCGGCTTCACGTGGACCCGGCCGGTTCGCAGACTGACGCAAATGCCGGCCTGCGGCCGATAAGGACCGGACACCGGATCGTCGACCCACGCGGGAAGCCGCAGCGCCGCCGCCTGCCACACTTCACTCGACGGCCGCGGTAACCGTCTGAATCGTTCCACGCGCAGCGACGACACACTCGACACGAATCCCTCTTTTGCAATCAGCCGCGGCCGAGTAACGAGAGCAATCCCGTCGTCAGCCATGGCACATAGGTGATGATCAGCACGCCGATGCCGAGAATCGCCATCATCGGCAGGGCCGCGACGCAGACCTCGAGCACCGGCCGCTTGAAGCGGTACGAGGCGAGGAAGATGTTGAGGCCCACCAGCGGCGTCAGGAATCCAAGCTCGAGGTTCGCGATGAAGATGATCCCGAGATGGACCGGGTGAATGCCGAACGCGGTGCCGAGCGGCACGATGATCGGAACGACGACGGCCAGCGCGGCCCAGATTTCCATCAGCCAGCCGACGGCGAGCAGGAAGAGATTCAGCACGAGCAGGAACGTCCACTTCGAGGCGATGTGCATCTGCGCCCAGTCGAGCAGCTTCGAGTGGACCTGCGCGCCGACCAGATAGCTGGTCAATCCCTGCGCCACGCCGAGGATGATCAGCACGCCGCCGATGATCGTGACGCACTCGGCAAACGCGCGCGGCAGATCGCGCGCGAGCGACAGATCGCGGTGGATGAACGCCTGCACGACGAGCGCGTACAGCGCCGTCAGCGCCGCCGCTTCGACCGCCGTCGCCAGGCCGCTGAACATCGACACCAGCACGAGCGCCGGCATCGCGAGCTCCCACTTCGCGTCCCACAGCGAGGCGCGCGCTTCGCGCGCCTCGAA
>Ga0070695_100002186_pt1 | contig 11200 bp, 12 predicted proteins | sample KBSK1252metaG_FD_65471 | JGI IMG/M metagenome (GOLD analysis project Ga0070695, IMG submission 65471) | Corn, switchgrass and miscanthus rhizosphere microbial communities from Kellogg Biological Station, Michigan, USA - KBS K1-25-2 metaG | ecosystem: Host-associated > Plants > Roots >...
TGCCTGTGCTCGTCCTCGGCTCGGTTCAATTCGGCCGTGATTGCGTCCGATGCCTGTCGCATCCAGCGATAGGCCGCATAGAAACCGGCGCCGATGAGGGCGATGACGATGAGCTGGGGCATTGGCGTGCCTCCCGCTGGCGGCTAGAGGCCAAAGCGCGACCACAAGGCCCGCGCCTCGACGGCGGAGATGACATCATCCGATAACGAGGCGGGGAAAGCAAATCCTTCGCTGCCGTGCCCGGCAAGACCCGGCAGCCGACGCAGGCGGGTGAGGAGCCCGCTGGGCGCCATCGGCACGGCCCTTAGCCGCACCTTGTCGCCGTGCAGTGCGCGCATTTTGCTGCGCAGGTCGGCAATGCCGTCGATCAACCCATACTCGAGCGCCTTGCGCGCCGACCAGAAGCTGCCCGAGAACATTTCCTCCTCCGGTCCTTTAAGCCGGCCGGCGCGCCGCGCCTTGACGATGCCGATGAAAGTGTCGTGCACGTCACGCTGCAGCTCGGCGAGCCGTCGCACGTCCTCGGGCCGCTCGGGTTGGAACGGGTCGAGCGCGCCCTTGTCCTTACCGACCGCGTGCACGCGTCGCTCGATGCCGAAGCGCTGGATAAACTTGTCGAGACCGAAGCCTGCCGAAATTACGCCGATTGAGCCCACGATCGAGGAGGGATCGGCATAGATTTCGTCGCCGGCAAGAGCCAGGAAATAGCCGCCAGAAGCGGCAATGTCTTCGCAAAATACGTAAACGCGCTTTTCCTTTTCGGCGGCGAGCTGGCGAATGCGGTTGAAAATCAAGTGCGATTGTACGGGCGAGCCGCCGGGAGAATTGACGGTAATCGCCACGCTCGGCAGTTTCGAGGCGCTGAACGCCTTTTCAATGGCACCGGCAAGCGATGCCAAGGCGAGTCCAGGTCGCAGCGGCGTCACCATGCCGATCGCGCCGCTAAAGCGCAGGACCGGAACAATCGGGCCACGGTTGAAGAAGAGCATCGGCTGCCTCGCGCAATAGATGAGCAAAAAGGACGCTGAGAAGGTAGGTGTTGCCGCGCCGGCTTTCACGTCCGAGCGACCGAAACGGAGCGTACGGCTAGAGTTCAACTTTGTCGCAGCCGCGGCGAGCGCCCATCAGCTAGCAGACGCCCCGCCAAGGTCAAGGGCGGCTCCGCCGCGCAGGATGGCATCGACCTCTGGTCGAAAGCCGTGGCCCGTTTCGTGCAGAACGAGGCCGGCCCTGAGCTGCAACGGCGCTCGGCTGCCCTTGATTCCCTGCACCAGCACGCGGTGTGCCGCGGTGCCTTGGCGGGGAAAAATGGGAAATACCAGCAGGCGTCCAAAGCGTCCGGAAAAGGCCATCAGCACCAGGTCGAGACGGTCGGCCCGATGGATCATGGTGGCCGTGCCGCCCGGCCGCGCCATGGCGGCCATGAATCGAAGCCAATGTTGCAGGCCGTCACGCCGCATGGCGTTGGCCGCGGCCTTGGCCGGCAGCGCTGCCACGGTGGCGGTGCCTTCGACCTGGTAGGGTGGATTGGCGAGTACGTGGTCGAAGCTGCCGGCGAGCGCCCCGAGCTCCGGCTGCTGGCCCAGCGGATTGCCGACATCGCCGGCAAGCACGCGCGCGCGCTCGCCCAGGCCATTGCGATCGACGTTGGTGCGGCAAAGATCGGCCTGGGCGGGCTCGCGCTCGATCAGGATGACGCGAGCGTCGGCAGCGCGGCGCGCCACCGAAAGGCCAACCACGCCGACGCCGGCGCCGACGTCGAGAACCTGCTCGCGGCAACCCACGCGCAGCGGCGCAGCCGCTGCCAGCAACACGGCATCGAGGCCGGCGCGATATCCAGCCACCGGCTGCAAAACGCGCAGCGAACCGCCTAAAAAAGCATCCTCGGTCGTCGCCGCCTTATCGCCGGCGCTTGTCACGCGTGCACTTCCCCATCGGCGATCAGCCAGGCGTCCAGGCCCGCATCGCGCAAGGCCCGGCGGGCGGCGGACCACTCGTCCGCCTTAACCAGCAGGCGGCGTGGAAAGGCCCCGATCGAGCCTTCGATCACGCTGATGTGTTGATCGGCAATCAGGCTGGTGATGCCCAGTTCCTGCAACACCGATTCGGCATAACTCAGGAGCACCGCATCGTTGCTGCGCAGCATTTCACGCATTGTCAGGCTCCCATGGCAACCGTGCAAAGGCGAGCCGCTGCGAACCTGTCGGGCGCTCTGTCGCGGAAAACAAGCTTGACTGTTCTTTGTGGCTGCCCGTTATACGGGAACGATATTTGCCGAGCGAGGAATAGCACATCTTGGGTGTCGTCGTCCCATTCGAAGAATCGCGCGAGCCCGGCGAGGGCCTCAAGGGGTTGCTTGAGATTGCCGGCGACGATATGGAGCTGGTCAATCGCATCATCCTCGATCGCGCCGTATCCGAGGTCGAGCTAATCCCTCAGCTGGCGCATCATCTTATCGACTCGGGCGGCAAGCGGTTGAGGCCGATGCTGACGATTGCCGCGGCGAAGCTGTGCGGCTATCGCGGCGACGGTCACGTTCGGCTGGCGGCGGCCGTCGAGTTCATGCACACGGCCACCCTCCTGCACGACGACGTCGTCGATCAGAGCAACTATCGACGCGGCAAGGCTTCGGCGCGCTTGCTGTGGGGCAATCAGGCGAGTGTGCTGGTCGGCGATTTCCTGCTTGGCCAGGCCTTTCGGATGATGGTCGACGTGGGCTCGTTCGGGGCGCTGCGCATTCTCTCGAATGCGGCCGCCGTGATCGCCGAAGGCGAGGTGATGCAGCTGGCGGCCGCCAAGAAGACTGCCACCACGGAGGACGAATACCTCGCCATCATCAATGCCAAGACAGCGGCGCTGTTCTCGGCTGCCGCCGAAGTCGGCGCCGCCATCGCCAACCGCCCGGCCGAGGAACACACCGCCCTCAAGTCGTACGGTCGCAATCTTGGGGTTGCCTTTCAGCTCGTCGATGATGCGCTCGACTATTCGGGCGACAGCACTCGGCTCGGCAAAGCGGTGGGGGACGACTTCAGGGAAGGCAAAATCACCCTGCCCGTGATCTTGTGCTTTCGCCGCGGTAGCGACGAGGAGCGCTTATTTTGGCGGCGCACGCTGACCGAAGGTAAGATCGAGGAGGACGACCTAGAGCACGCAATCCGCCTCATGAAGAAACACGGCGCTATCGATGATACCTTGGATCGCGCCAGGCACTATGGCGCGATTGCGCGCGATGCGCTGGCGATTTTTAGGGCCGACCGCCATACGCGGGCCCTGACCGATGCCATCGCTTTCTGTATCGGCAGGGCGAGCTAACGCCCTTTGGGCGTGCTCGCCAGATCATGGGCCCTCGCGCAGTTTTGCGGCCATCATGGCGATGGTGCGCTGGTAGACCTCGGCCCGATTCCAGTCCTTGAGCACGGCATAGTTGGCCGAACCCGGCTCCCAACCTTGTCCGGCCTGCCAGCCATGACCTTTGAGAAAGTTGGCGGTCGACGCCAACATGTCGGCCACGCTGCGTTCGAGGTCGCGGCGCCCATCACCGTCGAAGTCCACCGCGTACTTGTAATAGCCGGACGGTAAGAACTGGGTATGGCCGATCTCGCCGGCCCAACCCCCACGCATCTGGGCCACCGACAGGTCACCGCGCTCGAGAATGCGCAAGGCGTCGAGCAGGTGGCCGGTAAAGAAATCGGAGCGCCGACAATCGTAGGCAAGGGTGGCCAACGAGCGCACGATCGAGTATTTGCCGCTCGAATCGGCGCCAAAGTTGGTTTCGAGTCCCCAGATGGCGATCAAAATCGGCGCCGGCACGCCGAAACGCTGTTCGATGCGCGCTAGCGTGGCCTGATGCGTGCGCATCAGGCTCTGCCCGCGCCGCATGAGCCCAGGGCCGACGCGCCGGGCGTAAAACTCCTCGAATGAGAGCTTGAAGGAACGCTGGGAGCGATCCAGTCGTACCACCGTGGGATCGTAGGTCACGCCGGCAAGGGCCGAGGAGACCACCGCGGGCGAGATGCCCTGCGCCGCCGCTTTTGCCTTGAAGCGGCTAAGCCAAGCTTCGAAGCCGGCACCGCTCTCGCCGCAATCGACCGCCGAGGCGGCTGATGGCACCCCACACAACAGCGCGGCCAGCACGGCGCCGCGTCGCAAGGAAAAAAGTCGAAAGAGGTTCGCCACGAATCCCTCGCTCCGCCGATACGGCGCTCTGCCCCACGCATGGCGTGCTGTCTAGCATCCGGCAACGGGGAAGTCCCGCCAAACCCACGCCGTGGTTTATGGCCGCCCGGCAAATGCTGCCATTTCACGCGCGCCGATAGGGAAAGCAGTAGGCGGGGTCCAGCGTGAGCCCCAGGTGTTCGCCCAGCATGCGAATGGCGGGACCATGCTCGGGATAAGGATCGCTATTGGCATGGCCGACGATGATTGGTCGAAACTGCCGTTCGTCCTGCCCGGCTGGCGGCAGCATGCCGGTGACCAGCGCCTTGCCTTCGGCGTCGCGCAGGGTAACAAACATCGGCATCACACGCTGGATGTGCTCTTTCAGACCGATGTTTTGCTCGAACACCCGGGCCGAGCGAGGCGGAACATAGCTGCGCGCGGCCTGCTCCCGGGCTTGGCGAAAATACTTCTCGACCGCGTGGTCCATGGCTCGGGATTCCAGCGCGGCTTCCCCTTCGGTCTCAATCCGAAACCACGTTTTCGGCGGGGCATCGCAGACAAACTGCATGACGCGCTCCTCCAGAAACTTTTGGCCTGCAACGGCTATGGTGGCCCCCTTCGGCAAATTTGAGGCTGCCACCTATCGTCGCGTACCACGCACGCGTTGAGCGTCAAGTTAAAGCCTCACTTTCTTGGCTTTGCATGTCAGGAATGTTGCGTCAAATCGCCATATCTCTAAGCTTTACCCGCTGGAGGCGGGGGATGCGCTCGATGGCAGCAAATTCGCGTGGTGCAGCAACGACGGCAGACGGTGCGTTCGAACAGGCCCTTTTCCGCGCAGCCCTGGACGCGCTGCCTGACAAGGTGTGGCTCGGGCAGCACCAGGGTGCCCCCATCTATTGCAACGCCGCCGTTCACGCCTGCGCCCGCAACCCGCACGAGCAAGCAAATGTTGAAACCACGCTCGTGCATCCCGACGATCTGGCCGAAGTGCAGCTGGCGCGCGACAGCGTGCTCGCGGGCGCGAACCAGCGCTCAATTGAGGTGCGCCTGGCCTGCCCGGCGGGCGGCTGGCGCTGGCACCGGCTGAGCTTCAGCGGGCTGAAGCGGGATCGCCAGGTCGACGCCTACCTGGCGACGGCCACGGATATCCACGACCTGCAGCAGGCTTTCTTGCTGGCGCAGGAAAGCGCCGAGCAATTGCGTTTGGCGGCGGCCTCGACGCAGCTCGGCGTCTACAGCTTTGATCTGGAGACCCGCCAGCATGCCTGGTCAGCGGAGCTGAAGGCCATTTTCGGGCTCTCCGCCGATGCGCAGGCGCCGAGCGAAATCGCCGAGTGCGTCCACCCAGAGGATCGCGCCCGCTTTGAAACCCTGCGACGGGAAAGCTTTGCTGCCGCCAGCAGCGGCGCCTTCCAGGACGAGCACCGCATCATCCGCCGGGATGGCACGGTGCGTTGGGTCTTTGTCAAGGGTAGGGTGTCTTTTAGCGGCGAGGCGGGGGCCCGCAAACCCAAGGGCGGATTGGGCTTTGTGCTCGATATCACCGAGCGAAAAATTGCCGAGCAGGCGCTTGCCCACAGCGAGGAACGCTACCGAGCGCTGGTTGATACCGCCAACGACATCGTCGCCACGCTCGACCTGGAGGGCCGTTTCACCTCCATCAATCCGGCCGTGCAGCGCATCCTCGGCTACCAGCCGCACGAGCTGATCGGCGTACCCCTGCGCCGGCTCATTCCGCATGATGAATTGGCGATTCATGAGGCCATGCTGAAGCGAAAGCTCCAGGGCGAGGAATCGACACGCTACGAGATGCAGGTGTTCGCCAGGGATGGGCGGCAACGCCACACGCTCGAGGTGAACTCGCGGCTGATGTTCAACGCCGATCGGCGTCCGGTTGGGCTGCATTCCATCGCGCGCGACGTAAGCGATCGCAAGGCGGCGGAGGCGCGCCAAAACATCCTGGTGCGCGAACTGCAGCATCGCACGAAGAATCTGCTTGCCGTGATCCAATCGATTGCCAGCAACACGTTGCTGCATAGCCCCGACGTGCGGGCGGCGCGCGAGGCGCTGATGGGTCGCCTGCACGCGCTGGCTCATGCCCAAGAGTTCGTTGCTTCAGGTGCCGGCGGCGGGGCGCCGTTGCGCGACCTCGTGGAGGCGGAGCTGTCGTCATTCGGGGCGCGCGCGAAGGTAGACGGCGAATTCCTGATGGCCGGTAGTTCGTTCGCGCAAATGTTTGCCCTGATCGTTCACGAGCTTGCGACCAATGCCATCAAGCACGGCGCCCTATCCGGGCCAGGCGGCGAGGTCGCCGTGGGCTGGAGAACCGAGCACGCCGAGAGCGAGCCGACCCTTGTTTTGCGCTGGGAGGAGCGCGGGGGGCCGCCCGTGACGCCGCCGGCCAGCACGGGCTTTGGCACCAAATTGATCAGTCTGATCGGTAAGCCGCAGATCGCCTACCGTCCCGAAGGCTTCGAGTACCGGCTAGTGGTAGCCTTGAGCGAGGTCGGGCGCTAAGGCCACGGGGCCTACGCGGGCAAGGCTCAATCGGCCCGGTTGAGAGCATGGCGATGCCTTCGACGCAAGAGGATAGCGTGACAGCGCCTGCTAACGTGCGCGATAATTTCGGTCGCCGTGGAGTGCAACGCTGAGGGCGAAGTCAATGTCCGATGATGGCCGCATAAGCACCGAGCGCATAGATCGCGTGTTCGCGATTGGCATCGACCGGCCGAAAAAGCTCAACGGATTTTCTCCCAAAATGCTGGTCGAATTGGCGGAGGCATTCACCGCCTTCGAACAAGATCAGAATGCTTGGGTTGGGCTATTGTTTGCCGAGGGTGCCAATTTCACGGCGGGCCTGGAGTTGGACAAAGTCTCCCCCGTCATGCGCGAGCGAGGCACCGTTTTTCCGGTCGGCAGCATTGACCCGTTGTCGCTGCGGCCGCCGCTGCGCAGCAAGCCCTTGCTGTGCGCAGTGCAGGGGATTTGTTTCACCTTGGGAATCGAGTTGATGCTGGCGGCCGACATCGTCGTGGCCGCCGCGGATTGCCGCTTCGCTCAGATCGAGGTCAAACGCGGCATCATGCCGGCCGGAGGCGCTACCATCCGCATGGTCGAGCGCGCCGGCTGGGGCAACGCGCAGCGCTACCTGCTGACGGGCGATGAGTTCGGTGCTGCAGAGGCCCTGCGCCTTGGGTTCGTGCAGGAGGTCGTTGAAACGGGCGCTCAAAAGGAACGTGCCCTTGCGATTGCGCACAAGATTGCTGAGCAAGCACCGCTGGCGGTGCGCGCCTCGCTTGCCAATTCCCGCCTTGCCGTCGCGCACGGGCCGCACGCGGCGATCCGCGAGTTCAATGCCCAACAAGCTAAGCTAATGGCGAGCGAAGATGCTGCCGAGGGGGTTCGCTCCTTCCTTGAGCGGCGCAGCGGCCGGTTTGCGGGACGCTGAGAAATTGGCGCGGGCGTCTGCTCCTCGACCCGGGACCAGCATTAAAGCGGAGCTGGCGCGTGGCCTTGGCTGCGACCTTGATGGTGGTGAGCCCGGCACCCCCTGGGGAAGCTTGCAATCCCGCGGCCTGGGTTAGGTCCGCCGAACTGCGGGGCCGGGCTCACCGTTGGTCACGCATTACCAGCTTCGATGCGGCCCGGTGTCGATGTGAAAGTGCCCATCGGAATAGTGTTTCAAGCCGCCGACGGCTCGGTGCCCACCGAGGAAGGCCCGCGCCGCGCGCACGTTGCCAGCCACACTGAAATCGACGGCGTCGCCGGTCAGGTGGTGCGAGCGTGGAGCGCCGCCGACGCCGGCGTTGTGTTGCCGGCTGCGGCACGTTGAATTCACAGTTACCGGGCCAAAGTTTGAGGAGACCTCAGCGATCACGCGCCGCAAGCTGGCGTTGAGGCAGCTTGAGGAGGCGCTCCATCGCACCGGACCCGCTGACAGACTGCGGCCAGTGCTCGCTTGCGGCGGCAGGTCGCGGCCGAGGCTGGCGAGCTGAACCCCGCGCGGCTTGCGGTCTGGCGTTGGCTGCGGTGTTTCGAGTTGCTCGACGGCGCTCGCGGGTAGCGGTGCTGGTTCCGACGTCGCTCCCGCCCTCAGCGCTATCGCCTTGTCGGAAGCCGGTACAAAAGCTGCAGATGCGGTCGGCAGATTGACCATCAACACGCTTGTGAAGCCGGCACCGGCGAGCAATGTGGCGGTGCGTACCGCACGCCATAGTCCCGGGCTTGTAGCTTTTTGGTGGTTGCAAGCCATTTTCAATTCGCAAACTCCTAACGCTTCGGCCGTGTCGAATGACACCGCGCGATCATGGTGCTTTGCTTGAACCGCTAGGCAGAGACGGGAAAGGCCCCGGCCTCAAACCACCCCAGGGAGCAAACTACCAGGCACGGACGTCAGCCCGTGCGGCAGAGCCTTTGGGAGCGGCTGCTCGTAGCGATGCGCGCTAGATGGCCGGGTATCGCGCCTTCAACATTCCCCGATTCAGGGGAGATCTCGTCGCGGCGGCGGAACCAGGCGCGCTCCTGCCGAAATCACCCAAAGCGGGGATCAGCCAAATCTCCATGCGGGCCCATCTGGATGATCCGTCATCCCATCAATAGCGGATCGTCGCGCGATGAACCCATTCGGCTTAGTTTTGGCCAGTCTTCTTGCCGCCATCATCATGTTTGGCGGCACCGTTCTGATCGCCATGGTTGTTCTGGAACGCCCCCTGCGCAAAAAGCTTGCCGCGAAGCGCTGCGAGGGCCATTTGCGATCACGACGCTGAGGTTGTGCCGCAACGCAGGCGGGAGCCACAGTAATGGGCCCGCGGGACAGCGCATGCGGGAAGCGATCCCAGCAATCTTGGCGATGGCAAAGGGCTAAACGAGCAAGCGGCGACCGACCCGGCCGAGGCCTTGCCCGCGCGCGGGGTCGAGCCTGACAAAATCCCTCAACGATCTGGAAAGAGTGCCAACGCGCGCCCTTGCCAGCTGAGCGTGGACGGGGCGTCAAACCGGCTCCCAGGCCTAGACGCTGTTCGGGGGACACACCTTCAAGAAACTGCCGTTTCAAAGCTCCCAAGTCCCGCCCTGGTGTTGCCAGGGTTTTCACCCATTCCACACCAAAGCCTTAGCCATTAACCGTTTGGCGGTGAAGCATGGGGACGACGGTGGGACCGCTGGGTGGGTATTCGATTCTGGTTGTCGACGACGAACCGTTGATTGCGATCGGTCTCAACGAGGCTTTGCGCGATGCGGGAGCCGAGGTGGTGACGGCGCATGACCTCACCACGGCCTTGGAGGCGGCATTGAACAGCACCGTCTCAGCCGCCATTCTCGACGTCCAACTCGGAACCACAGATTGCGGGCCGGTTTGCGCTGCGCTGACCTCGCAAGAGGTGCCGTTCATGTTCCTGACGGGGTTCGATAGCCATGATGTGTTGAAAGAATGGGCATCGGTGCCGACGCTGGCCAAGCCGACGGGCGAGGCCGAATTGTTGGCGAGCGTCGAGGCCTTACTGAAATCGTCGGCTGGTCCCTCCCATGCGCTGACGGAGCCAGAGACGGACGAACCGGGTTCGAGCTCGGGTTGAGATTTGTCAAGCTAACCTTGAGCGACCTGCGGCACTGTCTTTGCGCTGACGGTCTGCGGTCCAGAGTATGCGGCGCCAAGTTTCGGGGTTCTGCCCCGAGTTTCGGTGTCTGCCCGTGGGGGCATTCTGATCTAGCCGGAATCGCGCACGAGGAGTGCTCGCATGCGCAAACTGGTATTTGTTGGCTTGCTGTTTGCTGGGACGGCGTTGGCAAGCGTTGGGACTTCGGATCCTGCCTCAGCGTCCTGGTGCTACCGAGGGTATGGTTACGGGTATGGCTATGCGCCCGCTGGTTATGGTTACTCACCGCGGTTCTACCGCTCCTATTATCGACCAAGATTTTATGGTGCAGCCTTCTATCGTCCGCGCGTTTATGGCTGGGGCGGTTGGGGCCGGCGCGGTTGGGGATGGGGCAGGCGGCGTTGGGGCTGGCGGCATGGTAGGCTCGGGCCGGCTTAGTCTATCCCAGTTGCTGATGGCGTGCGCTTGCCCGCTGAGGCTCGTGCCACGTACGAGCCTGTCTGCGGAGACGCCGACGTGAACATCCCCGCCACTCTTGTTGACCCAAGGCGCTTGCCATATTTTTTAGGCGCCCGATTGTGGTTTTACACCGCGGCACGCTCCCCAGCGTTAGCGTTGAACGCGACGGGCGAAGGCAACGACCTTAGGGGATCAAGTTCTGGCGGATTGCCTCGCAGGCGGCCTGCGTTCGGTTGCGAACGCCGAGCTTGTTTTGCGCTTTTTTCAGGTGAGACCGCACGGTCTCTTCACCTAGGCCAAGCAACTTGGCTATCTCTTCGGTTTGCTTGCCCACCGACACCAGTCTTAGCACGGCCAATTCGCGCGGCGTGATACGGGCAGCTTTTCCCATCCACCTGGGATCGTGATCAATCAACTGCTCCAAACGCAGGGCCGCGAAGCTCGCCACAGCAAACAGCAGAATACGGCCGGGTTGCGTCAGGATGTTGCTGAGCGGCTGGCGCGACCAGTATGACACGAGCCAGCGTCGACCAACGGAGCAGGTCAGGGCATCGCGCATACCGTACTTGAGAGAGACCTCGTAGGGCCACCTGTCGATGCCAATGGGCTCGAGCATTTGCATGGTCTCGGTCCACGTGCACGCCATGAGGCTTGAGCGTGCCATCATCACGCCCGGGTCGTACTCACGCCCGGCCATGCTGCTATACTCTTCCCACCAGCCTTGCGGCACCGAGGGGTGAAGAAAGGCATCTCTGCCAAGGCGCGTGGATTTCCAGTCGGACGTTCGGACGGGAAAACGCGCCGCCCCCAGAACCGAGATACAAAGATACTTCGACGCCAAGGTGTGGAGGGTTTCGAGCACCTCCGCGGGCGTCTTTCGCCGATCCATGCAATCGGTGAACTCGGTCAGGACCGGCGTGATCGGCAGCGAGTTGAGTTGCCCGGTGGATGCCATGGAGCGCTCCAGAGCAAGGTTGGATCTCGCG
>Ga0070695_100002188_pt1 | contig 11199 bp, 10 predicted proteins | sample KBSK1252metaG_FD_65471 | JGI IMG/M metagenome (GOLD analysis project Ga0070695, IMG submission 65471) | Corn, switchgrass and miscanthus rhizosphere microbial communities from Kellogg Biological Station, Michigan, USA - KBS K1-25-2 metaG | ecosystem: Host-associated > Plants > Roots >...
TGGGGCAAGGCGCGTCTTTCCGGCATGATCGCCAACCGGCCCGACTGGACGTTGTCGCGGCAGCGCCAATGGGGCGTGCCGCTGCCGTTTTTCGTCGACCGCGAGACCGATGTGCTGCACCCCGACACGCTGCCGCTGCTCGAGCTCGCCGCGGCCAAGGTCGAGCGCGGCGGCATCGAGGAATGGCAGAAGGCGACCTATGAAGACTTCGGGGTCGACCCGAAGAAATATCGCAAGCTTTCCGACACGCTGGACGTCTGGTTCGACTCCGGAGCCACGCACCAGACGGTCATGGGCGGCCCTGAGGGCCGCGACAAGCATCTCGGCTCGCATCCGGATCAGACCGGCTTCCCCGCCGACCTGTATCTGGAGGGCTCGGACCAGCATCGCGGCTGGTTCCATTCGTCGCTGCTCTCGTCGTGCATGTTGAACGGCGTCCCGCCGTACAAAGCGCTGCTGACCCACGGCTTCGCGGTCGATGGCGACGGCAAGAAGATGTCGAAGTCCAGAGGCAACGTGGTCGCGCCGCAGACGGTTTCCGACACGCTGGGCGCCGAGATCCTGCGCCTGTGGGTCGGCGCCACCGACTATTCGGGCGAGCTTTCGATCTCCAATGAAATCCTCAAGCGCGTCGTCGAGGGCTATCGCCGCATCCGCAATACGCTGCGCTTTCTGCTCGCCAATACGGCGGATTTCGATCCGGCGCGCGATGCGGTGCCGGCCGATAAGCTGTTCGAGCTCGACCGCTATGCCCTCGACGTCGCGGCCGGCTACTTCGACGACATGCGGCAGAAATACGCGGCGTACGAATTTCACCTGGTCGTGCAGGCGCTGCAGCTGTATTGTTCGGAAGAGCTCGGCGGCCGTTACCTCGACATCCTGAAGGATCGCCTCTATACGACGGCGGCCGATTCGGCCGGACGGCGCTCGGCGCAAACGGTGCTTACCATCATCCGGGACGAATTGATCAAGTTGATGGCGCCTATTCTGTCTTTCACCGCCGAAGAGGCCTGGCGGATCGTTCATCCGAGCGACCCGACGATCTTCGCGGCGACCTGGGCCGCCGAGGTGCGGGTCGCGCGCGGCGACAGTCCGGACTTCTCCCGGCGCTGGACGGCGATCATGAGCGTCAGGGACGCGGTGCTGAAGCGGCTGGAATCATCGCGCGAACGCGGCGAGATCGGCTCGTCGCTGCAGGCGGAGATCGCGATCACCGCGCCGTCCCCGGCGTACGAGGCGCTGTCCTCGCTCGGCGAGGACCTGCGCTTTGTCATGATCACCTCGTCGGCCACCGTCCGGCGTGGCGACGCGCTCGACATCCAGGTGACGCCGAGCGCTCATGCCAAGTGCGGGCGGTGCTGGCATTACCGCGCCGACGTCGGCGCCGACCAGAGCCATCCGGCCTTGTGCGGACGCTGTGTGGCCAATCTCTACGGGAGCGGCGAATCGCGCCGGTTCGCATGAGCCTCGTGCACGAAACAGAGGCACGGCGCTGGTGGATATGGCTGCTCGTCAGCGCGGCGGTGATCGCCGCCGACCAGAGCAGCAAAGCATGGGTGGAATCGGTTCTGCGCGTCGGCGAGCAGCGCACGCTGACCGCCAACTTCAGTATCGTGCTCGCCTACAACACCGGAGCGGCGTTCAGCTTTCTCGCCGATGCGTCCGGATGGCAGCACTACCTTTTCATCGGCTTGGCGCTCGCTGCCTCGGGGCTGATGATCTGGCTGCTGCGGCGCGGCGGCGACCGCATCTACAGCCTGGCGTTGAGCCTGATTCTGGGCGGCGCGCTCGGCAATCTCTGGGATCGGCTGACGCTGGGCAAGGTCGTCGATTTTCTGCTGGTGCACGATTACCTCCCGTTCCGCAGCGGGCTCGCCGCGCGCTTCGACCCGTTTCCCGCGTTCAATGTGGCGGACAGCGCACTCACTGTCGGGGTCGCGCTGCTGATCCTCGACAGCTTCCGCCAGCATCATGCCGATCGACCCGCAATGAGGCCGAACCGATGAGCGAAGTCATCCTCGCCAACCCGCGCGGATTTTGCGCCGGTGTCGATCGGGCGATCGCGATCGTCGAGCAGGCGCTCGCCAAGTTTGGCGCGCCGATCTACGTGCGACACGAGGTCGTTCACAACAAGTTCGTCGTCGACGATCTGAAGGCGAAGGGCGCGATATTCGTCGACGAGCTCGCCGACGTTCCGCGGGGAAGCACCGTCGTGTTCAGCGCGCACGGCGTCTCGCGCGCGGTGCGCGAGGAAGCCGCGGCGCGCGGCCTGGCCGTTTTCGATGCGACCTGTCCGCTGGTGACCAAGGTACACGTCGAAGTCGCCAAGATGCACGCCAACGGCCGCGAAATCGTGATGATCGGTCACGCCGGCCATCCCGAAGTCGAGGGCACGATGGGCCAGGCCGACGGCGGCATCCAGCTGGTCGAATCGGTTGCGGACGTCGATCGCCTGGTCGTCCGCGACGCCTCGCAGCTCGCTTACGTAACGCAGACGACGCTGTCGGTCGACGACGCCGCCGCCATCGTCGCGGCGCTCAGGCGGCGTTTTCCCGCGATCATCGGCCCGAGGAAGGACGACATCTGCTACGCGACGCAAAACCGGCAGGACGCGGTCAAGTTCATGGCTGCGCAATGCGACGTTGTGATCGTCGTCGGCAGCCCGAACAGCTCGAATTCCAACCGGTTGCGCGAGGTCGCCGCGCACCGCGGCATTCCGGCCTACATGATCGATCGCGCCGAAGAGCTGCGGCCCGAGTGGATCGACGGCAAGCGGCACGTCGGTGTGACCGCGGGCGCTTCGGCACCGGAAGTCCTGGTGCAGCAGGTGATCGAGCGGCTGCGCGAGCTCGGCGCGGGCAAAGTGCGCGAGCTCGATGGTGCGGTCGAATCGGTGATGTTCCCGCTGCCGCGGGGCCTCACTGCCCACGGCGAGCACGGCACGCGCTGACGGTTCAGGCCGGAGGGCGCGCCGGGCGTCGCTCGGCGCGAAACCAGCCGAGTCCCGCAGTAAGGGCGGCAAGGGCCAGCGCCGCGGCAGCGCCCGCGCACACGGCTTGCCGGCCGCTTTCGCTGAACGCGCGTACGACACCCTCGGCGACATACCAGGGGAGCAGCAACAGCGTCCATTGGCGCGCACGCAGCTGAGCGCGCGCGACGCCGGGCATCAGCGCAAGCAGCGGTAATGCCTTCAACGCCAGCCACGATCCTCCGGGCTTCAGCGGGCCGAGCCACAGCTCCCAGAGCAACTCAAGCAGAGCGAGCGCGAGAACCGACGCGGTGGCCGCGCGCCGCCAGCGGGCGCTGCCGTCACGCGACGGCGACATACTCGAATAGCTCGAAGCCCGGGCCTTGATCGACCAGCTTGGTCAGCACCGCGGTGCCGACCGATTTGTCCCGATGCAGCGCTATCGCCTGCTCGAGCTGAAACACGCCGGCCGGGACCAGCGCCATCGGCGGCGACTCGTCCTGGCCGCTGTCCGGCAACAGCACCATCGGCAGCAGCGGCGCGCCGTCCAGGCCTTCGGCGCGGCCGGCCGCCGCCTCCGGGCTGTCGGTCAGGAGCTCGCAGCCGAACTCGAGCCCGGTCCCGCGCATCGTATTGCGGAACCAGCGGACCATCGCCGCCTGCAGCGCAGTCCGCCCCTCGACGCGCAAGGCGATCAAGTCGCCGACGCGCAACGGCGCATGCACCGAATCGATCTGGCGCAGCGCGTAGCCGGCCGGCGTGTGGTTGATCACCTGGCACGCGGTCATCGTCGGCAGGCCGGGCGGCGGATGAAAGATATCCAGATGCGCGCCGGGACTGTATTGCCAGACCGCGTTCAAGCCGGCGCACATGACGACGCGCGCTCGCGACGGCAACCGGTTGAATTGCCGCGCCGGCGGTATCGCCCATTGCCGCAGCAGGCGACGCAGCAGCGTCATGTATTGCGCGACTGCCGCCGTATCGGCGGGAAAACCCGCCGGCGCCTTGCCGCCGGTATCCAGCGTGCGCAACTGTTCCTGCAGTTGGAAAGCAAGGTCGAAGGTCAGCAGAAACAGCTTGTTGCCCTCGAGATTGCCGCCCTTGTTCGACGAGAACGGCGGGAAATCGTGTCCGATAGGGACGATCGCCACGGCCTTGGCCAGCCGATGCACCGGCGCCTGGTCGGTGAGCTTCGCCCAGTGCGAATGCTCCTGCAGATACTGGATCACGTGGCTGAGCTGCGTCGGCAGGAAGCCGTAAGGATTGGCCAGCGCCAGCAACAAGGCCTGCACATAGATCCGTTCCGGCGTGGCTTCCGGGTTGTCGCTGGAGATCGGCGTCTGATGCAGGCCGCGTGAACGGGCATGCACATAGATCGCATGCGCATCGTGCCACGTTCGCGCCGGCACAGGCGCGTACGACATGTAGCTGTTGGTCAGCACGCGGGTCGTGCACTGCAGGCAGCGATGGATCAGCGCGACCAGCAGCCGGTTGCCGCCGAGCAGGATGCGCTTGTCGGCTTCGTGCGCAAGCAGCCTCTTGTACGCGGTGGCGAGCTCGGAGGACAGGGTCAGCGCGACCTTGGCGGCTTCCAGCGCGCTGCCGGTCAGCGGATGCGCGGCGCGTGCGAAATTGCGCTCGAGTACCGGCCAGAGCGTGATCGCGGCCGCGTAGAACTTCTCGGCGAGCTCCAGCCGGCGTGAGTCGGAGATCGCTGCCCGGTTGGTAGCCGCCAGCGCGTCGCCGATCACGCCCGCCGCTTCGATCGATTCCCGCTTCATCGTTTCGTCGATCCACGTCTGGACTTGCGCCGGCCTGGTTTCGGGCGGGTGCGCCGGACGTTCGTTGATCGGCGGAAGGCTGAGGGCGAGGCTCAAGAGCGTGGCGTCGGAAGGGATTAGCGCTCGATTGTAGACGATGCGACCGGGGATCGCGGCATGGGCTCTACATCGCGTCGAGAAAGGCCGCGACCGGTGCGATCTGCTCGGCGTCGAGCAACATGGGAGCGTGTCCGATGCCGGCAAATTCGATCAGCGCAGGCTTGGGGCCGCGCGCGCGCATCGCCGCCGCGGTCTCGGGCGCGAGCAGATCCGACTCGGCCCCGCGCAGGATCAGCGTCGGACACGCAATCGCGTCCCATATCGGCCAGAGGTCGCCCGATTGCTTCGCCTGGACGCGAAACGGCACGGCGATGCCTGGATCGTATTTGAGCCGCCAGCTGCCATCGGCGAGTTGCCGTGCCGTCGTCCGTGCCAGCGTCTGCCACTGCGCGTCGGAGAGCGCGCCGAACGGCGCGGATACGGCGCGGATATGGGCTTCGAGCGCGGCGAACGATTCGAATTGGGGATCGGCCCCGACGTAGGAGGCGATGCGCGCCAGTGCCGGCGACTCGATTACCGGTCCGACATCGTTGACGACGAGTCTCGCGATCGGCGTGTTCTTCTGCGCGGCGAGCACCATGCCGAGCAATCCTCCCATCGACGTGCCGACCCATGCGCAGCGCTCGACCGCCGCGTTCGCCAGCAGCGCGGTCAGCGTCGTCAGATAGGTGGGAAACGTGTAATCGTTCGGATCGGCCAGCCATTCGCTGTCGCCGCGTCCCGGCATGTCGGGGCACAGGACGCGGAAACGGTCGCCGATGGCCGCCGCCAGCGCGTCGAAGTCGCGCCCATTGCGCGTCAAGCCGTGGACGCAGACGACCACGCGAGGATTGTCCGGATCGCCCCATTGCCGATAGACGACGCGATGGAAGCCATGCGGACTGAGACTGGCGAAGTGGCGTTCTTGCTGAGGGGGCATGCTGCTCGTTGCGCGAGAGTCGATGCGCGGCGTCAACGCATCGTCGGGGAAAACGCCAATCGCGTCAAATCGGCACTCCGGTCTAGCGAAACAGCGCAATCGGAAATGCCGGTGCGAAAGCCGGACTGTCGCTGCCGAGGAAAGCGTCGATCTCGTCTCGCCGCGCCATCGCGTCGGCGTGGCCGAGGGCCATCAGCGCGCGGCAGTAGTGCCGATCGAACAGCAGGTAGGAAAGGAGGTTGCTGCCGGTGCCTTTGGTGCCGCCGAGGCCTTTCAGCAGATATCGCACCCCGGTCGGCAGATGCTGTCCATAGGCCAGCGCAAGCTCGGCCAGGTCGCGACTCGGTCCCAGTACCAACGCATCGACGTGCGCCACGTTCAAGCCGTGCTCGCTCAGGCGCTCGGATGAGACGAGGTCGGCCAGCCGGTTGATCTGCCACATGCGCTCGAGGTCGGCGCCCATATTGTCCAGAAAGATGCTCGACAACGCATGTCCGGCGACCTGCGCGAACGACGGATAGCGCCGCGCCGCACCGCGGCTCGGTGAGGGCCGCTGACCGGTGAACTGACCGACCGCGATCACCAGCAGTCTGCGCGCGCCCAGATGCAGCGCCGGCGACAACGGGGCGATCTGGCGGACCGAGCCGTCGGCAAAATAATCGTTGCCGACGAGGGCCGCGGGAAAAATGAAGGGAATCGCCGTCGACGCAAGCAGATGCTGGACGCCTATGGTTGCCGTCTCGCCGCGCCGCCGCATCCGCTGCCACGGCTGGATCGCCGGATCGCCCTGGTAGAAGGTGACCGCGTGGCCGGTCGCATAGCTGGTCGCGTTGATCGCCAGGGCGCGCAGGCGCCCCGCCGCGATGTGCTTGGCGATCCGCTCCGCGTCCAGCTCGCGGCGCAGCAGGCTCCGCAGCGGACGATTGTCGAACATCGATGCCGCGTTTGCCTGGCCATCACGGCCGGTCAGAACGGACGCCAGCCAGCGCGCGCCGTGCGCCGATAGCGTCGACAGGTCGGCCTTGTACACATCGCCGACGTCGATGTTGCGCCACAGCCGCACCAGGCGCGCGACGCCGTCGCGGAATTTGTCCGCGTGGACCGCCAGCGCCGCGGCATTGATCGCCCCGGCCGAGGTTCCGCAGATGACTCCGAAAGGACCGGCTGCCGTCGGGCGCAGGATTCGTGCAACGGCGCGCAGCGCGCCGACCTGGTACGCGGCGCGCGCGCCGCCTCCGGAGAGGATGATCCCGGTGCCGGTGCGCGCGTCGCCGAATGAGATCAGGCTCGCTACTCCGCGCGCAGCGTCCGGTCGAGGATCAGCAGCATCGCCGCGGTTGCGCCCCAGATATAGCGTTCGCCGTACGGAATCGCGTGGTAATCGCGCCGCAGCGCGCCGAGCATGCGGAAATGACGTTGCTGATTGCCGGGCTCGAGCAGAAAGGCGAGCGGCACCTCGAAGACCGAAGCCACCTCGACCGGATCCGGGGTAAGCACGATCGGCGGCTCGATCCAGCCCACGACAGGCGTCACGCGATATCCGGTCACCGTCTCGTAGTCGGCAAGGCGCCCCAGCGGGAGCACGCGGTGGCGCGGCAACGCGATCTCTTCCTCGGCTTCGCGCAGCGCGGCGGCGACGGCGTCGGTATCTTCCGGCTCGATGCGGCCGCCGGGGAAGCTGATCTGTCCCGCATGGTCGGGGAGATCGGCGCTGCGCTCGGTGAACAGCACCGTCAGGCCTTCCGGGCGATTGATCAGCGGCACCAGAACCGCCGCGGGGGTGGTCGCGCCTTCGCGGCCCGGCAAACGGAATCCGTCGGAAAGATTGGTCGCCGACCCCGGCGCCGGTCGCTCGAACCGCTCGCGCAACCATGCCTGCTGCTCGGCGGGCGACAGGTGGAAAAGAGGTAACGGCATCGGGCGCGGTGCCCGAATCCGGGCGCGGCGACCATTGTAGCGCGCAGGGCAAGCCCGCCGCTTGACCCGACCCTTAGACGCCGCTGCCGCCAAGCGCGGCAGTCTCCCGTTCCTGACAAAGGCCCGTCATCGGCCGGAGCGCGGACGAAGCGAACCACGCGACTTCGACCATCGCCGCGACAGCGCGGGCGGGCTCGTACTATTGGCCGGAACGGGCGCGACGGCGGTCGTCGATCGCACGATCGACACCGTCGCCGCCGGCGGAGGCCTTTGCCGCCGCCTGATGCGCGCGAAATTGCGCGCCGATCAGGATGACGGCGGGGCCGGTCAAGCCGGCATCGCCGATCCGCGGCAATGTCGCGATCGTCGAATAGATCGCGCGTGCATTCGGCAGCGACGCGTTCTCGACCACCACCACCGGTGTCGCCGGGGACTTCCCCGCGGCGATCAGCGCCGCCGCGATGGCGTCCGCCTGGCCCACGCCCATGTAAATCGCCCCGGCGTCGGCGGCGGCGATGCTTCGCGCCCATTCGTTCGCGGCTTCACCTTCACCGACGCGCGGCGTGACCAGACTGATCGTGCGCACGAGGCCGCGCTGCGTCAGCGAAATGCCGATCTGGGCACTCGCCGCCAGCGCCGCCGTAATGCCCGGCACGACTTCGTAGCGCACGCCCGCCGCCTCGAGCGCGGCGATCTCTTCCTGCGCGCGGCCGAAGAGCATCGGATCGCCGCCTTTGAGCCGGACGACGATCGAGTGCGCGGCCGCCGCATCGATCAGCCGCTTGTTGATGAATTGCTGTGCCGTCGAGTGCTTGCCGCAGCGTTTGCCGACGGCGATCTTGCGCGCGTTCGCCGCGAGCGCGATCGTGTCGGGATGCACGAGGGCGTCGTAAAACACGATGTCGGCCTGTTCGAGCAGCTTGGCGGCGCGCAGCGTCAGCAAGTCCGGTGCCCCCGGACCCGCACCGACCAGATAGACGATGCCGCTGCCGCGCGTACTCATCGGGAAGGCAGCGCGGCCATGGCGGCGATGCGCGCGTCGATGGTCATCGAACCTTCGCCCGGCGCCGACGCGGCGGCCTGCAGGCGGCGCCGGAAGAGTGGCACCGGCCGTGCGACGGTCGCCTGGTAGCTATCGCTGAAATCGTCGAACGCGGCCATCGCTTCGGCCACGCTGCGGCCGGGCCGCAGCGCGAAGGTGTCGAAACCGCACTGCCGCAGGTAATACAGCTGGTCGCGCAGGATGTCGCCGATCGCGCGCAATTCGGCGGTGTAGCCGTATTTTTCGCGCAGCAGGCGCGCGGTCGAATAGCCACGACCGTCGCCGAACTTCGGGAAGTCGACGGCGATCAGCGGCAGGCGCGCGACGTCGCCGGCCAGCGCATCCGGGTCGTCGTCGGGCTTCAGCCAGACGCCGATATCCTTCCTGATCGAGAGCGCATCGTGCTGCGCCGACCAGAGAGCGAGCGGAACGATGGCGGGCGTCGACGCCGGAACATCGGCGAGCGCCGCCGTTTCGGGCAGCAGCGCCCAGCGGTCGTCGATCAAGGTCCGGTCCTTAGTGAGCAGAGGCATAGACGCGCTCCTTGAACGGCTCGAGGCCGATACGCCGCACGGTGTCGATGAACCGCTCGTCGTCGTGGCGCCGTTCGATGTAGGTACTGAGCAGCTTGGCGACGACGTCGGGCATCTCGCGCGCGGCGAACGACGGACCGATCACCTTGCCCAAAGACGCGCGCTCGCCCTGGTCGCCGCCGATCGACACCTGATACCACTCGTCGCCGCCCTTATCGACACCGAGCACGCCGATGTTGCCGACGTGGTGGTGGCCGCAGGCGTTCATGCAGCCGGAAATGTTGAGGTTGATTTCGCCGATGTCGTGCAGGTAATCGAGATCGTCGAACCGGCGCTGGATCGCTTCGGCGATCGGTATCGACTTCGCGTTGGCCAACGAGCAGAAGTCGCCGCCAGGGCAGCAGATGATATCGGTGAGCAAGCCGATGTTCGGCGTCGCGAACCCGAGCGCCTTGAGCTCGCCCCAAAGCGCGAACAGCGCGGCCTGCTTGACGTGCGCGAAGATCAGGTTTTGCTCATGCGAAACCCGGATTTCGCCGAAGCTGTAAGCGTCGGCCAGGTCGGCGACCATGTCCATCTGGTCCGAGGTCGCGTCGCCCGGGGGCACGCCGGTCTTCTTCAGCGACAGGGTGACCGCGGCGTAGCCCGGGACCTTGTGCGGGAAGACGTTGCGCTTGACCCAGTTGGCGAACGCGCGGTTGTCGGCGACGGCGGCGCGGAAGCCCGTGTCGTCGCCCGGTAAACGTTCGTACGGCGGCGGCGCGAAAAAGGCGGCGATGCGCTCGATTTCCTCGTCGGGCACCGTCGCGGGGCCGCCTTGCAGACGTTGCCACTCCGATTCGACGTGGCGGGTGAACACCTCGAGCGTCATCTCCTTGACCAGGATCTTGATGCGCGCCTTGTAGATGTTGTCGCGCCGCCCGAAGCGGTTGTAGACCCGAAGAATCGAGTCCAGGTAATTGAGTATCTCTTCCCGCGGCAGAAATTCGCGAATGACGTGACCGATCACCGGGGTGCGGCCGAGTCCGCCGCCGACGAGCACGCGGAATCCGATGTTGCCCGCTTCGTTGCGCAACGCTTGCACACCGATATCGTGCACCAGCGTCGCCGCGCGATCGGTCGCCGAGCCCGAGACCGCGATCTTGAATTTGCGCGGCAGGTAGGCAAACTCGGGATGGAACGTCGACCATTGCCGGAACAGCTCGCTGTACGGCATCGGATCGATGATTTCGTCGGCCGCGATGCCGGCGAAATGATCGGCGGTGATGTTGCGCACGCAGTTGCCGCTCGTCTGGATCGCGTGCATCTGCACGGTGGCCAGCTCGCCCAGAATGTCCGGAACGTCCTCGAGCCGCGGCCAGTTGAACTGGATGTTCTGCCGCGTGGTGAAATGTCCGTAGCCTCTGTCATACTTTCGACCGATGTGTGCGAGCTTGCGCATCTGGGTCGATGAAAGCAGTCCATAAGGAATCGAAATACGCAGCATCGGCGCGTATTTCTGGATGTACAGGCCGTTCCGAAGCCGCAGCGGCCGGAATTCGTCCTCGGTCAGCTCCCCGGCGAGAAAGCGCCGCGTCTGGTCGCGAAACTGGGCGACCCGCTCGTCGACTAGGCGCTGATCGTGGTGGTCGTATCGATACATGGGGCGGATGAGGGTGGTCCAGCCGCCAGCGTAGTGGGGCGTTGTTATGCGTACAAGGAATGAGTGGCGATTAGTTGATAGCCGAATCGCATAACGCGGATACAAGATGAAAAGGCGTGGCTTGGTTCTTTTCGCGCACGGAGCACGGGACCCGCGCTGGGCCGAGCCATTCGAACGCCTGCAGCAGCGGGTCAGGGCGCTGGCGCCCGACGCGGAAGTCCGCCTGTGCTATCTCGAGCTGATGCATCCGAACCTCGAAGGCGCGATCGACGAACTGGTGGCGCTGGGCGTCGAGTCG
>Ga0070695_100002189_pt1 | contig 11198 bp, 12 predicted proteins | sample KBSK1252metaG_FD_65471 | JGI IMG/M metagenome (GOLD analysis project Ga0070695, IMG submission 65471) | Corn, switchgrass and miscanthus rhizosphere microbial communities from Kellogg Biological Station, Michigan, USA - KBS K1-25-2 metaG | ecosystem: Host-associated > Plants > Roots >...
GGTGTCGTCGGCACCCAGCGCGGTAATGCACGAGCCGGGCACGCGGCGACGCAATCTATCCACCTGCGGGAGGGCGCATTGGGTTCGCTATGCTCGAGCCGGTCCGAGCGAAAAAAGAGGGCCGAGCGCGTGGTTAGCTCGTACCGACGAACCAATTCATCTGGGGTCGAACCAACGAAGGCAGGACCCCGATCGCGATCCGATATAACGCGACTAGTCCGGCAAAGCGTTCAGCCGGAAGTTCTCCCTCAGCCGGTCGCTCAAAGGATAGTTGATATTGGTCGGCCCGGGCTCGAACCACTTTTTGTAGATCACCTCCATCTCCCCGCTCTGAATCAGCCGCGCGATGGTCTTGTTGCCGACCAGGCGGAAGTCGTCGTTGTTGCGTGGGATCATCATTCCGTAGGGGTCATAGGAGAAATAGGGCCCCACGACTTCCCACTCCCCAGGATCCTTGGAGGCACTCTTGAGGCCGTATAGCACCACGTCGTCAGACGTGAAGGCGTCGGCGCGGCCCTGCTCCAGATTGAGCATGGCTTGCGCGTTGTCCTTCACTTTCAGCATCTCCCCTTTGATCTTGATCTTTTTAGTATCGATCTCAACCTGCGCCGCCCTTTCGTTCGTGCCTCCAAGCACGGCCACCAGCACCTTGTCAGTCAAATCCTCGATCTTCTTGATGCCGGAGTTCTTGCGCACCAACAGCTTGGAGCCCGTCAAGAACGTGATGTTGAGGAAGCTGACTTGGCGCAAGCGTCCAAGCGTGTGGGTGGACGTCTCGCAGATCATGTCGACCGTGCCGGCCGTCAGCAAGGGAATGCGCGTCTGCGGCGTGAGCGGTACGAACTTGACCTCGATCTTGTCGAGCTTGAGCTCCTCCTTGGTGGCATCGACAATCTTGAGACAGATGTCGATCGAGTAGCCCTGCGCCTTGCCGTCCGGCCCGAGGTAGGAAAGGGGCACGGAGGCATCGCGATGGCCTATCGTGATGGTTTTGGTCTCGGCGATGCGCTTCATGACCGGACCGTCCTGCGCGCAGACAAAGCCTGGGAAAGCAAGGACGCCCATGGTGAATACAGCTGCAAGAGCCAGCTTCATTTGGGTAGCTCCGAAATTACGGCCTGGATAAGTGCCCCACGACAACTCGGCGCGCCTCGCGCTGACTGGCATGAGCACGTTGCTCGCAATTCCCCGCGAGGCATTGTGCTCAGCCTTGCATGGGATACTAGTCGCGGCAATGGTTCCAATTGGCCAGTGTTTGGCCCGTCTGCCGATTAGGCGTGCTTACGACACAGCGGCCGATAAAACTTGGGCTGTTCAGGTTTTCCGTTCGCCCGGCCCCAGGATGGTCAGGTCAACGTCCAACGGACCAGCGTTACCCGCGTTCCCTCTCCAGGTTCTGACTCCAAATCAAACTCACTGCACAGTCGTTTGGCACCTGGCAATCCCATGCCAAGGCCACCTCCCGTCGTGTATCCATCGGTCAGGGCCAGGCCAACATCGGCGATCCCCGGCCCCTTGTCCTCAAAGACAAGGCGCAGCCCCTTACGGGCGCCGTCGGTGAGCGTCTCCATGCGCAGTGATCCTCCGCCGCCGTAGATGACGGTATTCCTGGCGATTTCACTTGCGGCGGTCACAAACTTGGTTTGATCGACTAGGCTGAATTTCATAGCGGCCATCGCCTGGCGAACCAGCTGACGCGCCTTGACCACGTCCTCCGTGGTTTGAACTGCCACAGTTCTCGTGCGCTCGACTTGCATGCCTCAGTCCGAGGCAGCCAGCGCATCGTCGATCAAAGCGAGACCACGCTCGAGGGTCAGCGCGGTCTTTATTCCGGCCAGCGTCATGCCGAGCTCAACCAAGGTGATGGCCACCGCCGGCCGCATTCCGACGACCACCGTCACCGCGTCGAGCACTTTGGCAATGCCCGCAATATTGGAAATCGTTCGACCGATGAAGCTGTCGACGAGGTCGAGCGCTGAGATGTCGATCAGTACCCCGCGTGCACGCGTCGAGACCAGTTTTTCCGTCAAATCATCCTGCAGCGCCAGCGCTACTTGGTCGTGCATGTCAATCTGGATGCTCACGACCAGGGAGCACCCGATCTTCAGGACTGGAATTTGGGTCACGCGCTCGCGCCCTTGGCACTCGTGGCCAGAGCCGAGACGACTTTTTGGCCTGTCTTGCGCAGTGCCAATTCCAAAGCATCCGCCATGGTTGCCTTGGAAATCACGTCCAGCTGGAGCCCGAGATGCACAATGGTCTGAGCAATCTGCGGCCGGATGCCGCTGATGATGCAATCCGCACCCATCAGACGCGCGGCCGATACCGTCTTGATCAAGTGCTGGGCTACCAGCGTGTCGACGGTTGGGACGCCCGTAATGTCGATGATGGCAATTTCAGCGCGCGAGCTGACAATATGGTTGAGCAAGTTTTCCATCACCGTTTGGGTCCGTTCGCTATCCAGCGTGCCGATCAGCGGCAAAGCAAGGATTTTGTCCCAGATCTGCACCACCGGAGTAGAAAGCTCGAGCAGCTCCTGCGCCTGGCGCTTGATGATGTCGTCGCGGCTTTGTTGGTAGACTTCGGTCGTGTAGAGCCCGAGCGCGTCAAGACACTTTGTGATTGTCCAGGTGTGACCGGCGAACCGTTGAGCGTCGTTCTTGATCTCTTCGCGCAAGAGTGTAAACAGGGGCTCCTTCATGGAAAAGACGAAGGCCGCCGTCTCCGATGGGGTGAAACCCTGTAATGCCCGCGAACGGGAGAAGTCGCCGAGCAGATCGCGAGCGGCTTTCCACTCACTCCCGTTGATGCCGTCGAGGTTTCCGGACTTCAGCGCCTGCACAAATTCTCGAAGGAACTGGCGCGATTGCTCCTTGAGCTCGTCCTCTTTGATCTGTCCCGAACGTAGCGATCCCGCTCCGAGCTGGCTGCGGAGCCAGGCGGACAGGAGCTTGGCCTCATTGTTGCTGATCAAGCCGCTGAGGGCAGCAGCGTCGGCATCGACCATTTTGGATTCCTGGGCAAATTGCTCTTCCATGGGGGTGAAACAAGAGGCACCCACAGCAATCGTGAGTGCCTCCAGGAGACGCTCTGAAGCGTCTACAGCTTTTCGTGTGCCTTGTCGGCGATCTTGTCTGCGGCATCCTTAATGGCGGTCTTGGCTTCGCCGACCCTTCGCTGCACCTTGCCCTTTGCTTGCTGGGCCAAGCCTTCGACCTGCATTTGCTGGTTGCCGAGGGCCTTGCCGGCGCTCTCCTTGGCTTTGCCGCCAGCTTGATTTGCGAAGCCTTTGATCTTGTCTGTCGTGCTGCCCATTCGCCGACCTCTGAAGCTCAAAGCTCTAGCTTCACCAATCGTAGAACGCGGTGCACCAGTTGGCGTTCCATTCAGCTAACCGTAAATATCGAACGCCTGTTGGGGCAGAGCCTTCGGTGAGTTTACGGCCGCGATATCTGTGAGCTCTCATGGACAAATCTGGCGGTCATCACACCAAGCTCGCCGTCGAGGGACATCGCTACTCTTTCAAGCCGAAGCAGGAGACCTTAGCCGTCGCGCCGTTGCATCGAGCCGGTTTGATGAGCCACGTGGTGCTCTGTCTTGACAGGCGACCTGCGAAGCTTGGACCTCAACGTCCATGACTGGCGTCAAGTGCGGCGGACAAGCACTCGCGAGCTAGCCTGTCCGGTTCTTGAGATATGAGTTCTTTACCGCGATCTTGTCGCCCTTGAATGTGAAGACGTCGCAGCCGGCGACCTCGATCTTCTTGCCATCGATGGTTGTGGCTGTGAAGAGCCACTCGGATAGACCCCGATCGCCCGACACGAAGTGCCTGGCGTTGCTGAAATGCACGTCGGGGAAGCGCCGGAACACCGACGCGAAACCTTCGCGAACCTGCTCACGGCCCACGTAGCGCTTGCCGGCGGCTTCCGGTCCCGTGCTCGTCTCGAAAACGCAGTCAGCTGCCATAAAAGTCATGAGGAAGTCGACATCGTGGCGATTCCAGCCGTCCGCGAACGCCTCCAGGTCCTTAATGGTCACGTTCATCGTGTCCTCCGTGTGCACGCCAAGGTCGTGCCGGTCCAAAAGCGAGTCAAGTGAGGCATCATTGGATCATTGGCGGTTGATTAGGGCTGCAAGTCTATCAGCTGTGCGGCATTGTCGCCGTAGAGAAAACGCACTTGCCGATCCCTAGGGGATGCCGAGTTTCTCTACGGGGAGAAGAACGCCGATGGCGCTGATACTTGCGTCCTTTGCGAGATCAACGTCAGCTCGGTCTACCCGTTTCCCGACGACGCGCTCGGCCCCCTTTGCCGCCGAGACGCTTGCCCAAATCGAGCGACTGCGCTGATGCTGCGCAACGGATAGAGCCGCGCGGCTGTCTTCTTCCACGCAGGAGAAAAACGTGCCGGCGCACCGAAGCCAGCGAGAGTTGCCCGGAGGCGCAGGCTTACACGCTGGCTGCTACGCCCCTGATGTGGCGTGGCCTGCACGGCGTCTAGCTCATCATCCCCCGCCGCCGTGCGTCCTGTGCGTCCTAGATCTCCTTCCTACTCAACTGATTGGCCAGGAAATCGGCTTGCCGGATCGCAAGCGCCACGATGGTCAACGTCGGGTTCTCGGCGCCGCCGGTCGTGAACTGGCTGCCGTCCGAGATGAACAAATTGGCGACGTCGTGGGCCTGGCCGTACTTGTTGCACACCCCGTCCTGCGCCTTCTCGCTCTGGCGGCAGGTGCCCATGTTGTGCGTGCTGGGGAATGGCGGCAGCTCAAACACCTGCGTGGCGCCGAGCGACTGGTAGACCGCCGTTCCCGCCTTGTAGGCGTGGTTGCGCATGGCGATGTCGTTGGCGTGGTCCTTGAAGTGCACCACCGGCACCGGCATCCCGTGCTTGTCCTTTTCCGTGCCATGCAGCGTGACGCCGTTGTCCGTCTGCGGCAGGTCCTCACCGACAAGCCACATGCCGGCGAAACGATCGTACATCTCGATGACCTTCGCGTACTCGGGGCCCCACGCGCCCGCAACCGTGTTGGACGCCACGCCGGCAAGGCCGAAGCCAGGCAAGGTCTCCATCTCGTAGCCGCCGGCAAAGCCGCGGGAGGGATCGTGCCGCGATTCATCCTTGATGATTCCCGCCATCTGGGTGCCACGGTCGAAGTTCACCCGTCCGGGCATGATGGCATAGACCGTGCCTGTCATATGCCGCATGTAATTGCGCCCCACCTGACCCGAGGAGTTGGCGAGCCCGGTCGGGAACTTCGATGACTGCGAATTGAGCAGGAGCCTCGGCGTCTCGACCGAATTGCCGGCGACGCAGACGACGCGCGCCTTCTGCTCCTGCAGGGTCCCGCTCTTGTCGGCATAGACGACGCCGGTGGCCTTGCCACTGGCATCGTGGTTGATCTTGACCACCATGCTGTCCGGCCGGATCTCGAAATGACCGGTGCTCTCCGCCTTTGGGATCTCGGTGTAGAGCGTCGACCATTTGGCGCCGATGGCGCAGCCGGACATGCAGAAGCCGATCTGCTGGCAGCCTGGGCGACCGTCGCGCGCCTCGGCGTTAATCGCCATGTTGCCGGTGTGGACCTGGGTATATCCCACGCGCTTGGCGCCGGCCGCCATCACCTTGAAATTGTTGTTGCCGGGGAGACGCGGGATGTTGTGGGTGCCGGTGACGCCCAGTTTGTCCTCGGCGCGCGTATAGAAGGGCTCAAGCTCTTGCAGCGTGATCGGCCAGTCGAGAAGATTGGCGCCGGCAATATTGCCGTAGATGGTACGCGCGCGAAACTCGTGCTCCTGGAAGCGCAGAGATGCGCCCGCCCAATGCACCGTTGTCCCGCCAACGGTCTTGCAGACCCAGAGCGGCAGTGTCGCGTTGAGATCGCCAGTGCCGATACGCTTGTCGAGCCAGCTCAGCCGGCTGAACATGGTGGCGTTGTCATTGACGATGTTGGTGATGTCGAGCCGCGGCCCCGCCTCCAGACACACCACATTGATGCCGCGCTGGGCGAGCTCGTTGGACAGCGTTCCGCCGCCTGCCCCCGAACCGACCACGACGACGACTGAATCATCCTTGAGATCGAATGCTTTGGCCATTGATCGATCCTCCGGTCACGAGTTGGGCAGCCAGCCGATATCGTCGAAGCCGCGGTTGATGTAGCCGCCGTGCTCGACGGACGATCCTTCGAAACCGAAGAAGCGACAGACCAGCGGATTGCCGTAGAGATTGTTGATCGTTGCCGTACGCATCGTGGCAAAGAACTCGCTGGTCTCCACCGTCTTCAGCACCGCGCTGCGGGCGCCGTTGCTCAGTTCGACCCACCGGATGCCGCGCGCACCATCGAGCCGCGCAACACCGTCAGCAAGAAGCTTGCGCAACGCCGCGTCGCTTGCCGCCTGCTTGTCGACGGCGTCGATCACGGCGGCGTAGTACTGATCGCCCAGGCGGTCGTGTGGGAACAACTGACGCGCCATGACGAGCAACGTTTGCGCCGTGTGCGCGTCGATCGCAGTCGTGGACAACGCCCAGGAATAGTCCGGGGCGAATATGATGGAGCCACTCGTCGCCAATCCTGCGGCGACGAAACCGGTGCTGTACAGGAATTCCCTGCGGTTAGGTGCATTTGCCTTCATCGGCTTCCTCCCTGATGAGGCCCGCTCGCCGGATCTCTATCGGCGTTGCGATGATTGAGCGGCCTGTCCGAAATCCTAGGTCCGGCGTCGAGCAATTTGAAGGCAAAACCGGAGCCGCGAGCCAACCGAAAGGCGCGCATAAGGCAGCAGTTTTACATGTGTGGTGGTCTTAATGCGATGAGCTACAATCCATATCGGCAAACGCTTTTCGCAGCCTGGACTAGCCTCCCCGACACCGACACTGGGCATGCGAGCTTGGCGAGAACTTTGCGGGCTCCGAGATCATATCAGTGTTGACGCAACACTCTTTGCACCTTGACGGTCACGTTCGAAAAACGCCGTCCCCAGACGTGGTATGGGAGTTTCATTCCAGACTGTGGGCTGCGCGTAGGTTTTCCACAGCAGCGCAGCCCACAGGCTGGCCAGCGTCGGTTTTCGAGGTTTGGTCGGGTTGCGAACCAGCAACGCAGACCGAACGACCAGACGTTGACCGATGAGAAACAAGCACTATTCGAGCTGATCGAGAAGCAAACCGATACCAATTCCGTGCGCGAACTGTTGGCATTTGCCGAGCGGCTGATGAACATCGAGGGCCGCCCATGGCGAGCGTATGCCCGAGAGGATCAATCACCGCAACGGCTACCGCGATCGAGCCTGGGGACGCGCACTGGCGGCAGCGATTGGACGACTGGCTCGGACACGCGGATGCTCGGCTGCTCTTCGGTGCGCGCGCTAGATTGGTCAAGCGACTTGCCACGGCCCTCACCAGGATCCGGCAAGACCGAGATGGCCCATGATATCGCGCCGAAGCTCCGCCAGATGCGGATCGCCGCGGTGACGCGGATACGGCCGTGCATTTACGACCTCGACCATGACTCGTGCGGGACGCTCGCTCAGCACGATGACACGACTGGCAAGGAATACTGCCTCTTCCACGTCGTGGGTTACCAGAAGAGCGGTGAAGCCCGTGCGGTGCCACAGCGACACGAGCTCTTGCTGCATGGCGATGCGCGTCAGAGAATCGAGCTGGCCCAACGGCTCGTCGAGAATGAGAAGCTTCGGATCGTTCACCAGAGCCCGCGCCAGCGCCGCGCGTTGCGACATTCCTCCCGAAAGCTGGCGTGGATAAGCCGTAGCGAATCCAGCGAGGCCGACCAGGCGCAAAACGTCGTCAACGCGTCCGCGATGGCTGCGAAGTAGTCCGCGCGCTTCGAGCCCGAGCGCAACATTGCTCCACACTGTCCGCCACGGATAGAGCGTTGGGTCCTGAAAAACGAGGATCCGCGACGCATCGGGGGCGTTAATCGGCTGGCCATCCAAGGATAAAAAGCCAGCCCTCGGAATATCGAGACCCGCAGCCAGCCGCAACAAAGTCGACTTGCCGCAGCCGCTCGGGCCCAAAATTGCGACGAACTCTCCGGGCTCGACACGCAGACTGACATGCTGCAGCACCGGCAGCGGACGTCCCTCCAACTCGAAAGAATGGCTGACGTCGTGAATGGAAAGAGCGGCTCCCCGGCCCGACGCGATATCGGCCCGAACCGCGGTTTCCGACACTGCCCTGTGGGCTACCACCTCACCAACCCTTTCTGCCAAGCCAACAGCCAATCACGCAGGCGGAAAAGCAGGGTGATCAAACCGGAGAAGATCAGCGCCATGATCAGCAGGGCTGCGTACATGTTGGCGTACGCGGCCCACCCCTGCGCCCATTGCAGATACCAGCCGAGGCCGGCCTTCACGCCGAGCATCTCGGCGATGACTAGGACGGCGAATGAGTTGCCGAGACCCATGAACAGCCCGACGAATACATGCGGCATCGCCGCCGGAATCGTTACCTTGAGAATGAGGAAGCGTTGGTTTGCACCGAGCGTACGCGCGACGTCGTAATAGGCGCTGCTCACGCTTGCGACGCCCGACCAGGTAAGGACGGTGACTGGAAATCCCGTTGCCAGCGCAATCAGAAATGTGCTTGCGCTATGGCTCGAAGGAAAGGCGAAGAACGCAAGCGGTAGCCAGGCTGTCGCGGGGAGCGGGCCGACGAGCCGCAAGACCGGGTGAATCCAATAGCCAACGGCGCGCGACCACCCCATGGCCACGCCCACGGCGAAGCCAAGCGCAGCCCCAACAAAATAGCCCCCTGCTAGCAGGCGTAACGAGGCGAGAACGCCTTCGGCGAGGCGGACGCGATCGTCAACCACGACTTCCAACAGGGCCTGGGGCGGGGGAAAGAACGGCATCGGAAGCAGGCCCAGCTTCGCTGTGACCGTCTCCCAAGCACCGAGAAGCAATGCCAGCGCAAGCATCCACGGTGCGAGGCGCTTTATGGGTGGGGGACACGCGAACAGAAGGTCAGTAATGCTAGCCAATGCAAGTACACCCCCGAGCGCAGCAAATGCAGCGGCGAGGTGGCCCGTGTACTCCCAATCGGTTGCCGCCTGCTCGGGCCAGAGGGCCGTTAGCAGTGCGACCACGAGCCATGCCGCCGCTGCCGTTCCGAGGATCCATGGCCGCTGCATCGATTTCTGCCGCGGCTCGAAAGCTATCAGTCGCGACCGGCCCACTTGATCCGTTGCCGAATCGATCGTCACGGCTGTTACCCGCTCAGCTTAAGACATCGACGTAGACCCGCTCTGCGAACTTTGTCGGATCCGTGCTTCGCTTGAGCACATTTACCTGCTTGAGCTCATTGGCGTACAACAAGATCTGTTGCTTGAGTGCCGTCCCGATCGGATGATTGTGATGAGTGTGGCTTGCGAGCATGGCAGCGAGATCGTTCAACGGGCCCTTGCCGCCGTAGGCCGAGTACACCGCGGCAGCGTCGGCGGGATGACGAGCGACCATGTTGCCAGCCTCGAGCACGGATCGCGTTAGTGCGCTTGCCGTGGCCGGCTCTCCACGAATGAGACTTCCTCGGATAGCGAGCACGCAGCAGATTCGATCGGCAAATTCGCCAGAGAGATTGGTCAAGACTTCGTTAAACTTGCCGTCCTTGAGCCAAAGATAGGTGCGCGGGTCATTGTCGGTGAGCGCGTGGGCCTCGCCCTTCTCCACAGCAAGCGCGAGCAAATCGGCCGGGTATTGTCGCCAGTCGACGTCCCTGACCGGATCGATACCGTTCTTGGCGAACTCGATGGAGCAAAAATTCTTGGCTGGGCTCGCCTGGTCGCTAATGGCGATGGTCTTGCCGCGCAGCGATTCTAGACTGGTAATAGCGGCAGCCTTGGAGCCGAGAAGCCGGATGCAGCCGCCGTGTACGCCGGCGGTGATACGAACATCAAATCCTTGCTCTAACGGCTTGAGCCAACGCAAGGCCATGCCGATCCCAGCATCGGCTTTGCCAGTGGCGATGGCTTCAAGCAGTTGTTCTGTCGAACCACCGAAATTGATGAAATCGACGACGAGGTTATGTTTTGCAAAGATACCCCGTTCCTTTGCGACCGGGGCCGCCGCCGTGCACACCGAGGTCGCGTTCCACGCCAGCGTGAGCGCGCGCGGCGCTCCCGTTGGGCTTTCCCCGCTCATACCGGCGCGGCATAGAGGTATTGCATCGGGAAGAGGCCCGCTTTTCAATGCTGTTAACGCATGCGCCGCGCCCCCGATCACGATCGGCGTTCCAACCCCGAAAGCCCCCGCCAGGACCGTCCGACGGGAGAGAAATACTCGGGTCGGCTCGCGCCCCTTGCTCGTCGAGTTCGTACTGTCGTCGCGGTTCTCCATGAGGATCCTCCCTAATCTGGCGGTCATAGAGACGTGGCGCCAAAGCCTTTTAATAAACGGAATTTTCGTGGCACGCCGTCCGGCGGAAATTAGGCGACACCGCCTGTAAATCGAACATTGCTGCCGGATCGGACCTCATGTCCAATGCATAATTGTACTGGTATTCCATGCCGGTGAGGCATAGAATCACCAACATGGATCTGCGGCGCCTGAAAACCTTTGTTGCCGTCGCCGAACTGGGCACTGTGTCGAAAGCTGCCGTGCACCTGCGCATTGGACAGCCCGCACTTTCGCGACAAATCGCTGATCTTCAGCAAGAGCTGGGCCTGCGGTTATTTGATCGCGTAGGCCGGGGGCTCGTCTTAACCGCTCAAGGCGAGCAGCTCCTCGCAGATTGCCGCCGCGTATTAACCGACCTCGACACCGTGCGCGAACGCGCAGATGTCCTTCGGCGAGGAGACAGGGGCGTACTGAAGGTCGCCGCACCACCGCACACGATCGAGAGTGTTCTATCAAGGTTCCTACCTCGATATGCAGAGCGCTTTCCCAACGTACACGTAGAGCTGAGTGAAGCGCTCGGTCCCGAGCAGACAGCACTACTTGAACGCGGCGAAGTTCATTTCGGCATCAGACTTGAACAAGGTGGTCCGCGCTTCGACAGTCGGGTCCTACCACCAGCTGAAGCCTTGGCTGCCGGCGCCACATCCCTCGAACTCGGCCATGCCGGTCTCATAGATATCGGCCGCCTTGCCTCCTATCCGTTGCTGTTGCTGGACCCTGGGTATTCCATCCGGAGGCTGTTCGACGCAGCTTGCCGCCTCGCAGACGTCGAGCCCAATATTCTGCTCGA
>Ga0070695_100002196_pt1 | contig 11183 bp, 12 predicted proteins | sample KBSK1252metaG_FD_65471 | JGI IMG/M metagenome (GOLD analysis project Ga0070695, IMG submission 65471) | Corn, switchgrass and miscanthus rhizosphere microbial communities from Kellogg Biological Station, Michigan, USA - KBS K1-25-2 metaG | ecosystem: Host-associated > Plants > Roots >...
CTGCTTGATCCTCGACCCTGGGCGCCCCGCGTAGCCTAGCGCAAACCCGCAGCGCGGCTTTGCGGCAGGACTGAGCCGTCACCGATCAGCCCTTCCGTCCCCCGCCGTTCCCGACTAGCCTTAAGGCTGAGCCTTGAGCGCTGAGCCCGCCTTGGCGAGCCCAATCGGGTGAGCGCAACACCCAATCGGGTGAGCGCAACAGGTGTGCATCGGGCGTGCTGGCCGCTGCTGCTGGCGGCCGGCGGCGAGAACAGGATTTTTGCCCATGGCGGAGGCAAAGGTTGCCCTCGTGGTCGGTGCCGGCGATGCAACCGGCGGCGCCATCGCTCGGCGCTTTGCCCGGGAAGGTTTCATCGCCTGCCTCACCCGCCGTCACGCCGACAGGCTTGCCCCGCTCGTTGCCGAGATCGAGCACGCCGGCGGCAAGGCCCGTGCCTTCGGTTCGGACGCGCGCAAGGAAGAGGCCATGGTGGCGCTGATCGCCAGCATCGAGCGCGAGGTTGGACCGATCGAGGTGGCCGTCTTCAATATTGGGGCCAACGTCCGCTTTCCCGTGATCGAGACCACCTCGCGCGTCTATTTCAAGGTCTGGGAAATGGCGTGCTTTGCCGGCTTCCTGATGGGGCGCGAAGTTGCCAAAGTCATGCTGCCGCGCGGCCGTGGCACCATCCTGTTCACCGGCGCCACCGCCAGCCTGCGCGGCGGCAGCGGCTATTGCGCCTTCGCCGGCGCCAAGGCCGGCCTGCGCGCGCTGGCGCAAAGCCTCGCGCGCGAGCTCGGCCCCAAGGGTATTCATGTCGCCCACGTCGTGATCGACGGCGCCATCGATACCGAATTCATTCGCAGCAACTTTCCCGAGCGCGCCGCCCTCAAGGACCGCGACGGTATCCTCAATCCGGAGGCGATCGCCGACGCCTATCTTCAACTCTACCAGCAGAGCCGCTCGGCCTGGACGCATGAGATGGATCTGCGGCCCTGGATCGAAACCTGGTGAGGCCACCCAAACGAGCGTGGAGAATGGACAGATGCCAGCAAAGGTCGAATTCCATTTCGATTTCGGCAGCCCCAACGCCTACTTTGCACACAAGGTGATCCCCGCCATCGAACAGCGCACCGGCGCGCAGTTCGACTATGTCCCCATCCTGCTCGGTGGCGTCTTCAAGCTGACCGGCAACCAGCCGCCGATGGTGCAGTTCAAGGGCATCAAGAACAAAGGCGACTACCAGCGCCTCGAGGTGCGGCGCTTCATCAAAAAGCACGGGCTGACCCGCTTTCGGATGAACCCGCATTTCCCCGTGAATACCGTGCAGATCATGCGCGGCGCGGTCGCGGCCGGCTCGGGCCCCGCCTTTCAGCGCTACGTCGAGGTCATCTTCCAGGGCATGTGGGAGGAGGAAAAAAAGCTCGACGATCCGGAGGTAATCCGCGCCACCCTCGATGCCGCGCATCTCGACGGTCAAGGTATGCTGGCGCGGATCCAGGAGCAGGCCATCAAGGATACCCTGCTCAAGAACACCGAGAGCTCGGTTGCCCGCGGCACCTTCGGCGCGCCCACCTTCTACGTCGGGGATGAAATTTTTTTCGGCAAGGACAGCCTCGGCGCGGTTGAGGAGGAGATAGCCGCCGCGCGCGCTTAGGCCGGAAGCCGGTGCGGGCGCAACCTCCTCACATCTGGTCGTAGTCGACCACCAGGCGGTCCGTGGTCGGCACGGCCTGGCAGGTCAAAATAAAGCCGCGCGCGATTTCCCACGGCTCCAACGAATAGTTGGTGGTCATCTGCGCCTCGCCCTCGAGCACCTTGGCGCGGCAGGTGCAACACATGCCGCCCTTGCAAGAATAGGGCACGCGAATGCCCTGGGCCAGGGCGGCGTCGACCACGTGGCCGCCCCGGGGCACCACGAAGGCGTGCTTGATGCCATCGAGGATGGCGATGGCCGCCGTGCCCTCGCTCGGGCCGGGGCGCGGCGCGGCGGCCGGGGCGGAGGGCCGCGATGGCGCCGCCGAGGCGCGATAAGCGCCGCCGCCCGGGGCAAAAAACTCATGATGGACGCGCTCGCGCGGCACCCCCAGGGCGAACAGCGCCTTGCGCGTCTCCTTGATCATCGAGCCCGGTCCGCACAGGAAGACGTGTGCAACCTCGCTCGGTTTGAACAGCGCGCCAGCCAAGGCCTTGACCTTGTCTGCGCTAATGCGCCCTTCCAACAGCGGGGCGTTCATCTCATCGTTGCGCGAGAGCACATGGAGGAGCGTAAGGTGGCCGAGGTGGCGATCCTTGAGGTCCTCCAATTCCTGGCGGAACAGCGTGCTCTCGGGACTGCGGTTGCCGTAGATGAGGGTAAAGCGCGTGGCCGGTTCGGTTGCCAGCGCGTGCCGCAGCATGGCGAGGATTGGTGTGATGCCGGCCCCGGCCGCCAGGGCCAGCACGTGCCGGGCCTCGCCATTAGAGGCCGGCAGCACGAAGCGACCGGCCGGCGGCATCACCTCCAACGTGCCCCCGGCTGCCAACGTGGCGTTCGCCCAATGCGAAAAGCGGCCGTCGGCGATGCGCTTGATGGCAATGCGCAGGTCGGCTTCGCTGGGAGGAGAGCAGATCGAGTAGTTGCGGCGCTGCTCTTCGCCATTAATCTCGGCGCGCACGGGCAGGTGCTGTCCGGGCTGGAAGCGGAACAAGGCTGCGAGCGCGGGGGGAATGCGAAAGCGGACCGAGATCGCCTCCGAGGTCTCCTGCTTCACCTCGGCGATGGTCAGGCGGTGGAAATCGTGCATCTAAGGCCCAGGTCTTCAGAAATCCACGGCGATCTTCAGCTGTCGTCAGATGCACTTGAAATAGTCGAACGGTTCGCGGCAGGCGTCGCAGCGCCACTGGGCCTTGCAGGCCGTCGAACCAAATTCGGAAAGCTTGCTGGTCTTGGTTGAGCCGCAGCGCGGGCAGGCCACCTCGGCGTTGCGAAACAACGCTCCTGGACCCGTGGCGCGCACCGGCGGGGCGATGCCAAAGGCTTTGAGCTTGCGCCGTCCCGTCTCGGTGATCGCGTCCGTCGACCAGGGTGGCGACAGCTGCGTCACCACACGGGCCTCGGGCAGGCCGGCGGCGGCCAGCGCCGCTTCCGCCGCCAGCCGAATGGCGAAGGTCGCCGGGCAGCCGATGTAGGTCGGCGTCAGCGCGACGACAATTTGCCCATCTTTGTGGGCAACGCCGCGTAGGATCCCGAGCTCCTCAAGGGTCAGAATGGGAATTTCGGGGTCGACGACGGCTGCAACCGCGGCGCGGGCGCGCGCCAGCGCCTCGAGGAGGCCGTCGGGGCCCGCCGGGTTTGCCTTGCGCTCAAATTCGTTCGCCATGCCTCCTCACCAGCTGGCGCCGGGATGGGCGCGGTGCAGGACCTGCATTTCTGCCAGCAGTCGGCCGAGGTGCTCGCTGTGCTGGCCCGCACGCCCCCCGCGCTGCATCCAGCGATCGGTGGGCCGCGCCAAGGTTGCCTCCGCCAGCACGCGGGCAAGCGTCGCCTCCCAGGTGGGTCTGATGCTGCTGCGGTCGACGGCAATGCCCTGCGCCGAGAGTGCGCTCTCGCCGGCGTCCATTTCGAACATCTCGCCCGTATACATCCACACCTCGTCGAGCGCGGCCGCCACCCTGGCGTGGCTTTCCTCGGTGCCATCGCCGAGCCTAATCACCCACTCGGCGGCATGGCGCAGGTGATAGGCCATTTCCTTGGCGGCCTTGGCCCCGATCTCGGCCAATCGGTTATCGGCGGAGGCCGACAACGCCTTAAAATAGGGATCGAGGAAGGCTGCGTACAGCAGGTGGCGGGTCATCGTCATGGCAAAGTCGCCGTTCGGCTGCTCGAGCAGCAGCAGGTTGCGATAGGCGTGCTCGTCGCGCAAATAGGCGAGCGCGTCCTCGTCGCGGCCACGGCCTTCGATCTCGCCGGCATAGGCGTAGCACAGTCGGGCTTGGCCGATCAGATCGAGGGCCAGATTGGACAGCGCGATATCCTCTTCCAGGGTCGGGCCCCGGCCGGACCATTCCGACAGGCGATGGCCCAGCACCAGGGCATCATCGGCGAGGCTGAGCACGTAGGCAAACAGTGTCGCCGCCGCTGCCTGTGGCGCCCGGCCGGGGCTGCCCGAACTGTCAGCGCTCGTGCTCAGCTGCGCGGCCCCCATGCTCATGCCGTGGCAAACCCCATGCTTTGCCTCACATATGCCCGACCTCGTCGGGCACCGTGTAGAAGGTCGGGTGCCGATAGGGTTTGCTCGCCGTCGGCTCGAACAAGTGGTCCTTGTCGCCGGGGTCGGAGGCGGTGATGGCGCTCGAGGGTATCACCCAGATGGAAACGCTCTCGCCGCGGCGGGTGTAGACGTCGCGTGCCGCCTGCAGCGCCATGGTGGCGTCGGCCGCGTGCACGCTGCCGCAGTGCTTGTGCGGCATGCCCGAGCGGTTGCGGATAAAAACTTCCCAAAGCGGCATTAAGGTTTCGGACATGGGGTCAACTTTCTCTATTCGGCCGCCTGCGGCGCCCTGTCGGCGCGCTTAGCGCGCTTTGCCGCATAGGCCAGCGCCGCCTCGCGCACCCAGGCCCCGTCGGCGTGCGCCGTCGTGCGGGTGTGCATGCGTTGCCGGTTGCAGGGGCCGTCGCCCGCCAGCACCCGCTTGAACTCGCTCCAGTCGATTTCGCCGGTACGCCAATGCCCACTGGCGGCGTCGAAGGTTAGGTCGGGGTCGGGAAAGGTCAGCCCGAGGTAATGCCCCTGCGGTACGGTCGCATCGATGAATTTCTGCCGCAGGTCGTCGTTGGAAAATCGCTTGATCTTCCACTTCATGGTGTCGGTGGAGTGCAGGCTCTCCTTGTCGGAGGGGCCAAACATCATCAAGACCGGCCACCAGAAGCGGTTGAGCGCGTCCTGCGCCATCTGTTTTTGGGCCGCCGTGCCGTTGCAAAGCGTGAGCATGATTTCGTAGCCCTGCCGTTGGTGGAAGCTCTCCTCCTTGCAAATGCGGATCATGGCGCGTGCGTAAGGGCCGAAGCTGCAACGGCAGAGCGGGATCTGGTTCATGATGGCGGCGCCGTCGACCAGCCAGCCGATGGCGCCGATGTCGGCCCACGACAAGGTCGGGTAGTTGAAAATCGAAGAGTATTTGGCTTTGCCCGCGAGCAACTGCTCGACCATCTCTTCGCGCGAGATGCCGAGCGTCTCCGCCGCCGCGTACAAATAGAGGCCGTGTCCCGCCTCGTCCTGCACCTTGGCGAGCAGCCCCGCCTTGCGGCGCAAGGAGGGGGCGCGCGTGAGCCAGTTGCCCTCCGGTTGCATGCCGATCACCTCGGAATGGGCGTGCTGGGAGATCTGCCGGACCAGCGTGCGCCGGTAGGCCTCGGGCATCCAATCGTTAGGTTCGACCTTGTCCTCGACATCGACCTTGTTTTGAAAGCGCCCAAGTCGTGCGGGGTCCTCGCTGTGCGCCGTGGCAGCAGCATCCGTGCTGTTGAGGCCCTGGGTATACATCGCCTTTAACCTTTGCCGACGTGCTCGGGCCCAAGTATGCCACAGGTGCCGGTGGCGGCGCGACCCCACCGCCGCCGTGGCCGGGCTTTTCCGGTTGGCTCCGGTTCTGTTGGCCCCGGTTCTGTTGGCCCCGGTTCTGTTGGCTCTGTGGGCGGCGTCCAGCACATGCGGCGCATTGCGCAAGTGCGGCGCTTGCCCCTAGGGTGCGACGCCGCGGCACCGTCAGGGGTGGGCGCGGCCCGTTTCGCCTTGGGCGGCGCCGGTGCAAGGGGCGCTGGCCCGGCGATCTCCGGTGGGGCCAAGCGAAAGCGCGCGCAGGGTGGTGGTGTGGGGTGATGCACGAGAGCTCAGATGTCCTCACCCGGCGGGGGCGACTAGGCTTCGCGGCCGGCGTCGCCGTCTTCGCCTTCGCTTCCAGTACGGCCGCGGCGCAAGGGGTGGCCGAGCCGCTCATGCTGGCGGGCATCCCCGTCGATTTTGCGCTCTTTGCCATTACCCTGTTGGGCGTGGCCTTGTTCCACCAGCACACGCTGGCGGTGGCGCTTACCGGGCTTGGCGCCATCAGCCTCTACAAACTCGTCTTCACGGGCTTCAAGTTTGGCCCCGGTTGGGCCGGGCTCGGCGGGCATCTGGCGCACGAGTGGGTGATCCTCGCCAACTTGTTCTTGCTGCTGATGGGTTTTGCGCTGTTGTCGCGGCATTTCGAAAAGACGCGCATACCCGAAGAGATGCCGCGTTTTCTCCCCGATGACTGGAAGGGCGGGCTGGCCCTGCTGGTGCTCGTCGCCGTGCTCTCGAGCTTTCTCGACAATATCGCCGCCGCCTTGATCGGCGGCAGCATGGCCCAGCAGGTCTTCCGCGGCAGGGTGCACATCGGCTATCTGGCGGCGATCGTTGCGGCCTCCAACGCGGGCGGGTCCGGAAGCGTGGTTGGCGACACTACCACCACCATGATGTGGATCCATGGCGTGAGCCCACTCAGCGTGCTCGAGGCCTTCGTGGCGGCGAGCGTGGCGCTCCTCGTCTTCGGTATTCCCGCCGCCCTGCAGCAGCACCGCTATTCGCCGATCCGCCGGCAAGCCCCGGCCAGCCTCACTATCGAATGGACGCACGCCTTCATCGTCGCCGTCATTCTCCTGACCGCGATTGGCGCCAACGTCATCGCCAACCTCAAATACCCGGCTCTGCTCGAAAGCCTCCCCGTGATCGGCCTCGCCGTCTGGGTGGCGATCCTTGTCACGGCGCCGTTGCGCGCGCCGGATTGGAAGGTGTTGCCGGCGACCTGCAAAGGCACGCTCTTTCTGCTGGCGTTGGTGACCTCGGCCTCGATGATGCCGGTCGAAAAACTGCCGCTCGCCTCCTGGCAGACGGCGCTGGGGCTGGGCTTTGTCTCAGCCGTGTTCGACAATATTCCGCTGACCGCGCTCGCCCTAAAGCAGGGTGGCTACGACTGGGGCTATCTCGCCTACGCCGTGGGCTTCGGCGGCTCGATGATCTGGTTTGGCTCCTCGGCCGGCGTGGCGCTCGCCAACATGTTTCCGGCAGCAAAATCGGTCGGCCAGTGGCTGCGCCACGGCTGGCACGTGATGCTCGCCTACGTGGTTGGCTTCTTTGTCATGCTGGCCGTGCTGGGTTGGCATCCCGATCCGCCCCCGGGATAGGGCGCGCGCCGGCTCTCCAACCCCGACGGCGCAGCGCCGGCTCTTGAGGCCGCAAGATCGGGGCCTGCCGCGCAAACGAGGGCGAGCGAGGTCCAGGTCCGCGCGCGCCCCACGCTGGTACGGCATCTGCGCGCCGTCAGGCGCCCAGCTCGGCCGCCAAGGTCTCCAACGCCTTGCGCGCGAAAGCCTGCATGTTGGCCATGCGGTCGGTGCTGCCGGTTTCGAGCGTCAGCACTTGGCTGCGCGGGCCGTCGACGGCAATGCAGGTGTGTCCCGCCGCGTCGCCATAGCGATTGCCGGTGGGACCTGCCGCCCCCGTTTCGGACAAACCCCAGCTCGCGCCGTGCCGTACGCGCACGCTACGGGCCAAGAGCGCCGCATAGGGTTCGCTCGCGGAGCGCAGGCCGGTCATGGCCTCGTCCGTGATCGACAGCAGCGACTGGCGCGCCGCCCGCGTATAGACGATGGCGCCCCCCAAAAAGTAAGCCGAGGCCCCGGGCACGGCGAGCAGCGCCGCCGAGATCAGCCCGCCGGCCGCCGATTCTGCCACCGCAATCGTCTCGGCCCGCGCCTTGAGCCGGGCGGCCACCAGCTCTGCCGCTGCGGTGAGTTGTGCGTTCAGATCCATGGGTTTTGATCCCTGCTGGGCGATGCCTGCGGCCTGGCCCGGTAACAATTTCTTCGGGGTGCCGGCCAAAGCTGCGACCCTGCATCAGGGGCGTGTTGAGCCCGCCGGCCTTTGCGCCTATGTTCCAGATCATGCACGACAATCCCATTCATGTCATCGGCGGCGGCCTCGCCGGCAGCGAGGCTGCCTGGCAGATTGCCCGCGCCGGCGTGCGCGCAATCCTCCACGAAATGCGACCGTTGCGTTCGACCGAGGCGCACAAGACCGACGCCTTGGCCGAGCTCGTCTGCTCCAATTCCTTTCGCTCCGATGATGCTAACACCAATGCCGTGGGGTTGTTGCACGAGGAGATGCGGCGCGCAGGCTCACTCATCATGGCCGCTGCCGATGCCCACAAGCTGCCCGCGGGTGGCGCGCTTGCGGTCGATCGCGACGACTTCGCCCGGCACGTGACGGGCAAGCTTGCCGCCCACCCCTGCGTGAGCATCGAGCGCGGCGAGGTTGCGGGCCTGCCGCCCCCTGCCTGGGATAGCGTCATCATCGCCACCGGGCCCCTGACCTCGCCGGCCCTCTCCGCGGCCGTCCAGGACCTCACCGGCGAGGGCGAACTGGCGTTTTTCGATGCCATCGCCCCAATCGTGCATTGCGACAGCATCGATCCCGGCATCACCTGGCGGCAGTCGCGCTACGACAAGGCTGGCCCCGCCGGCACCGGGGCCGACTACATCAATTGTCCGATGACCAAAGCGGAGTACGAGACCTTCATCGCTGCGCTGATTGCCGCCGAGAAGACCAGCTTCCAGGCCTGGGAAGGCACGACGCCCTACTTCGAGGGTTGCCTGCCGATCGAGGTGATGGCCGAGCGCGGCCGCGAGACCTTGCGCTTTGGTCCCATGAAGCCGGTCGGTCTTGCAAATCCCCATCGCGGCGGCGAGCGCCCCTATGCCGTGGTACAGCTGCGGCAGGATAATGCGCTCGGCACCTTGTGGAACATGGTCGGCTTTCAGACCAAGCTCAAGCATGGCGAGCAGGTGCGCGTCTTCCGCTCGATCCCCGGCCTCGCTCAGGCGGAGTTTGCCCGCCTTGGCGGCCTCCATCGCAACACCTTCCTCAATGCGCCGAAGCTGATCGACACCCAGCTGCGGCTTCGCGTCTCCCCGCGCTTGCGCTTTGCCGGCCAAATCACGGGCTGTGAGGGCTACGTCGAGAGCGCCGCCATCGGGTTGCTTGCGGGCCAAGCGGCAGCGGCGGAACGCCAAGGCATCGTCTGGCGGCCGCCACCCGTGACAACCGCCTTCGGCGCCCTGCTCGGCCACATCACCGGCGGGCATCTTGCCACGGCGTCGGACGGCGCCGGCTCGTTCCAACCAATGAACATCAATTTCGGCTTGTTCCCGCCGCTGCCCCAGCCGACCCCCGAGCCCGCCGGTCGCGGCAAAGGCAAGGAGCGCGGCGCCGCCAAAAAGCGCGCCTTGAGCGCGCGGGCCCTGGCCGACCTCGACGCCTGGCTGGCGGGACCCCAACGCAGCGCCGCCGAATAGGTTGCGAACTGGTTCCCAGGGCGCGACATCTTTGCCGCGCAGGATTAGCTGCGGCGAGGGCGAACCAGATGCCGGGTGCGTCGTTTACGATGCATGAATGCTCCTGCGAACTGGCCTCGTAATCGCCTGCTCCTTGCTCTCCCCGAGTCCGACCTCAAGCAGCTTCAGGGCGAACTCGAGTACATCGAGTGCAAGCGCGAGCAGGTGTTGATCGATGCCGATAGCTCGCTCGATCACGTCTTTTTCCCGGACAGCGGCGTGATCTCGGTGGTGGCCGTCTATCCCGACGGCAGCATTATCGAGATGGCCACCATCGGCCGGGAGGGAGGCACGGGGTTCCAGGCCGTGTTCGGCGCCAAGGCGTCTTCCGCCCGCCTGCTCGTGCAGGTACCCGGTAGCGCGGCGAAGATGACGCGGCAGGCGTTTATGCGGGCCATGGACGCGATGCCAACCTTCCTCAAGCTCGTGCAGGCCCATGTGCTGGCCTTTCTCGAGCAGGTGATGGTGTCGGCTGCCTGCAACGGCGCCCATAACGTGCGCCAGCGCTTGGCGCGCTGGCTCTTGATGATGCGCGATCGCCACGACGGCGACGACCTGCCCCTAACCCAGGATCTGCTCGCCGAGATGCTGGGTGTGCACCGCCCCAGCATCACCAATGCCGCCCAAGGCTTGCAGCGCGACGGCCTGATCGAGTGCGGCCGCCGGCGCGTCACCATTCTCGATCGCGACGGTCTGATCGGCGCGTCCTGCGAGTGCTACCGGCTCGTGCGCACGCGGATCGCTTATCACCTGCCAAAAACCTTCCCCGAAGCTCCCTAGGTCATCTAGGTTACCGACAGGGTTCCCGACCCGCACCATGGTCCCCTGGTTTGGCCGCCTGTGCGGGGGCGGGTTTTCGCCCTGAGGACCCCATGAGAGCACGCCAGATCGTTGAAAGCGGGTCCTTTGGACCCGACACCCTCAAGGTTGCCTTTCAGGCTTTCGATGAAACATGGCAGAGCGTAGCTGGCCACTTTGGCAACGATCCCGTGACCATCGAAGCCGCGCGCGTCAGGCTTGCCAACGCCATCCTGGCCGTGTGCCAGGAGGAGAGCCGCGACTTGCGCGCACTGAAGACGGCCGCGCTCGCCATCCTGGGGCGCCACTACCGCCTTAACCTCCAGCCCTAGACCCGCCGCACCCCCACGGGTGTCATTGCCCTCTCACTCGAGGCCAAGGCTTTCGCCCTGCCCGTTGCCCCCGGTGCGGGGCCGGGGAGGCTCCTCGTCTTGGAACCTTGGCGGCGGGCGCCACGTTAGACGGTCGGCGGCCGGGCGGGACAGCATAGAGGTGCGCGATGGCCCAGGCTGTCATTGGCCGGCTGCCCGAAGACGAACACCGCATTCAGCTGCGCCGGGCCGTCGTCGCCAGTACCATTGGTACGGCGATCGAGTGGTATGATTTCTTTCTTTACAGCACCGTCACCGGCTTGGTTTTCGCCAAGCTGTTTTTTCCCCACTCCGACCCTCTGGTGGGAACGCTCGAAGCCTTTGCCGTGTATGCCGTCGGCTTCGTGGCCCGCCCCATCGGCGCGGCGATCTTCGGTCACTACGGCGACCGTATCGGCCGCAAGGCTACGCTGATTGCAACTTTGATGCTGATGGGGATTGCGACCTTCCTGGTTGCCTTCGTGCCCACCTATGAGAGCATCGGCATCTGGGGTGCCGTCATCCTGACGGTGTTGCGCTTCGTGCAGGGCATCGGCGTCGGCGGCGAGTGGGGCGGCGCCGTCCTGATGGCGGTGGAGCACTCCACGGAGGGGAAGCGCGGCTTGCACGGGAGCTGGCCCCAGATGGGTGTGCCGGTGGG
>Ga0070695_100002197_pt1 | contig 11183 bp, 7 predicted proteins | sample KBSK1252metaG_FD_65471 | JGI IMG/M metagenome (GOLD analysis project Ga0070695, IMG submission 65471) | Corn, switchgrass and miscanthus rhizosphere microbial communities from Kellogg Biological Station, Michigan, USA - KBS K1-25-2 metaG | ecosystem: Host-associated > Plants > Roots >...
CGAGTGCGCCCCGCGCGGGGTGGCGGTGGGCGGATAGACAGCCCGGGAGCCCACATGGTATAAAGATGCGTCCTCGTTACGGGCTCGTGGTGCAGCCTGGTTAGCACACTGGACTGTCAAGCGTCGACGCGATTAAAGGCCTCTCGGTAAGTCGTCACCTTGCCGAGGGGTTTTCGTTTGTTAAGTTGGCTGACGTAGGGCCTGTGAGGGCTGAATCCGGGCCGTGACGGGCACAGTTTCGGGCACAGTTGATCGAGGACCAGGCGCGCCGCTGTCGGGGCCCGGCGGATCCGCATCACGAAACCCGTGAAAGTGTCGGATCAGGAGAACAGCTGGTTCTGCGAGAACGATTAGTCACACGAGGAGCAGGCTTTGAGGCGGGAATACCTTCAGCAACAGACGGGGCAACCCTAGAGCGTCGCAGCGGCCAGCGCATATGGAACGAATTCTAGACTTCAAGCCTCTGGAACGTCTTGTCCTGCCGGACCTAGGGGAGTTGACCTGCGCTGGACTGGTATTGATCGTCGGTCCTAACTCATCTGGGAAGTCCCAACTGCTCCAAGACATCAATCTCCGTGTATCGGGCGAGGTCCGCAAGCTAGTGGTGGCAGAGAAGGTCGATCTCCGGAAGCCAGAGTACGAGCCTTTCCTTAAGACCTTGGAACGTGAGGGCTATCTATCCACGTTCTACGATGACGCTGGCGCCCTCACGATCCGACCGAAGACGGCGTTCCTGGGGACCGGCAGTGGCGGAGCGCAGATTGCGGGTAACCAAGCCCAATCGTGGCACAGCGCCTTCACGCCTGCCGATGAGCGGCGGCGCAAGATCGAGTTCTTGAACTACTTCGGCCGGATGATAGTGACCGCGCTATTTCTCGACCGCAGGCTCACGCTGGTAAACCAGGTGGGAGGATTCGACTACGAGTCCCAGCCCCCGCAGAACGATCTGCAGGCCCTGTATCTCAATAGTACGGCCAAACGTGAGCTGGCGGCGGAGGTGATCCGGTCATTTGGTCGGGCCGTGTGGCTTGACGCCTCTAGAGGGCCGGTGTTGTGTCTGCGTGTCAGCGATTCTCCCACGGTGCCGGATGCCGAAGAGCGGCATGAGCCCGGCGCGATGACGCGGTATCGCACTATCGAGACCGAGGGGGATGGCTTGAAGTCGTATGTGGCCACCTGTATTGCCCTTCTTCTAGGCCAACGACCAGTGTGCGTTATTGACGAACCTGAGATGTGTTTGCACCCGCCGCAGGCGTACAACCTGGGGCGTTTCATCGGGCGTTTCGGCACCTCCACTGAGAACGTGACGTTTGTCGCCACGCATAGCAGCCACATTCTCCGGGGGATCGTCCAGACTGCCGCGAGCCTGCAGATAGTGAGACTCACACGCAGCGCGTCCGGGTTTCACGCTTACTTGGTTCCGAGAGAGGCCCTAGCCGAGAGTCTTAGGAGACCAAATCTTCGAGCGGAAGCAGTTCTTGACGGAATCTTTGCGCAGGCGGTTGTTGTTGTCGAGGCAGACGGGGATCGATTGGTCTATCAGGCGGTGTTTGAGACAGTCGCCGACCAGTACCAATTGGATGTGCATTTCGCTGCGGTCGGAGGCACTGGCGGTCTCGCCAATACGTGCACTCTGTATCGGACATTGCGCATCCCGGTCGTGGTGATTGCTGATCTCGACATCGTTACTGACCCGGACAACAAGTTGGGCAGGGTCCTGTCCGCGCTGGAGGCCGAGCAAACCGAGGAACTGGTGCGGCGAGCCGGTGAGATAGCCACCGCGCTTAAAAGTTTGCCACCGGTCTTGTCTGAGAGTGACGCCAAGCACCAAGTACAGTTAACGATAGAGCGGGAGCTCGACTGGGCCAAAGGGAGCGATGTTGAGCTACAGAAGGCACTGCAAAGCATTGCGAATAGACTTGATAGGATGCGGCGGCTAAAGAAGGGCGGAGTCAACAATCTGCCAACGGAGATTGCGGAACCCCTCAAGGCGTTAGTCGGTGACCTGAGAGAGGCTGGTCTCTTTTTGGTCCCGGTCGGAGAGCTGGAGGAGTGGCTAGCAGGCAGGGGAGTCGCTCCCTCAAAGCAAGAGAAGTGGGCGTGGGCGAACGAGGCGGCTAGCAGGGTAAAGGAGCTTGGCGCGCAAAGCGGTGACGTGTGGGACTTTGTACGGAATGTGGGGCAGTATCTGCGAATGGAGTTCGACAAGTAGTCCGACCAGGGGATCTAGGGCCTCCGGTGTTCTCTTACCCGCGCCGGGCAGAGGAACTCGCGGGAAAATCAATTCAACCTGATGCGAATCCGGGGAATGGTTTGAAGCTGAACGGTCAGAACACTTGCCGCGATCTCACGCCCTGTATCAATCTCGGGTGCTAGTACCTGGCCTACCTGCCGGGGTAGATACCCTATCTCTCGATCGTTCAAATACAGCGCGATCGCGTTCCTATCTGCCGCGTTGTCATAGTCGCGACGGACGTCAACGATATCGCCAGGTCGCGCAAGTCGCGCAGCGGCAGCTCGGTTTCCGTATTGAACACCTTCGGCCATGACATCAATGGGTAGAAGGTCGTCAATATCGTCGACGGTCGCCATAACATTGCTGCCTACAAGAGGAATCCGACGCGCCACATCTTCAAGCAGTGGACTCCGTAGATTAAACTCAGCCTGAATTCGTTCGCTGCTCAACCCGCCGAGCCACTCTCGAAAATCGGCCGGTCGCATCTCTGTTGCCTCTGCGACGTAGGCGGATGCTATTTGCATTGCTGTCCGCCGAAACGGTATTCCGGCTGACATTGCCCAGCAAGAGGCAGGGTCCGGCACGCCATATTTGATCATTGCAGAGAGATACCTTGGGGTAGTTGTCATGGTTGTCCGGTCGATTTCAAGCTCCTCTTGAGCGATCCGGACGTACGCGGCGACCCCCCAGGGGAGCTTGTAGCGAAAGAGATCGTCTATGAGGCGGCCTATCTGTTCAGAGGATCCTGGTTCTGCAGCGAACTCCCCGATAATGTCTAGCAGTTCTGTGCCCTGGAGCCAGCGAACCAATAGGTCGTTGTAGCTGCCACCAAACTCTCGGGCCGGTCTGCATTCGGATAGCCCCAAGAGAGCTGGTAGCAAAAGGACGATGGCAGACTCAATATCGCCAGGCTGCCCGCTGATGAGAAAGTGCCGCACCTCAGCCTCATTGTCGCGAATATGTTGCGTGAGGGAGAGGCAACTGGAGGTGGTCAGCCCGGTAGAGCTGTAGACTCTGCGTACGGAGACACTAGGGACTTCTTGGAGGATCTTCTCTGCACGCGTAGCAAGGACCCGACGAAACCGACGCGTATCTACACCCTGCCGAGCAGATTGAATCTGCGCTAGGGTTCTTTCGAAGATTCCGTCAATAGCGTCTGTCGGGCGAATGTCACCTTCCTCTAGCAGGAGTGGTAGTATTTCAGGATCAATTTCGGCCTGAACTGCCTCGTCAGAAATCCGTTGTTGGGCTAGAGCGATGCACTGCTGGAGGAGTGCGCTAGCGACGGGTTCTACATCAGTCCGGTGAGCCAGGTAGTATTGAAAGTCTTCCTCATCACGAGGGCCCAAAGTGAGGTGCACTACCAGCCCATCTGTTTCCTCTCCTGCTCGGCCCGCCCGTCCAGCAATGTTCCAGTAGTCTCTGGCAGATATGCGATTCCGTCCGTCGTCTCCGTAGCGGCTACTGCTGTGGATCACGACACTCCTGAATGGAAGGTTCACTCCCTGTGCCAGAGTGTTAGTGGCAATCAGGACGTTCAAGCGCCGCTCACGCACATCTGACTCGACAGCTGTCCGAAGGGCATCGGGCAAGAGACCATAGTGCACACCGATCCCAGAGGTTAACCAAGACGTGATGGGGCGGTCCCCAAGCCATTCCCGCGCTAGCAATGTCGAGCGACTGTTCGGAGAATGCTCGAAGTGGGGCGGTATAGGCTCGCCGGTTAGTCTTGCGAGGCCGACACGATCGAGCAAAGCCGCTGCAACGCTGTCCACAAAGTTGGTTTGAGCACAGAATACTAGGACTGACCCAACGGACGACAACTTGAAGGCAAGCTCGGCTGCGACTTGCGCCCGGTGCCCAGGGTCAGGGAAGAGGCGTCGCTTCCAACGGCCAGTCTCGGGATTGATGTACTCGTAGGGCCGTCGACGGATTATTCCACGAACGAACGCTCGCGGAATGGCTGCGACGTCACCCCGCGCATACTCGATCTCGCCGGAGTCTCCGGACCAACGGAACTTTGCGTAACGTTGGATCGATGGACGCCAAGACTCGGCGATAATATCGTTAGTGCTGGCGCGAAACCATCTGGCAAAGTCTTCTAGGGTCAGCTGGGGCACGACGGCTGAAGTAACGATGAAGCGAGCAGAAGGAAAGGTTTGCAAGAGTCGCGCTAGCAGCAGCTCAAACTTCACGCCGCGGCGGCCAGCATCGAGAACTTGGATCTCATCTAGTACATATAGAGCGACATGCCGCAGGTTGTCCGGCTCGCTACGGACAATTAGATCTAGCTTTTCGGGCGTAACAACAATCAAGTCGGCATCCCGGATAACTTCTCGTTCGAAGTCGTCGGTCTCATACGATCCGACCATCTGGGAAGTCCGATAGCCGAGATCGGCCATGAGATTCATGAAGCCGTGCTCTAGCTCTGCCACGAGTGCCCGGTACGGTGCAACATATACGCACTTAGAGCCCGGTGTCGTGACCAGGGTGTGAACGATCGCCATTTCCGCAATTCGAGTTTTCCCGGCACTAGTCGGCATACGAACAACCTTGCTCTTGTTTGTCTCGAAGAGGCCGTGCTTGAGGGACGTCAACTGCGAGGGCCACAGCTCGGAGACCGAACGACCGCGGAATATGTCGGAACTGACCCCGCGGGCTAGGAGCTTGAGGTAGCGGCCCCATCTGGGCGACCCCTGCCCGGCTGAGGCAAGGTTGGTCCAAATAGAGTGGCGGACGATTACAGGTAGCAAGTGGCGTAGGCTGCGCACGAGATTGGCTTCGCTCATTAGGCCGTATTTCGAGAACGCGTACTCGGCTCGGGCGAGTTGAGCAACTGCCGCTTCGACGAACGCGGACTCACCAGCGAGGAGATACTTCGCGAAAAAATCAAGGCCACGGGCGGCCACGGCCGTGGCCAGGACCTCTAGAAGGTCGGACTCATTCATGGCCGCTGCGTCAGGCTCGGCGGTCGCTCGAGTCACCAGATCGCGAAGTAAGAATAGGCGGCGTTGGAGTAGGAGGGAAGCCAGCGAGGCAACGGTGGGCACGCGCTGAGTCGGGCTGATCACGCGGCGAGCGAGCAGTGCCGCATTCGCTTGATACCCTGCGAGCTCGAAGTTTAGGGCCGCGTTGACCAGTGCCGTCTCTCGGGCCGGACCCTCCCCGAGCTTTGCTAGAGCCTCCCACGTGAGCCCTAGAGTCTTAGCGAAATCGGAAAAAGTGTCGAGACCGTCAGTGACTCGGCCTGCGAGTTCTTCTAGTTGGACGCGAGCCAAGATGGAATTTCGAACGACCCGAGCGGGAATATACGTCCAGCGGATAGCGGGCGGCTCATCGGTCAGCTCGTTCAGTAAGGCGTGAGCCTGTAGCTGGGCGATCTCGGTGAGAAGACCGCGATTCTCGCTCAGCTCCCTAAGGAGAGCGTCCGCGGTTGGCACTAGTCGTCCTCGTCACTGGCCGTGAGACCTAACTGCGCAAACACCCGATCAACGATCGCGGTTAGGCCCGAGATCAGACAAATGCTAACGGAAAGTCTGAGGGGCTGGAGATTTGCTTCGTCGATGTTCAAGAGAGTAGCCTCGTCCCAGCCGGCGAGCTCGCAGCACAGAGCAATCCGAAGAGTCTCCATTTCTCGTGTGTCCGCCCGGGATGCGAGGTATTCGAGGAAGCTGTCGTACGAGAGATGGCCTGTATCATGCAGCCGCGCTGCGACGAAGGTGAGTATATCGGGAATCGCAGCGGTGGTGTCGCGAAGCAGCTGCTTACATGCCTCGACACCTGCATAAATATCTCGACTCCCGCGAAACTTAGATTCGACGAAGCATACTTCAGATATTGAGCCGTCCGGCAAAGTTTTGAGGGCGAGGGCATCTGTGCCGGTGAGTGTTTGATCTGCTGTGACTTTGTACCGGAGTTTCCGTATCGGGATTGAGAATGCTTCGAAGTGCCCGAGAATATCATTGGCAAGTGCCTCCCCAAAGTCTCCGCGGCGGATCTGGGTCAATTTGGGTATTCGTCGGGCGATGATGTCGGCGGCGGTGCGTCCCCAACCCAGAGCATGCGCAAGGTCGGCTAGCAGCGTCTGGTCAAAGAGTTCATTCGTTATAAGACGTGCGAGGTAGTCTTCGATCTCGGCGCTACAAGGTGGGTCCTCGGAGAGCCTGATCGCGGTGAACTGTAGGAACGGATTTGGATCTTGGACAGCATGGGTAAGCCATTCGTCCAACACTGACGTTGGTCCCTCTGGAGTTGTGGCCATCGGCCTGCAATGTGTTCCTTCACATGCTCGATGATGGAATTATGGGCTGGTCGGTCGATCTTTCAAGTCGAAAAAGTGTCGATATTGGGCGGGGTGTCTGGAGAGCTTGCAAGGGGACAGGGAGCCTACTGTTGGCTTGGGGACTACCGCGTGGCCGGGGTGGGCCTTTCCCGATCCCCCGAGGGGAGTGCAGGGGCAACCCCAGGGCTACAGGGGAGCCGCCCGCTTCAGTTCCGAATGGCTCCGAGTTCGCAGCAAAGCTCGAAGCGTCCATTCACGTACAAGCACTTCGGATCCGCCTAATCGCAGGTTCTGGGCTCGAGGGCACTTCGCAACCGCCGTGCCACACCGATCAGGCTGGCTGCCCGTACGCCGGTGCGACACACCCAGGCCGAATGCCCTTGACGCGTAGCTGAACTGCGAGCTCGCTGCCTTTCCCGCCTCCGATCGACTGATTCATCCCCTCTGAGGTCGTCACGAGGGAGCACGCCGCATGCACCTCTTTCTCGGAACCAATCTGACCGAGGAGGTGTGCATGGCGCGAGTGACGAAGGTGAACAGGACCGAGGAGGAAAAGCAGCCGCGGCTGACGAAGCTAGGCCAGGAGTTTGACGTCGCCGTCTCTGCGATGCAGAAGGAATGTCGCCGTGGCGACGAGCGGGCGGCCGTGTACTGGACGTTGCTCGTGTATCGGGCCGACGCGGCCCTGGCCTGGAAGAGGCTGCTCGTAATCAGCGCTGAAGATGTTGGCTTCGGGGATCCGGCCGTCGTGGCGCTCGTGGGCCAGCTCCACAGCATGTGGTTGGCCGCGAAGCAGGTCGGCTGGGGGGTGAGCGCGCACCACGTGGTCATGGCCACGATGGCGCTGAGCCGCGCCAGGAAGGATACCTCGGTCGAGGATCTGTTGAGCCTCACGAACGAGGAGCTCAAGCGGAAGCTCATGAGACCGGTGCTCGAGGAGTACGTCGATGGGCACACCGCGAGAGGCAAGGCTGAAAAGCGGCCGTGGTCGTCATGGTACCGATTTCGGCACGTGGTCTGCGGGATCCCGGTCTCGGCGTATACCAGAGCGCTGTGGCGACTCAAGCCCGAGTTGGCGCCGGCTGAGCTGCAGGACAATCCATCACCCTCCGAGCCCGGAGAAAGCCCGGCATGAGTCCCGCAGTGAAGCCTCGGGCCGCTCGGCGCCCCGGTCACCACGTCAGGAGGTACAAGGGCTGCCTACTGACCCGCGTGGGCCGTCAGACGGTTGTGGTCGCGATGCCGGGGGGCGCCATCTGGGGGTGGGCCGCCTCGTGGCGGCAGGCGCGGGCCGTGGTGAGCTGGTTGAGGAGCCGACGATGACCAAGCGATGTGCACTCTACGCGAGAGTCAGTACCAACGAGCAGACAGCCGAGAACCAGTTCCTGGCGCTCCGGGCCTTCGCCGGCGCCCGGGGCTGGGAGCCTGCGGAGTTCATCGACCAAGGGCAGAGCGGCGCGAAGGAGCGGCGCCCGGCGCTGGACGCGATGATGGCCGCGGTCCGAGCGAGGAAGGTCGACGTGGTGGTCGCGACGAAGCTCGACCGGCTCGCGAGGAGCGTGCATCACCTCGTGGCGATGGGGCAGGAGCTCCAGGCGCTCGGCGTCGACTTGGTGATGCTCGATCAGGCGATCGACAGCACGACGCCTTCAGGGCGACTCCTATTCCACGTGTTGGCCTCGATCGCCGAGTTCGAGCGGGATCTGATTCGCGACCGGGTGATTGCCGGGATGCGCCGGGCTCGAGCGCAGGGTATCCGCATCGGCCGGCCACGGACGCTGGTCGACGTGCGCCGAGCTCGGGCTCTGCTCGATAAGGGCCAGAGTCTGCGGCAGGTCGCAAAAGCGCTGGGTGTGGCGGCGTCGACGCTGGCGTCAGGGATCGCTCGGAAACCCCCCTTGGCAGCCGTCTTGTAACCCATCAACTTTTCATCGGTCTCGGAGCGCAGTAGGGATGTTTCGAAACCACATCCTTTCTGACCGACGTTACCTTGCGTGTTCACGTATTCGTCCAATGGCCTTTGATCGCAGCGCCGGAAGGCCTCACAGCGTTGGGGATTCTGCCACTCGAGATGCTGGCCGGTGGGGTAGGACTGTGTGGAGAAGCTCTGGGTCGGTAGGTTTGGACGGGTGGTACGCAGACGGCCCCACGGCGCAGATCGGCTCGATGGCGAAGTGCCTGCGCGCTTCAGCCGGCGGTAAGCTCCTCGGCGGCTGAACGGACGGCTGCCGGTGTGTCGCTAGGCGAGCGGACGATGCGATACGCCCATTGGCCATACGAACCCTCTGCGTTCACGGCGGCTACCCATCGGCGGGCGCCGGCTTCCTTCACGTCCGCTAGCGGATCGTAGCCCTTGGTCTCCAGGATGAGAGTACCCACCTCCGAGCCATCCACCTGCAGCCGGGCGAGGAAGTCGGGTACGTATTCTCTGGAGTCGCCATTGTGCGAGTATGGGATGGCGAAACCCAAGTTGAAGTTCTTTACGAACGAGACCACGTAGGGATCAGCATCGATGTAGAAGGCGGCAGACTGCTCCCACTTCTGCGTGTCGGCCACTACGTAGTTGAGGTGCGACCGCAGGCACTCCTTGACTGGCTTCGAGGTCCAGAAGTCCACGTCAGCCGTAGTCCCGGCGCTCCGATTGGCCTCGTAGCGAGGCAGCTCGGGCGCCGTGTCCTGATCGCTTACGATTGCGTTCCCCAGGGTCTCCAGGGCCCACGAGAAGTAGGGGTCGAGAAACACATCGCGCACGTCAGTCGAGCCAGCCGGCTGCACCCGGGTAGCCAAGAACTCGCGCACGACAGCCACCATCTGACTAAAGAGGGCGTGCGTGGGGATATCCGTCGACTTGCCGGCATAGCGCTGGGTGAGCGCTCGCGCAAGGTCAAACTCCAGCTCCTGCACACGTTTCTCGCGCCGCCAGGCCTCCAGCGTGACATCGGTCGGGTGCCCAGGTCCGAGCAGCGAGTGTTGGGCGCCACGCTCGGCGGCGAGGCCAATGACGCGGACCTGGTCAGGTATGTTCACCGGGTCGAGTGCGAGGGTCGGTACCCGGTCCCACGCGACCCGTACCGTCTGGCGGATCTTGACGACATACCCGTCGACGCGGGGGAAGCGGATGGCGAGGTCGTCGCGCTCGGGGGAGAGCGTGTAAACGTGGTGGACCTTGGGCGGGGGGTCCACTTTGCCCGTCGGCGTGGCCTTGAGCGGGACCAGCTCAAAAGGAACTCCATAGACCTTGGCAACCTCTTCGACGGTCAGGTCGTGGTACTGAGAACGCCGGAGCCCGCGGCCCACGATTTGCTCGCACAAGAGCTGCGACTGGAATGGACGCAGGCCTACGATGTGGGTCACGGTGGTGGCGTCCCAGCCTTCGGTTAGCATCCCCACAGATACGATGCATCGGACATCGCGCCCAGGTGGCACGTTCGGATCGATCAGATCGCCACCTTCTTCGGCAGCGCGGCGGTTGAGTTTTTCGGCCAAGTCGAGGTATTCCTCCGGAGGCCGGTCGCCGGGCCAGGCCAGCTTGCCGACAGTGTCGAGCACGAAGCGGAGGCGTCGGCTTTCGTCAGTGCGGGCCACACCGGCGACGATCTCCTCGACCACTCGAGAGTCCACGCGCACCGTGTGCTCGTGCCCGGACTCGTTCAGGAATTCCTCGAGGGGTGGCGCCCCACCGCCCTCCCCGGTGATCCACTCGTACACGACCTTGGCGAGGCGGGTGTCGCGGCACACGATGATGAAAACCGGGGGCAGAGGTGGCCGGCGGCCCTCCGCGGCGTCGCGCCCCCATTCTGCGAACATTTCTCTCCATAGTCCGGCCAGCTGAGCTATGGGTGTCTGGGCCCACCGGAGTACTGCTTCCGGTTTCACCTGCCCGCGTCGGCCGCCTTTCTCGGCCGCTGTCAGCTTCTGTTCGACAATCCACTTCCAGACGTTGAAGTAGGCGGGGATCTCGCTGCCGGTGGTGTCCTGCACAGGGAGCTGCGGGATCTTCACGATGCCGCTTTCGATTGCGTCGATTAGCCCGAAGTCGGAGATGATCCACGGAAATGGTCGGCCCGGGTCGTTCCCGGTCCGGTGAAGGTAGAAGGGTGTGGCGGATAGGTCCACGCAGAGATTGATGCCGCGGATGCGATCGATCTTGTCCAGCCCTTCGATCCAGACTGTAGCTTCTCGCTCGTCGATCTCGGCCAGTTCGTCCTCGTCGTCGTCCATCTCCGTGGTGTTGTCGAGCGAGCGGATCCGGTAGGCGTGATGGGCCTCATCGTTCAGGATGAGGATGTTGCCCTTACCGCCGGCGCCTTTGAGCACGCGAGCCACTAGGGCGGTGTCGGACTCTACTCCGCGCTTGACTACACGGGCACCCACGCCGCCGACCTGGTTAATCTCCTGGAGCCCCAGCCCATGCCAGTTTGTGATACGGACGTGTCCCTTCCTGAGTTCGGGCATCAAGGCGGATGGCACGAGGTCACGCATGCGGTAGGTACTCGCTTCAGTCCGGGCTGGATCGAGCTCTTGGAGACGGTCGCGGATGGTGATGTTGGGACAGACTACGAGGACAACGTCGGAGAAGCGCCGGTCGGAGCGATCGGCGACCTTGTTGAGGATACTCCAGGCGGCCAGCATGGCCATCACTGTGGTCTTGCCTGCGCCAGTGGC
>Ga0070695_100002199_pt1 | contig 11182 bp, 11 predicted proteins | sample KBSK1252metaG_FD_65471 | JGI IMG/M metagenome (GOLD analysis project Ga0070695, IMG submission 65471) | Corn, switchgrass and miscanthus rhizosphere microbial communities from Kellogg Biological Station, Michigan, USA - KBS K1-25-2 metaG | ecosystem: Host-associated > Plants > Roots >...
ACGCCGTAGGCGGAGGGCACCTCGGCGAGTACTGGCGGCGCCTCTTCGGTGGCGGTGAGCATTTCCATATGGGGCACGACGGTTCCATGCCCGCAGGAATCCGCGTTGACGTTGACAGCGATCACGTAGCGGGCTCCGAGCGCGCGGCACACCGAGACCGGAATGGGGTTCACCAGCGCGCCATCGAACAGCCAACGGCCGTCGATCCTGACCGGCCGGAAGATGCCAGGCAGTGCATAGGAGGCGCGCATGGCGTCGACCAGCCGGCCGCGCGATAGCCACACCTCATGCCCGGTGCCGATTTCGGTCGCGACGGCGACAAAGCGCCGGGGCAGAGCCTCGATCAGCGCTTCCCTCAGCCGCGCGTCGAGCACGCCGCAAAGCCGTTGTCCGGTAATGAGGCCCGAGCCCGAAAAATTGAAATCGAGAAAGCCCAACACTCGGCGCCGGGTCAGTTCGCGCGCGAACTGTTCAAGCGCCTCCAGTTCGCCGGCGACGTAGCAGCCCCCGACCACGGCGCCGATCGATGTGCCGGCGACGATATCCGGATAGATGCCGGCGTGGTGCAAGGCACGCAGCACGCCGATGTGCGCCCAGCCGCGGGCCGAGCCCCCACCCAGCGCCAAACCAATTTTGCAGTCGCTCATGCGAGTCCCCATGCGGCGCTTGCCACAGACCGAGCCTCGAGAATCTTGCCCCGCGCGTCAACGATATCGGGCAGGGATTAAGTGAGCCCTACGCGCGCAGGGTTAACGATCGCCTGCGTGGCGTGCTACCAGATATTGCCGGGCGTGGACGGCAGGGAACAGCAAAGAGGCAAAAAAGGCTTAAGCGCGCCGCAGCCCGATGGCGCCGGCGGGGGCGGTTGGCGACGTCAGGATGCGGTAAAAGCAGGTGCGGGCGCCGGTATGGCAGGCGACGCCTCCGCCTTCCACCGCCACGCGCAGCCAGAGCACGTCCTGATCGCAGTCCGTGCGCATCTCCTTGACGCTCAACAGATTGCCGCTGTCCTCCCCCTTCTTCCAAAGCGCCCGGCGCGAACGGCTCCAGAAATGGGCGAACCCGGTGGTGAGCGTCAGCCGTAGGGCTTCGGCATTCATCCAGGCAAACATCAAGACTTCCCCGGATACCGCGTCGCTGACAATCGCCGGTAGCAGCCCGTCGGCGTCGAATTTGGGTTGCAATAAGTCACCCTGCTCGAGCTCGGCGGTGCTGCCGCGTGCGGCAAAGGACGGTGCTGGCAACTGAGCCATGCGCGTCTCCCAAAAGCCAGCCGCTCCCGCTCACGGCCGGGCGGCGTGCACCATCTGCAGGAACCGGTCGCGGTAGCTGGCGTCGGCCTCGAGCGCGCCCGTGAAACGGGTGGTGATGGTCTTGACCCCGGGCTGGCGCACGCCGCGCGTTGACATGCACTGATGCTCGGCCTCGATGAGCACCGCCACCCCGCGCGGGCGCAATGCCGCCTCGATAGCATCGGCGATCTGCGCCGTCATGGTCTCCTGGGTCTGCAATCGCTTGGCGAAGATTTCCACCACCCGCGCGATCTTGGAAATGCCGACGATGCGACCGTTCGGCAGATAGGCGACGTGGGCGACGCCAAGAAAGGGCGCCAAGTGATGTTCGCAGTGGCTCTCAACACGGATGTCGCGCAGCATCACCATATCGTCGTAGCCGCCGGTCTCGTCGAACTGGCGCGCCAGCACGTCGGTGGGATCGAGCCGATAGCCAGAAAAATACTCCTCGAACGCCTCCGTCACGCGCCGTGGCGTGTCCTTGAGCCCCTCGCGCTCGGGATCATCCCCTGCCCAGGCAATCAAGGTGCGGACGGCGGCTTCGGCCTCGCTGCGCGCGGGTCGATGGCGCGTTTGCTCGAGCCTCACGGTCGGGCGTTTCTTCTTGGCGACGATATCGTCCATTGATCTTGCCGCTCTTGGGGTCTAGTCGAGGAATGTCAGTCTAATCGAGGACTGTCGACACCGTGGGGCCGGCGCGCGCCCGGCGACGGGGACGCCGTTGAAATCTACAGGCGCGCACGCGATATTCCCCATGGCTGCCGCGCGGTCCCGGTTTGCGACAGCAAACATCGGTTGTCGTGGGATATAGTACCTTAGACTGGTCCGGGCAAGAATCCCGGGCAACTGGAACCTGGCGAGGCTATCGGGGCCTGATGACGCAGCTGGACGAAATCTACAACGCACGCATTCTGGAGCTGGCCGCCAACATGCCCAAGGCGGAACGGCTCGTTGAACCCGATGGCAGCGCGACCGCTCACTCCAAGCTGTGCGGCTCGACCGTCAGCGTCGATCTGAAGCTGGCCGATGCCCACGTCACAGCCTTCGGGCAAACGGTGAAGGCTTGCCTGCTCGGACAGGCAGCTGCCGCCGTGATGGCGCACAATATCCTCGGCAGCACGGCGCAGGAGTTACGCGAGGTCGGGCGCAGCATGCGCAAGATGCTCAAGGAAGGTGGACCGCCGCCAGCGGGCCGGTGGGCCGATCTCGCCGTGCTGCAACCGGTCAAGGACTACAAGGCGCGCCATGCTTCGACCCTGCTCGTGTTCGATGCGGTCGAAACGGCGCTCACAAAGGCCGAGGCCACGCAGGGTGCACCGCAACATGCCGGCGTCTAAGGCACGGCCTCGGCTCGCAGGCCTGGCGCGAGAGGCCGCCAAGGCCGCCGCCGGGGCACCAGTTCATCTTTACCGTTGGACGCTAAAGCCACTGATCGGCCTCGAATGCCGCCACCTGCCGACCTGTTCGGAATACGCGCTCGAGGCCATTTCCCTGAACGGGGCCTGGCGCGGCGGCTGGCTTGCCTGCGCGCGCCTGTGCCGCTGCCATCCTTGGGGCACGCACGGCTTTGATCCGGTGCCGGACCTCGGCACCGAGCGACATCCGTTGGCACCGTGGCGTTATGGCCGCTGGCGGGGGAGGCATCCCGCCAGCTGAAACGAGACCGCAGGACGGCCTCCCCCTTGTCCGTTCTAATTGGCGCCCAGTCGCCGCAGCCGCTCGTCGGCACCGCCCGCGCCAAGTTGGCGGGCGCGCTCATACCACTGCCGAGCGAGCTTGCTGTCAGGCTTGATGCCACGCACGTTGAGGCGGGCAAGTTCGGCGGCATCGAAGGTGGCGGCCAGCGCCATGGCCCCTTCCGCGAGCCCCGCGTCTGCCGCCCGTTCATAAAAGAGGCGCGCCGCCGAGACGTTGCCCTCCTCCCACTGCTCGTTGCCTTTGACCAAGAGGCGCGTTGCCCGTTCCCGCTCCTGGGGTACCGAGCGGGGCACGACCGGTGGTGTCGCGGCGGTTGTATCTTGTCGTGGTGGCGGGAGGTCGACGGGCACCCCGGCCCGCAGCATCGACGCGCCCCCGGCGGGCCCAGCGCTGCGCTCTCTCGGCGGCGGGGCGGCCTGCGCCGCTGCCACCGTCAGCGCGGTCTTGGTCTCGCCCAGCACCGCACCGTCGACGGCCACCAATAGGATCGTCACGTCAGCGCGTCCCGCCGCGGCGGCCGGCAGCGAGATCTTGAGCTCGGCCAGCGCCGAGATCGGAACGGCCCAGGAGCCCGCACCGATCACATAGCCCTCGGAAAGCGCGGCCATGGCCGGCAAGCCGCGCAGGCGCACGAAGCTGTTGCGCGGAATGGCGTCGGCGGGCTCGATCTGGATTGGAAATGGCACCTGAGTGGCGGCTTCGGCGACCATCACCGGCGGCGCCTTGATCGTGACGGCCCGTTGCCCAAAGACAGGCCCGCCGCCGCTTAGGCTGGCGAGCAGGATAGCGGCGGCCAGCGTGCCTGAAAGGCGGATGCGGCGCCCTCGGCTGCAGCCGAGGGCGCCCATGGGATTGTTCGCCGATGCGGTCACTTTGCGTCGAACTCCCCCAGCCCACGCCCCCTGGTTGCGGACGGCAAACCCCCTCCGCTAGCGTCGCTGGGTCTTGCTCCAGTCCATAAACTCTTTGAACAGGCGCTCCTGCTCGGCAGCGTCGTTCGGTGCCGCCTTGGCGGCCTGCGCCCTGATGATAGCCGGATCGATCGCCGGCGGTGCCGCCGCCGTGGCGGCCGCCGTCGTGGCCGGCTTTTCTCCGTTCTTGGCAATCCATTCCTCGGCGGCGGGGAAGCGCTTCCAACCGCGCAGGTTTGAATGCAGGTTCGCCTCGCGCCATTTGCTGTGGCGTGCCGGCTTCTGAAATTCGCTGAACTTGCCGAAAAAGGCGTCGACGAATTGCGCCACGCGGCGATAGCGATCCGTGTCGCGCGCCCAGTTATAGGAGGCGAGCACGGCACCGATCGCCACCGTATCGACCGAACTGCCTTTGGCGATAAGATTGGGATAGTCCTCTGATGTCAGCTTGGCAGGGAAATAGTCCTGCTCGAGAATTTCCGTGTACGGCACTGGCAGCAAGGTCATGCCGGGCTCGAGTTTGAACTTGCCGAACGCGCCGGTTGGCTTGCCGGCGATCAGGATGGTGGCCGCGATCTCGCCGGTTTTCACCATCTGATAGCCATCGCCCTGGCCGACGTTGACCTCTTCGGCCTTGATATTGAGCAGTTCAAAAATCAGTCGCGCCGAAAATTGCGTGCCGCTGCCGACGTCGCTGAAGTTGACCTTCTTGCCGTTGAGATCCTGGATCGTCTTGATGCCGGGACCGGCAAGCACGTGCATTTCTTCGTTGTAGAGCTTGGCGATGTAGGCAAGCCGATTATCGATGGAGGATCCAAATTCACCACTCTTCTTCAGATAGCTCATGATGTTGGATTGCGTGATGCACAGGTCGACCCCTCGCAAGTGCAACGTGTCGACCACGTTCTGGTAGCCGCCTTTGCCGATCACCGGCAGCACGCGCAGCTCGTTGCCGTCGTCAAGCACCGCCGACATGTCGTAGGCAAGGTAGAGATAGGTGCCGTTCGGATTGCCCGAGATGATCGTCACCGTGTTCTGGTTCAGCTTCTCGGTCAGGGCGATATGTTGCGCCTGGGACGCCGCCACCACCGGCCGCTTGGCGGGCGTCGGCGATTTCGCTTGCGGTGGCTGCTGGGCATAACTGCCGACCGGGACGGCTAGCAGGGCAGTTACCGCCAGCGCCAATAGGCCAAGGATTGCTTGCACGTCACCTCTCCCCTCGCAACCAAACGAGTGGCCAACCCGGTTTGCCGGTGTGCGGTACCACCTGAGCTGCCCACGAACCCCCCAAACGGGACAAAACTAGCATAAGCGAAACGCGAGGCAACGCAGGGTCCGCGCGCTTCAAATGCCGAATTGTACGCACAGGTTGGGCACAAGTGTGGCTTTCCCGCCCGCCCTTGACAGCAACTGGGGCCGACGGGCAAAAGCAAGCCCGCCGCGAAAGGTCCGCTCCCCTCCCTCGCGGTTGCCACCTTACCTGCGCGGTATGCAGCGAGTGAGAGGAAAGGGCCATGAGCGACATCACTTTGACATTTCCCGATGGGGCCGCGCGCCCCTATCCCTCCGGCATCACCGGCAAGGCGCTGGCCGAGGGCATTTCCAAGTCGCTGGGCAAGCGTGCGGTAGCCATCGTGCTGGACGGTCGCCTCGCCGATCTTGCCGACCCGATCAAGGCCAGCGCCAAGGTAAAGATCCTCACCCGCACGGACCCCGAGGCCCTCGAACTCATCCGGCACGACGCCGCCCATGTGATGGCCGAGGCGGTCCAGGCGCTTTGGCCCGGCACCCAGGTGACCATCGGCCCCGTCATCGAGAACGGCTTTTTCTACGACTTTGCCAAGGAAGAGCCTTTTCACCCCGACGATCTGGCGAAAATCGAGGCCAAAATGCGGGAGATCATTGCCCGCAACGCACCCTTTACCAAGGAGTTCTGGAGCCGCGACGAGGCCAAGGCCTTCTTTCGCAAGAAGGGGGAGCTCTTTAAGGTTGAATTGATCGATGCGATCCCGGCGGGCGAGGAGATCAAGATCTACAGGCAGGGGCAGTGGCTCGACCTCTGCCGGGGTCCGCACATGACTGCCACGGGTCAGATCGGCAGCGCCTTCAAGCTCACCCACTTCGCCGGCTCCTATTGGCGCGGGAACGCGCAAGGGCAACGGCTGCAGCGCGTCTATGGCACCGCCTGGGCGAGCGATCAGGAGCTGGCCACCTACTTGGCCCAGATCGCCGAGGCCGAGAAGCGCGACCACCGTAAGCTTGGGCGCGAGATGGATCTCTTCCACTTCCAGGAAGAGGGCCCCGGCGTCGTCTTCTGGCATCCCAAAGGCTGGCAGCTCTTCCAAGGCCTTATCAATTATATGCGCCGGCGACAAAACGCGGTCGGCTATCGCGAGGTGAACGGCCCGCAGCTGCTTGACAAGTCCTTGTGGGAGACCTCCGGGCACTGGCAGACCTTTCGCGAAAACATGTTCACGACCGTGACCGAGGACGAGCGCGAGTTCGCCATCAAGCCGATGAACTGTCCCGGCCACATCCAGATCTTCAAGCATGGCCTGCGCTCCTACCGGGAGCTGCCCTATCGCGTCGCCGAGTTCGGCATCGTGCACCGCTACGAGCCGTCCGGGGCTCTGCATGGGCTGATGCGCGTGCGCGGCTTCACCCAGGACGATGCACACATCTTTTGTACACACGCCCAGCTGGCCGAAGAGTGCCTGAAGATCAACGACCTGATCCTGTCGATTTATCGCGACTTTGGCTTCGAGCACGTCGTGGTCAAGCTATCGACCCGGCCGGAGAAGCGTGTCGGCGCCGATGCGCTTTGGGACCAGGCCGAGGCGGATATGACCGAGGTGTTGGATCAGATCGCCCGGCAGTCGGGCGGGGCCATCAAAACCGGCATCAACCCGGGCGAGGGCGCCTTCTATGGCCCCAAATTTGAGTATGTGCTGCGCGACGCCATCGGTCGCGATTGGCAATGTGGCACAACCCAGGTCGACTTTAACCTACCGGGCCGCTTTGGGGCTTTCTACATCGACGCCGACGGGGAAAAGAAAACGCCGGTGATGATCCATCGGGCGATCTTCGGCTCGATGGAGCGTTTCGCCGGCATCCTGCTCGAAAATACCGCCGGTCATCTGCCGCTGTGGTTGGCCCCCGTGCAGGTGAAGGTGTTGACCATCGTTTCGGAGGCGGACGCCTATGCCGAGGAGGTGCTGGCGGCGCTGAACAAGGCGGGCCTGCGCGCCGAGGCCGACCTGCGCAACGAGAAGATCAATTACAAGGTGCGCGAGCACTCCCTGGCCAAGGTCCCCGTGCTGCTCGTGGTCGGCAAGCGCGAGGCGGAGGAGCGTACCGTGTCCGTGCGCCGCCTCGGCAAGGATCAGCAGCAGGTGCTTGCCATGGCTGCCGGGGTCGCCGCCCTGGCACAGGAGGGCGTGCCCCCCGATCTCAAGCGCGGGCTCACCTGAGCCCACGCGGGGCCGCGTGGGGGCCGCGCGCCGCCCACTAGTAGCCGGCTCCGAGCACCGCCAGCGCCGTGAGCTTCCACTCCAAGCCTTTGAGCTCGAAGGTGCTGACATAACGTCGCTCGGGCTGGTAGCGGTCGACGATTTCGACCTCAAAGCGCGTGAGCGAGTAAAAGACGGCGCGGCGGACCCGGGCATAAAAGCTGGCGATGCGATCGATTGGCGTGCCGGCGAACAGGGTGCCCGCCAGCATCGTTGGCGGCTCCGCCAGGCCCAAGGCGGGCCGGATCTGATTGCGGTAGGTCTCGCGGTACCCGAAAAAGGACGGCAGGTTCTCAGGGGTGATGTAGCGGTCAACCGCGCTCTCGGCGAGCGTCGGGGTAATGCTCGCCTTGATGCGCTGCCACAGCGATGGGGGCGGCGCCTCGGGATCCTTTTCCAGGCGAGCCTTGGCCTCGGCCGAGAGCGACGCCTTGAGACTGGAGCGAACCGACGCCCACTCGATTTTGCGCTCCAGCGTCGCCGTATCCCCCGCGATAATCGCTTCGCGAATCTGTAGGGCTGTCAGCAGCGGCCAGGCGATATAGACGACGCCGAGCAAAGCGGCGGCAAGCATGAGCTTGAGGGCGCGCATAGCCTTGAGGGTCCCCGGGGCCGCAAAGGAAAGGGAAGGAGAGCCGGCTTTTTTTGCCGATCATTGCGGCATCCTCAGGACGGGCTCACGCCGGCGCCGTCGGGCGCACCCCTTGAAGGGGTGCGCGGGGCGTGCGGGCCACGCGTGCAAGCAGGCTTGAAATGACGACTGAACTTCACGGTGGAACTGTTGCTGCATAGCAACGAAATTGGCGGCGCGTGCCACTGTTGGGCCACAAATGCGGACGACAGTGCGGGCGGATCGCGGTTGCCGGGGTTGGCGTGTTCGAGGGCGAACACGTTCTATTCCCAATAGGTTTTCCTTCCGACGACGGAGGGGTGCTGACGCAGGCCCTGGGCTTGCGGCCGGCCGCCCGTAGTTGGCTTGAAGGGCACGCAGACCGCAGCTGATCCGACCGAGAGAGCGATGGGCGCTAGGACGTTCAAGACCGGCAAGCCTCCCAACCGTCAGGCGACGGAGGGAACGGCACGTGCGCCCAAGCGTTCCCGCGGCGATGGCACGGCGCCGGCAGGCGGCCGGGGAGACCAGGGCTTGCGCGTGGCGCTCGGCCTGCGCACGGGTACCGTCCACCTGGATCGCAAGGTGATCACCGTCAAGCCCAGACAGCGCAATCTCGAAAATTTGAAACTCGAGATAGATCAAAAGGTTGTCTGCCTCGTTTCAAATGCCATATCAGAAACGGGTGGAGCTGTGGGGCTGCGAGGTTCGTTGGCGCTGGGGGCGCCATCGCGAAAGTGGCAGAGATGACCGAGCTCCCATTCTTCGCACCGACTTGGGCGTTTGACGGCGGCGGCGGTGCCAAGGCTGGGCGAGCCGCGGCTGGGAGGGCCATCGCTGGCCGGCTCGATCGTTACGTGTGTGAAGCAAGCGTGGTGCACTGGCGCGAGGCCTGGAAGGCGCCGGTCAATCTCCATCAATGCGGCGTGCTGAGGACCTATGCGGATCAAGTCGGACCCGCCCGCAAGGGCGCGGTTTCCCATGCGGGTGGGAGGACGAACGTTGTCTGTGATGCGGAAGTTTAGCGCAGCGGCGGTAGCGCTTTGGCTTGTCGGCGCCCTGGGCGGCGCCAGTGCGGGCGAGGCAGTGAAATACAAGTCACCCGAACTCGCCTTCGAACAGGGGCTCGGCGCCTACAAGTCCGGCTACTACGAGATGGCCATCCCGGCGCTGGAGCAGACGGTCGCGGAGGGCTCGGAAGTCGATCGCTTCTTCGCCGCCTTTTATCTGGCGCGCATCTATTCTGGTGCCGGGGCGCTCACCGACCACGCCAAGGCCTATCGCCTCTACCAGACGCTCGCCAACGAAAATGCCGACACGGATCCCGAGGATGGGCGCCGCGCACCCTTCGTCGCCAAGGCGCTGACGGCCTTGGCCGGCTACCTGCAGCGCGGACTGCCCGAGATCGGGCTGCGGCCCGACCCGCAGCGCGCGGGCGACTATTTGCACCATGCCGCGACGTTCTTCGGCGACAAGGACGCGCAATTCGAGCTTGCCAAGATCTACCTCAACGGCACCGGCACCCCCGATGATGCCAAGCGTGGCATGCACTATCTGTCGGTTTTGACCGAGGAAGGCCATCCCGGCGCGCAAGCCTTTCTCGCCGACCTGTTCTGGCGCGGCGTCCACGTCAAGAAGGACGAGAGGCGGGCGCTGGCGCTGATCACCATGGCGGTGGAGAATGCGCCTTCGCACGAGCGCATCTGGATCGAGGACATCTATCAGAACATCTTCTGTGCCACCTCGCAAAAGACGCGCAAACAGGCCGATGGCATCGCCGCGATCTGGCGCAAGATGTTCGGCAGCACCCCGGAGCGGTCGCCGCAAATGGCGCTCGGCGCAGGCGACTTGCAGCCGCGGCGGGCCTGCGAGAATGGCGAGATGCTCGATCTGGAAAACACGCCCTTGGTCGCCGGTAAGGACCCGCAAGCGGGGACGCATCCCCCGGCCGCGACGAACGCCCCGCCCAAAAGCATTCAAGGCAATCCGATCGGCTTTGGCCGATAGCCAACGCAACGGCCGGGTCGATTTTTCGGCATCGACGGCGCGCGCCCGGGTCCGCCGCGTGCTGTGCCCTCGCGCTTAAGCGATCAGGCTCCCTGAAACGAACGGTCAAACCATCCGCCTGCGCACCATGCGCGCCGCCGCGGCTTTGTGCGTGAGTGGCACGGCGGGCGTGCCGCGGGGCAGGAACGCAAGGCTTGCCGCGCGCGTTAGCTAGCCATGTAAATAGGCCAACTGGAGCTGAACTATGATCAAGCAACTGTGCCTGGCAGGCGCGACCATTGCCATGCTGAGTTCGACGGCCATGGCGGCCGAGTACTACATCGTGCAGGAGAAGGCGACCAAGAAATGCAAGGTCGTCGACGTGCGTCCAACCGAGACGACTTGGGTCCAGGTGGGACCGCTCGCCTTCAAGACCCGCGACGAGGCCGACAAACAAGTGGCCGTGGTGTGCAAGGAGAAGCGATAGTCCCGGCCGAAACGGCTGAGGCGACGACGCTGCCGACCGGGCCCAGGCCCGGTCGGCAGCGCGCCGTGATGGCTTTCGGCACATGGCTTGCAGCAACCGTCTGTCCTCAGAGCAATTGCGCGCCGCAGGCGCGGGCTCAGCCTCGTGATGGTCTGTGACCGTCCGCCTAGCGGCGCAGCACGTAATCGCGCAAGGCCTGATAATTGGGCGCCGCGGGCCTGGCGTCGATCGTGGGGGGGTGTTGCGGCGACGGTGACAATGCCGGAGCCGGGGCGGCGGGCAATTCCTCACCTTGAGCCTCGCCAATGGCCGTGGTGGATGGGCGGGCCGCCTCGCCGTCCTCACCATCGCGCGCCAAGGCGGCGGGCGGCTCCCCAGTGCTGGGCGCGGCCGTCTCGGGCGCTTCCCCACCGCCGGGCGCAGCAGCGGGTTGGGGCGGGCGCCCGACGGGTGCAATGGCGCGCGAACTCACCGTCGTGCTGTCGAGTTGGGTGCGCTTTGCCCGCGTCTCCTTGGCCACGGCCTCAATCAGGGCCGCCGTCCTCCTCCCCGGCTCGGCCGGGGCAACCTGCGCCGACCAGCGACCGGCCAATAGCCCAAGCCCGCCGCAACTGACCGCGATGGCGATGGCCCCCAGCAGGCGCGCGCGATCCGGCCGTGCTGCCGCCCGCCAGACGAAGCTGTCGGCG
>Ga0070695_100002200_pt1 | contig 11181 bp, 10 predicted proteins | sample KBSK1252metaG_FD_65471 | JGI IMG/M metagenome (GOLD analysis project Ga0070695, IMG submission 65471) | Corn, switchgrass and miscanthus rhizosphere microbial communities from Kellogg Biological Station, Michigan, USA - KBS K1-25-2 metaG | ecosystem: Host-associated > Plants > Roots >...
CCCAGTAGGGCGGCTCCGAGTCGTCGCGCGAGCGGATCAGGTAGATCCCCTTCTCGATCAGGAACGGGATCGGCCGCGAGGCCTCGAGCTTGACCTGTCCCATGGCGCTCGCCATCGCTCCCGCGCTGGGATCGAAGAGCAGGAAGTCGTCGCCGAGCGTGACCCTCAGTCGCTGGCAGTTGATCTTCGTGTTCCGGCCGGGGAACGCCGGCGACGTGAACGTCTCGACCTCATCCTCGAGGCGCAGCGTGAGGTCTCCCACCTGCTTGACGACCCCCGCGGCCTCCGCGATCAGCTGCGCGACCGCCTTCTCGTAGCTGCGCGCGAGCGCCTCGAAGCGCGAAGCTTCGTCCTTGGTGCCGGCACTGCCACGGCCTTTGATGGCCGCCCGCAGGGACGCGATCGAAGCGTCGTCGTCTGGCATGCGGGGTTCAGCTCCAGGGTACGCCGCTCCAACGCACCAGGACGGAGCCGACGGTGAAGCCGGCTCCCACCGACGTGAGCATCACGAGGTTGCCCGGCTTCAGCCGGCCCTGGTCGAGCGCCGTGCCGAGCGCCAACGGGATCGTCGCCGCCGTGGTGTTGCCGTACTGAGCGATGTTCTTGACGACCTTCTGCGCCGGCAGTCCCAGCCGCTCCGCGGCGGCGTCGATGATGCGCTGGTTGGCCTGGTGCGGCACGAACAGGTCGATCTGGTCGGTCGTGAACCCGAGGCGCTCGACCAGCGACTTGGGCGACTCGGCCATCTTGCGCACCGCGTACTTGAAGACGTGCGCGCCGTCCTGGTGGATGTAGTGCATCTTCGCGTCGATCGTCTCGTGCGTGGCCGGGTGCAGGCTGCCGCCTCCGTGCATATAAAGATGACAGCCGCCCGCGCCGTCGACCTCGTTCGAGAAGCCGAGGATGCCGCTGTCGCCGTCGCCCGGCTCGAGCAGCACCGCGCCCGCGCCGTCGCCGAACAGTACGCAGGTGGTGCGGTCGGTGAAGTCCAGGATCGTGGTCATCACGTCGGCGCCCACGACGAGGACCTTCTTATGCGTGCCGCTCTCGATGAACTGCACACCCATCGTGAGCGCATACACGAAGCCCGAGCACGCCGCCGAGATGTCGAAACCCCAGGCCCGGGTCGCTTTCAGCTTCTCCTGCAGCACGCAGGCCGTGGCCGGGAACAGCATGTCGGGCGTGACGGTGCCGACGATGATCAGGTCGAGGTCGGTCGGGCCAATGCCGCGCCGCTCCAGCGCCCGCTGCGCGGCGTGCAGCGCCAGCTCGCTGGTCGGCGTCCCTGGCGGGGCGTAGTGGCGCCGCTCGATGCCCGTGCGGGTGCGGATCCATTCGTCGGAGGTGTCGACGATCTTCTCGAGGTCCTTGTTGGTGACGACGCGCTCGGGCACGTAGCAGCCGAGCGCGGTGATGCAGGCGCGGGGTTTGTTCAAAACGCGCTATTAGAGCGAAGCCAGGAACGCCGGGTCAAGTTGGGGTCCCGCGCTTCTTCCGGGGGCCCGGCCTCAGCGGACCGGCGTCAGCAGCGAGTCGTGGTGGTCGAGGATCAGCGAGCGCAGGTAGGGACCGACGTGGTCGTCGCTCTGGAAGCCCGCCGCCCTGGCCGCCGCCGCGGCCTTGTCCTTGGAAACCCCGTCGCGCTCCGCGTAGTGGGTCCAGTTGCGGTAGGAGCCGAGCGTGAAGCAGTCCCACGACGCGCCCAGCTCGCGCACGAAGATCGCGTTGGCGGGACGGCCCACGCCGCGCAGGTACGCGTTCTCCATGAGCCGCTCCTGCACCAGCTCCGTTCGCTTGTCCGCGAGCGCGTGGAACATCTCGGCGTGGAACAGGCCGCCCTCCCGGAAGCCGGCGAGCGCGTCGAGATCCGGCCCGCGCGCGAAGCCGTCCTCCTGCCACGCGACCAGCAGCTCCGGCACGATCGGGGCCGGGTGCGTGTCCTTGAGCTGGGCCGCGTACGACCCGATCGGTTGCAACACCATCACGTCCCAGTGGTCGCCTTGCGAATGGCGCAGCACCAACGCGCGCGCGGGCGCCGCGCTGAGCGGCTTGACCGCGTTCACGAGGTCTTGCAGGCGGCCGGGCGCGGCCCGTAGCAGCGTGTAGCGGTAGAGCAGGTCGCCCTGCAGCGACTGCGCGCGCGCGGCCGGGGCCGGCAGGCTCGACAGGCAACAGGCCAGCGCCGAGGCGAGGTGTCTTCGCATCGCGCGAGTATAGGTGCGCTTACACTCGCGCACCCGGGATGGACTGGACGCCTGCGCGAGACGCGCTCCACAGGCTGCCGAGCCTCGCGCTCGGCGACGTGCCGGCGCCGGTCGAGCCGATGGATCGCCTGCGAGCCGCGCTCGGCGCGGGCGCGCCGCGACTCCTGGTGAAGCGCGACGACGCGATTCCGTTCGGCTTCGGCGGCAACAAGGTGCGCAAGCTGCGGCTCGTCGTCGCGCAGGCGCTCGAGCAGGGCGCGGACACGCTCGTGACCACCGGCGGCGTGCAGTCGAACCACTGCCGCGCCACGGCCGCGGCGGCGGCGAAGCTGGGCCTGCGCTGCGTGCTGGTGGTGAACGGAGCGCCGCAGCCGGCGCCCAGCGCGAACGCGCTGCTCGACCGCCTGCTCGGAGCCGAGGTCGAATACGTGGCCGGGCGCGAGGAGCGCGCGCCGCGCCTGCGCGCGGTGTGCGAGCGGCTGCGCGCCGAAGGCCGCCGGCCGTTCCTGATCCCGCTCGGCGCCTCGACGCCGCTGGGCGCCGCAGGCTTCGCGCTCGCGATCGGCGAGCTGCTGCAACAGGGGCCTGCGCCGGACGTGATCGTGCATGCGACTTCGTCCGGCGGGACGCAGGCGGGCCTCGTCGCGGGCGTCGCGCTGCACGGGCTCCGCACGCGCGTCATCGGCGTGAGCGCCGACGAGCCGGCGGCCTCGCTCGCTTCCACGGTTCGCGAGATCGTGGCGGGCCTGGGGGCGTTGCTCGGTGGCGACGGGGAAGCGCTGGCGCGCGCCTCCTCGATCGAGGTGGACGATCGCTTCGTCGGCGACGGCTACGGCGTGCCGTCGGCTGCGTCGCGCGAGGCGCAAGAGCTCGCGGCGCGAACGGAGGCGCTCTTCGTGGACCACACGTACACCGCCAAGGCGTTCGCCGGCCTGCTCGCGCAGCTGCGCGAGGGCCGCTTCGGCGAGGCGCAGACGGTGCTGTTCTGGCACACCGGCGGGCAGGTCGGCCTTTTCGCTTAGAGTCTCGCTCCCAACGTGCACGTGAACCCGGACGAGATCCTGCGCTTCGTGGATCAGGTTCCCTTCAACAAGCTGCTCGGCATCCGGGGCGAGTCGGCGGGTGGCGGCCGCGCGGTGCTGCTGCTGCCGGTGCGCGAGGAGCACCTGGGCGACGTGCGGCGTCCGGCGCTGCACGGCGGTGTCGTCTCCGCGCTGATCGACACCGCGGGCGGGATCGCGGCCTGGAGCGCGCTCGCGCAGGGCGAAGCGGTCTCGACCGTCGACCTGATGATCGACTTCCTCGAGCCGGGGCGCGTCGCAGGGCCGCTGCGCGCCGAGGCGGAGCTCATCCGCAAGGGCAACCGCGTGTGCCACGTGCGCGTGCGCGTGACGCAGGACGGCGTGCTGGTGGCCGAGGGCCGCGGCGTCTACAACATCCACAAGCGCGGCGCCTGAGCGTGCACGTCCTGATCATCGGCGGCAATCGCTTCATGGGCCACGGCCTGACCTGGCGGCTGCTGGCCGCGGGCCACCGCGTCACGCACTTCAACCGCGGCAGCCTGCAGGATCCGTTCGGCCCTCGCGTCGAGCGCCTGCGCGGCGACCGCACCACGCTCGACTTCCGCAATGGCCTCGCCGGGCGGAGCTTCGACGCCGCGGTGGATTTCGCGGCCTTCAAGGGCAGCGACGCGCGCGACTCGGTCTCGGTGCTCGCGGGCCACGTCGGCCATTACGTGCTGATCAGCACGGGGCAGGTCTACCTGGTGCGCCGCGGCTGCCCGTGGCCGGCGGCGGAGCGCGACTACGACGGGCCCGTGATGCCGCGGCCGGCCGAGGCCGCCGACGTCTCCGAGTGGGAGTACGGCATCGGCAAGCGCGACTGCGAGGACGTGCTCGACGAGGCGTGGCAGAAGCAGCGCTTCCCCGCGACGCGGCTGCGCATCCCGATGGTCGACGGCGAGCGCGACCATCAGCGGCGGCTCGAGGCGTATCTCTGGCGCATCCTGGACGGCGGTCCGGTGCTCGTGCCCGCGGGGGACGACCGGCCGGTGCGCCACGTTTACTCGGGCGCGGTGGTGCGCGCGGTCGCGTCGCTGCTCGGCAGCGAGAAGGCTTTCGGGCGCGCCTACAACCTCTCGCAGGACGAGACGCCGACGCTGGTCGAGCTGGTCGGACTGCTGGCGGAGCTGCTGGGCGCGCCTTCGCGCGTGCGCGCGGTCTCGCTCGAGGCGTTCGCGGGCGCGGGCCTCGAGCTGCGCATGGTCTCGCCGTTCAGCAGTCGCTGGATGTCCTGCCTCGACCCCGGCCTCGCGAAGGCGGAGCTGGGCTTCCGTCACGAGCCGCTCGGCGAGTACCTGGGCCGGATCGTGTCCTCGTTCCTGGCGCACCCGCCCGCGGCGCCGCCGCCGAACTACGCGCGCCGGCAGGACGAGCTGGCGCTCTTCGAGAAGCTCTAAAGATCACTTCAATCCGTCCGCGACGAACAGCGTCCCGAGCTTCTGTTGGTACGTGTAGCAGTAGCTCTTGCCGTCGGGAGTCAACACCACGCGAGGCATCCCCACGAAGCCGGCCGGGTCGGGCGGAGAAAGCGTCTTCACGAGCTCGCGACGTCCGGTCGCGAGCTCGACGCGAAACACGTCGACCGCCGGCCGGTCGCCGTAGCTGGCGGCGAACAACGTACGGCCGTCGGCGCTCCACTGGATCGGAACGTCACTGAAGCGTAGAGAGGGCAGCGGATGCGGGTCCCCGCCGTCCACGGGATAGAGCGACCACTTGGCGCCGATCCGTCCGACGACGTGCTTCCCGTCGGGCATCGCCGCTCCAGCCTCGGGCAGGTTCACTCCCTCCGGCGTAATCGGGCGAATCTCTCCCGTCTCCACGTCCTGGACGTAGATCCGTATCGGACGGCCTTCGGCGTTTCCCGAGAACACGATGTGGTTGGAGTCCACCCAACCCGCCTGGCGAAACTGGACGATGGCGCCTGCGGGAAGCCTTCTCGACGTTCCTGCCCCCGTGGGGAGGAGGGACAAGTCTTTGGAGCCTTGCGTGCTGACGACCCAGTGCCCGTCCGGAGACAAGCCGTGGGAACTTCCCTCCCCCAAACGGACCGGCGACGAGCCGTCCGTGTTCCGAAGGTAGATGGCGTAGCGCTGGCCTCCTGCGCCAGCCCGTCCTCTTCCGACGAAGAGAACCGTCTTGCCGTCGGATGACAGCGCCTGGGCCCAGGAATGATCGAGCCAGGAGAGATCGCGCTCCTTCGATTCGTTCGGCGCCAGGCAGACCATGCCGTCCATCGACCGGTCGACTCCCAGCAGCATCTTTCCGTCGGGAAGCGCGTCGTTGAGGTAGAGCCAGGCGGGCATGCGGGCCAAGAGCCGCATCTTTCCGGAGAGTGAGAGCGCGCGGAGGGCCAGCGCCTCACCACCTTCTCCCGCCGTGAACCAGACCTCCTTGCCGTCGGGAGACCACGCCATGCCCGAGGCGTCATACCCCGTCTCGCCGAGTCTCGTCTTGGCGCCGGACCGGTTCAGGGTTAAGACGCTTCCGCGTCCGACGAACGGCCCTTCGAAGAAGGCCAGCAGGTCCCCTCTCGGCGACACGCGAACCCGCCAGATGCGCGCCGTCGTTTCGTAGGCCGTCTTGCCCATCGGGAATTCGACGACGACGCTCCGTCCGACGGACCGCACGACCGCGATCTCGGAACCGCCGGGAATCCAGTCGGCGTCGATCACGCCCTCGAGCAGCGCCCGGGGAGCGCCGCCAGCGAGAGGCGCGCGAGACAGCGTGCCCGCGTCGTCGAGCAGCAGCATTTCAGCGGAGCTGGAGATCGAGACGACCCTGGTGCGGGTGAGGCCCAGCGCCCGCGAGTCGATGCTTCCGCGACGCGTGGTGAAGAGCTCGGTCGGCCGGCCCTCCCAGGCCGCGCTGTACACGATCGTCTGGCCGTCGGGCGCGAACCGCGCCGACGTGAGCGTCCCGCGTTGGAACGTGACCTGCTCGTACGAGGGCAGCGGCCTGCTCTCTCGCCCCAGCGTGGCCAGGCCCGCGACGCCGGCGGCAACGAGCGCCGCGCCCAACAGGCTTCCCCAGAGCAGCGTGCGCGCCTTGCCGCGTGCCGCGATCGGCCTCGCCGCGCCCGCCTCCGAGCCGCCCTCCAAGAACCATCGCAGCTCGGCCGCGAGGTCGCTGGTCGACTGCCAGCGCTCACCCGGATCCTTGGCGAGACATCGCCTCACCACGCGCTCGAGCAGCGGCGGCGTCATCGGTTGTAGCGTTGCGAGGGGCGCGGGGTCCGTCGTCAGGATCGCGGCGATCAGGCTGGCACGGCTCCGGCCTTGGAACGGCCTGCGGCCCGTCGCCATCTCATAGACGACCACACCCAACGCGAAGATGTCGGTCCGGGCGTCGACGTTCTTGCCTTCGAGCTGCTCGGGTGCCATGTACGGCATCGTCCCCAGGATCACGCCTTCTTCCGTCAGCCCGAGCGTCTCCGTGGCGGTCGACCGCGTCTCCTCCGACTCGGGCGTGAGCAGCTTCGCCAAGCCGAAGTCCATGAGCTTCAGGCCCTCCCGCGTCAACATCACGTTGGCGGGCTTGAGATCGCGGTGGATCACGCCCTGCCGGTGCGCAGCGGCAAGGGCCTCCGCGATCTGGGCCGCGAACCGCAGCGTCTGGTCGAGCGGCAGAGCGCCTTGCTCCAAGCGATCCTGGAGCGTCTGCCCTTCGATGTACTCCATGATCAGGAATGCCAGCCCGTCCTGGTCGCCGACGTCGTAGAGCGTGCAGATCTGGGGATGGCTCAGGCGCGAGATCGTCCTCGCCTCGCGCTCGAAGCGCGCGCGGCGTGACGTATCGGCTGCGAGATGCGCCGCCATCACCTTGAGCGCGACGATGCGGTCGAGCCGGGTGTCGCGGGCGCGGTAGACCTCGCCCATGCCCCCCGCGCCCAGCAGGGCGAGGACCTGGTACGGGCCGAGGCGCCTGCCTACTTCGAGTGCCACGCCACGCCGCTCACTCCAGCCGGTAGCCGACGAACAGGAAGCGGCCCTGTGCCTGGAGCGGCTTGACCGCGACGCTCGCGGCGATCTGGCCGCTGGCCCCGTCCTTCAGCAGCAGGTTGTACGTGTGTCCCTCGGAAGTGGACCACTCGAGCACGTAGAGCGCGCCGCTCCTGTCGAGCGCCACGTCGGCGAACGTGACGTCGCGCCCGATCTCGGTCTCAGAGGCGGTCGTCACGCTGTCGGCTTCGATGCGCCGCAGCTTCAAGGTCACGCTGTCGTGCCGCCGCGACGAATCGATCTCCACGCGAGGCGCGAACACCGCGACCTTCGCGACGCCGGCCGTGTCGGAGGAGAGCGGCGGCCCCGACAGGAACGGTCCGGCCATCGGCAGGGGCGCCGGCGCGCGCAGCGCCTTGACGTCCTGGCTCATCTCGCGCATCTCGCGCAGCAGGACGCCGAGCTGCTCGTCGCGCAGCCTCACCATCCCCTCCACGGCGATGACCTGCGCGCGCAGCCGTCCCACCTCGGCATTCAATTCGTCGAGCCGGTCGGCGGCGCCCGCCGTGCCCGGTGCGAGCGCGATCAGCAGCGATGCGGCGAGCGGCAGTGGGCGGGGCATGGGCCACCTCCGTGGGGATTCTCCGCCGAATCCTCTAGGTCTCGGCTTCGAGCTTCGTGAGGCCGCCGGACCGCGGGCCGACGGTCTTTCTGGTCCCGAGCGCCAGCACGAGCGGCAGCAGCGAGGCGCCAGCGGTGACGTAGCCCATCACCGCGTACCCGATCGCCGCGAAGATCAGCCCGCTCGCGATGGCACCGCCGGCCGCGGCCAGGCCGATCAACAGGTCGCTGAAGCCCTGAGTGGTGGCGCGCTCCGACGGCCGCAGCTGATCCTGCAGCAGCGCCGAGCCCGCGACGTAGCAGAAGTTCCAGCCGAGCCCGAGCAGGAACAGCGCGCCCGCGAGCGGCAGCACCTGCGGCGAGAGCGGCGCCCACAGGCAGGCGAGCGCCAGCGCGCAGGCGCCGGTCACGATCACGGGACGGCGCCCCCAGCCGTCGGCCAGCCGGCCGGAGAGGACCGAGAACGCGTACATCCCGAAGACGTGCGAGGAGATCACGAGCGCGATGCTCGGCAGCGGATGATGGTGATCCTTCATGTGCACCGACGTGATCACCATCAGCATCACCATCACCGCCTGGCCGCACACGAGCGCCACCACCGCGAGCCGCGCCTCGGGCTGGCGCAGGATCTCCGCGAGCGGGCGGCGGGCCTGCGAGCCGGCCGCCGGATCCGCGGCCCTGGCCGCGGCCATGTGGCTCGCCAGCTCGCGCGGCTCGGGCCAAAGCCGCAGCCACAGCAGCAGCACCACCGCGAGGAACAGGATCGAGCTGGCCGCGGCGGGGCCGGAGAGCTCGTCGAGCCCGAAGCGCCGCGCGACCGCGCCCGCCGGCCCGACCAGGAAGGGACCGAACACCGCCCCCACGGTCCCGCCCAGCACGACCGTCGAGATCGCGCGGCCGCGCTCGTCCGCAGGACTCACCTCGGCCGCGACGAAACGGCCGAGCTGCAGCGCCGAATTGGCCATGCCCATCATCGACACGCCGAGCAGGAACGGCCAGAGCGCATGGCGCGCGATCGCGGACGAGGCCGTCGCCGCCCCGAGCGCGCCCACGAACACGCCGAGCATCAGCGTGAAGCGGCGCCCCGCGCGGTCCATCAGCAGACCCCAGAGAAACGCGACCAGCGCACCGCCGGCCTGGTAGGTCGCGGAGGCGGCGCCCGCCCACGCCGGCGAGCCGCCGAGCTGCGCGCCCACCAGAGGCGCGACGGTGGACGAGGCGATGAAACCGGCCGAGCCCAGGCTCTGGGCGAAGAGCAGGGTGTGGACGATGCGGCGTGCCTGGCGTCGGACGTCGTCCTTCAGGGCAGCAGCAAACTCCGGAAGTCGGGCGGCTGCGGGGTGGCTTCCCCGGAGAGCGCCTTCTCGACCGCGAACTCGGCCATCTTCTCGACCGCCCACGGGAAGTGCGCGTCCTTGAAGCTGCGGTAGTCCATGTCGGGCGTGTAGTTGGTCAGGTCGATCCCGTAGTAGCGGCCGTCTTTCAGCGCGAACTCGAGCGCGTTCATGTCGTAGCCGAGAGCGACGTTGAAGCGCAGCGACAGCTCCTCGGCCTGGTCCCGGATCGCGCGCGGCAGGATGTCGTAATCCTGGTTGTACCCGCCCATGCCGCCGGGCGCCGGATCGTAGCGGATCGCGCGCGCCCAGCGCCGTCCGATCGTGGGCACGCGGATGTAGGTGTCCCAGGTGATGAACTCCTGGAGCATCATCGTCTTCTGCCCGGTGCCGTTGTAGGTCGCGAGCAGGTGCTCGAGGCTCTCGATCTTGGTGACGTCCTTCCAGCCGCCGCCGAAGGCCGGCTTCATGATGCACGGCGTGCCGACGTAGTCGAGGTGCATCGCGAAATCGATCGGCCACAGGTTGCGCAGGCTCTCCGCGGTGACGTCGTCGACGTATTCGCGGTTCGGCAGCACCACCGTCTTGGGCTCCGCGATGCCCAGCTTCTCGGCGATGGCGTAGCCGAAGAACTTGTCGTCGGCGCTGCGCCAGAACGTGTTGTTGATGCAGTAGCAGCCCTGCAACGCAGCCATCTTCAAGTAGACGGCGTAGTACGGGACTTCGTGGCTCATGCGGTCGAGCACGACGCGGTAGGGAACCGGCTCGTTGAGCTTGGTCCCGCCGAGCTGGATGAACTCGGCGCGCACCCCCTTGGCCATCGAGTTGACCTTGGCGATGAAGGCCTCGGGGAAGGAATTCTCACGACCGCGAAGCACGCCGATGCGCATGGGGGAGGGCTCCTTGTGGCTGGAACGCGGATTGTAATCACTTAGATTGGGAAGTGAGGCGGGAAAGGAGTGCATCCGATGAGGTCTTTGAGGGCTGGGTCGTCGCTCGCAATCTCCCTGGCGGTCGCGGTCTTCTCGTGTTCCGAGGCGCACGCCCAATCGATCGGCGCCGGCGCGGGCATCGTGAAGCTCGAGAAGGAAGAGGGAAGCTCGCTTTATCTCACGGCGAACGTCCGCTTTCCGCTGCTCGGACCGCTCCATCTCGAACCCGAGGTGGGCTATTTCAAGCGGACCGAGCAGATTGCGGCAGGCGAGCTGTCGTTCGAGGACTTCAGCCTGGGCGCGAACGCGCTGCTCGTGATTCCCGGTAGCAGGATCCAGGTCTTCGGCGGCGTGGGAATCGGCGCGCACTTCCTGGACCGCAGCGCGGGGATCGCGCAGATCATCCGCGATGCCAAGAGCACGGACACTGCGTTCCACGTGCTGGGCGGCCTCGACGTCACTCTCTCGGGGCCGCTGGTGCTGTTCGGCGTCGCGCGCAAGGACGTGTTCGGCGACGACACCGACGCGCGCGACCAGACGAAGTTCTACGGGGGGCTGCGGCTGAAGTTCTGAGACGTGGGTGGCGCGCTGTGCAGCGCGTCACACTTTGTCCTCGCTGACAGCGTTTGCCCGCCGCGCGTGTCCAATCGGCTGGTCAAGCCGCTCGGAAGGAGTCGCTGGGACAACGCGTTAGCTGCTCTCGGCGCCCGCGGCACGGCGGTTGCTCGTCAGCCGCCTCCGGAGCGTGACGAGATGAATCGACTGCGGCAGCTGCTGTTCGAGCACAATCCTTTCTATCTGCTGAGCGCGCTCAGCATGCTGTTCGGCTGCTACACGCTCAGCCACGCCTTGCGGCTGGAGGCCGGGCAGTCCTGGAAGCTGCTGGTGCTGCTCGGGACGCTGCACGTCTACGAGTTCCTGCTGATCGGGTTGGCGCTCTTCCTGATCAAGCAGCGCGCGTTGCCGCGGGACGGCGGCATCCTGCTGCGGCTCGAAGTCCTGTTCCTGCTCGACGCCACGCTGCTCAACGCGGAGGCCTTCACGGCGGACCTGGCGAACGGCGCGCTCGCGAACGGCGTTTGCCTTCTGCT
>Ga0070695_100002202_pt1 | contig 11180 bp, 15 predicted proteins | sample KBSK1252metaG_FD_65471 | JGI IMG/M metagenome (GOLD analysis project Ga0070695, IMG submission 65471) | Corn, switchgrass and miscanthus rhizosphere microbial communities from Kellogg Biological Station, Michigan, USA - KBS K1-25-2 metaG | ecosystem: Host-associated > Plants > Roots >...
GCCCCATCGCGTCGGCGAGGCGCCGCTTTACTTCGCGGCGCTCGGGAACCAGATAGGCCGCGGCGAGCAGGTTCTCCTCCACGCTCAGCTCCGGGAAAACTCGCCGCCCTTCCGGGACATGCACCAAACCGAGGGCGGTGATGCGGTCCGGCGTGAGGCCCGCGATGGTGCGCCCGTCGAACTCGATCGTGCCCTTGCGCGGCCGCAGGAATCCGCTGATCGTGCGCAGCGTGGTGCTTTTGCCGGCGCCGTTCGCGCCGATCATCGCCACGATCTCGCCGCGCGTCACCTCGAGCGACACGCCGCGCAGCGTGAGCGCGTCGTCGTAGCCGGCGTCAATCGCCTTAAGCGACAGCACGCGCGTTTTTTCCCGCGGGCGGCGCGTCGCCGCGCCCGAGATAGGCCTCGATCACCTGTGCATCGCGCTGGATCTCGGCCGGCCGGCCCTCAGCGAGCTTGCGGCCGTAGTTGAGCACCGTGATCACGTCGCAGACGCTCATCACCACGTCCATGTGGTGCTCTACCAGCACCACGGTGCAGCCGGCCTCGCGCATGCGTCCGATCAGGCGCGAGAGGTTGGCCGCCTCCGTCTGGTTGAGGCCGGCGGCCGGCTCGTCCAGCAGCAGCAGCGCGGGCTCGGCGACGAAAGCGCGGGCGATCTCGAGCAGCCGGCGGTGTCCGTACGGCAGCTTGCCCGCCGCGACGCCGGCGTGGCTGCCGAGACCGACGAATTCGAGCGCACGCTGCGCGGCGGCGAAGATCTGCTGCTCCTCGCGCCGCTCGCCCGGGGTACGCGCCAGCGCCGCAAAGATGCCGGCCCGCGTGCCGGCGTGCAGCCCGAGGCTCACGTTCTCCACGGCGCTCATCTCCGCGAAGAGCTTCAGGTTCTGGAATGTGCGCCGGATCCCCGCCTGCGCGCGCCGCGCCGCGTCCCAGCGCGTGATATCCGCGCCGCGAAAGCGCACTGTGCCGCGCGTGACGCCGAGCGCGCCGGCGACGAGATTCAGGAGCGTGGTCTTGCCGGCGCCGTTCGGGCCGATCAGGCCGTGGATCGCGCCGCGCTCGACGCGCAGGTCCACCGCATCGACCGCGGCGAGGCCGCCGAAGCGCCGGCTCAGGCCCGCGGCTTCGAGAAGGGCTTCAGGCATTGCTCGAGAAAGCCGGCGATGCCGCCCTCTCCGAAGAGCATGACCAGCATGAGAATCGCGCCGAACGCGAGCATGCGATAGTCGCCGACCTCGCGCAGCACTTCTGGCAGCAGCACCACCACCGCGGCGCCGAGCACCGCGCCGAAGAGGCTCCCCATGCCGCCAATGACCACCATGATCAGGATCTCGACCGACTTCCAGAAGGTGAAGTCGGTCGGCGCGAGGTAACGCACCTGGTGCGCATAGAGGGAGCCGGCGAGCCCGGCGACGAATGCCGCGATGACGAAGCACTGGCTCTTGAGCAGCGTCACCTTGACGCCGCAGGCGCGCGCCGCGTCCTCGTTCTGGCGGATGGCATTGATCGCGCGGCCAAAGCGCGAGCGCTGCAGGCGCAGGAGCGAGAAGTACACCGTGGCGGCGACCGCGACGCACAGAAGATAGGCGGACGCGGGGCTCCTCAGCACATAGCCGAAGAGCGAGGCGCGCGGGATGCCCATGAGCCCGAACGAGCCGCCGGTGAGCCACTCCTCGTTCTTGATCACGAGATAGACGAGGATGCTGAAGCCGAGTGTCGCCACGGCAAGGGAAGCGCCGGTGAGGCGCGTGATCGGCACCATGACGAGGCTTACCGCCGCGGCGATCACGCCGGCGACGACGAACGCGGCGATGAAGGGAAGCCCGAGCTTCACGCTCAGCAGGCCCGAGGCGTACGCGCCGATGCCGTAGAACGCGGCCTGCCCGATCGAGAGCTGTCCGGAGAAACCGAGCAGGAGCTGCAGCCCGAGCGCCGCCGTGGCGCTGATCGCGACGAGCGAGAGCATGTGCAGCACGAACTGATGCGGCTCGAAAACCGGCAGCGCGGCGAGCGCAACGAGCACGAGGCCCGTCACGATGCGTTTCAGCCGCGTGCTTTCCATAGGCCGACGAGCCCGGACGGCAGAAAAAGCAGGATGGCGATGAGCAGCACCATGCCGATCGCGTCCTTGTAGGCGGAGGAGACGTAGACGGCGCTGAAGGTCTCGATCAGGCCGAAGAGGATGCCGCCGAGCATCGCGCCCGCGAGGCTGCCCAGGCCGCCGAGCGTCGCCGCGACGAAGCCCTTGATGCCAAGGAGGAAGCCCATCTCGAAGAAGGAGAAGAAGAGCGAGCCGAACATGACGCCGGCGGCGCCCGCCATCATGCCGGCGATGGCGAAGGTGTAGAGCATCATGCGCGTCAGGTTGGCCCCCATGAGCTGCGCGACCTCGGCGTCCTGCGCCACGGCCTGCATCACGAGCCCCGTGCGCGTGTATTTGAGGAACGCTTGCAGGAGCCCCATCAGCACTACGCCGAAGACCATGATCCACACGAGCTGCGGCGATATCGGCACGCCCGCAAAGCGATAGGCCGAGGTGGAGAAAAGCTCGGGATAGCGCAGCGGCTCCGAGCCCCAGAGAATGCGTGACGCATTGATGCACAGGATCGACATGCCGACCGTCGCCGTGATGACGTTCATGAGCGCGACGCGCCGCAGGCGCAGCGGCCGGTAGACCAGGAACTCCATCGCCACCGCGAGGACGCCCGAGGCGACCATGCCGCAGACAAGCACGGCTACCGCCGGCAATTTCGGCAGCAACCAGAGGGTGGAGAGTCCGCTCATCGAGCCGAGCATCAGCAGCTCGCCCTGGGCGAAGTGGATGATGCCCGTCGCCCGGATGATCATGGCGAAGCCGAGCGCGACCAGGCTGTAGACACAGCCGATCGCCAGCCCGCCGGTGAGCAGCTCCGCGAGGTACATCGCCTTAGAGCAGGCGAAACGCCCCGCCCGCCGCCGCGAACAACCGACGGTGGCACCTTGCCGCGAACATGCAAGTCCTCCTCCTCGCGTTTAGGGTGCCCTGTTTGCCTCGAGTTTGTAAATAGGCGCTAAGAGCCGATCGCAGGAGCGCGCGGCGCCAGCAAGGGCTTTCCGTTTCTAGGCCGCAACGCCCGGGGTCGGCGGCTGCGGTTTGGGCGGCTTGGGCGGCCTGAGCGCGAGCGGCACCCACGACACGGCGATGTCGCCGTGCACGAACGTCTGGCAGGCCATGCGGTGCCCCGCGGCGAAATCCTCGGCGCTCAGGTGATTGCGCTCGCGGTCCTTGATGGCGTCGGTGTTCTCGAGGCCCTTCTCGATCTTGCACTTGCAGGTGCCGCAGATGCCGGCGCCGCACTTGAACGGAATGCCGCCTTTTTCGCGGATCGAGGTGCGCAGCAGATTCGCTTTTTCGGCGAGCGTCACTACCTTGTTTTCGTTCGTGACGAACGTGATGGTGAACGGCATCAGAGCCTCACCAGCGCGGCATCGAGCGCACCGTTGCCGGCGAGCTGCCGCAGCTCGGCACGCGCCTGCTCGAGCGTGGCGAAACGCGGCAGGAATTTCGACGGCACATCATTCACCACCGACCGCGCGCCCTCCTCGACGATACGGATGCGCACTTCGCGCTCGAGCTCGGCGATGACGAAATGCGCCCGCTTGCGCCCGCAGAAGAGATAGTCGTACGACTCGATCGCCTGCAGGCCGGCAACGAGCTCCGTGCGGAACTGGCCGGGCTTACTCGTCAGGATGACGTACATGGCGGCGTGGCCGGCACCAGATTCTCCTGCGTGAGCTCGAGGTCCTGCTTGATCCAGAGCTGGCAACAAAGCCGATAGCCGAGCTTCAGCCGCTCGCCGAGGATCTTCTGCTCCTTCCAGTTCGGCGCCGGCAGGTGCTCGGCGCCGGCGATGATGCGGCTCGTGCAGGTGCCGCACTGACCCATGCCGCACTTGTATTTCAGATGCGGATAGGGGAACTGCTTGATGCCGGCACGCACCACGAGGTTGGTGTTTTCCTTCACCTCGCCCTGGTATACCTGGCCGTCCTTATGGACCAAAATTCGGGGCATTTGTATACGATCTGGCTCAGTCGGCCCTAGCACGCTCTAGGGAAACGCGTGTTGACCTGGCGCAAATTCTAGTATATTGTATACAATAAGGCAAGCCACCCGAGAGGAGCTCCCCATGGCCGCACTGCTCAACCCCGACGACTTCCGTACCGCCCTCGAGAACGCCATCAAAGGCCGCGCCGCCACCAAGGCGCCTTTCAGCGTCGCCTGGGCGAGCGGCAAGCTCAGCCGCGAGCACCTCGCGCGCTGGGCGGAGAACCACTATCACTACGTCGGGCCGTTCGCCGATTACCTCGCCTACATCTATGCGCGCATGCCGGACGAGTTCCAGGACGCCAAGGACTTCCTGCTGCACAACATGTACGAGGAAGAGATCGGCGGCGACCGCCACACCGATCTCCTGATCCGCTTCGCCGAGGCCTGCGGCACGACGCGCGAGCGCGTGACCAATCCGGACCACATGTCCGCCACGACACGCGGGCTGCAGAGCTGGTGCTACGCGACCGCAATGCGCGAGGACCCGATCGTCGCGGTGGCCGGCCTGGTCGTCGGCCTGGAGTCGCAGGTGCCCTCGATCTATCGCAAGCAGACGCCGACGCTGCGCGAGAAGTACAAGTTCACCGACCAGGAAGTCGAGTTCTTCGACCTGCACATCGTGTCGGACGAGATCCACGGCGAGCGCGGCTACCAGATCGTGCTCGAGCACGCGACGACACCGGAGCTGCAGCGCCGCTGCCTGAAAATCTGCGAGGTCGGCGCACAGATGCGGCTGCTCTACACGACCGCGCTGTACTGGGACTACGTCGCCAAGGATCTGCCGCTCTCCGAGCTCGACATGGCCGAAGCCGGCGTCGCGCCGGCTGAGCGCGCGCTGCTGCAGGCATGACGGAATTTCGTAACCTGATCGGCGGCGAGCCTATCGCGAGCTCCGCCGGCAAGACGTTCGAGGACATCAACCCTGCGGACACGCGCGATATCGTGGGGCGCTTCCAGGCATCGACCGCCGCCGATGCGCGCGCGGCGGTCGCGGCAGCGGCGGCGGCGTTCGATGGCTGGCGCCAGACGCCGGTCTCCAAGCGCGCCAAGGTGCTGCTCGGCGCTGCGGACTACATTGAGACCAATGCGGCGCGCTTCGCCGAGGAAATGACGCGCGAGGAAGGCAAATCGATCGCGCTCGCCAAAGACGAGTTCCTGCGCTCGGCGCAGACGCTGCGCTTCTACGCAATCGAGGGCCAGTCCTACGGCGGCGAGAGCTTCCCGCAGGACGACGCCGACATGCTGGTCTACACGGCGCGCGAGCCGCTCGGGGTGGTGGCGGTCATCACGCCATGGAATTTTCCGGTGTCGATCCCGGCCCGGAAGGTAGCGCCCGCGTTGATTAGCGGCAACACCGTGGTCTTCAAGCCCTCCTCCGATGCGCCGCTCAGCGGTTATCGGCTGACCGAAGCGCTGGCGCAAGCGGGCTTGCCGAAGGGCGTGCTGAACTACATCACCGGCTCGGCGGGCGACGTCGGGCCCGTCATCACGTCCTCGCCGACGGTGCGCGCGATCTCGTTTACCGGGTCCACCGCGGCAGGCGAAGAGATCCACCGCAGCGCACCGCTCACCACGCGCACACAGATGGAGCTTGGCGGCAAGAACCCTCTCATCGTCATGGAGGACGCAGAGCTCGATAAGGCGGTCGATCTCGCGATTAAGGGCGGTCTCTCACTCACCGGTCAGGCGTGCACCGGCACCAGCCGGCTGCTGGTGCATTCGACGGTGAAGCGCGAATTCACCGAGCGGCTGCTCGCAAAGGTGAAGGCGCTGCGTATCGGCAGCGGCATGGATCCGAAGAACGAGCTCGGCCCGATCGCGACCAGGAAGCAGATGGACACGGTGCTGCGTTACGTCGACATCGGCAAGCAGGAGGCGAAGCACCTCTACGGCGGCGAGCGCTTGCGTGGCGAGCAATACGATCATGGCTACTTCGTCGCGCCCGCCATCTTCACCGAGGTCAGCCAGTCGATGCGCATTGCGCGCGAGGAGATCTTCGGCCCGGTGCTCGCGATCATCGAGGTGGCGAGCTACGAGGACGCGATCGCCAAGGCGAACGACAGCGAATACGGCCTCTCGGCCGCGATCGCCACACGCAATCCGCGCTACATGCATCGCTTTGCGCACGATATCCAGAGCGGCACGGTCAAGATCAATCGCACGACCACCGGCAACCTGGTGAATGCGCCGTTCGGCGGCCTGAAGCGCTCGAGCACCTCCACGTTTCGTGAGTCGGGCCGCGCGGGCCTCGAGTTCTACACGCAGATCAAGACGGTCTACCAGGGAATATGAAAAGCGCGTTCAAGCTGGAGCTCGCCGATGCGCGCGCCATGGTCGAGGCAGCGAAGCGCAGGGCCGCGGAGATCGGCGTCGCGCAGACCGTCTGCGTGTGCGACGAGGGTGGCTTTCCACTCGCGCTCGAGCGCATGGACGGCGCGCGCATCACCGGGCCGCAGATCGCTTGGAACAAGGCCTTCACTGCCGCAGGGCACCGGCGCTCGACGCACCTCTTCACCAAGCCGCCCTCCGGTCCGGCGCTGCCTGGCAACGAGGCGTTCGGCATCCAGCTGAGCTTCGAAGGCCGCTTCGCCGCCTTCGTCGGCGGCTTTCCGGTCGTGGTGAACGATGAAGTGGTCGGCGGCGTGGGCCTTTCGGGCGGCAACGGCGAGCAGGACACGCAATGCGCGCTCGCCGCGCTGCAGGCGCTGAAGGACTTGCTCGCGCCGAAGTACCGCGTAGTGGTCGAACCGGACATCAAGAAATGAGTTCCAGACGAGGAGACATCGAATGACGCTGCTTCAACGCATCGCTGCCGTAGCGCTGATTGCCCTGGCCCTCCCGGCGGCCGCGCAGTACCCGGCGAAGCCGGTGCGGGTGATCGTCACTACCGTGCCAGGACCGCTCGACATTTTTGCCCGCATGATCTGCGACAAGGTCGCCACCGCGCTCAAGCAGCCGTTCGTCATCGAGAACAAGGCGGGCGCCGGCGGCAACATCGGCGCCGACATCGTGGCGAAAAGTCCCGCGGACGGATACACGGTGCTTTTTGCGCTCGACACCACGTTCACCGTCAACCCGGCGATCTACAAGACGATGCCGTTCAATGTCGAGAAGGATTTCGCCGTCATCTCGGTGCCGGTGACGTACGGCCAGATGCTCGCGGTGAATAGCGCCGTGCCGGCGAAGAACGTAAAGGAGCTCGTCGCGCTGGCGAAGCAGAAGCCACTCAACTATGCCTCGGGCGGCAACGGCTCGCCGAGCCACCTGTCGTTCGCGTACTTCCTCGCCACGTCCGGCGTCGACATGAACCACATTCCCTACAAGGGCACGGGCCAGTCGATCGTCGATGTGGTCGCCGGCCAGGTCGATGCGATCTTCGCTGTCACGACGGGCGTCTATCCGCACGTCAAGTCGGGCAAGCTGCGCGCGCTCGCCGTCTCGAGCCTCAAGCGCTCGGAGCTCGCGCCCGAGGTGCCGACCGTGGCGGAGTCGGGCTATCCCGGCTTCGACGCCTCGTTCGCCTATGCGCTGCTCGCACCGGCCGGCACGCCCGACGAGATCGTGCAGGCGCTCGCGCGAGAAGTGAAGAGCGCGATGGCGACAGCCGATGTGCGCGAGAAAAACCGGGCCGCGGACTATACCGCGACGGATCTCGACCCGAAGCAGTCGGCGCAGTGGCTGAAGCAGAAGCGCGAGCACTGGACGCACGTCGTGCACCAGGCTGGCATCATGATGCAATGAAGGAGAAGGGCAACGGCGCGGGCGGCAGGCTGGGACGAGAGCATCCGTCGCTCAGTCAGCGCGTCGCGGAGGAGCTGCGCCGTTCCATCATCACCAATCGCCGGCGCCCCGGCGACCGGCTGATCGAGGACCGCCTCTCCGAGGAGCTCGGCGTCTCGCGCATCCCGATCCGCGAAGCGCTGCGCGTGCTCGCAGGCGAAGGCCTGGTCGCGGTGCAGCCGCGGCGCGGCGCCTCGGTGGCCGAGATCTCGCCGGAGGTGGCGCGCGACCTCGTCGAGGTGCGCGCCACGCTCGAAGGGCTGAATGCGCGCCTCGCCGCGCGGCACCACGACCCGGCAATCGTGCAGGAGCTGAAGCGCGTCCTGAAGGACGGCAACCGCGCCGCACGCTCGAAGAAGGTCGACGACCTCGTGCGGCTGAACGGCGAATTCCACGACAAGCTCGCCGAGGCGGGCGGCAACAGCATCCTCTTCGACATCATGCGCACGCTGCGCGAGCGCACCAACCTTGTCTTTGCCGCCAACACCGCGCAGCGCGCCGAGCAGGACTGGGATGAGCATTCCAAGATCCTCGCCGCCGTGATCGATGGCGACGAGGAGCTCGCCTCGATGCTCGCCACACGGCACGTGCACCGCGCCGCAGAGGCCGCCTTCGGGGTCGCGAAGGCCTAACAAGGTTTTCATGCGGCATCGCCGCCGGGATGACCGTCACGAGCGCGTAAAGGCTCAACGCCATGAGAAAGGCAGCGCAAATATCGTCGCTTCGCGCTCGCCAGCGTCCGTTTGCCTGCGCAGCGCAGCGCGTATGCGCGCGGCAATCTCATCGAGATGATCCGCGTTTTCGTGCGCACCGATGATGACCACCGGCACGGGGTTCCTGCGCGCATACAACAGCTCGAGGATCGCCAGGCATTGGGGTCGCGGCAGCCCGACATCGATGACGACCACCGAATATGAGTCCGACTGCAACGCCGCCTCGGCAGCCGCGCCGCCCTTCACCCAGTCGACAACGAAGCCGTCATCACGCAGCGCGCGGCGGATGTCGGCGCCCATCAGCACGTCGTCCTCGATGAGAAGCAGCCGCCTCGTCGAGCGCAAGCCGGTCAAGCCTGGGGCCAGTGGAAAACGATTTGCCTGTGATCTTTCGTGCCGACATGGACGGTGCGGTGCAGCGTCGTGCCATTCCGATCGGCGGCGACGGCATAGGTACCCGCGGGCAGCTTGACGAGCATGATCGGTCCCGCGGCGGTGCTCAGGATTTCCTTTCCGCCCATGTCTTTGATCGTCAGCTTGACGTCGAGGACAAATTCATTTTCCTTGCCGGCGGAGAAAATCATGCTCATGGGATAGTTCTTCGCCTGCGCCTTCATCGCAGCAGCTTCGTCCTGGCCGACGCCGCCATTCAGATAGGCCACGCCGTTTTCTGTCTTGGGCTGCGGCAGCGTCGCGGCATTGGCTTGCAGCGCCGCGGCAAGGAGTGCGGTAGCAAATGCGGTACTCAGGGTCTTCATAGAAACCTCGATCGTGAATTGATCAGAATCGCTAGCGCGTCTTTTCGCGCGCGCGGTTCCCGACATGATTGATTGCTTCTTTGCACTAGGCGACGCACAGCCTAAGACCGTCACCTTAGTGGCGACTTAAAGCGTCAACGCTGACCAGGGTGCAAGCAAACCCCGGCGGCTAGACGCCCAGAGAGCGCAGCGCCTGCAGCAGCGTTCCGACTTGAAACGGTTTCTTAAGCGTCGCATCGACGCCGATCAGCGTTGCGGCTGACAGATATTCGCGCTTCGCGCGCCTGGCGTCGCCGGACATGGCGATGATCTTGGTGGCGGGAAATGCCTTGCGGAAGCCATCGATCGCCTCGAAGCCGTCGGCTTCGGGCATGAAAATGTTGGTAATCAGCACGTCCGCCGGAGTACCGCGCTGCAGCGCGAGCGCATCGGCACCGTTCGCGGCAACGCGAACGTCGTAGCCATTCGCTTCCAGCGCAAGCTTAAGAGCGCTTCGCAGGCCGCGGTCGTCGTCGGCAATAAGGACGCGCGTCACGTTTCACATTGCTCGTTTCGATCGGAGTAGGCAAAGAGTAACGTATTCGGCACCGCATCGGAAAAATACGTGCCGGCAAGGCTGTATTCCCTGGGTCCTCGCGCTCGAGCGCTCGTCGCCGGCTCGGCGCTCGCACTGGCTGTCGTAGAAATCTACGTCGATTGGGAGACGTGGATACAGCTCAACGTGTCGATCGTCTACAGCCTGCCGCTCGTCGTCGCGGCCGGCACGCGCAACCGGCGGCTGATCTGGCTGCTCGCCTTGGTGCTGCTCACCGCAACGTTCGTGGTGTACGCGCGCCAGATACCGCCCGGAGATTTCACGCTGCGCGAGCCGTTCTTCGTGAACCGGGTGCTCGCGAGCGTTACGCTGCTCCTCACCGCGTCTTTGCTGCACGGGCTGACGCTGGCTGCCGACGCCCTCGATGCGAGAGGCATGGCCGCGGAAGAAGCGAGCACACGCAAGAGCCGGCTGTTGGCATCGGTGTCGCACGATATGCGCACGCCGCTGACCACCATCAACGTGATGGCGGAACTCATCCGCCATACCGCGGATGATCCGGGGCTCGCAGCGCAGCTCCCCGGGCTGGCGCGAAGCCTGCAGACCAGCGCCCTTTCCATGTCGGACATGGTCGGCGACGTTCTCGACATCTCCGCCATCGATTCGGGCCGCGTCGCCGTGCACGCGAGCGAATTCGCGCTCGATGAACTGCTCGCGCAGGAGCTGCAAGGCTTCGAGCCGCTCGCGCGCGCGAAAGGCGTGCGCCTGCAGCTGAGCGAGGTTCGGCGCCCGATCCGTCTGCTTGCAGACAGGGTGAAGCTCGGCCGGGTGGTGCGCAACCTGGTGATGAACGCCATCAAGTTCACCGACGCGGGCGGCATTACCATCGAAAGCTTGGTGGCGGAGGACGGCGCCGCGCTGATCCGCGTCGCGGACACCGGCATCGGCATCGCGCAAGATAACCTCGACAGGATTTTCGGCGAGTTCGCCCAGCTGCGTGCCGCGACTGCCGAGGACAAGCGGGGATGGGGCCTCGGCCTCGCGATCTCCGGGCGGCTCGTAGGCATGATGGGCGGCGCAATTTCCGTCGACAGCACGGTGAACGTCGGCAGCACGTTTACGGTTCGCCTGCCGCCGGCCTGCGTGGTCGGCCGCTAGCTCAATCGACCTGCCGGTACTCGCCCTGCAGCAGCATCTGCACGAAGAGCCGCACCTTGGCGGCGGCTTCGTCGGCAAGCGAGGTGAACTCCATGCCGGCGAGATAACGGCCATCCTGCTCACGGCTTGCGACGATGCGTGCGTAG
>Ga0070695_100002209_pt1 | contig 11162 bp, 12 predicted proteins | sample KBSK1252metaG_FD_65471 | JGI IMG/M metagenome (GOLD analysis project Ga0070695, IMG submission 65471) | Corn, switchgrass and miscanthus rhizosphere microbial communities from Kellogg Biological Station, Michigan, USA - KBS K1-25-2 metaG | ecosystem: Host-associated > Plants > Roots >...
CGCAGTTCCCGCAAGTTCCACGAATAGTCGCTCCGTTTATTAGGGTCCGCGCCGTGTAGAAGCAACAGTCGAGCGGCTTCGAGACCGCGGCTGCCAAATACGTGTGCCTAGAACGGCAAACCCCTCGGGGAAGAGAAACGTAGCGCTGAGATGGTTCTCGAATGGTCGATTGTTTGCAGCACTGCGGCGGTCAATCAAGGAGACGCCGCGATGTTGAAGACCAGAAAGATTAATGTCTTGACGGAAAAGGGGAGTGTCCACCTGATTTCAAGAGGTAGTAGTGCCTCTGTTTTCTAGGAATTTTGTACGTGGTGGACGGACCGAAACATCGTGGACGAATCAAACGCCGGCCAAAATCCCGGCCCGAAACTATCGCGAGCGCCAATTGCCCGGTGTCGCCGGACTTGCTTCCGGACGAACTAGCGGCGGCGTGCGGCCACATCGGCCGCACCCGAAACGTCGAGCTCAGTCGCACAGCGACACTCTCCGCCAACCTCATTTATCAGCGAAACAGAGCTCGCCAGTAACGTTCCCATGGACCGTGGAAGGACTGGTGGACTTGGAGTTGTCGTAAAGCACTCCTCTCGCCCCTGAGAAGACTCCCGTGCTGGCGTTTGAGTCAACGCGGTGGATTCCAGTGCCTACTCCCGAAAAAAAATCGAAGAGGTAGACGTCGTGCGTCTTTAACACTCCTCGATGGGTCGCAAGGGTCAAGTCGCCAATAAAAGAAACAGTCGTAGGGTCAGGAGTTGGGAAAGCGGCCGTGGCGAAGACAATTTCCGTTCTGCCGTTGAGGATGCCCCCGTTCGTGATGGTTCCTAGATTTCTGCCACTACTGGAATCCTGCATCAACCTGCCTTTGACCTTCATGCAATCGTCTGTTGATTGCGCGGAAGTCCGCTCTTCTAAGCCGAAGAAGGGACTGGATACGATTGCTGCGAGCATGACGGCTGCTCTGATCCGTGTGTTCATGGCGTCCCTCCATTTGCAGTCACCACATATGGCCGTGAAACCTCACGCGCTCAGCTGCGGCGGTTGCGTCCTCGTGATTTCACCTGTTGGCTCGGTCGAGTCCTGCATCGTTCTCGGCGTGTTCGAAATTCGTGGCTTCGCGGCCGCGGCGCGGCCGCGCCAGATCGCCCCCGCTACGAATAGCGCAACCGCCAGCAATGCCGCGGCGATCGCGAGGAGCAGCGTCATGAGGAGGTCGCGCCGAGACGCCTCGTTCATGTCGAGCCTGAATCTGGGCGAAGGACGCAGGTACGTCGATGCACTGGAAATCATCTTCGGTACATCCCTCGTTGTCCGGCTAACCGGCTCTGGCGTCGACATTTATGGGGACGGTTCAACCCATTCATCGCTTGACGCGTGCACGCCCTGTCTATAAATTTCCGTCTCGAATTGCGGATCCTCCGATTCGGACCGTTCGAGGCGGACCTTCACGCCGGAGAACTGCGCAAGCAGGGCATGAAGGTGAAGCTGCAGGAGAAGCCGTTCCAAGTTCTCGCGCTGCTGCTGGAACGACCGGGCGAACTGGCCACGCGTGAGGAACTGCGCCAACAGCTGTGGCCCGCGGACACGTTCGTCGACTTCGACCACAGCGTAGGGACCGCGGTCGCGAAGCTTCGCCAGGCCGTCGGCGACTCCGCCCACAACCCACGTTTCGTCGAGACGGTGTCGAGTCGCGGCTATCGCTTCATCGCGCCCGTGACCGAGGTATTCCCGACGCCCGCGAAATCGAAGGTCCTGGCGGATCAACCTCTCGAACTCGGTTCGGGCGAGTTACGGACGTCAAATCGATTGCGCGGGTCCTTGGGTGGCGCACTGGTCGGACTGATCACCGGGGCCGTGCTCGTGGCGCTCGTTCTGGGTCTGGACATCGGCGGCGCGCGCGTGTCGTTATTCCGCAGCAGCAATCCCACCGTGCGATCGCTGGCGGTTCTACCGCTGGAAAACCTGTCCGGCGATCCGGCACAGGATTATTTCGCCGACGGCATGACCGAATCGTTCATCGGCAATCTGGCACAGATTCGCGCGCTCAAAGTGATCTCGCGCACGTCCATCATGCGCTACAAGGGAAGCCGCAAGTCACTTCCGGATATCGCGCATGAATTGAACGTCGATGCGGTGATCGAAGGAACCGTGCAGCGATCAGGCGGTCGCGTGCGAGTGACGGCGGTGTTGATTCACGCGGCGACGGATACGCATTTGTGGGCGCGCGAGTACGAGCGTGATCTGACCGATGTGCTCAAGTTGCAAAGCGAAGTCGCACGCGCAGTCGCCGATGAGATCCGCATCCATCTAACGGCGGACGAGCGCGCGCGACTCACCTCCGCTCGCAGCGTCGATCCTCAAGCGCACGAAGCCTACTTGCTCGGGCGCCATCATCTCAGCAAGCTCAATGAACAGGACTTGAAACAAGCCATCGGGTACTTCGAGCGCGCGATTCAGCTCGCTCCGGACTTTGCCGCGGCTTATGCTGGCCTATCCGATGCGTGGGTGCAACTAGGCGTCGCGGGAGCGGACCTCAAAGAAGTCGAATCGCCCTCGCGCGCCGCCGCCTTGAAGGCGATCGCACTGGATGCGCAACTTGCTGAAGCGCACATCTCACTCGGTAACATCAGACTTCTCTACGATTGGGACTGGGCAGGCGCGGAGCACGAGCTGCGGCACGCGGTCGAGATTGACCCCGGCGGCCTCGATCCTCATGTCCACTATGGTCACTTACTCATGCATCTGGGACGACGAAACGAAGCGATCGCGGAAGGTCGGATCGCCGCGCAACTGGATCCGTTATCGTCGACGACTCAGTCAGCCTTGGGCCGGTTTCTCTACCGCGCACGGAAATACGGCGAAGCCTTGCCGCATCTACAGCGTGCGGTTGAATTGGAGCCTCGGAGCGCTCAAGCACATTTCCGCCTCGGTGATCTCTATGCGCAACTGGGCCGGTTTGATGACGCGGTAACCGCGTACCGGAGAGTCGGAGAGCTGTCAACCAAAGGTGAAGATTCCCACGCTGAAATCGCGCGCGTTTATGCGCTGATGGGCAGAACCAATGACGCGCGGCAGATGATTAGCGGCGTGAACTCACCTGCTGTCAGTGTTGCCGCCGTATACGCGGCGCTCGGCGATAGGGACGAAGCATTCAAGATTCTGCAGAAAGCAGTTGGGGAACGTCAGGGCCTTGTTGCACTCAAGGAAGATCCGCCGTTTGAGAGTCTGCATTCCGACTCGCGTTGGAAGGTGCTGCTCGGTCGTATGAATTTCCCGCCGGAATAATCGGTCGCTCGCTACGGTAGTGATCACGCGGGCGCGCTGCACCCTCCGCGGTCTGTATTCAGCGCGCAGCGAGTTCGCGCGCGTGCGTGATCTCGCGACGGCCGACGGGCCGAACCTGCGAGGCCTCAACCGTCACGACGGCCGCGGTGTGGCCATCGAGAGTCGTGAACTCGACCTCGTAAGCCTTTCCATCGTCATACGCGTGGACGACGGTACCGACGTCGCCTTTTTCCAGCGACTCTTTCGGTACAGGTTCCGTAAGGACGACTCGGTCAAGTTCCTTGATCATCTGTCCTCACTCCTCGCGAGGATAAGCCGTCACAAGACGCGGCTCGTCGGTCGAGCGTTCAACAATCCAGACGGTGCGAATGGCCCGAGAGCGGTTCTGTTCAGTGTGCGACATCAGCATGCCGTCCACAACGTATTTCTGTCCGTGAACCGATTCGAACCGCTCGACCACCTCGCCGTCGACGGCGATGCTCTTTAGGGCTTCGACGAGAAGAGATGGGTCGGAGCGAACATAGCCGAGCCCCTCAAAAAATTTGGATTTACCCCCGTTGTCGGGATGGGCGGCATTTAGCAGGCTCCTCGTGCCTCGCAACGTCGTCAAGCTCACGGACCCACCACGCCGAAAACGTGTGAATCTCCATGTCCTGACGATCGAGGACGCGAAGATTCTCGTTGAAGCCTGTCAGAGCCATCGACTCGGACCTGCGTATTGCGCGATGCTGACACTCGGATTGCGAATGGGTGAGGCACTTGGGCTGAAGTGGGAGGACATCGATCTCGACAGGGCGACTGTGTTCGTCCGCCGCGCTCTTCAACGCGTTGTCACGGACGATGGCCACACCGAACTGCAGCTCGTCGAGCCCAAGAGCGACAGAAGCTATCGCGTCCCCTCGATTCCGGGCAGCATCGTCGCGATGCTGGCGCGACATCGCGCGCAGCAGAATCGAGAACGCCTGGTCGCCGGCTCACGATGGCGTCAGACGGGCCACACGTTCGCCAGCACGATTGGAACGCCGCTGGACGAACGAAACCGTCCGTCGTGAGTTCTACGCGCTCCTGAAGGCCAATAAACTCCCTCGGCTGCGGCCGCATGATCTCCGCCACAGCTACGCGACCATTCTCCTTGCCGCCGGCGAACATCCAAAGGTCGTTCAAGAGATTCTGGGACACTCATCGGTGCAGCTCACGCTCGATACGTACAGCCACCTGCTGCCGGATCTGATGCTGAAAGAGCGAGCCGCGGCGAGATTGGACGCAATGCTGGGCGGCGGGAAAGACAATCCCGGCCAAAACCCCGGCCAGCACGATTCGCAGCGCATTGTCGATCAGGAAAAATCTTCGAATTCGTTTGGAGATCTGGTGAGCCGGGTGGGAATCGAACCCACAACCCGCAGATTAAGAGTCTGCTGCTCTGCCAATTGAGCTACCGGCCCGGCGTGTGACGTGCGCGATCGGTGCGCGCTCGCGCGACGACAGAACACGAGATCTTAGCACACTCACTCGAGCGCTCGCGCTCGCGCGCGGGCTCGAGCAACGCGCCGGCGCCCGCACGATCGCGTCGCGCGCGCGACGCTGTTTCGATCGCGACGAGCGCACGCGAGCCGTTCACGCGCAGGCGCCGACCCGCGCGTATGGCGCGCAAATCGCCCGGGTTCCGTCGCGCGCGGGCGACAACGGCGTCACCGGACGTCGTGATGATTCAGCGCGCATGGGCGCTCAGCGCGCGTGGGCGAGCGCGGCCGATGCCAGTCCCGAATCCGCGCGGGCAGCAACCGATCGGAAACCGCACGGCGTCGCGCACGCGAACGCCGGTACTTCGTTTGTCGTCGCGACATCGGAGCCGAGCGATGATAAACTCGGCACCTGTGCGCCCGTAGCTCAGCTGGATAGAGCGGCAGGCTTCGAACCTGTAGGCCGGGGGTTCGACTCCCTCCGGGCGCACCAATCAATCTTCAGTCGCAGTCCTCAGTCGCAAGTCATCACCGATCTCGATGAGCGCGAGGGTTTTCCGCAAACGCCTGCGCTGCGCCGATGACACGACGCACGTGCGCACGTCGATCGATGATCCGGAGGACATGACGCCGGAGCGGCTGGTGATACACTCGCAGGCACGCGCCCGTAGCTCAGCTGGATAGAGCGTCGGCCTCCGGAGCCGAAGGTCGCAGGTTCGAATCCTGCCGGGCGCGCCACATTTCGACCCCCGTGGTGACAATTGGGGGACAATCGTGCGGAGAAATCGCCCGTCCGGGGACGAGTCGAATCGCGCGATTGCGCTGCCAGCTGATCTCGAGGCCCTTCCGCAACTCCTCATCGATCACGTCGCTCTCGCATGGAATCACGGGTTCAGCGCACGAGAACTGAATGTCATCAGGCAACTGATCGTCGAACACGAACCAACAATCATCAGGCATGGCATGAGCACTGCGGTCAGAGTTGAATCACGAATCGATCGCGTCGAAGTGACGGACGAGACGATCACGGCTCACTTGGTCGACGGACGCGTGATCAGTGTGCCTCTCGCCTGGTCGTGGCGGTTGTCGGACGCCACGCCAGCGCAGCGCGCAAACTGGGAATTGATCGGAGATGGCCACGGTGTTCATTGGCCAGACATCGACGAGGACATCAGCGCAGACGGAATGCTGGGAGGTATTCCCGCGCATCGCCCGAAGACTCAACTCGGCACACGCGCGACAGCTGACCGAACGGTGGCGTCGACAAAGAGCGGCCGACGTACAGCGAAATCAAAAACGCGGAAGCGTGTGGCTCGCAGCTGAGCGGCTTCGCGCCACGATATTCATTTGGTAGATTTCGACGACGACATTAGGTTAGTGCCGAAGGAGTGCAACCAGGTCCGATCTTCGATCTATCGGCGCGGTGGCAGGAGGCCACAAGGGAAGTCTGGTGGTCAAATGATCGTACAGACGCTGTGTCTCGCCGTCGCTTTGGCGGTGCCATCTCTCAGGGATGAGCAACCGCCTAGAACCAGTGCGCGAGCCATTGAACTCGAGTGCGAGATTCCTGATCTCGCCTTCCAGGCGCACAAAGAACGGCGCGAATACCAAGTTGAAGAAGAGTCTCCTGCATGGAGGCCCGCGCTTTCGCTCCCGCGGCTCGCGGGGTTCTAGCGCGGGACCTTCCGGGCCGCGCCAGCCGAGCGGCCCGGAAACACGCAACGTACCTCCGCCGAAATCGACACGCCGTCATTCAACGGACAACTCTGCCGATCGGTCAAGCACCCAACCGGCGGTTTCCCGGCGTGTGCGCGACCTCGAGCGCGCCGATATCGTCGGCCTTGCGCTTGCATCGTCTGTGTCCCTCACCATCTGGAGGGCCGATGCGCAAATCTGGAACGCCGATCTCCATGCTGCGAAGCCAGGCCGCGACGCTCTCCGACACGTTGCCGCGGCTGTATGACGGGCAGATCGACGCGGTCCACGCCGCGCGCGTCAGCTCGCGGCGGATTCGCGAGGTGCTTGCGCTGACCTGCGACTGGTATCGGCAGGACGCGATCGACGATCTCGAACGCACGCTCCGGCGGATCGGCAAGAGTCTCGGACGCGTGCGCGACGCCGATGCGCGCCGCGCGCTGCTGGCGTATCTCGAAACGCGGATTCCGCCGGCGGCCGCATCGCTCGCCGCACTCGACCGTCAACAGGAACGCGACCGCCTGCGGCTCGTGCGGAAGGCGATCAAACGGTTCGAGCGTCTCGACATTCCACGCGTGCTCGGCGCGATCGCCGATGGACGGACAGGCGGGCGCCGGCCGTTTGCGAGCATCGCCGGCAGGTGGCGCGATCAGCTACGCAGCGTGATGGCCGAACGCGCGGCCGCGGCGCGCGAATCGGTGCACCACGCGACCGGCGTCTACTTTCCGAATCGCATCCACGCCACGCGGATCGCCGTCAAGAAACTGCGGTACGTGTTCGAAATCGCGTGCGCAGCCGGCGCCGGTCCGGCCATGCACGAATCGCTGCGGCACCTCAAGAAGACGCAGGACGTGCTGGGCGATCTCCACGATCGCCAGGTGCTGATGGACGATCTTCCAAAGAAGTCGGAGCCGGACGTGGCGGTCGATCCCGATCACATCGCGCTCGTCGAGCAGATCGTCGAAGCCGAATGCCGCGATCTGCACGCGCGGTTTCTGCGGCGCCGGCCCGAGCTGCTCGACATCTGCAGCCGCGTCGAGCCCGCTCACGAACGGCGCGGTGTGCCCGTCGCGCCGGCGGCGGCGGCGCTCGTCATCGCGTCCGCGTACTATTTGTCGCGGCGGACGCAGCAGGCGTCATCGACGGCTCCTGCGGCTGCGCGCCCCGTCCAATGGCGTCGAGCTGCCGTTTGAGCGCCAACTCGTCGAGCGCTTCGAGTCGAAGGCTGGTGAAGAGTTTGATCCGCGCATCCAGCTCGCGGAACGCGCGTGTGAACGCGCGCGCTTGCTGCTCGTGGGAATCTCGAGGCTCAGCGGGGTCCTCGATCCCCCAGTGCGCCGTCATCGGCTGTCCCGGCCACACGGGGCACAGTTCCTGCGCGGCGCGATCGCAGACGGTGATGACGAACTGGAATGGCGCCACGTTCGCTTTCGCGAACTCGTCCCAGCTCTTGCTGCGCAGGTTCTCGACCGGCAGGTGATTCTTTCGGAGCACATCCAGCGCTAACGGATGCACTTCTCCCTTCGGGTGGCTGCCGGCGCTGTACGCCTGGAACCGGCCCTTGCCCCAGAAATTGAGTAAAGCTTCGGCCATGATGCTGCGCGCCGAATTGCCCGTGCACAAAAACAAAACGTTGTAGCGCGGCATCGCGCTCCTCCGCGTTGGTGAAAGAGAGCACTTCTACCACGATTGTGTAACGTTTCTATCATGAACGCGTTATGCGCCGGGAGCGCGGATTTGCGGGATTTCGCACGTCCGCAGGCGCGACGAAATGAAGATCGCGTCTGCGGACGTGCAGGAGTGTCCGATTACTGGCTTGTCCTCAACGCGCCGCGATCGACGGCCGCGCCCCGGAGGTATACCGACGCGATGCGGCGCGTGTTGGTGATGTCGTCCAGCGGGTTTGCATCGAGGACGATGAAATCGGCGCTCTTGCCGGTGGCGACCGTGCCGGCGTCGGTCATCTTCAGGAACTCGGCCCCGTTGCGCGTCGCGGCCACGATCACCTGGGCCGGCGTCATGCCGGCAGCCACCATGTCGGCCATCTCCGCATGGGGACCCCACGGCGTATTGCCGTCGGTGCCCATGGCGATGCGCACGCCCGCCGCATTCAGCTTCGCCAGGTTGCGGGCCTGGATTCCGAACGTCGCCTGCACCGGCGGACGATCCGTCGCCGCGTCCTGAAGCTTTCGGAGCTCTGCGGCCGGCACGCTATCCCTCAGCCAACTCAGATCGGTCGCCACGCCTCGATCGGGAAGGTTGGGCACGAGGACGACGTTCGGATGAGCCTTGAAGAGCGCGACGCCCTCATCGTCTATGTCTTTGTCGCGAACGCCGTGGGCGAACGCGTCGATGCCGGCGCGCAGCAGGCCTTTCGCGTCTTCGAGCGAAAAAATGTGCGCGGTCACGCGGAGGCCGCGCTTGTGCGCCTCGTCGATGATTGCGCTGTAGAGCGGCGGGGTCAATTTCTTGTACTTGCCGTCGCGATCGTCGACCCAGATCTTGACGATGTCGACCTTCGCGGTCGCGAGTTCCTGCACGGCCTTGCGGCCTTCCGCTTCGGTGCTAATCCAGTACGGCACATCCGTGCGTCCCGGCTCCGGCGCGGTAATCCCGCGTCCGGCCGTGAAGAACCGCGCCGCGCCCGGCAGCCGCTCGGCGCGCATCTGGAACGGCAGGTCGCCCTTGTCCTGGCCGAGGCTCATCGCCGCGCTGATGCCGTAATAGGCACGGCGCCGCAAATCGTTCGTGAGCTCCTCTCTGGTCTGACTCAGGTGTGTGTGGGTGTCGATGATCGCCGGCATCACCGTTTTGCCGGCGAGGTTCACACGCGCCGCGCCTGCCGGCGCACGCACGTCGCCGCTTCTGCCGACTTGTGTGAAGCGAGCGCCACTCACGACAAATGCGGCGTTCTCGATCGGTGGGCGTCCGTCGCCCACGATGAGGCGCGCGCCTTCGAAGATTGTGACGGCTGTGGCGGGTGCCTGACCGCCGGCCGAGGCGGCCAGGGCCGCAGCGGCCACGGCCGCGGCAACCAGCAGCGCAAAGAGTGCGGCGACGCGAAAGGATTGCATCGTTGTTCGGTGCATTTTGGAGCCTCCACTCGAGCTGATTGTATGCTTGAGCGCTATTCGCGCCAGCCAGAAGTAACGTCTTCGCAACGTACGAGTCATTGGCCCTGCGATTGCTCCGCGCTCGGTGGAGGCAGACATGGACGAGCCACGCGATCCACAGACCGAGAACGAAGAAATCGAGCGGACCAACGCAGAGAGCGTGACGGACGCGGCGGACCAAGAGGAATTCGAGGAGATCGACGAGGTCGAAGGCGACGAAGAAGACCTGGAGTCGTAACGAAAGACCACAACGCGCCGGGGTCCCCAGTCGAGCTGGATATCGACTGGGGAGCTACCGGCCGCCCCGCGCGCGGCGCCGGCCGTTCCCCTCGGCGTAGCGCGCCACTTTCGACAAATCCACTCCTTTTGACTTTCGCAGGGCGGCCCAGAGGTCGCCGGCTTTCTCGACGCGCGACGGGACCGTCTGCAGCGTGAAATCCCGCGGATCGATCCCCTCGTCGACCTCCTGCCATGTCAGCGGCGTCGAGACGCCGGCGTACTCGCTCGCGCGCGCGCTGTAGGCGGTCGCCAGCGTCTTGCCAAGGATGTTCTGCAGGAAATCGATGTACACCCGCGGACCGCGCGCCTTCACGCTGCGCTCGACGGTGGCGACCTTCGAATGCTTCTGCGCGACGACCGTGGCGATGATTTGACAGAAGATCACGCCCGCCTCGTACGGCGTCCCGCGCGGAAGCGGAATGTAGACGTGGAGACCGGACGCGCCCGACGTCTTCGGCACGCCGGTGGCGCCGAGCGCGTCGAGCTCCTCGTGAATCCAGCGCGCGACGTCGAGGACGCGGGCGAACGGCAGCTTCTCGGCGGGATCGAGATCGAGCGCCACGTAGTCGGCGAACTCGGGATGCTGCACGCGCGAGAACCACGGATCCTGTGACATGGCGGCGAGCTGCGTCGTGTAGAGCAGCGTCTTGAGATTGCCGCCGACGATCTGCGGCCGCCGCTCGGCGACGCTCACGACCTCGACGCGAACGCCTGCCGGCACGTTCTCGATGCGGTGCTGATAGAACCACGGGCCGGTGATGCCGTTCGGGTATCGCTTCATCACGAGCGGCCGATCGGCCACCGCGGGCAGGATGACCGGCGCGACGCGGACGTAGTAGCGGAACAGATCGCCCTTCGTCAGCTTCTGCTTCGGCCAGAACACCTTCTGCAGGTTGGTGACTTTGAGCGTGTCGCCGTCCGGCAGCGTCAGCAGGCCGTCTCGCCGCGACGCTTCGATTGCATCGAGTTGATCGATCAGCGTCGTTCCGGCGGACTCGCTGTTCGTTCTGCGTGCTGCGTTCTGAACTCGGACGCGCGGCGCTTCCTCTCGCCTCACGTCCTCGGGCTTTTTGTCGTCGCGCAATCCCAGATAGACCGGATGGCGCAGCTTGCCGTCGGCGGTCCACTCGGTGAACTTGATTTGCGCGACCAGCTCGGGCCGCACCCAGTGCGCGCGCTCGTTGGTCTTGATCCGCTCGCAGAACGGCGACTCCTTGGTCTCCCGCGGCTGGAGGAGCGTCATCAGGCGCGCGAGTTCCTTCTCGTTGAAGCCGGTGCCGGTGTGTCCTGCGTAGACGAGCCGATCGCCCTCGTAGACGCCGAGCAGCAGCGCGCC
>Ga0070695_100002210_pt1 | contig 11161 bp, 5 predicted proteins | sample KBSK1252metaG_FD_65471 | JGI IMG/M metagenome (GOLD analysis project Ga0070695, IMG submission 65471) | Corn, switchgrass and miscanthus rhizosphere microbial communities from Kellogg Biological Station, Michigan, USA - KBS K1-25-2 metaG | ecosystem: Host-associated > Plants > Roots >...
AGCGCGCGGCGCACGACGTCGGCCAGGGATGTGCCGCAGCTCTCGCTCCCGCGCACGTGCAGCACGGTGCCGAAGAGCGACACGTCGTCAACCCCGGGAACGTCCGCGAGCTTCGCGCGGACCGCGAACCGGTTCGCGGAGCGCACTTCGACGAGCGGGCGTGGATAGCGATCGAGAATCTCGGTCCGCGTGCCGACGTCGAGCAGGCGCCCTTCGTGGAGGAATCCGAGCCGCGTGGCGTACTCGGCTTCGTCCATGTACGGCGTCGAGACGACGATCGTCAGCCCTTCGTGATGGAGTTGATGCAGCATCATCCAGAACTCGCGGCGCGACATCGGATCGACGCCGGTCGTCGGTTCGTCCAGCAGCAGCAGGTCGGGCGCCGTCAGGAGCGCGGCGGCGAGCGCGAGCTTCTGCTTCATGCCGCCGGACAGGTTGCCCGCGAGCCGCGCACCGAAGCGGCCGAGGCCGACGCGATGCAGCAGCTCTGCAGCGCGTGGCCTGGCCTTGCGCGCGTCGAGGTCGTACAGCTTGGCGCGCAGCGCCAGGTTCTCGTCGATGGACAGATCGGGATACATCCCGAAGCGCTGCGGCACGAAGCCGAAGCTGCGGTGGCCGTCGGTCGTCAGCGCTCCGGACGTCGGCTGCAACAATCCGGTTACGATGCGGAAGAACGTCGTTTTGCCGGCGCCGTCCGGACCGATGAGCGCGAACATCTCGCCGGTCTCGATCGTCAGCGTCACGTCGTTCAGGGCGACCGTTTTGTCGAAGCGCCGCGTGAGAGAGCGTGCAGCAATCATGGCGGTCAGCGTTGCGCCGTCGTGGGCGCGGTCGTTCCGTTGATGTGCACCATCACGTCGGCCGGCTGGCCGGGCACGAGGCGCGCGGCCCACCCGGCGGATAAGTCCACCTTGGCGCCGTAGACCAGGTTGATGCGCTCGGCCTTCGTTTCGACCGCCTTCGGCGTGTACTCGGCGTCGGGCGCGATCTCGCTGACGATCGCTTCGAACGATTCGCCGGGGAACGCGTCCACGGTGACGCGCGCGGGTAGACCGTGGCGGACGAGACCGAGCTTGTTCTCTGGCACGAACGTGCGGACGTAGAGGCGGCTGGTCAGCGCGAGGGTCATCCCCGTCTGGCCGGCAGCCAGGAGTTGTCCCGGCTCGACCATCCGGTGCATGACGATGCCGTCGGCGGGCGCGCGGATTTCGCTTTCGCGCGCGACGACTTCCGATTGCCGGAGCTGCGTCTGCGCGCGATCCACCTCCGATCGCGCCTGCACGGTCTGCCAGCGCCGGAAGCCTTCGCGCGTCAGCGTGAGCTGTTCTTCAGTGATGCGCACCGACGCCTGCGCGCGTTCGAGCTCGGTCTTCGCGCGGTCGTAGTCGCGCTCGGCGCCGACCTGCCTCGACAGCAGGTACTCCTGGCGCTGCACTTCGCGCGCCGCGAGGTCGACGGCCGCCCGCTTGTCGGCGACGGCCGCTTCCGCGCCCGCGACCTCCTGCGCCCGGCTTCCGACCGACAGATCCTGCAGCCGCGCGCGCGCCGATTCGACGCCGTGGCGATCGCGCTCGACCGCGAGCGCGGTGTCGCCGAGATCGAGGCGAATCAGCAGATCGCCCGCCTTGACGCGCTCGCCTTCCTTGACGCTGATGGCGACGACGCGCCCGGCGACTTTCGGCGCGAGATCCACGAGCGGCGCCTCGAGCCGGCCGTTCAGGTTCACCGTCGAGGGATCCGTTTTGGGACCGCACGCCGCCGTCGCGATGGCGATGGCGAGCGCCGTCCAGATTTTTGGTGTCATGTGTCTCCTTGTAGCGCAGGCCTTCAGGCCTGCCAGCGGGCCGGGCAGCCCTGAAGGGCTGCGCTACGAGCCCGTGTTTGAGCGCCGATCAATTGACTTGAATCCCACGGTCGCGCAGCAGCGTGCCGCTGGCGCGGCCCAGCTCGGTCACGGCTTTCTGGTAGTCGGTGAGGGCGCGAATTTCGGCGAGCTGCGCCAGCGCGAGATCGTTCTGGCGCGTCAGCACGAAGAAGTTCGTGCTCAGCCCGACGCCGAAGCGATCCTGTTCGGCGCGCAGCTGCGTTTCGGCCGCGGTCAGACCGGCGCGCGCCGCCTGGATGCGGCCGGCCGCGGTCTCGAGCGCCGTCGCGGCGTTCCGGACTTCGATGGCGATGCGCTCGCGCGTCTGCAGCAGCGCGGTCTCCGACTGCCGGCGGCGCGCCTGCGCCACGCCGAGCTCGCCGCGCGCGGCGTGATTGCCAATCGGCAATTCGAGCGAGAACCCGATCGTCGCGTCAGGAAATTTCTGGTCGGTGAGCGTGCGCCACGAGGTGAACGGTCCGCCCTGGAGTGACGAAGGGTAGCTGACCGGATATCCGGGGATCGATGCGGCCCGCTGATTCAGATCGCCGCCGAGTCCCCGCATCGAGTAGCCGGCGACGAGATCCAGCCGCGGCTTCAGGCCGTCGCGCGCGATTGTGATATCGACTTCGTTTCCGGAGATCTGCGCGCCGAGCTCGGCGAACTCGGGCCGGTTGCGTTCCGCGTCCGCCAGCGCGCGGGTGACGTCGACCGCCATCGGGATGCCTTCCGGCTGGTCGGCGGGCGTCAGCTCCGTCGTCCACAGCGGATCGCCGGCGTCGCCGACCATCAACTGTTTCAACGCGCGCTCGGCGCGCGCCACCGCTTCCTGCGCCTCGAAGAGATCGCCGCGCCGCCGCTCGACTTCGGCGGTCGGCTGCGCGAAGTCCGACACGGGCACGGTGCGCGCGTCGATCCGCACTTGCGTGTCGGCCCGCTGCGCTTCGGCCAGCGCGAGGCTGCCGCGCCGCACGTTGAGATCGCGGCGCGCCGCCACGAGAGACCAGTACGCCGACTCGACCTCCGACACCGTCTGCAGCACCTGGCGTTCGAGAGCGGCGCTCGACCGATCGCGGTCGAGCGCCGTCACGCGGAGGGCGGCTCGGGCGGGATCAATGGCGCGATTCCTCAGCAAGGGCTGCCGCAGGTCGACGCCAAGGGAGGTCAGGTAGGCGGGAGCGAACGAGGTGAAGGCGCCGTTGCTGCCTTCGCGCGACACCGCGGTCGACAGCGAGGCCGTAGCGCCCGTCTTGAACAATTGCGTCACCGACACGTTCGAGTCGAACGTGCTCTGCGACGGCGCGACGTCGCCGGAGGGCGCGCCCGAGAACAGCGACGTGACCGGATCGCGGCGATACCGGCCGGAAAAATCGAAGCGAAGCGTCGGGTCGTATTCGCCAGCCGCGCCGGACATCCGCGCGGTCGCGGCGGCAATCGCTGCGCGTTCTATGCGAATGGAATGGTTCTTCGACAGCGCCCGCGCCGTCGCGTCGGCGAGTGTCAGGTTCTCTTGCGCGCGCGCCGCCGTGACGGTCGCGAGCAGACACACGGATATCGAGAGCAGTCGGTGCGACATCATTTGCGTTACTCCGTGCTTGTGTCGGGTCTCAGAAGTTCGTTGGCATTCGGCCGGCGCCCTCGGTGCACAACGAACTTCCGAGACACGACACTTACGTTTTGAGGCTGGCTTTCTGCAGCCGCAGATCGATTTGCTCCGCGAGCGTCCCCAGAGGGCCGACTCGGTCGCGATGAGCGCCGCGATCTCGGCGTGGGTCAGATGCGTGCCGCGCTCGAGCAGTTCCCCGAGCGCCCGGTGCGGGTCGCTCAGAAATGTGTCCCGGAACTCCTCGTCGGTCACCAGCCGCCCAATCACCATCTCGATACAGCGTTGCGTCACCGTTCCTCCGCTGGATGAGAAGGCAAGCCCGGCGCCAATTCAGCCGGATGTGCGGTGGTGCTGGCTAAAGGCTTGAGCGGTCGGAGGATGTTCGGAAAAACGCCGGACGCGTGTGGAATAAGGCGAGCGAACGGACTTGCGCCGAAATCGACAACCTGTCGATCAGGCCTCAACCTGACGGACGGGAGACGAGGCGCCGTGCTGGTCGATCGTGTGCGTGTGCTGGTGATGAATGTCGGCGACGTCGGTGCCCTTGTAGAAGTTGAAGGTGGCAGCAAATTGTCGGCGGTGTCGCCGCACGATTGGTGTCGGCATCGCCGGCCGGCTCGCGATCGGGGCGTGGGTTCCCGCGCGTAAGGTTGAGCTACTCGAGCCCGTACCTTTTCATGCGGACGTAGAGTTGCGCGCGGGTCAGGCCGAGCGCCGCGGCCGCCTTCGACTTGTTGAACCGCGCGGTCTGCAGCGCCTGCTCGATCATCGCGCGCTCCATCGCGTTCAGGTCGCTGCCCCCCTTCGCGCCTTCGGCGCTTCGGGGGGCAAGGACGGCAGAGGCCTCGATTTCGCGCGGCGGCGCGGGCTGGGGCGCCTTCGCGGCGACCGGGACGGTGAGCGCCAGATGCTCCGCCGTGATCAATCCGCCGTCGCAGAGAATCGCCGCCCGCTCGAGGATGTTCCGCAGCTCGCGCACGTTCCCCGGCCAGTGATAGTCGATCAACTTCTGGCGCGCGTCGCGCGAGATGCCGGCGGGGGGCCGGCCGAGACTCTTGCCGTATTCCGCGAGGAACGCCTCGCTCAACGGCAGCACGTCGTCCTTGCGGTCGCGCAGCGGCGGCAGCCGAATCGCGAACACATTGAGCCGGTAGAACAAATCCTCGCGAAACTGACCGCGGCTCATCGCCTGCTGTAAATCGCGATTCGTCGCCGCGACGACGCGCGCGTCGGTGCGCAGCACGCGCGTGCCGCCGAGCCGCTGGAACTCGCGCTCCTGCAGCACGCGCAGGAATTTCGCCTGCACCGGCAGGCTCATCTCGCCCACTTCGTCGAGGAACAGCGTCCCGCCGGCGGCCTGCTCGAGCTGACCGGGCTTGCTCTGCGCCGCGCCGGTGAACGCGCCGCGCTCGTACCCGAACAGCTCCGCTTCGAGCAGCTGCTCCGGCAGCGCCGCACAGTTCAACGCGACGAACGGCCCCTCGCGCCGCGGCGACGCGCGGTGCACGAAGCGGGCGGCGACTTCCTTGCCCGTCCCCGACTCGCCGAGCAGCAGGACGGTCGTGTCGGTTGCCGCGACCTGCGTGGCCTGGGTCAGCACCTGCTTCCACGGCGCCGACCGGCCGATGACGCGGCGATAGCCGGTGCGCGCGTCGAGCTCCTCGGTCAGCGCGCGCACGCGCGACTCCAGCTTCGACGCCCGGTCAGACGCTTCGTCGGCGCGCCTGGACGCTTCGATCTGCTGTTCGCGTGAGAGACACAACGCGAACCGATCGGCGATGCGGCGCGCGGCGAGCACGTCGCTCGGCTTGTAGACGCCGGGATCGTGCGCCATGAACCCCACGCCCGCGACGAGTCTTCCGCCGATCCGAATCGGGACCCGCAACAACGAGCGGAATCCCAGCGCTGCGGCCCGCTGGTTGTAGTCCTCGGCGCGACCCGACGTGTCCTCGACGAGGTCGTAATCGAAACCGGGATCGCGCGTGAAGCTTGGCGGAACGGGAACCACGTTGACCGCGCTGGTGACGGCGACGTCCAGGCCACTGCTCGCGTATCGGCGCGCGTTCTGACCATCGGGCAGCATGACGAACACGGTCATGGCATTGTGCGCGATCACTTTTTTGACCATCGCCGAGACGCGATCGACGAGCTCGCTCAGCTCGCCCGTGTCAGTCAGCGCCGCGAGCAGCTCGTCGAGCAGCTCGAGGTTGGCGGTCTGCGCCTTCAGCTCCGCGGTGGCGCGCGCCTCCGCCGCCAGATGCTGGTGCGACAGCGCGAGCGCGAGATGGTCGGCGATGCGTTTGCCGACGAGCACCGAGTCCCGCGTGAAGGCCGCCTTCGAGCGGGAATAGAAGTTCACGCCGCCCTGCAGACGGCCTTCGAGCCGCACCGGCAGGCCGAGGACCGACTGCATGCCGGCCTTCACGGTCGGCGAGCTCGCGTATCGCGGATCGGCGGCCATGTCGTCGATGATCAGGAATTCCCAGGGGTCCGTCAGCAGCTCGGGCTGAGGCATCGGCGTCTCGAACGATCGCGGAAAGTCGTCGCCGAACCCGCTGACGGCGTGGACGCGGAGGCGGCGTTCGGACTCGAGAATCGTCGTCACGCCCATCGCATCGTGCGTCAGCACCTTCTGCGCGATCACCGACACGCGATCGATCACTTCGCGCATGTCGAGGACGCCCGACAGCGTGGCGAGCAGATCGTCGAGCACCAGCAGGTTCTCGGAGCGCTCGCGCAGCGTCGCGGCCCGCCGCGCCGCATCGGCCATCCGCTGATGCGAAATGGCGAGCGTCACGTAGTCGGCGATGTGCCGCGCGACGGGGACGTGCGTTTCGCGGTACGTCGCGACCGCCGACGAGCAGAACTCGAGCGTGCCGCCGATCCGCCCGTCGAACGACAGCGGCAGCCGCAGCGCCGACCGCATCCCGGCTTTCGCGGTCGGCCGGTTGCGTTCGGCCGGATTGGCCAGGAGATCGTCGTGAATCGAGAACTGGACGTGCTGGTTGAACACGGGCGCGTACTGGGTCGCGACGGTCTCGGGAATGTTCTCGAGAGACACGCCGTCCAGCGCGTACATCCGCAGATGCGCGTGATCCTCCGACAGGAACTGGATCGTCGTCGCATCGTGCGGCACCACCGATCGAACCACCTCGGACAGTCGATGGAAGACCTCGCGCACGTCGAGCGCACCGGCGACGACCGGCAGCATCTCGTCGACGGCATCGATGCTCGACAGCCGCTGCAGGCGCACGTCGGGCGCTTCGGGCGCGTGAAGCGCGGCGGCGAGACGCGGGAGGAGCCTGTCGAAGTCCGCGACCGTCCGCGTGTCGAACGACTCGACGCCGTGCTTGCCGGCCCAGAACAGGCCGAGATCGCCGGGCAACGGCATCAACAGCAGGCAGTCGATGTCGTACTTCAACAGGCGTTCGACGACAGAGTGCGACGCTTCGGCGTGCGTGGACAGCGGCGTGACGACGGCCGTCGCGGCAATCGCGGGATTGATCGCCGCCGGCAGCCGGTCGACGGGCAGCAGGTGCGCCGCGATTCCGACGCGATGGCGCGTGACGAGCCGGACGCGCTCGCCGGGCGCGTGGAGCACGATGCCGAACGCCTCGACGTCGGTGATCGCGCGGATGTCACTGTTGAAATCGGAGAGCACCATCACTCGAGCCCGTGCTTTCGCAGGCGGACGTAGAGCTGCGCGCGCGTCAGCCCCAGGGCCGCCGCCGCTTTGGATTTGTTGAAGCGCGCGTTCTGCAGCGCCTGCTCGATCATCGCGCGCTCCATCGCGTTGAGATCGCCCCCCTTCGCGCCTTCGGCGCTTCGGGGGGCCAAGGCCGCTGCCGCGATTTCGCGCGCTGGCGGTGGTGACGGCGCTGGCGAAGGCGCCACGATCGCGAGGTGCTCGTCGGTGATCAGCGCGCCCTCGCACAGGATCGCCGCGCGCTCGAGGATGTTGCGCAGCTCGCGGACGTTGCCCGGCCAGTGGTAGTCCATGAGGCGCTTCCGCGCCTCCTTGGAGATGCCGCCCGGCGGGCGGCCGAGCCCGCGGCCGATCTCGGAGAGGAACGCGTCGCTGATCGGCAGGATGTCCTCGCGCCGATCGCGCAGCGGCGGCAGGGGGATCGCGAAGACGTTCAGCCGGTAGAACAGATCCTCGCGAAACGTGCCCTGCTCGATCGCGCGCGGCAAGTCGCGATTGGTCGCCGCGACGACGCGCACGTCGGCGCGCAGCACGCGCGTGCCGCCGAGCCGCTGGAACTCGCGCTCCTGCAGCACGCGGAGAAACTTCGCCTGCACCTGCGGGCTCATCTCGCCGACTTCGTCGAGAAACAACGTCCCGCCGCCCGCCTGCTCCAACTGACCCGGCTTGCTCTGTGTCGCGCCGGTGAACGCGCCGCGCTCGTACCCGAACAGCTCCGCTTCGAGCAGCTGCTCCGGCAGCGCCGCGCAGTTCAGGGCGACGAACGGACCGTCGGGCCGCGACGAAGCGCGATGGAGGAACCGCGCGACCACTTCCTTGCCGGTCCCCGATTCGCCGAGCAGCAGCACCGTCGTGTCGGTCGCCGCCACCTGCGTCGCCTGCGTCAGCACCTGGCGCCACGCCGCCGACTCGCCGACGACGCGGCGATAGCCGGTGCGCGCGTCGAGCTCCTCGGTCAGCGCGCGGACGCGCGATTCGAGACGCGCCGCGCGGGCGCTCGCCTCGTCGGCCCGTTTCGACGCTTCGGCCTGCCGCTCGCGCGACAGGCACAACGCGAAGCGATCCGCGATGCGCCGCGCCGTGAGAATGTCGCTCTGTTTGTACACGCCCGGCTCGCGCGCCGAGAACGCGAGACCCGCGGCGAACGTGCCGTCGATCCGGATGGGGACGCGCAGCCCCGATCGGAACCCCGTCGCCGCCATCTTCTGGTTGTGCGGCTCGGGACGAACCGCGGCATCGTCGATGAGCTCGTACTCCCAATCGGGATCCTGGATGAATCCGGGCGGGACCGTGATGATTTCGGGAATCGCCGCCTCGTTCACGCCGCTGCTGGCATAGCGCCGGGCGTGGATGCCGTCAGGCAGCAGCACGGGCAGCACCATCGCATCGTGCGGAATCACCTTCCTGGCCACGGCAGACAGGCGCTCGAACTGCTCGCTGAGCTCCCCGGTGTCGGTCATCGAGGCGAGCAGCTCGTCGAGAAGCTCGAGGTTCGCCGTTTGCGCGCGCCGCTCGACGTTGCGGCGCTCCTCTTCGGCGAGCTGCTGATGCGATAGCGCGAGCGCGATGTGATCCGCGATCCGCCGGGTGACCAGGACGTCGTCGTTCGTGAAATGACCCGGCGTGCGCGAGTAGAAGTTCACCGTCGCGCGCAGGCGGCGCTCGACCCATACCGGAATGCTGAGCAGCGCACGCATGCCGGAGCTCACCGACGGCGTGCCGTCGTACTTCGCGTGGGCCGCCATGTCGGCGACGAGCTCGAAGTCCCAGTAGCTGTCGAGGAGACGCGGCGTCGGCGCCGACATCACGAACGGCGTCTTGATGTGGCTGAGGTACCCGGTCGTCACGTGCAGCGTCCACCCCTGCCCATCGTCGTGGGGGATCGAGATCGACATCGCGTCGTGCGTCATCACCTTTTCGCAGACTTCCGAGACGCGGTGAAAGACGTCGCGCACGTCGAGCGCGCCGGCCAGCGTCTTCAGCAGCCCGTCGAGCATCTCGAGGTGGGCGGCCCGCTCGCGGACGGCCGCCGCGTCGCGCGCCTCGTCGGCGAGACGCTGGTGCGCGAGCGCGAGCGACACGTAGTCGGCAATCCGGCGCGCGATCGGAACGTCGGCTTCGCGGTAGCGGCCCGGCGCAAACGAGCTGAACGCCACCGCGCCGGCCACGCGGCCGTCCAGACTGAACGGCAGACGCAGCGCGGAGCGGAGCCCCAGGCGGGTGCCCGGCAGATCCCGTTCGATCGGATCCGCGCTCAGATCGTGGTGGATGGCGAATTCCCAGCCCTCGGTCATCGCGTACGGGTACGGGTTGTCGATCACCTCGGGGATGTGCCATTCCTTCGGCGCGCTGAGCGCGTGCAGCCGAATCCTGACCTGATCGCCGACGGGGACGAAGACGAACGCGAACGCCGAATCGTGCGGCAGCACGCGCCGCGCGACTGCGGACAGCTGCTCGAACACATCGCGAAGATCGAGCGCGGTGCTGAGCGTCGGCAGCATGTCGGACAACCCGTCGATCCGCGCAAGACGCTCGTCGCGCGCCGGGTCCGGCTCGGGCGCGCGCGACAACGCGGCGACCCGCCTGGCGAGCTGCACGAGCGCCTGCGTCTCCGCGTCCTGAAACGCGCGCGCGGCCGGCAGCGCCGCAAAGCACGCCGCGTCCGTCCCGTCGATCGGCGCGCGCGCCAGCGGACCGACGTCCCACGGCGACAACATGCGATCGATGGCGCGCCCCGGCAGGAATTCGTCCGCCGCCAGCCGGTTCACGGAGGTGGCGACGCGCGTGCGGAGCTCGACGCGGACGAGACCATCCTCGGCGGGCGACATCGTGCCGACGACCGCAAACGGAGTCGTCGACCAGATCTCGTCCTCGAGCGAGGCGAGGGCCATCGTCAAGGGCCAGCCTGCGGGCATAAGGGACCGGGGAGCGTCCTCGCCTCAGCGTGGACGGACCACAAGTTTAGCCTTGCAGCTGACCTTTGAGGTATTCCAGCTTGTCGGGATTGCGTACGGCGTGAATCGCGGCGATGCGGCCATCCGCGATCGAACAGACATAGACGCTGTCGATCCGCGGCCCGACGCGCACGACGATCGCCGGTTCACCATTGACGAGCGAGACATTCGATGACATCGACACGCCGAGACTCGCGGCGGTGCGGCGGAGACCGAGCAGCAACTTCATCACGGAATCGCGGCCGAACAACGGACGGCCGGCCGCCGCGACTTTTCCGCCGCCGTCGGCCCAGAACTCCACGTCGTCGGTCAGCATGGCGGCGAGCTCGCCGGGATCGCCGCGCTCCATCGCGTGAACGAACGCTTCGATCAGACGTCGAGGTGTTTCGTCGTGTGGGCCGACACGCGGGTCGGCCCCTGCGCGCGGGTTGTGGCGTTCGGCTCGTGGCCGGCCTTCGGCGATGCGCGATTTCGCGCGCGACAGCAGCTGCCGGCAATTGGCGGGCGTGGTGTCGAGCATCGTGGCGATCGCGTCGTAGTCGTAGTCGAACACCTCGCGCAGCAGGAAGACGGCGCGCTCGGGCGGCGTCAGCGTTTCCAGCAGGACGAGAAAGCCCATCGTGATCGATTCGTAGCGCGCCATGAGCTGCTCGGGATCCGTGGGACCGTCGGTGAGAATCGGCTCGGGCAGCCACGGACCGACGTACTGCTCGCGTGTCGTGCGCGCCGCCTTCAACCGATCGAGACACAGCCGCGTGACGATCGTCGTCAGATACGCCTTCAGGGAGTCGAGCGCGGGGGGCGCGGCGGTCTGATAGCGGACCCAGGCGTCCTGCACGACGTCTTCGGCTTCGCTCGCACGGCCGAGCATGCGGTACGCGATCGCGAACAAGTACGGCCGAAGCGCCTCGAACTCACCGACATCCATCAGGTGATCTCAGAGATTGCAGATTGCTGATTGCAGATTGCAAATTGATTGCAGATTGTCGATTGGCATTGCAATCAAATCAGCAATCAGCAATCAGCAATCA
>Ga0070695_100002211_pt1 | contig 11155 bp, 11 predicted proteins | sample KBSK1252metaG_FD_65471 | JGI IMG/M metagenome (GOLD analysis project Ga0070695, IMG submission 65471) | Corn, switchgrass and miscanthus rhizosphere microbial communities from Kellogg Biological Station, Michigan, USA - KBS K1-25-2 metaG | ecosystem: Host-associated > Plants > Roots >...
GCGCCGGGCGAGCCCGCTTGCGCGGTTCGTGCGCGTCAGCGCTGCCGTAGACGGCGCGCGCCGGCACAATCAAGCGTTCAAAGTTGCCGCGCCGGACGCCGCCGTCTCGACGTTGAGCCTCGAGCCGTCCCAAGCGTGACGTTGAGCGCCGGCCAGCGCCGACACTGGTGCGCCATCGCTGCGGCGTTGAGCTTGAGCGTTTCGGCGAGGGCGGCTCGGCCCGTCGCCCACCTGCCCGAGTTCCATGCTTTGACGCCGGCGCAGTGGCAATTGGCGCCGCCCCTGACCTCGGGGATCAGCGTCGGTCCCAGGCACGGCGAAAAGATTGACGAGGCGAACGCAGTTTTTGTCGTTGCCGCCGTGGCACATTCGGCGCCATGCTCTGGCCACATCAGAGAATCGAAATTAGCTCTTACTGAGACGTTCGTGCTACCGACCGTTCAACCAATCATTGCTTAGGGCGGAGATTGCCATTGATTCCTGGCCGCTGGAGCGTGCTCGCCCTTTTGTTTGCCGTGCGGGCGACCATGGGGTTCCAGTATCAGAGCGTGGCCGCCGTCGCCCCGCTGATAGCGCGCGACATGGGGCTGACGCTGGCGGATATTGGCGTGTTGTTCGGCCTCTATCTGGCGCCGGGCATGGCGCTCGCCTATCCCGGGGGCAGCATCGGACGGCGTTTCGGCGATCGGCCGGTCGTGCTTGCCGGCTTGGCGCTGATGGTCTTGGGCGGCGCCATCATGGCCTTTGTGCCCAGCTGGGCCGGCCAGATCGTGGGGCGTCTTGTCGCCGGGGTTGGCGGCGTGCTCCTCAACGTCTTGATGTCGAAAATGGTGACCGACTGGTTCGCCGGCCGCGAAATCGCCACCGCCATGGCCGTGTTCGTGAACTCCTGGCCGGTGGGCATCGCCGCTGCGCTGGTGGTGTTGCCTCCCATCGCCGAGATGCAAGGGCTAAAGGCGGCATACTTCTTTTCTGCCCTGCTCGTGCTGCTGGGCCTGGTGCTGCTGGCGCAACGCTACACCGCGCCACCGCGCACCTGCGAGCTCGAAGCCGCCGCAGAGGCCTTGGTGCCCGAGCGCGCTGCCCTGAAGGCTGCCATCGTGGCCGGCAGCATCTGGGGCCTCTACAACGCCGGCTTGGCGATGGTGTTCGCCTTCTCCCCCTCCTTGCTGGTCGAGCACGGCTGGCCCATCACGAGCGCTGGATCGGCCGTCAGCTTGATGCTGTGGCTCGCCATCGTTTCGGTGCCGCTCGGGGGCTTTCTGGCGGACCGCCTGCGCTATCATGCGGTTTTTATCATTGCGGGTTGTCTGGCCGCGGGCGTGCTCTTGCTGCTGGCGAGCCGGGAACCGGATCTGGTGGTCCTCTACGTCGTGCTCGGCCTAGTCGCCGGTTTGCCGGCGGGGCCGATCATGAGCCTGCCCTCGCGCGTGCTGCCGCCCCCGTCACGGGCGATCGGCATGGGCGCGTTCTATAGCGTCTTTTACGCCGCCATGGTGATGGGGCCGGCGCTCGGCGGCTGGTTTGCATCCCTGCGGGGCAGCGCCGCGGCGGCCATCGACCTGGGCGCGCTTTTGCTGTTTGCCTGCGTGCCGGGCATTTGGCTTTTCCACCGCTTAACGATGGCGCAGCGACCCGCGCTTGCCACTTGAGGCTTGAAGCCAAGGTCGAGCTGCCGCAATTTTAGCAAGATGCGCGTGGCCAATGGGCCGCGCGCGGGGTCGCGCGAGCGTGCTTGGGGCGCGCGCCAGTTTGGGGAACGCGAGGGAAAGTCGCACATGCGGGTTGAGCGTAGGCTCTCGGCTGTTTTAGCCGTGCTTTCGATTCTGGGTTCGCAAGGCGCTGCGGCGCAATCGGCCTCACCGGTAAGTCTGCAGCGCGATGGTGCCATCACCATGGCCGGGCGGGCGCTCAAGTGCGGCTCGGTGCGCAATGTGCTCGACAACCGGCTGCCCAACCTCGGCATTGCCTCGCCGGGCGTTTTGGTCATGAACCCGCGGCTGTTGACCCGGCAACCGCAGACGGTACGGCTATTTGTCTTCTACCATGAATGCGGGCACCATCACGTCGGCGGCAACGAGTTGAAGGCCGACTGCTGGGCCGTTGGCGAGGGCGTGCGCGAAGGCTGGCTTGATCGCAAGGGTCTGACGCAGGTGTGCGCCTCCTTCAACGACGCGCCGCCAACGCCGACGCATCCCTCCGGGCGCGCGCGCTGCGGCAATCTTGATCGCTGCTTTGCTTCCGCCGCGCAGCGCCAGCGCACGGCCGCCGCCACGGCCGCGGCACCCAAGCCCGCCTCGCCGAAGCTGACCTCCGGGCCGACGCTGGTGCGGCCCGGCGTGGTGCCTGAGCCGGACGCCCCGGCATTCCAGGCCGCGCCGGCGCCTTGAGGCGCAGCAGGCTTCAGGCGGCGGGTTGCGCCGCGCCGCGCTGGGCCGCGCCGGGCCACACGGCAGGGGCCACGCGGGCATACTGCGGCGGGTAGGCGATCTGGGACCCGAGCCGCTCGGCGGCATGCCAAACCCAACGTGGATCATCGAGAAAGGCGCGCGCCAGGGCCACCATGTCCGCTTTGCCGGAGCTGACGATCTCCTGGGCCTGCGCCGGCTCGACGATCATGCCAACGGCGCGCGTGGCGAGCCCGGAGCCGCGGCGAACCGCCTGCGCCAAGGGGACCTGGAAGCCCGGCGCAAATGGAATTTTGCTGGGCACGACGTTGCCGCTCGAAACGCACACGTAGTCATAGCCCTGCGACTTGAGGGCGCGGGCAAAGGTGGTCGCCGCGTCGATGCCAAAACCGCCGTCGGCCCAGTCGCTGCCGCTGATGCGCGCGCCCAGCGCGATCGATCGCGGCACCACGGCACGCACGGCGGCGGCCGCCTGCAACGGAAAACGCATGCGGTTCTCCAGGCTGCCACCGAAGTCATCGTTGCGTTTGTTGGCGAGCGGGGAGAGGAACTGATGCAGCAGGTAGCCGTGCGCGGCGTGGAGCTCGACGGCATCAAAGCCGACGCGGACGGATCGTTCCGCCGCCGCCAGAAAGCTGGCAAGGGTGCGTTCGAGACCCGCGGCGTCGAGCGCCTGTGGCGTATGCCAGCCCTCGCTGAAAGGAATTGGGGAGGGTGCCAGCGTGACCCAGGGGTCTGCGCCCGATTTCAGCGGCTGGGCGCCCTCGAAGGGTGGCTGCACCGAGGCCTTGCGCCCCGCGTGGGCGAGCTGGATGGCAAAGCAGGTGCCCGGCGCGGCGATCGCCTTGGCAGCCTTGATCACGCGAGCGAGCGCCGCCTCATTGGCGTCGGAATAGATGCCGAGGCACTTGTGCGTGATGCGGCCGACGCGCTCAACCGCGGTGGCTTCCACCACCACCATGCCGGCGCGCGCGATGGCAAACTGCATCAAGTGCTGAAGATGCCAATCGGTCGCGCTGCCGTCCTCGGCCGAGTATTGGCACATCGGCGAGACGGCAATGCGATTGGGTAGCGTGAGCGGTCCCAGCTTGAGCGGGTCGAAGAGATTGGCCACGGCGCATCGGCTCCTGTGTGAGGGCGGCAAGAGGCGACACCTTCACAGCGGCGCGGCGGCTTCGGCAATGCGAAATTTGCGCGCGGGCCGCAACTGCCGGCTGCGAGGGCACCCGGCGCACGGCGCGCGCGGCCCAGCCGGCGCGGGTATCAGAGCCCGCTGAACCAGTTGTAGCCCTGATCCTCCCAATAGCCCCCGGTATAGTTGTTGAGCACGGTCATTCCGATCACGTGCTTGGGGTTTTTGAAGCCGAGCTTGGTCGGGATGCGAATGCGCATGGGAAAGCCGAGCCGCGTCGGCAGCGTCTCACCGTCGAAGGCCAGCGTCATCTGCGTCTGCGGATGCAGCGCGGTGGGCATATCGATGGAGCTAAAATAGCCTTCGGCACACACGAAGTGCACGTACTTGGCGGTGAGGTCGGCGCCGACGCGTTCAAGAAAGCTGCGCAAAGGCACGCCGGTCCATTTGCCGATGGCACTCCAGCCCTCGACGCAGACGAGGCGGGTGATCTGGGTCTCTTGTGGCAGGTCGGCGAGTTGCTGCAAGGTCCAGGGCTGCTTGTTGGTGATCAGGCCATCGAGGATCAGCCGATAGCGCTCCTCGTCGACATCGGGGGCTTCCGCCTCGGGGTAGTAGGCATTGAAGGGGAAGGGTCGGGTCACGGCGCTATCGGGGTAGGTGGTTGCCAGCCGGTTGGGATTGAATAGGCGCGCCTGCACCCAGTCGTTGAACTCGGAAATTTTGCGCAGGGTCTTTTCGGCCGACGGCGCATCGGTGATATTGCAGCCCGTCAGCATGGCAAGCGCACCGAGGCTTCCGACCTGACGCAGGAAGCGCCGCCGCGAGGGATCGGGTAGCAGCCTCGCTGCGTCGTGGATGAGGAGCTCGGCATCCACTCCTTGCCGACGTTTGCGAGCTTGGCGCATCAATCGCTCCCTCAACGACCGCGGATCATGGCGCGCAGGCTACGCGGCACCAGCAGCGCCATTACGACGTGGATGACAAGGAACAGCACGATGCTGGCCATGGCAAAAAAATGCACGAGCCGCGCGCCCTCGTAGCCACCGAATAGGGCGGCCAGCTCCTTGAGCTGCACCGGCTTCCACAGGGCAAGGCCTGAGGCGACAATGACGACGCCGGCCATCAGGACACCGAGGTAGAACAGTTTTTGCACCGCATTGTAGACGCGGAGATCGGCATGACTGAGCCGGCCTGTGAGCGCCGCGCCGATGTCGCCCACCAGGTCGGCGGCCCGGATCGGCAGCAGCTTGCGGCGGAAGTGGGATTTCTTCAGTCCCAGCACAAGGTAGAGGAGGCCGTTGGCGACGAACAACCACATGCCGGCGAAGTGCCAAAGCAGGCCACCCGCGAGCCAGCCGCCAAGCGTGAGGCTCGGCGGAAAGGCGAAGGCAAACAGCGGCGAGGCGTTATAAATCTGCCACCCCGATCCGACCATGATGAAGACGGCGACGGCATTGATCCAATGCGTAATCCGCACGTAAAGTGGATGGATCAGGTCGAGATCTCGGGTGATCGTCTCGGCACTAGATGTGCGCATGAGGTTTGCGCTTCTTTCTGTGGCCTGTTGCTTGCTCACGCTTTCTCTTGAAGCATACTGCCTCGCGGGAAAGCGTGCGCCTCATCAACGTTTCGTGCAAGTGGACTAAATTCCGCGCTCGCAGCGTTCATTTGACATGGCTACGGCTAGGAACTTCGGGAGGATGACGATGCTGCAACATTTTTTGCGCCTGCTCACGGCGACGACGCTCACCTGCGGCGTGGCCTTGTCCATGGCTCTGGCTATGACCGTTTCCTGGGCCTCGGCCCAAGACGCGCCGGTTCGCGTTCGCGGCACCATCGAGAAGGTCGAAGGCGACACCTACCTCGTCAAGGCGCGCGACGGCGCCGAATTGAAGCTAAAGCTTGCCCCTAACGCCACCGTGGTCGCCCTGGTACAGGCAACGGCTGCCGACATCAAACAGGGTGCCTACATCGGCGTCGCCGGCATGCCGCAGGCCGACGGCAGCCAAAAGGCCCTGGAGGTGCACATTTTTCCCGAATCCATGCGCGGTGTCGGCGACGGCCATCGCGGCTGGGACTTGCAGGCCTCAAGCACCATGACCAACGGCAGCGTCGAGACAGCGGCCGCCGCGAGCGATGGCCAGACGGTGACGCTCAAATACAAGGACGGTGAAAAGAAGATCGCCATCCCGGCCGGCATTCCCATCGTCCTCTACGTGCCCGGCGAGGTCGCCGAGCTCAAGCCGGGCGCAAAAATTTTCGTTTCCGCGGCCAACAAGCAACCGGACGGCAGCTTGCAAGCCGGGCGGGTCAATGTCGGCCGCGGGGTGGCGCCGCCGATGTAGGGGCGCTCAACGCCGGCGGCTTGGCCGCCGCCGGTTCTCCCCGTCGCGGTGTGCGGATGTGAGGTGTGCCCATGCGCAATTTGGCCGCCTGCACGCTGTCGATCCGGCTCGCCGGCGCCAGCCTGGCCATGCTGCTGTTGGGGGGGCAGGCGAGCATCCCGCAGCCGGCCCCCACCATTGAAAAGCTCGTCGCCGACGGCTGGGAAGTCGCCGGCTACGTCGCCGCTTGGGAGAACCGGTCGCTGATCCTGTTCAAGAACAAGACCCAGAGCTATTTGGTGCAATGCTCGGTGCTGATCGACGTCATGCGCAGCCCGCGCCAGGTCGTCTATTGTTACGAACTACACTGAGGGGGAGGTGCTCTGGGCGCCTCGCGCCGTCAGGTTTTCGTGCTGGCGCGCTCGGCGTGCTGGCGTCCGAGCCGCAGGCTCAAAGCCACCCACAGCAGCGCCAGCGGCAGGCTTAGGGCGGTGACGGCGCCCAGGCTCAAGCCCAAACCCTTGGCCAGGCTGTTGAAGATCCAGCCCGAGGCGGCATCGCCGGCGCGAAAGACCACGGTGTCGTTGAAGTTCTGCGCCTTATACTTCTGTTCGGGTTCGAGCACGGTGTAGAGCACCTTGACGGCGGGATTGGCGATGGCGAAGGCCAAGGCCCGCTCAATTGCCAGAATGCTGACGATCACCGCCAGGGTCGGCGACAGCGCCAGGCCGACCAGGCCGAGGGCGGCGAAGGTCGGCAGCACGGCGATCGCCCTGCCAACGCCGAAGCGAAAGAGCACGCGCGAGGTCAAAAACACCTGGGCCAGGATGGTGGCAATGCTGACAGCCAGGTCCAGGCGCGCAAACAGCTGCACCCGTTGCGTGCGGTCGGCGAGCGTTTCCCCAATAATGCGCGCCTGCTCGAGGTAGAACAGCGTCGACACCAGATTGGCGATCAGGATCCAAAGCGCGATGCGGAACAGGTAGGGCGAGCGCCACACGGCGCTGGCGCCGGCCAGCAGGCCTTTGCCCAACGGCCGATCTTCGTCTTGCCGGGGTCCGTGCCCGGCGATGAGGCCGCGCAGCACCAGGGCCGCTTGGGCGGCGGCGAGCAGTAGCAGCGCGGAGACCAGCAGCAGGTTGGTCGGGCCGACTAGTCCAACCAGGCTTTGGGTAATGAGGGGCCCGGCGAGCGCGCCGGCGCTGCCGCCGGCGGCGATGAAGCCATAAAGCCGCGTGGCCTGCTCGCTGCGGTAGAGGTCCGACATCAGGCTCCAGAACAGGGAGACCACGAACAAGTTGAAAACGCTGACCCAAACGAAAAAGGTGCCGGCGACGACGGCGCCGTGGGGGTTGACGCCAAACCAGCCCCAGAAGCCCAGCAAGTTGGCGATCAGGAAACCGTAGACGATGGGGACGATGCGCCGTCGCGGGAACGAGGACACGACCCAGCCGAACAGCGGCACCGCGGCCAGCATCACCATCAGCACCGCCGAGAACAACCACTGCAGGCGTTGCGGTCCCAAGCTGACGCCCATTTCATCGCGCAGTGGGCGGATGATGTAGTAGGCGCACAAGACAAAGAAGAAGAAGGCAAAAGACCAAACGAGCCCGGTGATCTCGTGGCGCTCGACGCGTACGAAGGGTGCGAGCAAACCCGGCAAGCGAGAGCGGGGGAGTGTGGCGGGCGGACGCGAGCCTGGGCCCGTCCCGTCCCGCTGGCGCAGCTCGCTCATCGCTCAGCCCAGTGGCATCACGCCGGGTCGGGGGGTGACCGCGGCGAAGCTGGTTTCCGTTAAGGCAACACCCAGGTCGGCGAGCGCGCTGCGATGCTGGGCCGTCGGCGTCTGCATCAGCCGCTCGGCGAGGGCGGTGATTTTGGCGAGGCCGGGCGTCAGGGTGGTGCGTTCGACCCACGCCAGCGTTTTCGGCCAGCGCCTCGCCTCCAGCGAGACCCGCGCCCACGTGAGATTGGCCAACACCGCGGCCACGGCGATGTCGGCGAGCGACAGCTCTCCGATCAGAAACGCATCCGCCGGCGCAATCCTTTCCAGGTAACTCAGCACCTGCGGCAGATCCTCGCTCACGGTCTTGGCGATCTTGGCCTTGTCGCGTTCCTTGCCGAACACGAAGGGCAGGATGACCGCCTGATAGAAGATGCGCCAAATGCAGACGTCGGCCAGCCGCGTGTCGGCAAACTCCTCCACCCAGCGGACTTCAGCGCGGGCGGCCGGACCGGGGGGCAGCAGGCGTGGCGAGGGATAGCGATCCTCCAGATACTCGCAAATGACGGTGCTGTCGCAGAGCGTGACGGCATCGTCGATATAAACGGGGATGCGCCGCAGCGGCGAAATAGTGCTGAAGCTGTCATCGCCAAAAAAGGGAACGATGGGGTCGAGCCGGTAGGGCACGCCCTTTGCCTCGCAAGTCGCCAGAACCTTGCGCACGAAGGGCGAGACCGGTCCGCCGATGATGGTGGCGGGGCTGGTAGGCTGGCGCATGGGGCTTCTCCTCCGAGGGCAGTGATAGCATGAGGCCGGGCTATTTCGGATATTTACCCTCGCCGATCCGAGATCGGCACATATCCCTTGACTCGTGGGCATTGCAGCGTAGGTTTCCGCGCCGTTTGCGCATCGCGGCGCCAAAATCGTAGTCAAACGAGGCAGCCATGGGCTTCATCGCCGACAGCCTGAACCGCATCCAGCCGTCCCAGACCATCGGCATGGCGACCAAAGCGCGCGAGCTGCAAGCACAAGGTCGCGACGTCATTTCGCTGTCTGCCGGTGAGCCCGACTTCGATACGCCCGAGAACATCAAGCAGGCCGCCGTCAAGGCCTTGCACGAGGGCAAGACCAAGTACACCGACGTCGACGGGATTCCGGAATTGAAGGCGGCCGTCGTCGCCAAGTTCAAGCGCGAGAACGCCCTCGAGTATCGCCCCGCGCAGGTGTCGGTTGGCACCGGCGGCAAGCAGGTGCTCTACAACGCCCTCGTGGCCACGCTCAATCCGGGTGATGAGGTGGTGATCCCGGCGCCCTGCTGGGTGTCGTACGCCGACATCGTGCTGCTGGGTGGTGGCAAGCCCGTGTTTGTCCCGTGCGGGCTCGAGGACGGCTACAAGCTGCAGCCGGAGGCCTTCGAGCGCGCCATCACGCCGAAGACCAAGTGGTTCGTGTTCAATGCGCCGTGCAACCCGACGGGAGCGGCCTACAGCAGAGCCGAGCTCAAAGCCTTGACCGACGTGCTGATGCAGCCCAAGGCCAAGCACGTGTGGGTTTTGACCGACGATATGTACGAGCACCTGATCTATGATGAGGCCAAGTTCTATACGCCGGCGCAGGTCGAGCCCGGCCTCTACCAGCGCACATTGACGCTCAATGGTCTGTCCAAGACCTATTGCATGACCGGTTGGCGGCTTGGCTATGGTGCGGGCCCCGAACCCCTCATCAAGGCCATGTGCAAGCTGCAGTCGCAGTCGACCTCCAATCCCTCCTCAATCACACAGTGGGCCGCCGTCGAGGCCCTCAACGGCCCGCAGGATTTCATAGCGCGCAACAATCAGGCGTTCCGGGAGCGGCGCGACCTGGTGGTCTCCATGCTCAACCAAGCCAAGGGCTTGAAGTGCCCCAAGCCGCAGGGGGCCTTCTACGTTTATCCCTCCTGCGAGGGCCTGATCGGCAAGACCTCGGGCAAGGGCACCAAGCTCGCCACCGACCAGGACGTCGTGCTGGCCATGCTGGAGGAGGAGGACGTCGCCTGCGTGCACGGTTCGGCCTTTGCCATGAGCCCGTTCTTCCGGATTTCCTATGCCACCTCGATCGACGTGCTGGAGGAGGCCTGCAAGCGCATTCAGCGCTTTTGCGGCAACGTCCACTAGGGCGGCGACGCCGGATCGGCGCCGCCAACTTGGGAGGGCAGCTACGGCCTTGGCCTCGCGCGAGCCGCCGGCGCCGACACCGCAACTGAGGTTCACCGCAGCTTATCACTCCTGCCACGGCACCCCACCGGCGTAGGTGCGATAGCTGACGCCGGCGAGCCAGCCGACGTCGACGGGCTGCAGAATGCCTGTGATGGTGGCCGCGGCGTCCGAAGACAAGAAGGCGATGGCATTGGCAATGTCTTTGGGCTCCGGCAACTGCTTGAGCGCATGCACCGCCATGATCTTGTTCAAGTCGCGTTGCCCCGCTGCGACCTTGGCGCGCAGCGGCGGCGTCATCACGTAGGTCGGCCCCACGCTGTTGACACGGATGCCGTGCCGGCCAAGCTCCACGGCCAACAGCTGCGTCAGCCGCTCGATCGCCGCCTTGCCCATGTTGTAGGCCGGGATCGGCAGCGGCATACGGCTGTTGATGGAGCCGAGGGTGACGATGGCACCGCGCTGGCGTGGGATCATCTGGCGGGCGAAGGACCGGCAGGCGTGCACCGTACCATTGTAGTTGACCTGCCACATGCGGTCGTGCGCGGCCATGTCCATATCCATGATGCCTTCGCTATTGGGAATGAGCCCAGCCGAGGTGACGAGCACGTCGGCCGGGCCTAGCTCGGCCGCCACCTTGGCCGCCAGGTCATCGAGCTGGCGGGCATCGGTGACGTCGCAGGCATAAAACTTGGCGCCGGCGCCAAGCGAGGCCGCCACCGCTGCGCCGGCCTCCTGGTTTTGGTCGAGAATGGCGACGGCAAGGCCGTCGGCGGCGAAGCGCCGGGCCGTTGCCTCGCCGATGCCGCTGGCGCCGCCCGTGATCACGGCCACCTTGCGTGTCGTCATGATGCGCTCCTCCCATCGCTGCCCGGCAATCACCGCTGGTTGGCGCAGGGTGCCCTGGCCCCGCCCGGCTGGGAAGGGCGCCAATTGCCCCTGCCGGCGAGCGGCAGCGGCAACGGCGCCATGCCGGTGCGCCGCTGAGCGCCTAGGGCGGCGTCAGGGCGCCGACCACCGCCGCCGTCATCAAGGTCGCAAGCGTGCCCGAGATCAGGGTGCGGGCGCCGAGGCTTACAATCTCGGCGCGGCGCGCGGGTACCATCGCCACCATGCCCCCGATCAAGATGCCAAGGCTCCCCAGATTGGCGAAGCCGCACAGGGCGTAGGTCAGGATCAGGCGCGAGCGCGGCGACAGCGCTTCACCGGCGCTGCCGGCGAGCTGCAGGTAGGCGATGAGCTCGTTGAGCACCGTCTTGACGCCGAGCAGCGTCCCGGCTTTTGCGCACTCCGCCCAGGGAATGCCGAGCAGCCATGCCAGCGGCGCGAACAGCGAGCCCAGCACCTGCTCGATCGTGAGCGCCATGCCGAAC
>Ga0070695_100002215_pt1 | contig 11137 bp, 8 predicted proteins | sample KBSK1252metaG_FD_65471 | JGI IMG/M metagenome (GOLD analysis project Ga0070695, IMG submission 65471) | Corn, switchgrass and miscanthus rhizosphere microbial communities from Kellogg Biological Station, Michigan, USA - KBS K1-25-2 metaG | ecosystem: Host-associated > Plants > Roots >...
ACATGGCGAGGACTGTTTCGGCAGCGCTTGCGCCGGTATCATACCGTGTCGTGTCGAGCGCAATCATCGCGGAGCTGCCACGTCCGGAAACCCTGTCCGCCATGATCGACATCGATCCAAGCGTGAGATGAAATCCATCATGGCGGACCAAGGTCAGCGCGCGTGATTGCGTTCGGCGACCGATCGTGTTGCCGTGCGACGGCAGGCTACGGGTTGTAGTACGGCCCTGAGTCGGACGCGCCGAACCGAGTTTTGTCGATCACGACACACGCCTGGCTGCCGAGCCCGACGCCCTGGTTGTTCTTCGAGTCTCCGAAGTACCCGATCGGGTCGTCATCGGTATAACCGGCCCGCAGCGCGAAGCGGCCGGTGCTTTGCGGCGGCGGGTTGATGCCGCCACGGTAGACTTCGCCGGAGAAGTTGATCGTGTCGTGATACCGATTTCTAAACGTCACCTCGGCGGCTTTTGAATGTTCCCTGCCAGAAAAGTTTGACGTCCAGACCATCGAGTCTCGGAATCGTCACCCATCCCGTGTTTGAGTAACTCGCCAGCGTGGTGCAGTACGCCGTCCGCATGCCTGTCGCGCTGCTGCTGCCGGCCGTCGGAGTCCCCCCGTTTGATCCCGTCCCGCGAGACCCGCCGTTGCTCGAACCCTCGGATGGTCCTGTAATCTTGTCGCCGGTACACGCGACGCACGCCAACACCGCTACCGTGACCGCACTCAACGCCAAACCCCGAACGCGCCCCAACGTTCTCATCGCTGCTTTTCCTTGTCCCCTATCTGGATCCGATCGATTAACAAAGCGCCAACGGCGACGACCTGCTCCTGCACATCGATCTCCGCAGACGAACCCGTTCCTTTCGCGACACGCGCGCCGGTTCGATGGCGGTGTGCCGTAGTGCCGATTCTCTCGAATCAGCGCTGATTCGTGCAGCCTTGAGTACGGGCGACGATGCGCGTCGGATCACATCCGATCTACGCTCGTCGGCTGCCGGCGGATGACTCCTCGGCGGCTCGCGCGCGTCCGCCTCGCACGTACTTCACATTCTCGTCGCGCACGGAGCGCTCGATATCGCCAGCGGGTCGTGGGTTCCAATTCGAGCACTGTCGCAGTGACCGGAGATTCTCGGACTGTGTACGCGCATTCTCGAACGTAATCGCCCCAGTGCTTGAAGCGAAGGCGGCCGTCCCGGGCGGAGTAGCTGCCCGTCGCGGTTCGGTCGGAACTGAGAGTCGACAAGCGCGCGAGAACCGGGTCCAGTTCCGCCGTCGAACTCGTCCACCTCGAAGATCGAGACGATGTTGACGTGGCACGGCCGGACGACCGTGCGCGCTTCGCGCACGAACCGCTCGCGGTGGTCCTCGCCGTGCTCGGCCAGGATCTTTATCGCGGCCGGACGATCGAGCCGCGGGTCTTGGGCAAGGTAGAGCGTGCCCATGCGCCTTCGCCGAGCGGGCGGACGATCTGGAATCGACCGATGAATTCGGGGACATTACCCACGCCCGGAAGCGGTCATCATACCTAGGTCTCGTCACGGCGCGGGTCCGCTTCGGGCCGTCAGGCGCTGACAGTCCACGCGAAACGCGTGAAAGACACGGAGGCACGTCGCATGAAACCGGTCGCATTGTCCGTCATAAAGATCGATCGCCGGGTCCGCTGGGGACCCCGGCTCACTGGGTGGTTCGGTATCGCGGTGACGTTGTCGGCGCAGAGTCCGCCGGTGGTGACTCTGGCGCAGGCGGTGAACGAAGCGCTCGTGAAGAACGAGCGCATCATCAACCAACACGACACGACCGAGCAGGCGAGCCTCGGAGTCCGCCTCGCGCGCAACGCCTTTCAGCCGAAAGTGATTCCGAACATCCTCGGATCGTTCGGTCAGACCGACGTCAACAGCCAGAACTATCGCGTCGATGTCGCCCAGAAGTTCGTCACCGGCACGGAGCTTCGCACCAGCATCGGCACATCCACGTCGCAGATTCCGACGGTGCCGGGCGATCCGTCGGGAGACCTCCACTTCTACAACGCCGACACGACATTGACCGTGAGCCAGCCGCTGCTGCGCGGCTTCGGACGCGGCATCGCGCGCCGGTCGCTGACGAGCGCGGAGCTTCGACGCGCCGACGCGGACCGCCAGCAAACGCTGACCGAACAGCAAGTCGCCGTGGACGTCGCGTCGGCCTACTACCGCGTCGTCGCGCAGCAGGCGTTCGTCGACGTCGCGAAAAAAACCGTCGACCGGGCCGTGAAATTGCGCGACGCGTCGGACGCGAAGCTGACCGCCGGCCTGGTCTCGCAGCTCGACGTGCTGCGCGCGCAGCAGCTCGTCTCGCAGGCGGAGATCCAACTCTTCGATGCGGAATCGGCTGCCGAGGACGCGCGGGATCGGTTGGCGTTCCTGATGGGCCGCGACGCGGGAGAACGGTTCGAGGTCGAATCCGAGATCCCCAAGGCCGACACGAACGTCGACGCCGACAATGCGGTCGCCGTGGCGCTCGCGAACCGCCTCGACCTCAAGAGCGCGCTCGCCGGCGGCACCGACGCGGATCGTCAAGTCTCGTTCGCGCGCAACCAGTTGCTCCCGCAGGTCGACGTCAATTTCGCGCTGACGCGGCGCGAGACCGCGGACAGCTTTGCGCGAAGCTTCGGGCTCGACCGGTTTCAGTTCGCCACGTTCTTCACGATCGCCATGCCGGTCGATCGGACGCCTCAGCTCATCGAATATCAGAACGCGCTCATCGACCGCGACCGGCGCAAACGGGACGTCGCCACGCTGCAACGCCGTGTATCCGACGACGTGAGGCGGGCGACTCGGGACCGCGATCGGCTGTTGCGCGCGTTGAAAGCGTCTGAAGCCAGCGTCGACATCGGCCGAAAGGAAGTCGAGGTCGCTCAGCTTCGGTACGAGCGCGGCCTGTCGAACAATCTTGACGTCGTCACGGCTGAGGGCAATCTGCTGAGCGCCGAGAGTCGTAGGATCTCAGTACTGGCAGACCTCGCCGTGTCGAGGTTGAGTCTCCGGGCGCTCCTTGGTATTCTAGACGCCCGCAAAGACATCGCAGCGGGTTCCTCCAGTCTGCCCGGAGACCTCAACGTCGTCCGTTGAAATGGCCGAGGTGTCTGCGCGCGCCTGCTCGGAACCACGGGAATTGGAAAGCGTCGCGTATGAACACACGAGTTGCGCTGTCACTGTTGTGTCTGCTCGTCACTTCTGGCGGGGTGTCGGCCCAGACGGCGCCGGCTGAAGCCGCCCAGACGCGCCAGCGCGACCTGGTCCTCGACAGCGGCCAGCGGCCGCGCCTCCCGACGGCGGTCCCGCGAGGGTACGCGGTCATCGTCGGCATCGCGCAGTACAAGAACCTCGACGCGTCGAAACAGCTGCGCTTTCCGGAATCCGACGCCGAAGCCATGTATCGCGTGCTCATCAATCACGAGGGCGGGTCCTTTCCTCCCGAGAACGTGCACTTCCTGAAGGGTAGGGACGCCACGCTTGCCAACGTCCGGCGTGAGCTCGAAACCTGGCTGCCGTCGGTGGCGCAGGCCGCGGATCGGGTGGTGGTGTACTTCGCGGGACACGGCCTGGTGAAGGACGGACGCGGCTACCTCGCGCCTTACGACGTCGATCCCGATCACCTCGACACGAGCGCGTATCCGATGACGACCCTGGGGGACGTGCTCGCGACACGCGTGAAGGCGCACTGGAAAGTGCTGCTGACCGATGCGTGCCATTCGGGAAAGATCACCACCGAGACGACCGATGAAGCGCTCCAGCGCCAGTTCGACTCGCTGCCGGCGAACTTCCTGACGCTGACGGCCACGACCGAGCGCGAGCAGAGCTTCGAAGATCCGAATCTCTCCACCGGGTTCGGTGTGTTCACGTACTTCCTGGTGCAGGCCTGGCAGGGCAACGCCGATCACGATCCGTGCGACGGCACGATTACCGCCGACGAGATGATCGAATACGTGCGCACGAACGTGCGTCGCTACGCGCGGGACCGAAGTCTGTCCCAGACACCAACCGCGCGCGGTGACTACGAGCCCAGTATGCCCCTCGGGGTCAGCAAGGCATGTCTCGCCGAAGGCGCGAGCGCGGCGCCCATGCTCGGCTCGGCCATCATCGAGGCCAACCTCGACGATGTCGAGCTGTACATCGATGGCGCGCTGGTGGGCAGGCTGTCGAAGAACAAGCCGCTCACCGTTCCGCGACTTTCGAGCGGCCTGCACGAGTTCAAGGGCGTCAAGCCGGGATACGAGCCGGATCGCAAGGAGATCATGATCGCGCCCGGACAGGAGTCGACGGTCACGCTGAGAATCCGCTACGTGCGGAAGGTCAAGGAATCGGCGATTGTGCTCAATTCACAGGGCGAGAAGCTGCTGTTCACGCGGCGATCGAGCGTCAATCCGATGAACATCGCGCCGATGCCGCGTGCGCAGAGCCAATCGGATTTGAAGAGCGCGCACGCGCTGTTTTCGCGCGCGCTGAACGAGGACGGCGGTTACAGCCTCGCGGCGTTCAACCTCGGGCAGGTCAGTCAGCTCCTCGGCGACGAGGAAGGGAGCCTCAAGGCGTACCGCCGTGCGGTGGAGATCGATCCGACCTACGTCGACGCGTGGCGCCAGTATGCCGCCGTGCTCATCGAGCGGGGCGATGCGGACGAAGCCATCCGACAGCTGACCGAAGTGCTGCGGCTCGACGCTTCGAGCGACGAAGCCTACGCCCTGATGTCGCGGGCGTACTGGGACAAGGGCGTCTGGACCCGCAGCGTGGAATATGCCGACAAGGCCATCGCGTTGAAAGCGACGAACGCGCAGGCGCACTTGTGGCGGGCTGACGCGCTCCGGCAGCTTGCCGCCGCCGAACCCGACGCCGCAAGGCAGGGCGCCCTGTATCGTGACGCGAGGGAGAGTTTCCGGACCTTCGTCGATCTCACGAACTACTCGACGCCGGCGTACGAGTGGTTCGCGTTCCACTTCATCGGATTTCATCTCGGCAGCCGCCGGCACGCCGACCGGCTCGAGTCCTACAACAACCTGCGCAGCTCCGGATATCTCGGCCTGTGCATCTGCGAGCACAAGGTGGGCAATTCGCTCCGGGCGCGCGAGTACTGCCAGCGTGCGCTCCGGTACGACGCGAACAATCCGATTGCGCACTTTCTCCTCGGCAACGTCAATCGCGATCTGTTCAATCGAGAACCCTCCTGCGACCCGCTGGTGGCGGCCTCCGTCAGCTACCAGAAGATGTTGAAGCTCAATCCGGACCTGGACGAGTCGCAGAACGCGAAGAACTACCTTCGGCAGATCGATGGGATCGCCGCGACGCTCAACTGCAAAAAGGCCAAATCATGACGCCCACGGTTCCCGCTTCCATCGGACGGTTTCGAGTCGACAACGTCATCGGTCAGGGCGGCATGGGCGAGGTCTACCTCGCCTTCGATCCGATCCTGCACCGGACGGTCGCGATCAAGACGGTGAGGCCCGGCATCACCGATCCCGAATACCTCGACCGGCTCCATCGCGAGGCGCAGGCGTGCGGCGGCCTCCAGCATTCGAACATCGTCACCGTCTACGAGGCGGGCACCATCGGCGACGTGGTCTTCATCGTGATGGAGTATCTGAAGGGTGAAAACCTCGCGCAGGTGTTGGACCGAGGCGAGCTGTCGTTCGAAGCGAAGCTGCAGGTGCTCATGCAGATTCTCGATGCGCTTCACTACGCGCACATCGAGGGCGTCATTCATCGGGATGTGAAACCGAGCAACGTGCACCTGATGCCGGACCATGCGACCGTCAAACTGCTGGATTTCGGTCTCGCGCGCGTCTCACGTGCGGAAACGCTCACGCAGTCGCGGATGATGATGGGCACGCCCTATTACGCGTCGCCGGAGCAGCTTCGCGGCGAGCGCGTCGATGCTCGGTCGGACGTGTATTCGACCGGCGTGCTCGCGTACGAGATGTTCGCGCGGCGGCGCGCCTTCGACGGCGACAGCCTCGGCAGCGTGGTCGCGAAGGTGTTGATGGAGCCGGCGCCGCCGATCCGGAACTCGTGGACGCGCGCGTTCCCTGAAATCGAGCGCATCGTCTTCCGCGCCATGGCCAAGTCGGCTGACGACCGTTACGCCACGGCCGAAGAGATGCGGAACGACCTGGCCGCGTTCCTGGCGACATCTCGCGACGCCATCCACGCGACACAAGCCGAGCTGAATTTGAAGCTGCGGCAGGTGGTCAGCGATGCGAACGACCTGATTGAAACGGGACGTGTCGAGGAGTCGCGCACGCTGCTGTCAACGGCGCTTGGCGACAATCCGGACGCTGTGGAAATCAGGAATCTGCTCGAGAAAACTTCGGGGAGGCCGGTGATCGCCCTGGCCGATGCCGTGACCGAGCCGAACCGCCGGGCGGCGATGGTCCTGCCGCGATCCGAGCCGCAGCCTGTCGAGCAGCCTGTCGAGCAGCGCGTGGTCGCGCCGGAGTCATCGTCGGCCGGACAGACCTCGACTGCGCCTGCCGCTGCGGGCGCGCGCCACCGTCGGCCGCTGCTGTGGACGATTGCAGCGGGCCTGTTGCTCGCGGCCGGGCTGGCCGCGAAACCGATGTTGCAGCGGCGGATCACGGCTCCCGAGTCCGCGTCGGTCGCGCCTGCGGCTGCGCCGATCGCGCCGGCGGCTGCGCCTCAGACGATCGCGGACGACACCGCGACTCCGGCGAGCGTGATCGGCTCGTCGGCTTCACGCGCCGATGTCCTGCCGGCCGCCGCGCCGCTCAATCGGCCAACCGAACAAAAGGACGCGAGCGCTCCCACCCGCGCGAACGAGCCGCGATTGGAGGCCGCGTCGCGATTGGCGCCGTCGGCTGCGCCGAGCGCCAAACTGAGCGCAAAGCAGCTGTTCTATTCCGCGACGGAAGCCACGCCGTCCGGATCGCCTGCGGGTGCGACGAAGTCGGGCGCCGTTCCGCCCACCGGTCTCAGGTACCGACTGATTTCGCAGTTGCCGTCAGGCAACGAAATCGAAGTCGATCCGGACACGGCGTTCCAATCCGGCGACCGCGTGCGGTTCACATTCGAGTCTAACAGCGACGGATATCTGTACGTCGTGCAGGAAGGATCCAGCGGACAGTGGACGGTGTTATTCCCGCATCCGCAAATCAACGGCGGGAACAACCTGGTCCGGCGGCTCGAATCCTACGCGGTGCCGTCCAAAGCGTGGTTCGCGTTCGACGCCAACCCGGGCACCGAGCGTCTGTTCGTGCTGTTCAGCAAGGAACCGATGAGTGAGCTGCCCGGCTTCAGCGCGCCGATCACCAAACCGGCGACCGTGAGCGAATCCGTCGTGGCGCGCCTCAGTCGCGAGATCGCGTCGCGCGATCTCGTCTTGCAGAAAGACGACGGGACCGCGGAAGAGGCGGCGGGCGCGAGACCGACGCAGGTCACGTATGTCGTCAACCGCGACCAGCTCGGGAAAGAGGTCGCCGTCACGATTCGCCTCGTTCACAAATAGAGATGAATACGCCGATGAATGGCTCCGAACGCCCGCTGCAGATGACGCTGACACGGCGTGAGCGCGACATCGTCGCGCTGGTCGTGGACGGATACTCGAATCGTGAGATCGCCGAGCGACTCGGCTTGAGCGATCAGACCATTAAGAACCAGTTGTCGGTGATCTTCGACAAGGTTGGCGCGAACAATCGTGTGCAGCTCGCGATTTACGCCGTCCGGCACGATTTCTCATCGCTGCACGATGATCGATCCCACGAGTCGAGCAGCTTAGTACCTTCCGGCTAATCCCATCCGCCGCGATTAATGTAGGCTGTCGTCCTTTCAAGTCATAGCTATCCGCTTGGGCGACGCGCGTTCGCCGGAGGTGTGAATGCCAAATGGGAATGGTCCGTACGCGACGATAACGGGCACGATCTGAAGTTCGCGTCCGCGCGTAGGGTCGACATCCCCTGAGGGCGCGCAGCGAGCACCGCGACCGCTCGGGAAAACAGTCGCCGTCACGATTCGGCTCGTTCACAAATAGAGATGAATACGCCGATGAACGGCTCCGGGCGCACGCCGCGTATGACGCTGACACGGCGTGAGCGCGAGATCGTCGCGCCGGTCGTGGACGGATACTCGAATCGTGAGATCGCCGAGCGATTCGGCTTGAGCGATCAGACGATCAAGAACTACTTGTCGGTCATCTTCGCCAAGGTTGGCGCGAACGATCGTGTGCAGCTCGCGATTTACGCCGTGCGTCACGATTTCGCACGGCTGCACGACGATCCGTCCCACGCATCATCGGACTTAGTACTTTCTGGCTAATGCTCTCCGCCGCGATTGATATAGCCTAACGTCTCCCCGAGTCATCAAGAGTCCGCCTGCGGGCAAGGTGCATTCGACGCGCGTGTCGTGTGCGGGCGGAGTGCGCGACTCGGGTCTTTCAATGGCAGCGATGAGTCGTAAGGAGGATCAGGTGCGCAAGATTTTCATCGGTTGTGTGTTGGGGTTGTTGGCGTGTACGGGAACGGCGCGTGCGCAGGATGCGACGCGCTGGGGCGTGAGCACCTCGTTCGTCCCGACGTGGACGGTGCCCGACAATCTGAAGGTCGTCTTCGGCGGCGTTCCCGATCCGGGCGCCTCGGCTTCAGCCTTCAACGTCACCGGATCCGAATTCCGGATCGGGTTCGTTCGCGGCCAGGACTTCGGCGGTGACAAAGGCGTGTCGTTCGTGCGGAAGAAGTTTGCCCGTGATTCGCGGATCGCCGAGCGGAACATCTACAACTCCTTCGATTTTCGCGGCCGTCCCATCACGGTCACCGAAGGCTTTGACTATGCGCTGGACGGCGTGACGCTGACAGGCGTGGAGTACGACCGGTTCCGACCGTTTGCGACGATCAAGAACCGCGCGCAGATCGGGTTGTACTACGGCGGCGGCATCGGCTTTCTCCAGGGCGACGCACGCGGTGTCCGGTTCGATTCAACCGGCACGACGTCGGAAGTGCGTCCGGCGAACGCTCTCTACCCGGAGGACGACAAGGACGTCGCGTTGCTGAACGTGGCCGGTGTCTCGCTGAAGCCGGTGCCGCTCGCCAAGTTCGAACTGGCGGTGGCAGGGATCGTTGCTCCCGGATTGAAGGTTCGCGCCAGCGGCGGCTTCAACTTCCCGGGGTACCAGAAGGCCAGCATCAGCGTCGTTTATCTGTTTGGATCGCGGTAAGTCCACACCGCCGGCGGCGCGCTGCCAAGACGTGCGGCGCGCCGCCCGGCGAACTCGAGTTCGCCAGACGAGCCATCGCAAAAGAGAAATGAGCGCGCGAGAGCAAGGAAGGAACTTGGTCCGGCCCGTCTATCAGGGCAGGAGCTTTGACATGCGACATGGGGTGGCATTCCGCGGCGTGGGGTTGGTCAGGACCGGCATCACGTGTGCGCTCGCGGCGTCATTGATTGTGGGTTCGGGAAACATCAGTTTCATTTCGGCAGCGCCGTCGAAGGGCGACGAGTCGGGCGCGATCTCCGTCACGTCGGATCCCGTCGGCGCGACGGTGTACGTCGACGGACGATTCATCGGTCAAACGCCGATCGACGTGCCGAGTCTTGCGGCCGGCGATCATCGCGTGCGGCTCGTCATGGACGGTTATCTCGAAAACGGGCGCATCGTCACGGTCAACACCGGCAAGACCGAAACGCTGAACGTCCGCCTCAGCGCGCGCGCGCAGGACGGCGCGGCGCAGATCACGGGATTGAAGATCGTCGTGCTCGAAGGCGAGGACGCCGTCAACATCATCGACAAGAAGACCGCGGTCAAGCCGACCGTCGAAGTGCGTGACAAGAACGATCTGCCGGTGAGCGGGGCCACGGTCACGTTCATGATCAACGGCGGCCGCAACGCGGCGACGTTCGCCAACGGACTGCGGCAAGTGACGGTGACGACCGACAGTTTCGGCCGGGCAACGATCACCGAGCTGAATCCGCTCGGCCGAGGCGCGTTTCAGATTCAAGCGCGGGCAGCCTATCAGGGTCAGACCGCGACGGCGACGATTCACCAGACGAACTTCGCGACGACGGCGCAAGCCGCAAAGGTCGGCAAGGCACCGGGTCAGGCCGGACAGGCGAACGGCTCCCCGGGCGCGGCCACGAACGGGTCCACCGGCGCGGCGGCGAGCGGCGCGGCAGGCGCGGCGGGCGGCGGCGTAGCGGGAGGGCTCTCGCACGCCGCGATTATCGGCATCGGCGCCGCCGCAGCAGGCGGTCTGACGACGGCTGTCGCCGTCAGTAAGCGAGGCGGCGCGGATGTCGCTGCATCTCCGTGCACATATTCGGTGAGTCCGTCGACGCAATCGGCGGCGCCGGAGGGCGGGACCTTCACCGTGTTCGTGACCGCGGGATGCGGCTGGTCCGCGACGACCGACCAGCCCTGGCTCGCAATCGGCAGTGGCGGTGCCGGCAGCGGAAGCGGGACGATTACCTATTCGATTGCGGCGAACACCGCCCGCTCGTCGCGGACCGGCCACATCACGCTGACTGGAGCGGGTGGAACAGTCGCGCTGACGGTGACGCAGGATGCCCTCTCGGCGACGTTCACCGGCACCGTCGCATCCGCCGGGACGACGCCGTTCGGCGGACCGCCCTACTGTTTCTACTCGATCACGCTGACGAACATCACGTCGACGCTGACGCTCGACGGAACGTCCGCGACTGAAGGACAAGTCACCTTACAAGCGACCGAGAACGCGCTGGCAGGCTGTCCATACCGGCCTTATCCGCCGCACACGCACACGTACACGCTGATCAGCGGCGCCGTCACCGGCGCGAGCGTCGCCGTTCAGTATCAGCCTTCGTCGGCGAATGCTCCGAGGGCAAGCCTGACGTTCACCGGGACGCTCTCTGCCGACAACCGGACATTGACGGGCACGTTGACGTGGCATCGGACAGATGAGCCAAGCCCGCTCGATTGGACCGTCTCCACGCCTGTGTCGATGACGCTTTCACGGTAAACGCGAACGGCGGCAACAACGCAACAGGACATTGACATGCGATTGACAAGCATTACGTGCGCGCTCGTGGCGTCTTTGATCGTCGGAACGGGAAATACCTTTGTGCTCGTTGCGGGTCCCGCGAAAGGTGCTGACTCGGGCGCGATTTCCATCAGTTCAGAACCTG
>Ga0070695_100002216_pt1 | contig 11135 bp, 9 predicted proteins | sample KBSK1252metaG_FD_65471 | JGI IMG/M metagenome (GOLD analysis project Ga0070695, IMG submission 65471) | Corn, switchgrass and miscanthus rhizosphere microbial communities from Kellogg Biological Station, Michigan, USA - KBS K1-25-2 metaG | ecosystem: Host-associated > Plants > Roots >...
GCCGGACGTCGAGATCGATCACCGTGGCACCGGGCCGTCCTAGCACGAGCGCCTGTGGAGACGCGCACGGCGATTCTCGCGGCCATCGCGCTCGCGGCTCCAGGCGTGGCCTCCGGCAAGGCGGCATCCGCTTGAAGTACACCTCGTCCGGAGTGGCACCGCGCAGGAAGGAGTGCGGCCGCTCCGCGTTGAACCAGGGCACGTACGCCTCCAGTTCGCGGCGGAAGGCGTCGCCTTGGAGCGCGACCTGGATCACCCGCGTGCACTCCCTCTTCATGGACCGGATGAACCTCTCGACGACCGCGATGCTGCCGTACTTCCCGACGGCGCCGAAACGCTGGCGGATGCGCCGCCGGCCGCACCACCTTCCGAACTCATCGGCCGTGAACTGGCGCCCGTGGTCCGTGATGAGATGACCCGGTCGGCAGCGGCCTTCCCTGCAGATGGCACCCAGGAATCGGGTGACGTCGCGGGCGGAGGGCGTGCTCGGAAACACCGCCGTCCCCATCACACGCCTGGAGTAGTGGTCCACTGCGACGGCGACCCACCAGCAGAACGGCCAGCGCTGCGGGAGTGCCAGGGGCAGCCACGGAATCCAGAACCCGAACCCGGTCGGCACCGTCGTCAGGTCCGCGTGCCAGACGTGGTTGGGGCCGCGGGCCCTGACCACGCGCTGCGCCTTGGGGACTGGGACCTCCTTCGGCTGCTTCGGCACCGGCTGCAGCATGCGGCGCACGGTCGTCCTCCCCAGGTGGTGGCCTGCTCGGGCCAGGACCTGAGCGATGCGGCGCGTGCCCATCGCGGGGCAGAGCGCACGAAGCCGGCGCACGACGTAGGCCACGAACTCGGGAAAGCGGTTGACCGGGACCGGCACCTTCAGGAGAGCGCCGGGCCCCTCCTCATCGAGCCGGCTGTTCCAGGAGGCGACCGTTACCGGCGTCACCAGCAGTCGCCGGGCCGTCTCGGTGACGGTCCACCCGCCAGCGGCTCGGAGTTCCAGGATGGCCAACCGCTCCATGGGTGGGTAGTAAGGGCGTCGCTGTGGAGGGAGGCGCTCCATGCGCGCGTCCTTGATCCGGATCTCCTCCCGGAGCAGCGCGACCTCCTGCCGGAGGCGGTCGTTCTCAGTTCTGACCCGGACGCGGGCGTCGAGGTGATTCTCGGCGTGAGCCCCTGGCGATGCTGAGGGACACGCGAGCCATCGCGACGACGTGGACCACCGCGGACCGTACGCGGCGAGGCCACGCTTCGGGCAGGTGGATAAGGCTCAAACGTGGCGAACTGGGCATCAGAAGCCTCCGAGGCGGGGCCGAGATACTGACCCTCGGAGTAACATAAGTGCTTTGAAATGAAGGTGAACCGCTGAGATGGGGCACGTGAAGAATCGCTGGCGCACTACAGAGGACGAATAGCTTCGGCCGCGAGCGTCGCGGCCGCACCAGCCAGTTGTGAGCCCGAGCAGCACTGCGGACTGCGGACCTTCTGTCCGCTAGGATCAACAACGCTAGCTTTTTGGCTTCGCGTCAGGAACCTCTTGTGATACAAGCACGAGTGCAGGGGCCGGAGGCTCCATGAAAAACCGATTACCCGGACAATTCCCTTTTCACCGGCTGATCGTCGTGTCTGTCCTCATGGTTATTGCGCCCGGTGCGTTGCTGTTGTGGGCGCAGGAGGCGTTCGGACCCCTGTTCTGCAAGCAGATTCCAACGGACCTTTCCATCGACGAGATAAGTCTGATCTCGCTTCCCGCCGTGAGCCCGATCCGCTCCGCGGAGGAGCTGGCGGAGTGGATTGGTCCCTCCGTCGTCTATGTCGAGCGGTGGTTCCCGACGTCGGCAACCAATCCCCGCTGGGAGCCCGGCACCGCGGTATGCACCAATCAGGCGGCCGGGACAAGCACCTGCGCGACGGCGGTGAATCCGAACCCGTGCTTCTGTGCCACGCCGGGGGAGGGATATGTCGTCAAGGTCAGCAGCCCCACCACCGTCCAATGGCTGGGCAAGGACGCCTCGACCGTGATCCCTCTCACCCAAGTGGGCGCGGGGTTCCTCATCTCCTTGCCCTTCAGCACGCCGATTGCGACCGCCAAGAATCTCATCGATGACATCGGGATCGCCAACGTCCAATCCGTGCTGAAGTTCATCAGTGCGACGGACGGATTTCAGGTGTACACGGGGCGGAAGGGGAGTGGGTCAGATTTCGCGCTGCAGCCGGGAGTGGCCTACGTCGTCAGAATGAACGCCGCTGTGAACTACGTGCCATCATCGGCCCCACCGATCATTCCGCCGAGTTGCAAGACGCAGGACAGCGACTTCGGCGTGGTGGGCGGGCCGACGAGTGCCAACTTCGCGTGGGAGCTTTGGGATTCCGCCATCGTCCCCGCCATGCTCTGCGCCGACCCTATCGCGCCAGTGACGGCCGCCGGGGACGCCGTGACCCTGGCGCAGGACTTCGTCACTTCGATCAACCTGAAGTGTGCGACCGCTCCCGCGCCCGTGCTTGCCAGCAAGGGAGCGCTGTCCCCCAATTTCACTGTGAACTACGACCCGGCCTTGGTGGGCCCCCCCACGCTGATCGTGGGACCGATGGCTTGCACAGTGACAGCGGCGGGCTGCACGTTCAACCCGACGGTCTCCACCATCGTCCTCCTACCGCGGGCTCCATCGCACCTCCAGGTCACCAAGAGCGACACCGACGCTCTCCTGTACTGGGATGACTTCGGCGACCCGACGGTTACCTGGAACGTCTATCGAGCCACGCAACCCGATACATCGTCCTGGGGACCTCCATTGGCTGTAGGCGTCGTTGACGCCGCCCCTGCGACGACAGGGATCCAGTGGCTCGATGTCGATGCGTTGCTCTCGACGGACTCCTACTACTACAAGGTCACGGCCACAAATTCGGCCGGGGAAACCTCTCTCGACCGAACAGGCCGTCGACGAGGTGTTGTTCCTCCCGAGCGGTGAGCCTCACACCGTGATGGCCGCGGCTGTAGGTGCGTGTAGCGGACCATCGAGAGTTCGGACCCGGTTCTTGCTGGTTCTACGGCGGCCGCCGCCGCCCGTGCCGATCGAAAGAGCTGCAGACGTGGCCCCCGTCGCCTCCTTGGTCGCACTGGACCAGGGCGGAAGCGCTGTGCGAGCACGCGTCGCTGTAGCGGTCCTTCGAGAGTTCAGGCCGATTCGGTCCGAGGGAGGTTGAGCGTAGAGCCCTCACCTTCTTGCACCCGCTCACCTTTTCGGCTCTCCTCCAGTTCGAACTGAGTCCGTCTTGGCGAGCCAAACCCCAGGTTTCGAAACCTAAGCTCGTCGAAGATGACGCCGGACGCGTTTGCCCGTGCTTGGGTAGCTGTTCCGCAGGCTGCACCTTTGCCAGTGGACCGAGCAGGACACGCGGTGGATTGGCCATGGATCGCTGGGAGGCCTGAGGTGACCCTCGTTCGACGTCGCCCAACTCGACGGCCGTGCCTGCTTTGCTGGGCTCCTGGATGCCCGAGGAGAACATCGCCAAGGGGGCGCGTCGGGATGGCGGCGACCTCTCCAGCACGACCGACATCTCGGCCCTGGTTCTCGTGTTCGCCCCCAAACCCGAGTAGGGGTGAGACGAACTACTTCGTCCTCCCGTACTTCTCCCGTTCGATGCCTGGGCACGGGACGGGTTCATCGGGGCCACACCCGGGAACGTCATCGACTACGAAAGCCCGGGCCAAGATCGAGGAGCTGAACCAGCTCTACCTCATCCGCGAGATCGAGATCGACCGCTGGAACTCGACCCAGCTCCAGACTCAGCTTCAAGGAGATGGGCTGACGGTCGTTCCCTTCGGCCAGGGGTACAAAGACATGAGCGCACCGACCAAGGAACTGGGTGCGCTCGTCCTCTCCAAGCGCCTGCGCCACGGTGAGAACCCCGTGCTCCACTGGATGGCTGGAAACGTAGCAGTCCTCCAGGACGCGGCCGGCAACTTCAATCCGGCCAAGGACAAGTCAGCCGACCGCATCGATGGGGTGGTGGCCACGATCATGGGGTTGGGAAGGCGATGGGGGGGCGGGTTTGGGGGTTGGTGTAGTTAAGGTCCATTTTTGATAGGGCTGCCTACTCCTATTCAGGTACACTCCCCTCGGGCTGCGGCCTTCGAGGGGATCATGGCCATCGACATTTCTAAGCAACTAAAGAAATATCTTCCTCACCTTCTCCAAGCTCGGGACAACAACCTCAACGAGGCCGACACGGTTCAACGACTTATCAAAGTCTTTGAGGACGTCCTCGGCTACAGTTCGCTGACCGATATCAGTCGCGAAGCGCAGCTCAAGAACAAATTCGTGGACATGGCTTTGAAAGTGGACGGCGTCGTTCGGCTGCTGGTGGAGGCCAAAGCTGCCGGCGTCTTACTGCGCGATCGACACATCGAACAGGCACAGTCCTATGCGTCGAGGAACAACTACCAGTGGGTCCTCCTAACCAACGGCATTCACTGGAACCTCTACCATCTCACCTTCGAGGAAGGAATCGAGTACGAGCGAGCCTTCGCGGTCGATCTCTCGGCCGCTGACACCTTTGCGCAAAACGTCAACCTCCTGTCTCTCCTGCATCGCTCCTCACTGAAGAAGGGCGAGCATGAGCAGTTCTGGCAGAGGCAGAAAGCTCTCGGGCCGGCCTCTATCGGCCGCGCGCTATTCCAAGAGAAGGTGCTCGCACTCGTCCGGCGTGAGATTCGGCGGAATGAAGGACTGCTCATCGACTCGGAGGATCTAGCTTCGGCGCTCCATGCCATGTTCGCTCCCGAGGCTCGAGAGCTCATCGGCCCACCTAGGATCCGGAAGCGCAAGCCAAAGACCCGCGTCGCGAAGACCTCCGCGACGACGGGGCCGACCCCTACGGCGATCCTCCCTGATCTTGAGCAGACCACAGCAGTGGTCGTCCTGCCGGATGAGACCGGGAACTAAGCCGCCTCAGCGGACAACCGGATACCCGGAGCTCGGGAGCCGAATGTCTGCCGCATATCGTCTATCAGTCAAATGGCGACATGTGATGTAGCATCGGTGCTCCGCCGCGGGACGCGCGCACTAGTGCCGGTTTGTCCGTGGGGATTATCGATGGCCAAGAGCAAGAACAGGAGCAGACAAGGACCACGACGACGACCTTGGTACCAACCTTCACGAGCCTCGGTCGTTCACGCCGGGAAGGTGATCTTGGGCGTCTTAGCCGTGCCCACCGCCGTCGTAACCGCCTGGTTCACCTGCACGAACGTGTACGACAGGTGGCAAGCTCGCCGTGTGATGACAGCTTTCGAGAGCAAAGCGATACCTCGGACGCTCCAAGAGAAGGGCGTTAACGAGTACCAGCGCATCGTAGATGCAATCCACGGCACGGCAGTGGATGCTCTCAAAGGCAAGCTTCAGTCCATTGGCACGACTGCCTGCGGTGACGCGTCGGACATCTACAGCACCGTCCCGGGAACCGACAACGAAGCGATTGCTGTGAACGCCGTGTTGGAAGTCCTAACGGACGATGATGCGCCGAGTTGGATCAGACAGGTAGCTCACGATAATCCCAACTGGTATCTCTGGCGCGGCCGGCTGTCAGCCCGTCGCATGGAGTACGAGCTTTGGAGGAAGTTTGCGCGGAAGGCCTATGACGTGGCCGTGAACCGCCCTGCATACCACGAAGTTGGGCTTCAAGCAGCGATCGACCTCGCAGCTTGTGAACTGTACTCCGATGGCAACTCGCCGGCCTCAGCTGAATGGCTTTCCCGAATCGGGGAACCACCCCAAGACGAGACTGGTTGCTACTGGACGTCGATCACGGGACTGCGGGCCCTTTACTCCAATGACATTGCCGCTGCTTTGATGAGAGCAGGCGACCTCGAACACGAATGCGGCAAATTTCCTCGCTACTGGGCTGCCGAAGGTGCGAAGTTGAGAGGCCTGGTCCTCACGTCGAAGGCTGCCCCTGCGGAAGCACTCGATTCATTCGGCCGGGCACTTAACGAGGCACATGCCTGGAAGGCGCAGGATTCCGATTTGAAGGCGGATGTCTTGGACGAGGCATCCCGCGCAAGTGAGTCCCTCGGTGACGTTCCGTGCGCCCTCAAAGAGGCCCAGGAGAGCTTTCGAATCGTGCAGGTACTCGACAAACACCGTGGGATCGCCAATTCTGCCACACGTGTGGCTCATCTATTGAGTCGGTTGGGAAACGATGCCGAAGCGACACGACTCTTGGACCGCGCCGAGGATTACTATCGGCGCGCCGGGTGGAAGCCTGGCCTGGACAAGGTCGCAGAGGAACGACGCCACTCACACGACCGCTGGCGGCGAAGACCCAATCCGTTGCGCGGGATGTGTCTGATACCGTTCCACGCCGAGCAACGACTCGTGCCAGAGAAGAAGCTGGTGCCACAGAAGTCAGGAACTGGAGCAACCCTTACAGAGTCTACCTCTCTTCAGGAGAAGCAAGGGGACGCTATTCGCTTAAAGGACATTTTCAGAATTTGCCTTCCCCTTCCCACGATAGATCGCTGCGTAGCGAACCGTGGATTCGACTTGAGCATCGCTCAACTTGGAGAGGACGGATGGTCGTTCGGCTTTGAATTTCAGCTGGCTGCTGACAAGCCTTCTTTGGTGCAGTACGGAGGACGGTTTGCGATTCAAGCTCAAGCCGGCAACGGATGTTGGTTTACACGCGGTGACACAGTGCTTAGCGGTCCCTACTCAGACGAGTCCGCGTGGCTCTTCGAGCTCCAGAACGCGCGAGGCGATACCGGACTAGTTCATTACGGCGACGAGGTTCGGATCTTCGATGGCACGGGCAGTCGGGGTCTTGCAGTTCGCGGTGATCGACTAATCGTTGGCCCTGCAAGTGATGCACACATTTTTCGCCTCTCGCGCGCGGCCAGGCGCTAACGACAGTTGGACTCAACGCTCCTCCGCACCGTCGTCCGGGCTCTCGCTCAAGGACACCGCCGTTGCCGCTCGCAATGAGGAGCAGCGGCTGTTGGGATTGGAGGGTCAGCTCGTCCAGCAGCTGGAGGCAGTCAGGCGGGAAAAGAAGGACGTTGAGGACCTGCTGGCGTTCTTGGAGCGGAAGAGAGAGCCGGAGCCGGCGAGGTAGGATAGCAGCGCGTCCACCGCGTCCCGTGCGAGTATCTCCTCTGTCCGCTAAGATTCCACGCCACCCCGAGGCATCCAATGAGTTTCGATGCTCTACTGATCCCATTCGCTTTCCTCAACCCCGCCAACTTCCTTTTGCAGACTAGCCAAGCGCCAACTGCCGGGGCTGTGGCTCCGCCCTGTACACCGCCCCCGATCTCCCAGCTCCCTGGAACCCTCGCGCAAGTTTTGGGGGTGCACAGACTGCACGATTGCGCTGGGCGGGATCTCGGACGAGAAGCGACGGTGGCAGCTGGGCGTCGCCTGCCTCCCACGCCGGCGCGCCATCAGCACTGGGATCCGCAGTACTGCTCGAACAAGCCCCAGGGATGTCCTTCGGCCAAACGGTAGTCTAGTTTCCTCCGACCTTTCTCAAGGGGCGTCCGGTGTCTCGTCTTTCCCTCCGTACTCAACTCCACCGCCGCCCGCGCCTCCTCCCAGCAGGATGGACCCGCCGGACTGGTTGCTAACGCGATGGAAGGCCGGAGCCACATTAAGCACGCCATGACTGAGCGGCCCGCGAACTCACAGCAGACACCGCCGCAGCTGTGGCAGCGGATCACGATGCTCGTGTCGATCGGGACGACGGCGGCGACGATCTTCCTGTTCCAGCCGCGCTCGATGACTCTTCGAGACGGCCTATTGGTTGGGGTGGTTGCCTCGATCGGAGGCGTCATATTCTGGAACACCGGTCTTTGGTTTCTCAAGTCGGTTGGAATCGAGCCGCCCGATCTCCCGCGGACCGGAGGCCGGCACGAGCCGCGTGCGTGGGGTGGACTGGTGTTCGGTGCAACCTACTTTCTGTGGGTCTGCCTCCCACTGGCAGTCGTCGATATGCAGGTGTACGGAGATTCACGTTCTAAGGCGCTCCTCGCAAACGGTACAGCGCTCGCCCTGATTGGTGCCGGGTCTGCTGTTTTCTACGGGGCATCGATCCGGGGCAGGATCACGGCGTTGGGCTGGGACCACCACCGGCAGGAAACGGTCATCGCGTTTCTCTGGGTACTGCTGCTTCTTGGACCGGCACTAACCGGCTACTCAGTCCTGATCCACGAGCGACGTTTCGAAGCACTCGCCGCTGGCGGATTCGCTACGGTAGTCGCGGCTGGAATGATGGCGGTAGCTGTGCTGTGGTATTGCCACAAGCTTCAGACGAGCCACAACGACCCCAAAGAGGCGGGTAGAGGAACGCTGGCCGGCGTCCTGATCATTCTGTTGACGCTGGCTGCGCACGAGTGTGTTCGCCACTGGGCAGACGTCGTGGCGGCGATAGCGCGAGTCCTCGATCGCTGAACCGTAAGTACGCGTCGAAAGATCACCCTTACCCCTAAACACCGAGCCCAGCTCACACTCCAGGGCGGCATTGATGAATGCGAGCCCCATCCAGTCGGCAGCGAAACCTCTCATCGCCTCTCCTTAAGGGCTGCACGCCGCCAGCCTCGCCGGATCCCGTCCGCTCAGCACTCCTCCACTCGCCTTCCTCCGTATCTCGTAGTACAGGCCGCGCCCCGGCTGCTCAGGGCCCGGACGAAAGGTCCAGACAGCTCTGTGGACGACTCGGCAAAAGTGGGGGCATATCCCGGCAACCGCCACCACGCTCATCCCACCACATCAATGAGTATTCGCGGCCGCCATTTGTATCGACCACCTGAGCGATACGAGTAAAACGCCGGGCATCTACTAGACCGGAGAACTCTGTGTACCAGGAACCATCCTGCCCCTTGACCTGGACCTCCACGCGGTGGAATGCGCGCTCGACATTGGTTGCAAAATCACCCCAGCCACCTGAGTTGTACTCTCGCCAAGTCGTCCATCCGTCGGCTGTATATGCCCTCGCCCGCCAGCTTCGCGCAGTGTCGTTCATGAGCTTCAACGCGACTGCTGACACGTCGGTCGATCCCGCAAGAGCAACCATGACGGCAATAACCATGGGCGCCACCCTCTTCATTGAGCACCTCCTAGTCTAGGGGCGTGACTGTTCCTCCGAATCCCATTTGCTAATCGTGCGCTCTAGGTCACGCGCGATTGAGGCCAGTTTGGATCGGGCCGGGCTCTCCTGAGTCATCGATAGAAGCGGTGACTTGCGCTTCTCGAATGCAGTAAGAATCTCATAGACGGCTCTCCACCGAAACCACTTGAGCCACACGCGATCGAAAAACAGTGGCCCGCCCTGGCGTGAAGTTCGTGCCACCTCTTTCCAGGTTTGCCTTAGAAGATCCTCCGGCTGGGCATCCATCGCGACGTTCTCTGTGAGCCACCGGCGGGAAGGGCTCGCGGTTGGCTGTGCACTTTCCGCGAGGGAGAGCAAGAGGGCGCGGACAACCACATGAGACGCGAGATAATCAAAGACCTCATCGTCAGTCGCCCTGCTCAATCCGGAGTCTAGACCGATTGCCTCGAAGAACAGCCGACGCTCCCCCGGGTGTTCCTGAGGCGGGACTCTGAAGCGTTTCAACAGTTGGACTCGGGCGAGCTCGATCAGCGTACGTTGCCGTACGAGGTTCCACCCAAGAAACTCGCAGCACTTCTCCTGAACTGCCGCACGGAGAATGGCGGGTACTAGCGAAGGCGCTTCAGACTGAGACTTCAACCAATTACCGATTCCAGCCCCCAAAAGGAAGGTTACACCGAGCACGGCGTATAAGGCTTTCAGCCGGAGAAAGACGCGGGCGAGCCAGAAGAAGAAACCGCTGCGGTCGGGGCTGACATGGCTCAGACGGACGAGTCCCATTACGAGCCAGAAGCCCATGACTCCAAGCGCGACAGCGGCGACGACGCCTGATGCGCCAGCCATGTGACCGACGTTGAGAGCCGACGTTGCAGTCCACAGGAGCGCAAGACATGGAATTCCGACCAGGGGAATCCCCACTGACTGCAGGAGGGCCGCCAGAGTTGTCGCGTTGTCAGGCTCAATGTCGCGAGGGATCCGTGAAGAGAAGGTGAGGCGAAGGTAGCCGGGCAGGCAGTATGCGGTTGTGAGGAGGAGTGGGAGCATCGCACCGATGTACCAGGCGCGGTAGGAGACAAGGGCAACACGATGGATCGGACTGCTGAGGTAGAAGGGATTGTTGGAGGCAATTAGCCCCTTGCCGACGGGGCCAAAAACGTGACCTGCGGTTGAGGGACGAACGTAGCGATAGAAGAAGAGGACGAATGCCAACATGACACCAATAATGCCGAGACAGCTCCAGAGGTCTCGCCTCCATCCGACGCGATCCCTCAAGAGAGATGGCGTCAGACTCCTCAAGGGAACCCAGCCCTTCCTCCGCTGGTATGACTCATCCGTGGAAGTCGAAGCGACCAGTGTCCCAGTGCAGTACAGTTGACCGCCGAGACAGAAGTAAAGAACGAGTTTCTTGAAGTCTGTCAGTGCACCGACGACGTGCGTGGCGGCGGACGGTGGAAGCCATGCGAAAACGTGCTGCGCAAGCCATAGCCTAAGCGGGTCAGGCCCGAGGATCTGGATGTCGCCGGTCAACGACACAAGTATTGCCTCGATTGGCAGAATGAACAGTGCGAGCCACGCACCATGCTTCACGAAGAGACACAGCAGCGTCCAGAACAAGTTGGGCCGCCGTTGCCCCAGTGTGGCTGCCGTCTGGTTTCGATTCATTGCCCCTGGCCCCATCCCGACAGAAAACTCAACTTCGCAGATCCAACCACCATCTCGCTATGGCTCCCAGTGCACTCGGCTTCTGAGATGCGTTGGCAGGCGGGCCCACTGATCGGATTAGGCTTTGGCGGTTGCCCCCCGACGGCTGTCTATATACGGTGACACGCTCGCTGTCAACTATGGGTGGGGATGTCCGGACGCGGCCTCGCAACGGGATGTGCCCCGGCGTTCGTACCACTACCTCCGCGTGGGTACTGGGCGCAGGTTCAGCACGGCCAGAAGCCGAAGCGGACAAGGCTGCCGGCGCCCAGGAGCGGGCCTGGGTGGCCCAGGAACGCGGTCTGATCGAGCTGTCGCTGGGGAGCCACGAGGAGGCG
>Ga0070695_100002217_pt1 | contig 11134 bp, 10 predicted proteins | sample KBSK1252metaG_FD_65471 | JGI IMG/M metagenome (GOLD analysis project Ga0070695, IMG submission 65471) | Corn, switchgrass and miscanthus rhizosphere microbial communities from Kellogg Biological Station, Michigan, USA - KBS K1-25-2 metaG | ecosystem: Host-associated > Plants > Roots >...
CTGCGCCGCAATGACGACCCCGACCAAGGCTCGGCCCTCGGCCAAGCCCGCGATCGCCGAGGATGAGCTGCTCGAGGGAGCGCTCACGCCGCTGATCAGCACGGTCGCCCTCGGCGCCCGAGTGGTCTCGCGCGCCGTCACCCGCGTCCGGATCGAAGGCGACCTCGCCGCGATCCCCCGGGAGGGTCCCGTGATCCTGGCGGCGAACCACATCTCGAATGCCGATCCGGTCATCGTGGGCGCGTGGCTGACGCCGGCCCTCGGGCGGCGGATCCACTGGCTCGGCAAGAAGGAGATGTTCGACTGGCCGATCGTCGGCTGGATGGCCCGCCATGGCGGCGTCGTGCCGGTCGATCGGGGCGCCGCCGACGTCGACGCCTTCCGGCTGGCAAGCCGCGTCCTCGATGCGGGCGAGGTCCTGATGGTCTTCCCGGAGGGAACGCGCAGCCCCACCGGCGAGCTCCAGACGCCGAAGGACGGCCTCGCGATGCTCGCGCTGCGGACCGACGCGACGATCGTCCCGATCGGGGTCTCGAACACGGACCGGGTCTGGCCGAAAGGCCGCAAGATCCCGCGCCTCGGCGGCCACGCCACGATGCGGGTCGGCGAGCCGTTCAAGATCTCGGACGTGCTCCCGCCGGAGATCAACCGCAAGGCCGCGAAGAGCCTGGCGACGACCCTGATCATGCGCCGGATCGCGGCCCTCCTGGACGCCCGTCACCGCGGCCCGTACGGGGCGGACGAGGGGTAACGGAAGGCCGTTCGGTCGGGATTCGAGCCTCCCCATGCGATACTTGACGCGTATGGGAACCGTTCGAGAGATCCGAATCGCGCGCCGCACCGGCTTCTGCTACGGCGTGCGCGAGGCGATCGACAAGGCGAAGGAGGCTCGCGCGGCGGGCAAGTCGACCCATACCCTCGGCCAGGTCGTCCACAACGAGGGCGTCGTCGCCGACCTCGAACGCCTCGGGATCGAGACCGTCGACACGCTCGATGACGTCGACCACGGGGCGGCGGTCGTGATTCGCGCCCACGGGGTGCGCCCGGACGTGATGGCGCGGGCGAGCGAGCGTGGTCTCGAGGTGATCGACGGCACGTGCACCTGGGTGATCCAGGAGCATCGCGAGCTCGTGAAGCTCGTCGACGAGGGCTACACGATCGTCCTCCTCGGGACCCCGAACCACGCCGAGGTCGTCGGCATGCTCGGTTTCGCGCCCGATGCGATCGTCGTCGACGAAGAGGACGAGTGGGAGGCGAAGATTCCGCGCAAGAAGCGGATGGCGCTGATCTCGCAGTCGACCCAGCCGCCGTGGAAGTTCGAGAAGCTCGCCGCGTTCATGGTCAGCCGGAGCCACGAGCTGAAGATCGTCAACACGGTCTGCCCGGTCACGATCCGGCGCCAGGAGGACACGGTCGCCGCCGCCCAGGAGGTCGACCTGATGGTGGTCGTGGGCGGCCGGTCGAGCGCAAACACCAAGGAGCTGACGCGCCTCGTCGGCATTGCCGGGAAGCCCGCGATCCAGATCGAGGGGGCCCGCGACCTGGCCGACCCCGCCGTCTTCGACGGGCGCGAGGTCGTCGGGATCACGGGCGGGACCTCGACCCCGATCGAAGACCTCCGGGACGTCGCCGCGCGCGTCCTCGAGATCGCCGGCACCCCGGACGCGGCCGCCCACGCGGACGAGCTCGCCGGAGCCGCGCTCGCCGAGGCCGCCACGCCCGCGGGCCGCACGACATCCCTGCCCACCTTCGTGCACAACGAGAACGCCACGCCCTCGTTCCTCGGACCGATGGCTAGCGGGGGCGTCGCCTCGGTCCTCGGAGAGTCCCGAAGCCGCTCGGCATGAGCCTCCCGCGTGTGCCCACCCGCGCCCAGGCGGCGCTGCCGGTCGTCGCCGTCGTCGGGAGGCCGAACGTCGGAAAGTCCACGCTCTTCAACCGCTTGGTCGGCCGGCGCCAGGCGATCGTCGAGGACCGGGCGCGGACGACCCGTGACCGGATGTACGGCGACGCCGAGTGGAACGGCCGACGGTTCGTCCTGGTCGACACCGGTGGCCTCGAGGTCGACCCGGCCGATCCGATCGAGCTGAAGGTCCAGGAGCAGGCCCGCCTCGCGATCCGCGAGGCCGACGTGATCCTGTTCCTCGTCGATGCCGTGAGTGGCCTCACCCCCGCCGATCTCGAGGCGGCGGAGCTCCTCCGCAAGGCCACGAAACCGATCCTCGTCGCAGTCAACAAGGTCGACAACACCCAGCGCGAGGCCGACGCGGCCGAGTTCTGGTCGATGGGCTGGGAGGAGACGTACTCGATCTCTGCGTCGCACGGCCGCGGCACCGGCGACCTCCTCGACGCGATTGTCTGGGCGCTGCCGCCCGAGTCCGAGGGCGAGATCGCCCGGAAGAAGCGCGAGGACGAAGCCGACGAATGGGCTCGCGATGTCGCCGCCGGGCGGCTCGAGCCGTATGTCGTCGGGGCGGACAGCGACTCGGACGACGAGGCCGCCGAGGCGCTCGATGCGCTCGACGGCGTCGGTGCCGGCGGCGGCGAGGTCGAGGCCCGCTGGGATGCCGCGATCGAGGCGGAGGCCGATGATTCGCCGGCCGCGATCGCCTTCGTCGGCCGGCCGAATGTCGGCAAGTCGTCGCTCCTCAACGCCCTCCTCGGGGAGGACCGGGCGATCGTCTCCGAGGTCCCCGGGACGACCCGCGACGCGATCGACACGCCGCTCGCCTGGGGCCGCAGCGAGGTCATCCTCATCGACACGGCGGGGATCCGGCGGCGCGGCAAGGTCGCGTCGGGTCCCGCAGCCGAGCGCTTCTCGACGCTCCGCGCGCTGAAGGCGATCGGCCGGGCGGACGTGGCCGTGCTCGTCATCGACGCGGTCGAGGGGCTGACGGCCCAGGACGCCCACGTCGCGGGCTATATCGTCGAGGAAGGCAAGGGCCTCGTCATCGCCGTGAACAAATGGGACCTGGTCGAGGAGAAGACCGGGCGGACCTTCGACCAGTACGTCGAATGGATCCAGAACGACGTGCCATTCCTCGACTTCGCGCCGGTCGTCTCGATCTCCGCGAAGACCGGGCAGCGGGTCGGGCGCGTCCTCGAGATGGCGATCGACATCTGGGGCGAGCGCCGGAAGCGCGTCTCGACCGCCGAGCTGAACCGGGTCATCCGCACGGCCGTCGAGCGGCAGGTACCGCCGGTCGTGAAGAACCGCCGGCCGAAGATCTTCTACGGGACACAGGCGGCCGTCGCGCCGCCCACCTTCGTGTTCTTCGCGAACGACGCGGCCTCGGTGCATTTCAGCTACCGGCGCTACCTCGAGAACCAGCTCCGCGAGTCGTTCGGGTACCACGGCACGCCGATCCGGCTGATCTTCCGGGACCGGGAATCGGTCCGGCTGCCACGGCGTCGGGCGGCCCGCGGCGCGACCGGTCGGGCGACGACGGTGCCCGGCGCCCGTCGGCCCGCGAGCAGCGGGCTTCCGAGCAGCGGCAAGGCCGGCGGTAAGTCGAGCGGCGGCAAGCGACCCGCCAAGCCCGGGCGACGCGCCGGCGGCGGGCAGCGCCCGAAGAAATGACGTCGGCCGGGGAGACGGCGGCCCCGCGGGCCGCCGTCGTGGGCGCCGGGGCCTGGGGCACGACCCTCGCCGTGCTCGTCGGTCGGGTCGAGCCGGTCGTCCTCGTCGCCCACGACGCGGAGGCGGCGGCGCGGATCGACGAGGCCCGCGAGAACGCCCGGCGGCTGCCGGGCGTCACCCTGCCGCCGGCCGTCCGTGTCACCGCCGATCCGGCAGCGCTGGCCGGCGCCGCAGACCTCGTGATCTTCGCCGTCCCGTCGGCCCACCTCCGCGCGACCGTCGAGCGGCTCGCCGAGCAGATCGCGCCGACCGCCGACCTCCTGTCGGTCGTGAAGGGCCTCGAGCGGAGCTCGCTGCTGCGGATGACGGAGGTGATCGCCTCCGCCGGCGGGTTCGCTCCGCGCCGCCTCGCCGCCCTGTCCGGACCGAACCTGGCGGGCGAGATCGCCCGGGGACTGCCCGCCTCAGCGGTCGTGGCCGCGGAGGACCCGATGCTGGCCGACCGGATCGTCGAGCGTCTCGGCCGGCGCGAGTTCCGGCTCTACGTCAACAGCGACGTGCTCGGCGTCGAGCTGTGCGGGGCGTTGAAGAACGTTCTTGCGATCGCCGCGGGCGCGGCCGACGGGCTCGGCTTCGGCGACAACGGCAAGGCCGGTCTCATGACCCGGGGCCTCGCCGAGATGACGCGGCTCGGGGTGGCGATCGGGGCGAACCCGGTGACCTTCGCGGGCCTCGCCGGCGTGGGGGACGTGATCGCGACGTGCGGATCGACCCTCTCGCGCAACCACCGGCTCGGCGAGGAACTGGCGAAGGGCCGATCGTGGGCAGAGATCGAGGCGGCGCTGCCGGGCGTTGCGGAGGGCGCCTACACGGTCGATGCGGCGATCGCGCTGGCCGCGCGCCACAACGTCGAGATGCCGATCGCGCAGGAGGTCCACAACGCGCTGTTCGAGGGCAAGAGCGTCCAGCGCTGCTTGATCGACCTGCTGGCGCGCGAGTCGAAGGACGAGCTGGCCGACGCGGGCGCCTGGGCGGAGCGCCTCCGCGGCTGATCTTGCACAGCGAGAATTCCTGCCACCCAGTCAAGTGCGTGACTACTAGGTGCGATGCCGAGGTGGAACGCGGCATTAGCCAGAATTGGCTAACGATCGAGGCCAAACGGGCCCTTGGGCTGGGTAAACCTAACCTCCTGGGCACTGCATGAATATCTGGCTGGAAATCGGAGGCCCGCGGACGTAGGCTCACGCCTCCAGAGGAGGACTCCCGTCATGGCGATCGCCACAGCCGACCGAACCCGCTTCCTGCTCGACGAGGACCGGATCCCGCGCGCCTGGTACAACATCGCCGCCGACCTGCCATCGCCGGCCCCGCCGCCGCTCCATCCGGGGACGGGCCAGCCGATCGGTCCGGGCGACCTCGCCCCGCTCTTTCCGATGGAGCTGATCAAGCAGGTGGTCAGCCAGGACCGCGAGATCGAGATCCCCGATCCCGTCCGCGAGGTCTACAAGCTCTACCGGCCGTCCCCGCTCCACCGGGCCCGTCGGCTCGAGAAGATCCTCGATACGCCCGCCCACATCTACTACAAGTACGAGGGCGGCAGCCCGTCCGGCAGCCACAAGCCGAACACGGCGATCGCCCAGGCGTTCTACAACAAGAACGAGGGGGTCACCCGTCTCGCGACGGAGACCGGTGCCGGTCAGTGGGGGAGCGCCCTGGCGTTCGCGGGCGCGGCCTTCGACCTCGAGATCAAGGTCTTCATGGTCCGCGCCAGCTACGACCAGAAGCCCTACCGACGGATCCTCATGGAGACCTACGGGGCCGAGGTCGTCGCGAGCCCGAGCTTCGACACGAAGTACGGCTCGTCGGTGCTCGCGGAGAACCCCGACCACACGGGATCCCTCGGGGTCGCCATCAGCGAGGCGATCGAGGACACCGTCACGCACCCGGGGACGAAGTACTCGCTCGGCTCGGTGTTCGACTTCGTGCTGCTCCACCAGACCGTGATCGGCCAGGAGACGATCGAGCAGATGGCGATGGCGGGCGACGAGCCCGACGTGATCATCGGCTGCGCCGGCGGCGGCTCGAATTTCGCCGGGCTGACGTTCCCGTGGCTCGGCCAGACGTTCCGCGGCGGGCGGAAGTACCGCGTCATCGCCGCGGAGCCCGAGGCTGCGCCCTCGCTGACGCGCGGCGTCTACGCCTACGACTTCGGTGACACGGCCAAGACCACGCCGCTCGTGAAGATGCACACGCTCGGCTCGGACTTCATCCCCGAGCCGATCCACGCCGGCGGGCTCCGCTACCACGGGATGGCGCCGCTCGTGTCGCATCTCAAGGAGCTCAAGGCGATCGAGGCGAAGAGCGTCCACCAGCTTGCCTGCTTCGAGGCGGGCGTCCAATTCGCCCGGGCCGAGGGAATCCTCCCGGCGCCCGAGCCCACCCATGCCCTCAAGGTGGCGATCGACGAGGCGCTCGCGGCCAAGGCGAGCGGCGAGTCCAAGGTGATCCTGTTCAACATGTGTGGCCACGGCCACTTCGACCTGGCGGCCTACGAGAAGTATCTCGCTGGCACCCTCGAGGACTACGAGTACCCGGCCGCGGCCGTCGAGAAGGCGCTGGCCGGCCTGCCGAGCATGTAGCGCGGCGGGCGTTCCAGCCGCGCCGTCAGGTGGGCTGGGCGCCTTCCGGGGTCGAGTCGTAGAACATCGTGACCCGGGCGATCCGGCCGTCGTCGGCGAACTCGATGAAGTCGGTTCCGCTGTAGACGTCCTCGTGGCGCTGGCGGGCGACCCAGCTCACCCGCAGCCGCGTCCCGAGGACCTCGGGCTCGGATCGCTCGACGATGGCGAGGTCCGGCATGCTGTCGTGCGTCGTCGCCATGTAGTCGGCCACGTCGGCCCGACCGACGACGCCGTCGGGGTTGTCGGGGTCGACCAGGACGCCGTCGACCGCCCACGACTGGACGAGAAGCCGGCTCCGTCCGCCCGGGTCGGTCTCGTTCCACGCGGCGCTGTACGCGCGGTATGCCGTGAGCGGGTCGATCATCGCGGCCTCCGGCGGGGTGGTGTGTCGGCCGGTGCTAGACTCGGTCGACTCGGGGCGTGGCGCAGTCTGGTAGCGCACCAGTCTGGGGGACTGGTGGTCGTCGGTTCAAATCCGGCCGCCCCGACCAACTCCTCTCAATGGTGTCCGTGCACGAGCGCGTGCCCCTGGCCGCGGGCGATCAGCCAGCGGTTGACGGGAAACGCGGCCAGGCCCGCGACGACGAGCGACACGACGAGACTGCCCCAGAACAGCCCGTCGGTGATCTGCGCATCCATCGCGCCCGGGACCGCCACGACGATCGCGTTGTCGACGATCTCCATCACCGTGATCGAGAGCGTGTCCGAGGCGAACGCCAGCCTGCCGGCGCGTCGGGCGCTCATCCCGGACGCGAGCAGCGGCCGGAGGGTGAGGGCGTAGCCGAACCCGAACGCGAGAACGATCGCCAACACGATCGACGCCACGTCGTGCCATCCGAGCTGTGTCGCGATCACGAGTCCGAGGATCTCGCCGATCGCGCACCCGGTCAGGCAGTGGCGGGTCGCCTGGAAGGCAAGGCGGTCCAGCGAGACCTCGCGATGAGCCGTCACGAGCCAATCATCGGGGATACATCCAAACCTCGGTGGGCGGCGTATGGATGGTTGGCGGTCGCGTCCGACCGTCGTCGGAATCTGCCTCCATCGGGGACCGAGGCCCCGCGACTGCCCCTCCGCGTCGCGGGGCCTCTCTTCGTCCCGACCCGCTACGATCCGGGCGTGGACGACGATCGACGGCCGCCCGAACCGCCCGAGGCAGCCGAACCCGCGGAACCGAACCCGCCCGAGGAGGCGTCCCGCCGTGGGGCCCCGATCCTGAGCGCCGGCGTCCAGGCCGCGCCGGTCGACTGGACGGCGCCGGGCGCGGACGGGAGCGGCGGGACCGGACCCAGGGAGATCGCCAAGGGGATCGTTCTCGCGGGGATCGGCACGCGGTTCGCAGCGTTCCTCGTGGACTTCTTCATCCTGGGCTGCATCTCGGTCGCGATCAGCCTCGTATCGTCGGACCTGATCGCCGACAAGACGTCGGCGTATCTCACAGCGACGATCCTCTCGGCCATCCTCGCGATCGGGTATTTCGCGGCGGCCTGGGCTAGCCCGTGGTCGGCCACGCCCGGCCAGACGCTCGCTGCGATCCGGGTCGTGGACGCCGACACGCTCGGACCGATCGATCCAGGTCGCGCGCTGATCCGGTCCCTGCTGCTGGGTGCCGCCCTGAACCTGCTGTCGGTCGCCGCCCCGCTCGGCCAGATCCTCGGCGCGATCCTGATCATCTGGCCGTTCGTCCTCTTCGCGAGCGCGATCTATGACGCGAAGCACCAGGGGTTCCACGACCGCTGGACGCGGACGCTCGTCGTCCGCCCGGTTGAGGCGAGCACGTTCCCGCTCACGTTCGGTTGCTTCGTCATCGTGCTGATCGTTCTGCTTGCGCCGCTCGTCATCACGATGGCCGCCGGTCCCGGGATCCAGGAGTGGCTGCAGCAGATCCAGCGAACGACGCGGCCATGACGACGTCCGAACGAGCGGCGCCAGGCACGATCGATCTCGACGCCGAGCAGACGGCCGGCCTCACCGACATGGACCCGGAGGCATTTCGGGCGGCCGCCCATCGGGTCGTGGACCTGATGGCCGACTACATCGCGAACGTCGAGCGCCACAGGGTGTTCCCGGCGATCGAGCCCGGTTCGGTGGCGGCGCGGCTGCCGGGCGCTCCGCCCGAGGAGGCCGAGCCCCTCGAGGCGATCCTCGCCGACTTCCTCGCCTTGATCGTGCCGAACGCGACCGCCTGGCAGCACCCGGGGTTCTTCGCCTACTTCCCCTCGACCGCGTCGGGTCCGGGGATCCTCGGGGAGATGCTCGTCGCCGCGATCAACCAGAACCCGATGCTCTGGCGGACGTCGCCGTCGGCGACCGAGCTGGAGCAGGTCGTCGTCGACTGGCTGCGCCAGGCGCTCGGCCTGCCCGACACGTTCGATGGCCTGCTGACCGACACCGCGTCGACCTCGACGCTGATCGCCCTCGCGGCCGCGCGGGAGGCCGCCGGCATCGACGCCGCGGCGGCGGGGATCGCCGGGCGACCGGGCGTGGCCGCGCTCCGGGTCTATGCCTCGGCGGAGGCCCATTCCTCCATCGACAAGGCGTGCATGACTCTGGGGCTGGGCCGCTCGTCGGTCGTCCGGATCGCGACGAACGACCGATTCGAGATGGAGCCGGAGGGCCTGGAAGCAGCGATTGCCGAGGACCGGGCCGCCGGTCTCCGGCCGATCGCGATCGTCGCCACGGTCGGCACGACCTCCTCGACCTCGGTGGACCCGGTTGCCGCGATCGCCGCGATTGCAGAGCGGGAGCGACTCTGGTTGCACGTCGACGCGGCGTACGCCGGCGCCGTTGCCATCGATCCCGGGCTGCGGGCACCGTTCGACGGATGGGAGCGGGCCGACTCGATCGTCGTCAACCCCCACAAGTGGCTGTGGACGCCGGTCGACGCCTCGTTGCTCCTGACCCGCCGCATGGGAACGCTGCGCGACGCGTTCAGCCTCGTCCCCGAGTACCTGCGGACCGTCGGCGGGGCGGGGGAGGAGCGCAACTACAACGAGTACACGCCGCAGCTCGGGCGGCGGTTCCGGGCGCTGAAGCTGTGGATGCAGCTCCGGTGGTTCGGGCTGGAGGGGCTCCGGCGGCGGATCCGCCACCACCTCGAGCTCGCTCGCCAGCTCGCCGGGTGGATCGACGAGACCCCCGGGTGGGAGCGCCTGGCACCGGTCCCGTTCTCGACGGTGTGTTTCCGGCACGTGCCGCTTGCCCTGGCCGGCGACGACGACGCCGTCGATGCCCACAACGCCGCGATCATGGACGCGGTCAATCGGTCCGGTGAGGCGTTCCTCAGCCACACGAAGCTGCGCGGCCGGTTCACGATCCGCCTGGCCGTCGCCAACCTGCGGACGGAGCTCCAACACGTCGAACGCGCCTGGCAGCTGCTCCAGGCCGCTGCCGAGGAGGTCGAGCCACGATGAGCGACCCGGTCGAGGTCCTGTACTTCTATCGAACCCGCTGGGGCACCCACGATGAGTTCGTGGAGCTATTCCGGAGGAACCACTGGCCGATCCTGCGCGACCAGCTCAACACCGGCCGGTTCACGGCCGTCGAGATGTTCACGCCGCGCTTCCACGGGGATGGCCGGGCGGACTGGGACGTCCTCGTCTCGATCACGTACAAGGACTGGGCCGCCATGGATGCGCATAGCGACGCCGAGATCGCGACGCGGCTCTTCAAGGACCAGAAGAAGTACAGGGCCGAAGAGGCTCGACGGTTCGAGCTGCTCGAAGCCCATTGGGACGTGCCGCTCGATCCGCGCCCGCTCGAATGACGGACCCCGCCACGAGCCGACGTGGCATCATCGACCGCGTCGTCATCGCCTGACCGAGCCTGGAGGACCACCCCGCCCGTGCCACCGATCGGAGAGCTGACCCGGATCGAGCAGGTCCATCTCGATCGCCTGGAGCACCAGGGGATCTTCACGACCGGGCTCCTCCTCGAGGTCAGCGAGACGCCGACCCGGCGCCAGACCCTCGCCGACCAGGTTGCTGCCTCGACGAACGACGTCCTCACATGGCGCGACGAGGCGCTGATGCTCAACCTGGCGAGCTTCGGGCCCGATGATCATCAGCTCCTGATGCAGGGCCGGATCGACGGCCTCCACGACATCCTCGGCCTCGATCTCGACGCGTTCCGGACGCGGATCCATCGGGCCGCGCTGGAGCTGAACATGGAGCCGCCGTCGGACCTGACGATCTCCGGCTGGTGGGAGCAGGCCCGGACGCTCGAGGACTGAGGCTCGCGGCGCCGTCCCGGCACTCGCGGTCGCGACACGCTCCGACTACCATGCCCCGGTGACTCGCACCCTGCCCGAGCGCCTCGCGGCGCTCGCGACCGCCATTGCCGCGGCGGTCGTCGTGATCGCGATCGCGATCCTCCCGTTCCTGACCCCGGCCTGGGTCTCGTTCGAGCAGGGCCGCACGCACGCGGCGACGCTAACCGGATACACGACCGACGAGCTCAGCGGTGCGACGAACGCGATCCTCCACGACCTCGTCCTTGGCCCGCCCGATTTCGCGGTCACGGTCCGGGGCGCACCGGTGCTCGAGGAGCGGGAGCGAGCCCACATGCGTGACGTGCGCGGCGTCTTCGCCGGGTTCTACGCCCTGGCGATCGTGGCGGCCGTCGGCCTCGCCGTCCTCTGTGCCGGCGCCCGCCGGATGGGGCATCCCGAGCGGGCGTGGGGCGCGATCGCAGGCGGGATGCGCTGGCTGATCGTCGGCGTGGTCGTCGCCGGTGTGATCGCCGCCGTGGCCTTCGACGCGCTCTTCGAGGTCTTCCACGAGCTGTTCTTTCCCGCCGGGTCATTCACGTTCGACCCCCGCACGGACCATCTCGTCCAGCTCTTCCCGTTCGACTTCTGGTCGGAGACGACGATCGT
>Ga0070695_100002221_pt1 | contig 11121 bp, 9 predicted proteins | sample KBSK1252metaG_FD_65471 | JGI IMG/M metagenome (GOLD analysis project Ga0070695, IMG submission 65471) | Corn, switchgrass and miscanthus rhizosphere microbial communities from Kellogg Biological Station, Michigan, USA - KBS K1-25-2 metaG | ecosystem: Host-associated > Plants > Roots >...
GTCGCCTTCTGGGTGGCGCCGAACATCGAGTTCTACGAGCTCGAGCCGCCGAAGAATCCGTCGCGCACCTCGTGGCCGCGGCCGGTGCCCGACGTGCTCGGCTATTCCTACCGCGACTACGGCAACCGCAGCGGCTTCTGGCGCATGATGGAAGCGATGGAGCGCTGCGGCGTGCGCGGCAGCGTTTCGCTCAACGTCGCGGTGTGCGAGCACCATCCCGAAGTGATCAAGGCCTGCGCCGAGCGCGGCTGGGAGTTCTACTCGCACGGCACCTACAACACCCGCTACACCTTCAACATGAGCGAGGCGCAGGAGCGCGCGCTCATCCAGGACTCGATCGATACCATAAAGAAGCACGCCGGCCAGAAGCTCGACGGCTGGCTTGCGCCCGCGCTCTCCTACACCGACAGCACGCTGCACCTCGTGGCGGAAATGGGCCTCACCTACGTCTGCGATCTCTTCCACGACGACCAGCCCGGGCCGGTCAAGGTCAGGAAGGGCCGCCTCGCCAGCATCCCCTACTCGCTGGAAATGAACGACGCCATCGCCTTCAGTGTGAACTGGGTGACGCCGCGGCACTACGCCGACATCATCAAGCGCCAGTTCGACCGGCTCTACGCGGAGGGCGCGGAATCCGGCACGGTGATGTGCATCCCGCTCCACCCGTATCTCATCGGCCAGCCCTACCGGATCAAGGCGTTCGAGGATGCGCTGCAGTACATCACCGGCCACGACAAGGTCTGGCTGGCGACGGGGCGCGAGATCGCGATGCACTTCAACGACAACTACTACGACGCCTTCGCCAAGGCATCGGTGGCGATCCATGATTTCTGACGACTACCTGAAGTACCCGAAGCGGCGCTATGGCATGGACCATGACCGCTATGAGTGGTCCATGCTTTCGAAGAGAAAACCCGTCCAGTGGCCCAACGGCGCGCGCATCGCGTTGTGGGTCACGGTCTCGCTGCAATGGTTTCCGCTCGACCAGCAGGGCAAGCCGTTCAAGGCGGTCGGCTCGCTGCAGACCGCCTACCCCGACCTGCGCCACTACACGCTGCGCGACTACGGCAACCGCGTCGGCGTATTCCGCATCATGAAGGCACTGGAAAAGCACCGTATCCGCGGCAGCGCACCGGTGAACGCCGCGGTCGCTGCGCGCTACCCCTCGCTCGTGCAGGAAGTGGCGGCGCAGGGCTGGGAGCTGATCGGCCACGGCCTGGACATGGATAGCTTGCATTACGAGGGCATGGCCGACGAAGCTGCCGCCGTGTCACGCAGTCTGCAGATTTTGGGAAAGTTCGGAAACGTTCGCGGATGGCTCTCGCCCGCGAAGTCGGAGTCGCACCAGACGCTCGACCTGCTCGCGCAGGCGGGCGTCGAATACGTGTGCGACTGGGTAAACGACGACATGCCCTACCCGATGCAGGCCGGCGGCCGTACGCTGTACGCCATGCCGCACTCGAATGACATCGAGGATGCGACCACCCTGATCGCCATGCACCAGGACGACGACGAGCTGCGCGAGCAGTGGCTCGACCAGTTCGACGTGCTCTACAAGGAAGGCGGACGGATCATGGTCCTGCCGTTGCATTCCTGGGTGATCGGCCACCCCTATCGCATCGGCACACTCGAGACGGTGCTCCAGCACATCATGAGCCGCGGCGACGTCTGGCCGGCCACCGGCGCGGAGATCCTCGACGCATGGAAGACCTGATCGTCAAGAACGTCCGGATCGTCCGGCCGAACGTCCGCGAGGTGGTTCAGGGGGATATCGGCGTCACGGACGGAAGGTTTTCCCAGTGTGGTGAAAACCTGAAGGGCAAACGGATCTACGACGGCAAGGGCCTGCTCGCGTTTCCCGGCGTGGTCGATGCGCACATGCACACCGGCATCTACTCGCCCCTCGCCGAGGACGCAGTGAGCGAGAGCCGCGCCGCCGCGCAGGGCGGCGTGACCACCAGCCTCAACTACTTCCGCAGCGGCCAGTACTACCTCAACAAGGGCGGGCCGTACCGCGAGTTTTTTCCCGAGGTGCTGAAGATCTCGGAGGGGAAATTCCACGTCGACTACGGCTTCCACCTGGCGCCGATGGATGGCAAGCACATCTCCGAAATTGAAGATCTCGTCGAGAAATTCGGCGTCAGCTCGTTCAAGATCTTCATGTTCTACGGCTCGCATGGCCTGCACGGCCGCTCCGACGCCCAGCGAGACTTCCTGATGATCGGTCCCGGCGAGCGCTACGACTACGCGCACTTCGAGTTCGTGATGCGGGGCGTGCAGGCAGCGCGCGAGCGCTTCCCGGAGAAATCGAGCCAGATCAGCCTGTCGCTGCATTGCGAGACCGCCGAGATCATGACCGCGTACACGAGGATCATCGAGGCGCGCAAAGACCTGGATGGCCTCGAGGCGTATCACGAGTCTCGCCCGCCCCACTCCGAAGGCCTGGCGGTGTTCATCGCCAGCTATCTCGCCAACGAGACCTCGCTGCCGACGATCAACCTTCTTCATCTCTCTTCGAGAAAGGCCTTGACGGCGGCGCTGCAGATGGCCGAGGTGTTTCCGCACATCGATTTCCGGCGCGAAGTCACGATCGGCCACCTGGTGCTGGATACAAACTCGTCGGCCGGGGTGCTCGCCAAGGTGAATCCGCCGATCCGCCCGCGCGAGGATGTCGAGTTCCTCTGGCAGAAAGTTCTCGAAGGCAAGGTCGACTGGGTGGTGAGCGACCATGCCTGCTGCCGCCACGAGACCAAGGCCGCGAAGCACGCGCTCGGCAACATCTGGCTCGCCAAGTCCGGCTTCGGCGGCACCGAGTACCTGCTCGCCGCTCTGCTTTCCGAAGGCGCGAAGCGCGGCCTGCCGCTGCACCGCGTCGCCGAGCTCACCAGCTACAACCCGGCGAAGCGCTTCGGCGCCAACGCCAAGGGCGACATTGCGCCCGGCCTGGACGCCGATCTGGTGCTGGTCGACCCGAAGTCGACCTGGACGATCCGCGCCGCCGAATCGGAGTCGACCCAGGGCTATACGCCCTTCGAAGGCCTTGAATTGGGTTTCAAGGTAAGAACTACCTTTCTCCGCGGCGAAGCCATTTACGACAACGGCAAGGTGGTCGGCGCGCCGCGCGGTCGCTACCTGCACCGCCCCACCGCTTGAAGGTCCCCGTCGTCGTCATCGGCGCCGGCGCCTGCGGCCTGACGGCGGCGCTGGCGGCGAAGGATGCCGGCGCCGAAGTGCTCGTCCTCGAAAGAGACGCCACGCCATCGGGCTCGACCGCGCTTTCTTCGGGATTCGTTCCAGCCGCGCCAACCCGTTTCCAGCACGGCGACGATTCGGCCGAAAAGATGTTTTTGGATATTCAAAGGAAAAACCACGGTCAAGCGGACGCGGACCTCGTCAGAGCCATCTGCCAGGCCTCGGGTCCGACGATCGAATGGCTGGCCGATGCGCATGGCGTCCCGTTCCAGCTCGTCGAGGGCTTCCTCTATCCCGGCCACAGCGTGGAGCGCATGCATTCGGTGCCGGAAAAAACCGGCGAAGCGCTGCTCGCTTCGCTGCTTCGCGCCTGCCGCGACGTCGACATCCTCTGCTCGGCGAAGGTCATTCAGGTTTCGCGGGAGAGCATCACTTTCGCAAGACCCGACGGCAGCGAGGAATCGGTCGCGTACGATGCGCTGGTGCTCGCCTGCTCAGGCTTCGGCGGCAACGCGGCGATGGTGAAGGAGCACATCCCCGAGGTTGCCGATGCGCTGTACTTCGGCCACGCCGGCAACCAGGGCGACGCGGTGCGCTGGGGCACGAAACTGGGCGCGGCGATCCGCGACATGAGCGGTTACCAGGGCCACGGCTCGGTGGCGACGCCGCAGAACATTCTCGTCACCTGGGCGCTGATGACCGAGGGCGGGATTCAGGTCAATGCAGACGGTCAACGCTTCTCCAATGAGCACCTGGGATACTCGGAGCAGTGCGTGCCGGTGCTGCGCCAGCCGGGCGGAATCGCCTGGTGCATCTACGACGAGCGCTTGCACCAGCTCGGCATGACATTCCCCGACTACCGCGATGCGCAGGCCGCAGGCGCGGTGAAAAGGAATCCCTCCCTGCCCCGGCTGGAAGAAACCCTGGAAAGCGTGCGACGGTATGCGTCCGGCGGGCAGGATCCCTTCGGCAGGGATTTCTCGAAGAAGCCGACGCTCATCCCTCCCTACTACTGCATCAAGGTGACCGGCGCCCTCTTCCACACCCAGGGCGGCCTCGCCGTGGACCCGCGGGCGCGCGTCCTCGATGCGACCGGCAAGCCTTTGCCGCGGCTTTTCGCCGGCGGCGGCGCCGCGTGCGGCATCTCTGGTCCGCGCGCCTGGGGCTATCTCTCGGGCAATGGCCTGCTCAGCGCCGTGGTGTTGGGCAGAATTGCCGGCCAGGGGGCTGCGGCTTGAGATCCCGGCTGGTCGATTCGGTCAACGGATTGCGCATGCACGTGCTCGAAGCGGGCACGCCGGGCAAGCCATGCGTTCTGCTGCTGCACGGCTTTCCCGAGATCTCCTACAGCTGGCGCAAGGTGATTCCGTCGCTCGCCGCAGCGGGCTTCCACGTGCTCGCGCCCGACCAGCGCGGCTACGGCCGCACGACCGGGTGGGACGGGCGCTACGACGGCGATCTCCGCTCGTTCCGCATCCTGAACGTAGTCGAAGACGCCGTGTCGCTTCTCTCTCGACTGCAGATCCGGCAGGCGCACGTCGTCGGCCACGATTTCGGCTCACCCGTCGCCGCCTACGCCGCGCTGACGCGACCGGACGTTTTCCGCTCGGTGACGCTGATGAGCGCTCCGTTCGGCGGCCCGCCCGCCGCGCTGCCATCCCCGGAGATCCATCGCGAGCTGGCCGCCCTCGGCAGAAAGCATTACCGGTGGTACTACTCGACGCGCGAGGCGGATGCGGACATGCGCGATTGCCCGCAGGGCATCGCCGCCTTCCTGCGCGCCTACTATCACTTCAAGAGCGCGGACTGGAAAGACAACCGGCCCTACCCGCTGCAGGCCTGGAGCGCGGCCGAGCTGGCGAAGCTGCCGACCTACTACATCATGGCGCTCGACAGGAACATGGCCGAGACCGTCGCGCCGGAGATGCCGGGAACGGCGGCGGCGTGGCTGACCGACGAGGAACTGGCCGTGTATGCGGAGGCGTTTCGCAAGACCGGCTTCCAGGGCGGGCTGCAGTGGTACCGGTGCGACACCGCACCCGACCTCATTCCGGAGCTGATCGCGCTTTCGGGTCGATCGATCGCTGTGCCGTCGCTGTTCATCGCCGGCGCCGCCGATTGGGGCGTCTACCAGAAGCCCGGCGACTTCGAGCGCATGCAGCGCCAGGCCTGCACGCGGATGCGGGGCTGCCACCTCGTCCCGGGCGCGGGACACTGGGTCCAGCAGGAGCAGCCCGAGGCAGTGACGCGGCTGCTGCTCGACTTCCTGAAAACCTAGAATCTCCGCCATGAACGTCCGCGACGGTTTCGTCGGCAGCATCGGCAACACGCCGTTGATCCGGCTGCGCGGCGCGTCGGAGCTCACCGGCTGCAACATCCTCGGCAAGGCCGAGTTTCTCAATCCCGGCGGCTCCGTAAAGGACCGCGCCGGCCTGTACATCATCCTCGACGCCGAGAAGCGCGGGCTGCTGAAGCCCGGCGGGCTGATCGTCGAAGGCACCGCCGGCAACACCGGCATCGGCCTCGCGCTGGTCGGCAACGCGCGCGGCTATCGCACCCTGATCGTCATTCCCGAGACGCAGAGCAAGGAGAAGAGAGACATGCTGCGGCTGTGCGGCGCCGAGCTGCGCGAAGTGCCGGCAGTGCCGTACAGGGACAAGAACAACTACGTGCACGTCTCGGAACGGCTGGCGCACGAACTGAACGCCTTCTGGGCCAACCAGTGGGACAACACCGCGAATCGCGACGGCCATTTCCGCAGCACCGGCCCCGAGATCTGGGAGCAGACGCAAGGCAAGGTCGACGGCTTCACCTGCTCGATCGGAACGGGTGGCACCCTCTCAGGCGTTTCTTCCTTCCTCAAGTCCAGGAATCCGAAGGTGCGTATTGCCGTCGCCGACCCCATGGGCGCGGCGATGTACCACTGGTTCAAGAACGGCGAGCTGAAGTCCGAAGGCAGCTCGATCACCGAAGGCATCGGCCAGGGGCGCGTCACGAAGAACATCGAGGGCGCGCCGGTCGACGACGCCTACCAGATCCCGGATTCCGAGGCTTTACCAGTGATTTTTGATTTATTGAAAAGAGAAGGGCTTTGCCTGGGCGGCTCGAGCGGCATCAATGTCGCCGGCGCCATCCGCCTCGCCAAGGAGCTCGGGCCGGGCCACACAGTGGTGACGATCCTCGCCGACTCCGGCACCCGCTACCAGTCCAAGCTCTTCAATCCCGCGTTCCTGAAGGAAAAGGGACTGCCAGCGCCGGACTGGCTGTAGAGCGCGGCGTGATCAGTAAACGACGCGAACGGTGATCGTGTCGCTGTACGTGCCCTCCCGCGCCCGCTGCCCGCCGGGGATCTGGCCGTAGACAGGAATCGTCAGAGTCACACCGGTCGTCTGCACTTCGAGCGTATCCACTCCGGATCGATCGCCCCAGTGGATTGTTCGCCCGGGGTCCTGGTACAGGTCGTATTCCAGCCGGTCGGAGCCTGCCTCTTGTTCCATCCTGCGATTGTTCGTGCTCGCGCCGGGTCCCGAGCCGGCATCGAGGCTCACTTCCGCCGTGGTCGCGCCGCCGCAAACCAGCTGAATGGCGGTCTGCCCCTGCACCGATGCCTGCGACCTCGGGGAGTAGGCACCGAAGTTCAAGTCGGAAGCGGTCACGGTACAGGAGGCCACGATCTCGATCCTGACCGGCATGCCCGCGGTCGCGGTATAGACAGCTTGTGCGCGGGAGGTCGCGGGCAATGCCGCGAGCGCAAGCCATACGAAGAGAAAACGCCACATCGGCTTGCGCACCCCTTCTGACATTGGACCTTGGTCCAATTCCGCTGCTCTCACCGAAGGCCGAAGATGCATCGCCTATACTACAGCGCACAAATCGCCAACCGGGTAGAGGGAAAACGATGAAGCAGCGCACTGCAGTCCTGCTGATGCTTGGAATGTTGCCCTGGGCCGGGTCCTATGCCCAAACAACACCTGCAACGACGACCTTCAAGGTAACGACGAAGGTGCAGGCCGTTTGCGAAGTCACGGCGACCGATCTCGCCTTTGGCACTTACACCGCGCAGGGCGCCACCCCGCTGCAGGGCACGACGCTGCTGCGGGCGACCTGCACGCCGGGCTCGACCTACAACGTCGGCCTCAACGAGGGCACGTCGCCCGGCGCGACTGTCAATCAGCGGAAGATGATGTCCGCAGGAGCGCAGGCTCTCAACTACCAGCTCTACTCCGATTCCGCGCGCCAGACCATCTGGGGCAATACGGCCGGCACGGACACCGTGACCGGCGTCGGCACGGGGCTCGCGGTGGATCACACGGTATTCGGCGCGGTCCCTGCCGCCCAGGTCGTGCCGGCCGGCGACTACCAGGACACCATCACCGTGCGCGTCTATTACTGAGGAGAGCGCCATGCTGCGCATCGTCGGGCTTTGGGTATTGCTGGTTTTCTCTGGCAGCGCGCTGGCGGGCGGCTTTGCCGTCGTGCCGCTGCGTGCGGACCTCGGAAAAAATCGCTCCTCGTCGCTGACCGTCACCAATACGGAGGACGCCAAGACCTTCGAGGTTCGGGCGGTGAGCTGGAAGCAGCAGAACCGGGCCGACACCTATGCACAGACCGACGAACTGCTGCTCGCGCCGGCGACGTTCCGCCTGGAAAAGGGGGCAACGCAGGTCGTGCGCATCCAGCTCAACCGGCCGCTCGACGCCGCCGAGCACGCCTACCGCGTCTTCATCGACGAAGTCCCCGCGTCGAAGGAAATCCGCCCCAATTCGCTGAAGACCGTGGTGTCGATGGCGATCCCCGTCTTCGTCGCGCCCGCGTCCGGCCCGATCGCCAAGGGGCAAGCGGCGCTGAAGGCGTCGCTGGCGAAAGACGTGGTCAGCATCGAGCTACGTAACACCGGCAAGGCCAACCTCAAGCTGCGGCAATGGGTGCTGAGTTCCGCCAACGCCGGCGAGCTGCTCAAGGTTCCCTCGGCGGCCTACGTGCTGGCCGGTAATACGCTGACGGGAAACTACCCGCTGAAGATTCAGGCTGACGGGCCCCTCCAATTGAGGGTCATCACCGACCGGGGCAGCTTCTCGGCCGACGTCACGCGCTGAACCTGCGTGCGATCTCCGTAGCCCTGGCGGCGGCAGCCGCCGCCCCGCCGCTTGCCGCGTACGCCCAGACGCCGGAATGCCAGGCCGGCGTCGAGCGCGCAGCGACCGTAGCACCCCTGCCAGTTCAGCCGATCGTGAACGGCGAGGAGCGCGAAGTGATTCCGGTGCGTTTCCTTGCCCCCAGCGGCCCGCTCTATGTCAGCGAGGCCCAGCTCAAGGACTGGGGCATCGCGCCGGAGAAGCTGAGCCTGCAGAGCTTTTCCGGTGCGCGCTGGCTCTGTGTGGAAGGGATCGGACTCAACTACCAGCTGGATCCGGCACAGCTCACCCTCACGCTCGACTTTCCGCCGGAATTGTTTGGCGGCTCCAATACGTCGCTGACGATGCAAGACCGCCTTCCTGTGACCTACGCGCGCGGCGGCTTCCTCAACTACGACCTGCGCTACGACCACACCGCGGGGCTCTCGTCGCTCGGCGCCAACTGGGAGGTCGGCGCGTTTTCCCGGCCGGGCCTGTTTACCTCAAGCTTCTTCAGCGGCAATAACGATCGCGGCACGATACGCCTCGACACCGCGCTCCGCCGCGACGATCCGGAGCGCATCACCAGCGCCGTGGCGGGAGACACGATCACGCGCCCCGGCAGCTATGGCGCGGCGGTGCGCATGGGCGGGCTGCAGTACCAGCGCAATTTCGGCACGGCGCCGCTGCTGATCACCTACCCGACGGCGGACGTGGCCGGCACCGCAGTGGTGCCATCGACGGTGGACGTCTACATCAACAACGCCAAAGCCTATTCCACGCCGGTCAAGCCCGGTCCGTTCTCCGTGCAGAACCTTCCCGTCCCGGTGGGCGCCGGCAATGTGAGAGTGGTCGTGCGCGACGTGTTCGGCAAGGAATCGACGGCGGTGGTGCCCTACGTGCGCTACGACTCGATGCTGAAGCAAGGGTTGCACGATTTTTCCTACGAAGGTGGATGGCTGCGCCGCAACTATGCGGTCGAGAGCAGCGACTATGGCGACTTTGCCGCGGTCGCTACTCACCGCTATGGCGTGACCAACTGGCTGACGCTCGAGGGCCATGCGGAAGCAATGGCCGACCGGGGCAACCTGGGGGGCGTGGTCCAGGTCACGATGCCGGTGCTCGGCCTGGTGGGCGTAGGCGGCGCGGCAAGCACTGGCGACGGCACCGGCAAGCTCGGCAAGGTGTTCTTCCAGCGCAACGAGCGGAACTGGAGCGTCGGCGCCGCGGCGCAGCAGCAATCCCAGAATTACATGGATGTCGCCTCCGAGCCCAACCAGATTCGCACGCTCGGCACGCGCCAGGTCTCCGCGTCCGCGCGCGTCACCGACCGGAACTGGCTCAACGTGCTGGGGCTGCGCACGTACGACCAGACCGGCACGTTCGACACCGCCACGCTCGGCTGGTCGTTTTCGCTGACGCGGTCGGCGACGCTGACGGCGAACCTCTCGCGTTTCTCGGGCAGCCAGCAGCCGACCAACAATGTCTTCTCGGTCATGCTGGCGCTGCCGCTGGGCGAGCGCGACTTCGCCACCGTCTCCGCCGAGCGCCGCAGCAACCCCTCGGAAACGAACGGGCTGCTCAACTTGAGCCGCAACCTGCTAGAGAGCGACAGCTTCGGCTATCGCGTGCTCGCGGGCGAGCAGGCCGATGCCAAGCGCCTGGAGCTCGGCGCGTTCTGGCGAACCGGCGTCGGCGAATTCGGCGTCGAAGCGGCGGATTCCTTCGACGTCCGCGCCACCCGGGCCTACGCCCGCGGCAGCGTCGCGGCGGCGGGCGGCGAATGGCGGATATCGCGCTACCTCGACCAGAGCTTCGCGATCGTGAAAGTGGCCGACTTTCCGGACGTCCGCGTGTACGCCAACAGTCAGCCGGTCGGCAAGACCGACAGCAGCGGCGTCGCGGTGATCCCGCGCCTGTCCGGATTTCTCCCCAACACGATCACGTTCGAAGCCGAGGACATTCCGCTGGAAGGGTCCTTCGGGGACAATGCGAAGCAGGTGAAGATCGCGAACCGCATGGGCGCGCTGGTCGACATGGGTGTCCTGCGCCGGCTCTCGGCCACGCTCACGCTGACAGAGGCGAGCGGCCGAGCAGTGCCAGCAGGCGCTACGGCGCGGGTCGGGGAGGCAGAGGAGGAATTTCCGGTCGCCCGGCAGGGACGCGTGTACGTGAGCGGCCTCGAGCGCGGCAAGCCCAATGTCCTGCACGTGCGGATCGGCGAGCGTGCCTGCCGCGCCACGGTCGAGTTGCCGGCCGATTTCACCTCAGGGTCTACACTGGGCTCCTTTACGTGCCAATGACGCGCTTGGCACTGGTCGCGTGTTGCGCGCTACTTGCACTTCCCGCTTGGGCACAGTTTGTGCGGTCCCCGAGAGCAAGGCCGCCAGCGATAGACTGCCCGCCGCGTCCGGCAGAATGCCAGATCAATGCGCAGGTCTTCGATTTCGGCCGCGGACAGATGACACCGATCTCGCTGCCGATTAATGGGACCAGCACCATCAGCGTCACGTGTACCCGGGCGCCTCTGGACGGTCTCAACGTGACGGTGCAATACGACCTGCAGGCGATCCCCCCCGAGCCGGCTCGCCAGATGCGGGACAACAACCTGCTCTACTTGAGGTACTCCATGTTTGTCGATCCGGCGCGCACGCGCTACTGGGGCGACGGGTACAGCTACGGCACGTTCACGTTCCAGGGCGAGCTCTTCCTCGACGACAGGAACAGGGTCGGTACCCTCGCCCATGTGGTCTACGGCAGGGTGGACGGCGCGCAGCCACTCGCGCCGCCCGGCCAATGGCTTGGGCTCGTAGCG
>Ga0070695_100002223_pt1 | contig 11119 bp, 14 predicted proteins | sample KBSK1252metaG_FD_65471 | JGI IMG/M metagenome (GOLD analysis project Ga0070695, IMG submission 65471) | Corn, switchgrass and miscanthus rhizosphere microbial communities from Kellogg Biological Station, Michigan, USA - KBS K1-25-2 metaG | ecosystem: Host-associated > Plants > Roots >...
GGCCGTCGCGGAGCAGCGCGGCGCGAATGAGGTCGAGGTGGACGATGTCGTGCGGGGTTGGATCCGCACCACGCCACCAGAGCAGCGGAATGGCCTCATCGCGGTGATCGAGAGCCTCGGGATGGAGCCGGAGCGCTACGCCGAGGAGCTCGAGTCGGCCGAGGGCTGGGACGAGTTCGAGGAGCCGCCCGACTCAGGGATGTGACGGCTTCGCCCTACTGGCTCGGTGACGCCTCCCGCGGAGGCGAGTTAGCGTGTCGCGACCCGTCTGCCAGATCCGGTCTTTGAGCAGGGCCACGACCAATGTCAAGAGTCCGGTGAACAACTGGCCGCCTAGCCCTTGCGCGCTCCGCAAGATCAGGGCGAGGATCGGATTGCGAAAGATCGAGCCGCCCATTTCGACCGACACCGAGTCATCCCCACGCAGACCGTCGAGTGCAATCTCGAGTTGCTCGAGATTCCCTGGCAACGACAGCTTGGTTCGGGCGGTTGGCAGCGTCGTCATGGCAAGGCCCGCAGGCAGCCGAAGGCGCGCTCGAGATGCAGCATCCAGTCGGAGCGTGTGGCTGAGTTCCGCCCCCAGTTCCAAATGAAACACGAATGCTGTTGGCATCAAATCCGGTGAGGCGAATTGCAGCGTCCGCGCGCGGGTCAACACAATGGCCTCCTGACTCGCGGTCGCTTGCGACCAGCCGTCCTTCTCAAGATCGTTGATTACCAATTGCATCCAAGAGTCGCTGCCGAAGTCATCCCTCGCGAGCGTGACAAACTCGTTCAGCGCCCAGGTTCCCGCGAGTTCGTCGAAAGTGCCCTCGATGCGTAGAGATACTTCGTCCGGCGGCCGCAGCATGTAGACGGGAGATCCAAGGAAAGCCGTGGCTACCAATGTCCCGAGCAACAGCACAACCGAGCCGAGCACGATGTGCTTCCGACTAAGCCTCGGGAGTCGCCAAGGCACCAGCGGAAGCAGGGCGAGACCGATGACATATGCCGGCGCGACTCCTTGAGCCGAGAGGATGCCGACGACCACCACAATGAGCAACGCCCAAGCGACGGCGAAGGCGATGGCATTCCGATTGATCACACGCAGGCGACCAATTTCAGGCACAAGATGCTACGTCCGACTGCCCTCACTTTGCCCCTGTCGGAGATCACGCGTTCACAACCGGTTCCCTGAAGCTGAATCGTACTGTCGCCGTCCAGACGACTCAGCAAATACACATCATTGACCGATTGTCTCGGACGACCAGGGATCCCCGAACGGCTCGAGTGCTCAACGGACATCGATTCGGTCGGGCGACGGCAGAGGCCATTTGGGCCTACACATCAAGTAGGCGCGAGACGACCGAAGGACGCAACGTCTGGTCATCCATGCCGTTTTTGCAGGCTCTGGTTCGGCCGCCGCTCTAGTCCTCCGCACCAACTCCAACATCGATCGAGGGTTCCGGCGGCAGCACTACCTACCGACTCTAGGTTGAGAGTGCGCGTGCTCGGCTCGCACGGCGGTCACGCCGTCGGTTTTCGCTCCCCGGTGCCGCGTCTTCGGCCGATGAACTCGCACCCGCGGGGCGCTTGGACGGCGCGTCCGTGTCGTTGGTGACACTCGATGCGGCGTCGACGGAGCCGACTCGTCGCGCGGATGCCGGAGCGTGAGGAACCCGCTCGTACCGAGCGCGCGATGGATGAGCCAGATCCCGAGAGGGAGCACCGCTCGTGCAGCGGCCGCATCGATGACGCGCGGGTTCACAAGACGCAGCTGGTGGCCGTGATACACGAGCACCGCGCCGCGGGCCGCGAGGACGTTGCGACACCAATCGGTCTCGGCGCCGTAGATGAGACCGACGATGAAACCCTCGCTCGTCTGTTCCGCGAACACCGGCGTCTGGTAGGAGCGGCCGGTCCGGCGGCCGATGTGTTGCACGACAGAGATGGCAAGCGGTCCGGCGATGCGAAGGACGATCGGATTGAGGATGTTGCGATTGATCCAGGCCACGAGCCGGCCACCACGGCGGCCCGCGCGGCCCGCGAGGAAGTACGCGGCCAGCGTGGCCGCGAGCATCGTGATGGCGCGAGCCGCGAGGATCGGCACAGCTCCTAGGCTAAGCGACGGCTCGGCGCGCCCGTATTACGCGGCCGGGCGCGCCGCGATGTCCTCCTCCGCGTCGGCCGGACCGGATCGTGTCGCGACGTAGGCGGGACCGAAGCCGTCCTCGAGATCGAGGAGCCGGGCCTGCTCTGCGATCCAGTTCTCATTCGAATTCATACGACACGCTCCTCCGCAAGCTTCTCTTGGAACTTCGAGCCGAGGCGCGATCCGCCGAGGGACTCGCCCACGAGCTGGTGATACGGAACGCCCGAGAAGAAATGGTGGCTCTTCGTCGGCACGTCCTGGCCCGCTGCCCACTCCTGACGCTGCAGGTCGATGTACGCCTGCTCTTGCGTCTGCTGCATGCCTTGCAGCAGGTTCGCGAGACCGAGCGCCGACGCGTGCTGCGCGCCGAGTGTGATGAACACGAACTTGTAGCCAAGCTCGCCGAGCTGGGCGAAGGTGATCGGGTCGGGGTCGTTGAACCATTTGAACGAGCTCGACCAGTTGAACGCGAACCGAGCGTCCGGGAAACGGCGCCGGACCTGGTCGGCGAAGCGCTCGACGGGCTCGCGCTCTGACGTCGGGAACTCGCACCACACGAGATCGGGGATCCCGGTGTCGAAGTACCGCAGCGCGCGCTCGATCGAGAGGTCGAGGCCGCGTGTCGACTCGGGCGCGTCGATGGCCGAGAGGCCGTCGGTGCGCGCGATGATGACGAAGTCTTCGTGGCCGAGATCATCGGCAACCGCGCGGGCCATGCGCAGCTTGCCGCTCATCTCGTCCGCGGAGATGAGCGCCTTGCCGCCGATGTGGCCGCAGCGCTTGGGCAGTACCTGATCTTCGATGTGCGCGGCCGCGACGCCGGCGTTCACGTAGAGCTCCGTCGTGCGCTGCACGTTGAAGAGGTTGCCGTAGCCGCCGTCCATGTCGACGACGACCGGCGGGATCTCGAGGTGCTTGGGCTTGATGCCCTTCTCCGGGTCGCCGACGGCCATTGTGAGCTGGAACTTCCGGAGCGCCGAGACCGTGCGTCGAGCGCCGTCGGCGATCTCCGGGCCGGTGTACAGATCCATATCGGTCGTGCCGAGATGTCCGATCGCGAACGAGTAGCCGCTGAAGTACACGGCCTTGAATCCGTAGTACATCGCGAGCTCGGCGCCGTGCGGGTCGTACACGCCGGGGCCGAAGAGGAACGGTTCGGTGTCGAGGAGCTCGCGCATCCTCGTGCTCGGGTCGATAGAGCGCGAGGCGGGGACGACGTAACCCTCTGGTAACAGCGCCGAGGGCACGAGGTCGACCTTGTCGGGCCTGCGGTCAGTGGTGCGGGCCCGTGTCTCAGTTGTCATGGTCGATGTCACACCGATCGGGGCAACCGCACGCCATCTGCTTCTTGAGCAGCTCGGCGCGCTCGCGTTCGACGACGATGCGCTCCTCGAGCTGGGTCACGTGTGACTCCTGTTGCTGGAGCATGTGGACCTCCTAACGCTGGAGCTCTCGCGGATGAGGGGGCATCTTTCATGCCCGGGTAGCCATCAGTCCAATTGCTAGTTCTGATGTGGGCTATAAACTTGGTTGATATGCCGGAGTCGATGCTCCTCACCCACCTCGAGTCATTCATCGAGGTGGCGCGCACCGGGAACGTGAGCCGCGCCGCGCAGGCTCTTTTCCTCACACAGCCGGCGCTGACCGCGCGGCTTAAGTCCCTGGAGAGCGACCTGGGAATCGAGCTCTTCGTGCGCAGCGCTCGCGGGATGAAGCTCACCGACGCGGGGCGCGCCTTCCTGCCGTATGCACAGCGCACGCTCGGCCTCGTCACCGAGGGCCGGCAGGTGATCGCGGATCTGCGCGAGGGCGCGACCGGGGACCTCGTCATCGGCGCGGCGCCCGCCGTCAGCACGTATCTGCTCCCGACGATCCTCAAGACCTTCCGGACCGCGTATCCGAACGTGCGGCTCGGCGTGAGAACGGGCCACACCGAGGAGGTACTCGAGATGGTCCTCCGGCAAGAGGTGAACGTCGGCCTCGGAAGACCCGTCCGCCATCCCGAGGTGGAACTCATTCCTGTTTTCGATGACGAGCTGCTGCTCGTGGTGAGCCGCCGGCATCCGTTCGCGGCCCGCACGCGAGTACGCATGGACGAGCTCGCGACGGAGAGGCTGATCCTCTTCGATCGAGCGTCCAGCTATCACGAGCTCACGAGCACCCTCTTCCGCGAGGCGGGCGTGGTGCCCGCAAGCGTGATGGAGCTCGACAACGTCGAGGCCGCGAAGAAGATGGTGCAGCAGGGACTTGGTGTCGCCCTTCTTCCACGCATGGCGCTGGGGGCCGAGCTGCGTTCGCGCTCGCTGCGCCCGGTGCGACTCATCGGCGCGCAGCCCGTTCGCCGTCCGATCGTCGCGCTCCGCCGAAAAGACGCCGGCGCGCCGATCGGCCCGGTCGCCGGATTCCTCGCGACGCTGCGCGAGGCGAAGCTCTAGGTCGGGAGGTTCGCCCGCTCGCGCCGCGCAAGGGCGCCGCCGATCGACTCGGGTGATCGCTCGACCGCGGCGCTGAATTCTCGGCGCGCCTCGTCGACGTCCCCGACATCGCGCAGCGCCACCCCGGCGAGATAGCCCAGGAAGGCGGCATCGCTCTGGGTCGGCGTCGCGCGACGCATCGCTTCGAGCTTCGCCTGCATCCCGGTGCGGTCCCCACGCTGCGCGTCCGCGATCGCGGCGACGGCCCCGGTCATCGCGGCGATCGTCGCGTTGGGAGACTGCTCCACGTCGCGCATGAGCTCGGCGGCGAGGCTGGCGCCATGCTCGCGATCGCCACCGGTCGCGGCGAGCTCGCTCCACGCCAGCGCGAGATCCGCGAGCGGCTCCTGCGGCACGAGCGCTGCAACGCGGCGCGCGTCGCCGCCGCGATTGAGCGCCGCGTAGGCCGCGACGAGACGCGGCGCCACGCGCGTCGCGCCGAGCTTCTTCATCGCCGATTCCCAGAGCGAAGCGGCGGAGAGCGGATCGCCCGCCGCATAGAGGACATCGGCGGCGACCTCCTGCACCAGCGGGAAGGTGTGGAAGCGCGCCAGCAGCGGCGCCATGAGCTCACGCGCACGTCGCACGTCGTCGGCATCGAGCGCCTCCTCGACCGCAACGAGCGTCGCGCTGAAGCGGCGCAGTCGCTGCTGGAAGGCGATCGATCCGGCGACGAATGCGATGAGGGCCACGAGCGACAACACCACGGCCATCGCGCCGCCGCCGAGGATCGCGGCGGCGAACGCGAGCACCGCGGCGACGACACCGAGCATCCAGAGCGCGGTGATGAGCGGGTGGCCGCCGGGCGTGACCGGTCTCAGCTGTCCGCCAGGAGCGCGCCAGCGATGACGACGCGCTGGATCTCGCTCGTCCCCTCGTAGATGCGTGTGATGCGGGCATCGCGGTACGCGCGCTCGATCCACAGCTCGCGCATGTAGCCCATGCCGCCGTGGATCTGGACCGCCGCGTCCGCCACACGACCGAGCATCTCGGTCGCGAAGAGCTTGGCCATCGACGCTCGATCGGAGATGCGCTCGCCCCGGTCGGCGCGGGACGCCGCGTCATACACCATGAGCCGCGCGGCGTGGATCTCAGTGGCGGCGTCCGCCAGCATCCACTGGATCGCCTGGTTCGCGCCGATCGGCTTGCCGAACTGCGCGCGCGTCTTCGCGTACTCCACGGAGGCTTCGAGCAGTCGCTGCGCCGCGCCGACCGAGTGCGCGGCCAGGCCGAGCCGGCCGAAGTCGAGCGTGCGCAGCGCCACCTTGAAGCCATCACCCTCGTCGCCGACGCGCTGCGATACGGGAACGCGCAGACCGCTGAAGTACAGCTGCGCGGTGGTCGACCCGTGCAAGCCCATCTTCTCGTCGTTCGGGCCGATCTCGAGACCCTTCGCGTCGCGCTCGACGGCGAAGGCGGTGATGCCCTTCGAGCCGGTGGCTGGTGCCGCGTTCGCGAAGATCACGAACACATCGGCGATCGGTGCATTGGTGATGAAGGTCTTGGCGCCGTCGATGACATACGCGTCGCCATCGCGGCGCGCGACCGTCTTGAGGCTCCCCGCGTCGCTGCCCGCTCCGGGCTCGGACAGCGCGTACGCGCCGACTCTTCGACCGCTGAAGAGGTCGGGAAGATAGCGCCGGCGCACCTCGTCCGGTCCGCCGACCGAGATCGCGGTGCCACAGAGACCCGCCGATGCACCGACGATGTTCCACAGCGATGCGTTGACGCGCGCGAGTTGCTCCACCGCGACGCAGTACCCGAGCTTGCCGAATCCCTGGCCACCCAGCTCTTCGGCGTGGCCGATCCCGAAGAGACCCGCCTCGCCCATCTTCGTGATCAGGGCGCGCGGGATCTCATCCTTCTCTTCGATCTCCTTCGCACATGGCGCGAGGACCTCGTCGACGAAGCCACGAACGGTGCGCTGCATGAGACCGATGTCTTCCGGAAGCGCCGTGTCCATCTATCCGACCTTCGACGAGTCCTTCGCCGTCTCCAACGTCCGGCGAAGATCCTCAGGGATACGCGTCGCGCGAAGGGTCGAGCGGTCGATCATGACCTGCACCGTCGTCATCTCCGCGCAGTGCAGCCCATCGGCGCGATCGACGGCATATTCGAACGCCCACGAGGAGTGCCGGATCTCACCGACGCGCACCTTGATGTCGAACTCTTCGTCGAACCGCAGCGGCGCGCGATAGCGCACGCTCGCTTCACCGATCGTGAAGTCGAGTCCCTTCGCGGTCATGTCGCTGTACAGCAGGCCCATTTCGCGCAGGTATGCGACACGTCCGACCTCCGCGTAGAGGAGATAGTTCGCGTAGTACACGACGTTCTGCATATCGGTTTCACCGAACCGTACGCGTTGCCGGTGCTGGAAAGGGAATGCCTCCACGGTCGGCAGGTTAGCCGCTTGGCATGGTCCCTGCTGCCTCCCGCGGCATGACAACCACACAACACGACGACCATCCCACCGAACGCGTCGAGCGTGTCGAGCGGTACGAGCAGGTGCGCGAGGTACCGGTCGCTACGACGTCCTCTGCGTCGAACGTCAACGTCGGGTCGACCGGCGCGACATCTATCTGGACCGCCACGAACGTCGTGACGCTGATCTTCACCGTCCTCGAGGTCCTGCTCCTGCTCCGCATCGTTTTCAAGCTCACCGGAGCGAATTCGAACCAGGCCCTCATCCGCGCGCTGTATGGGGCGACCGAGCCGCTGGTGCGACCGTTCCAGGGCATCTTCCCAGAGCCGCAGGGCCCACCGGTACTCGACATCGCGGCGCTGCTTTCGATCGTGTTCCTGTTCCTCGTCGCGCTCCTCATCGTCGCGCTCGTGCGCGCGATCACGAACCCGAAACGCGTCTAAGCACCTGTCGCGCGCGATGTCAGCCCGAGCTGCGGACGTCGCGCGCGACATCGCGCGCGTGACGCGAGATCGCGAAGAGGAAGCGGCCGCGAACGAAGTGAAGGCCCGGCACCGGCGTGCGGCCATGACGACCGATAGGGATCACGCCGTCTTCCTTCGGCGCGTCGATCCACCCATGGTCAGCGCGATATCCCGTGGCCCAGACGACGGTCCGCGCCGCCACATCGCTGCCGTCGACGAAGCGCAGCCTGTCAGGGGCGGCATCGACGACGCGAGGCGCGAGCCGTAGTCCATGCGCGACCCAGGCCGCATCGAGATCGGCACCGAGGTAACCACCGGCGCGAAGCGGCCACGGGAGCCACGCGATGTAGGCGGTGCGCTCGTGGAAGACACGGTCGCGCAGGAGCGCGAGCTTCCACCAGGTCGACGAGCGAAAACGCTTTGGCGCCAGCGGCTTGCGCGTTCCGATGGCGATCGTCGTCGGGCGCTCGCGGGCCACCTCGACCGCGATCTCACTCCCCGAGTTCGCCGCGCCGACAACGACGACCGGCCCCTCGGGCAGATCGCGTGCCCTCCGGTAGTCGCTGCTGTGGAGCTGCAGCACCGCCGGATCGAGCCGGGACGCGAAATCGGGGATGCGCGGGGCATGGAAGTGGCCGCCCGCGATGACGACCGAGCGCGCGCGGATCACATCGGCACCGGCGGTCGCTTCGAGGAGATCGCCCATCCGGCGCAGCGCTCGCACTTCGGCACCGAGACGAAGCGGGAATCGCATCTCCTGCGCGTAGCGCTCCTGGTAGTCGGCGACCTCGTCCTTGTTCGGGAACGGGTCGTCGCCCCGAGGGAACGGGATCCCCGGCAGGCCGTCGAGGTCGCGAGGCGTGAAGAGGCGCAGCGAGTCCCAGCGCGTGCGCCAGGCATCGCCCACCCGCGTGTGCGCATCGACCAGGAGCACCTCCCGCCCGGCGCGGACGAGGTCGTGCGCGACGGCCAGACCGCCGTGGCCTGCGCCAACGATGAGCACGTCCGTGTCCGGCGACTGCGTTAACGCTGCTCCTCGGGATCGATGAGCCAGTCGAGGTGTAGCCACAGCACGCGGGAGTACCGGAAGATGAAAGGCACGAGGACGAGGTACGCGGTGTTGCCGATGATGAGCGCGACGACGGTGTCGAGCCCGACGATCTTGATGAGCGCGAGGACGATCGCCGCGAGGATCGGCACGGCGAGCGCGTAGCTCACGACCATCGCGCCCGCGAAGTACCCGGACTCGCGATCGAACACGAGGCCGCACACCGGGCAGGCAACGTTCATCGTGATGAGTCCCCGCCAGATGGAGCCGGAGAGGCAACGCGGACACCGCAGGAGCAGGACCGCGGCGAGACGGCGCACTAGAAGTAGCCGAGCATGACGGCGGCGATGATGATCGCGACGGCCGCGCCGACGATCACGATGAGCGGCACGAGGTAGAACAGCACGAGCGCCACGACGAGGATCCGCGTCGCGTTGGACTGATCGACCGCGTAATACGCACGCACGCCGCGGTACGCGATGACACCGAGCCAGACCAGGCACGCGAGGCCGATGAGCTGCGCGACCTGGGCGCCGACCGTCGCGCCGGTCCCGAACGCGAGGGAGGCGGCGTTCGCCGGAATGAGCGTGAGCGCCGCGGCATACCCGAAGAACACCAGCATCGGAAGGTACGGGCGACGGATGCCGGCGAGACGCGCAGAGGCCTGAACGGCGCTCGATCCGAGGAGCCAGACGAAGATCGGCGTGACGGCGGTGGCGACGATGATCGCGTCGAACGAGCGCTGCACCAGGTAGATCACCACAGCGGTTCGCTCGGTGCCGAGCGTCTGCAGCATCGCCGTGACGAGAGGATGGCGTGTCGCACCGAGGAACAGGTCGTCGACGAACGTCTCGTTGTAGACGCGGACGGCGCCGAGGCCGGAGATCAGCGTGGCGGCGAGAACGAGCAGCACCGCCGATAGGAGACGACCGCGTGCGAGGACGACCGGCGCGCCCGCGCTCGGCGAACGCGCCAGCGCAAGGATCGGCTCCTGGCTCAGGTCCATGCAGCACCGAGGGCACCTTTGATGGCGGCGTCGACCGCCGCATCCACCTGAGCGCGCTGATCGCCGGTCCACTCCGGCGGATCCGCGTCGTGGAGCTCGGTTGGGACGGGCGCGCCGAGCATGATGAGGTACTCCATCGACCATACCCGGCGCACCGCGTCCATCGAATACCCGCCACCGCCCATCGCGATCCACGGCCACGCCGACGCCGCGAACTGCCGCACGACGTGCTCGCGCGCTTGCGACGAGACCATGAGGTGCGTCAAAGGATCGTCGTAGTGCGAGTCGATGCCCTGTTGGGTGACGAGCACGTCAGGACGGTAGCGCTCGAGAAGGGGCGGCACGACCGCATCGAACGCGCGCTCGTACGCGGCACCGTCGGTGTACGGCGGTAGGGCGACGTTGATGCTGTATCCGGCGCCCTCTCCGCGGCCGCGCTCGTCAGGGAAACCGGTCCCAGGGAAGAGAGCGCGCCCCGTCTCGTGCAGCGAGATCGTGAGGACCTGGTCGGTCTCATAGAAAGCAGCCTGAACCCCGTCGCCGTGATGCGCGTCGATGTCGACGTAGGCGACCTTCATCGCGCGATCGGCGAGGAGACCGCACACGATCGCCGGGTCGTTGTAGATGCAGAACCCCGACGCGCGCCTGCGCATCGCGTGGTGCAGGCCGCCCGAGCCGTTGAACGCCACGCGCTGACGCCCGGCCAGGACCTCCTCCATCGCGGTGAGTGTTCCGCCGGTGGTGAGGAGCGAGACCTCGTGCATCCCTCCGAATGGCGGCGTGTCACCCCAGGCGGAAAGGCCCCACTGGGTGTAGTCGTCCTCCGGATCGCGCGATGCCTGGATGACGGCTTCGACGTAATCGGCGTCGTGGATCCGTTCGATCTCGTCGCGCGTCGCGACGCGTGGCGTCAGCACACGCGCCTCGGGACGCGCGAACGCGCCGAGCCGCTCGAGCGTGTCGTGAACGCCGATCAGTCGCTTCGGTTTCAGCGGGTGGTCGTCGCGATACACGTGCGTCGCGACGCGCGGGTCCCAGACGAAGCCGGCCGCGGTCACTTCCGCTTGCGATCGAGAGTGAGGAAGCTGAAGTCGTACGGGTGGCGCTCATCGGCGGGATGCTCGACCGCCTCGATCACTTCCCAGTCGCTCGGGTCGAGCGGCGGGAAGAAGGTGTCGCCGCCGACATCGGCGTCGACCTCGGTGAGATAGATACGGTCGGCGCGCGGCAGGAAATCCTCGAACACACGTGAGCCGCCGAAGATGATGATCTCCGGCACGTCGCCGGCCAGCTTCATCGCTTCATCCGGTGTGCGCGCGATGAGGCAACCGTCGCACGTGAATCCCCGGTCGCGCGTCAGCACGATGCTGGTGCGCTTCGGAAGAGGCCGCCCGATCGACTCCCAGGTGCGCCGTCCCATGATGAGCGGCTTCCCGACGGTGAGGTCTCGGACGTGCTTCATGTCGTCCGGCAGCCGCCACGGGATCTTGTTGTCCTTCCCGATCGCGCGATTGCGGTCGTACGCGACGACGAAGGAGATGATCGCTACACCGCCATCTTCGCTTCGATCGGCG
>Ga0070695_100002227_pt1 | contig 11106 bp, 8 predicted proteins | sample KBSK1252metaG_FD_65471 | JGI IMG/M metagenome (GOLD analysis project Ga0070695, IMG submission 65471) | Corn, switchgrass and miscanthus rhizosphere microbial communities from Kellogg Biological Station, Michigan, USA - KBS K1-25-2 metaG | ecosystem: Host-associated > Plants > Roots >...
CGTGTTCCTGGCGGGGACCGTGGTGGCACAGGGGCCGGTCCAGAGCGTCATCGCCAGCTACGTCCAGTCCGCCTCGCGCCAGGTCGCGTCGCCGCGGGGCGCCGCGATCGACGTCATGAAGGCCGAACTGCTCGACGCGAACGGCCAGTCGGCGGTGAGCGTGTCGCCCGGCGACACGCTCACGCTCCGCGTGACGCACGAGGTGCACAAGTCCATCAGCCACTTCCACCTGATCTTCGTGCTGTGGCGCTCGACCGACGGGCTCAAGCTCTTCGACGGGCACCTGCGCAGCGATGACCTCGGACTGGACGCGCCCACGCCGGGCGAGACCTTCACGGTCGATTTCAAGTTCCGCACCCACCTCGCGCGCGGCCAGTACCACATCGGCGCGTTCGTATGGGACAACCTGTCCTTCTCGGGCATCTCGTCCCTCGTCCCCGCGGGCGGATTCACGGTGCAGGAGACCCGCACGTACGGCCTCGGCATCATCGACCTGGACCTCTCGTGCGCCGGCGTCGTGCGCACTCCGCCGGCCTCCGGATAGCGCGGGTCTCCTCCGCGACACGACTCTCAAGTTCTGGTAACGTTTACCGCGTTTTGTGACCCGCGCAGTCGCGGGTGGCCGTGCCCCGACTGCGATCGACGGGGGGAGGACGTGCCGGACGACATGTGTTTTGCTGAGGATGCCCGGGCCGGCTCGACGCCCCGGGGCCGCCCCGCAGTGATCACCCTCGCCGCGATCGTTCTCGCGCTCGGAATGAGCACCGGCGCCGCCTACCCGCAGTCCCCGCCGAACACGCCGCCCATCACGTCGCCGGCCCTCAACCAGGTCGTGAGCCCGTTCGACGTCCACATGGAGGCCGGACCCTTCTCCGACCCCGATCCTGGCGATACCCACTTCTGCACCGACTGGGAAATCTGGACGCTCTCGCCGCTCGAGCGCGTGTGGGTGACGAGCTGTATTCAGGGGGTCGAGAAGGTCCACACGCATCTGGGCGACGGGACGTTCGAGAACTCGCACGCTGGACGCACCGGCCTCTTCTTCAGCACGAACTACAAACTGCGCGTCCGGTTCAAGGACAACACGGGGCTATGGAGCAACTGGGCGGAGCGGCCGTTTTCCACGGGCGCCCAGTCTCAGGTCTTCCCGCTCATCACCAACGACGTCGCCGGCTCTCCAACCTGGATCTCGGACGCGGGAACACCGATCGCACTCCCCGCGTCCCCCACGGCCCGCCTGCGTCTCGAATCGGGCACGGGGGCGCTGCTGCTTCAGATCAGCGGCAACAATGGCGTCTCCAACACGACGATCAACCCCGCGGCGCTGGCGGGCGACGTCGCGGTCCGAGCCGTTCTCGAGGGCGGAAGCCCGGGGCTGTCGATTCCCGATTCACGCGTCTCCTTCACGGACCCGATCGGGATCTTTCACACCGTCTACCTGGGCGGGATCAGCCTGCCTCCATCGGGTGCGGCCTATGACTGGGTCGCCTCGGATGGGAGCACCTACGTCGGGACGTCGTCGCAGACCACCCCCGATTTTTCGACGCTCGCTCGCGGGTCGCCGGTGCCGTGGACGGTGTTCCGGCCGGGGTACGACGTGGAGGTGGTCGCCACGGGCTTCGCGCTCCCCGTCAACATCGCGTTCGTGCCCAACCCCGGCCCCAACCCGGGCGACCCCTTTTATTACGTCACCGAGCTGTATGGAACCGTCCGGGTGGTCTCGCGCAACGGCTCGGTGTCGACCTACGCGACCAACCTGCTCAACTTCGATCCCACCGGCGTGTTCCCGGGCTCGGGCGAGCAGGGCCTCGCCGGCATTGCGGTCGATCCCGTGACCGGCGACGTGTTCGTGGGCATGCTCTACGACGCGGCGCCCCCGGACGGCCCCCACTATCCCAAGGTGGTCCGCCTCCACAGCACCGACGGCGGGCGGACCGCGGCCACCCAGACCACGATCCTCAGCATGCCGGGCGAGCTCCAGGGTCAGTCCCACTTCATCTCGAACTTCACCATCGGCCCCGACGGGAAACTGTACGTGCACCTGGGGGATGGATTCGAATCACAGACCGCGCTGAACCTCGACTCCTTCCGCGGAAAGATCCTGCGCATGAACCTGGACGGGACGGCTCCCGTGAACAATCCCTTCTACGACGCCGGCAACGGGATCAATGCCCGCGACTACGTGTTCGCCTATGGATTTCGCAATCCGTTCGGGGGCGCCTGGCGTGCGGCCGATGGCCTGCAGTACGAAGTGGAGAACGGGCTGAGCTCCAACGACCGGTTCGCACGCGTGCTGCCGGGCGTGAGCTACGGCTGGAACGGCGACGACGCGACGATGACGACCCACGCGATCTACAACTGGAACCCCACGGTCGCCCCGGTCAACATCGCGTTCGTTCAGCCCTCGACGTTCGGGGGGAGCCGTTTCCCCGCGCCCGCGCAGGACCACGCCTTCGTCACACTGTCGGGTGCGACCTACGCGCCCGGTCCGTCGGACCACAAGGCGATCGTCGAGTTCGTGGTGGACAACAGCGGCAACCTGGTCAGCGGACCGACTCCCCTGATCCAGTACAGCGGCTCCGGGCTGGCCACCGCGGTCGGGCTCGCCGCAGGCCCCGACGGGCTCTACTTCACCGACCTCTACAAGGACCAGGACGCGAGCTCGCCCACCGATCCTGGAGCCCGGGTGCTGCGGATCAAGTACCGCGGGATCGCGGACTTCTCGGCCAGCGCGGTGCTGGGCGGCCCTCCGCTCACCACGACGTTCACCGACCTTTCCGATGTTCCAGGGGCCACCGGCTGGTTCTGGTCCTTTGGTGACGGCCAGACCAGCACCACGCACAACCCCACCCATCAGTACACCGGCAGCGGCCTCTACGACGTCGGCCTCACGGTGACCGGGAGCAACGGCTCGGTCTCCACCGTGAAGGAGGAGTTCGTCGTCGTGACGCCCTATCAGGTGGGTTTGAAGGGCAACTACTACGTGGGGACCAGCCTCCAGAACCTCGCGCTCTCCCGGGTCGATCCCGCGATCGACTTCGACTGGGGTGCCGGCTCGCCCGCGCCCTCGGTGCCGGTTGACGACTTCTCGGTGCGCTGGACCGGCGACGTGCTCGCGCGCTACTCGGAAACGTACTCGTTCGTCACCACCACCGACGACGGGGTTCGGCTGTGGATCAACAATCAGCTCGTGATCGATCACTGGCAGAGCCAGGGCCTCACGGAATTGTCGGCCGACGTCCCGCTCCTCGCGGGGCAGTGGTACCCCATCAAGATGGAGTACTACGACGATCAGTGGGCCGCCGTGGCGCGCCTCAGCTGGCAGAGCCCCAGCCTGCCGAAGCAGGTGATCCCGCAGAGCCGGCTGCGGGTGAGCGATTCCGTCGTGGCCCCGGTCGAGCCCGACCCCACGCTGGTGAGCCGCGCCACGCTGCTGCCCTCGGGGCCGAACCCGTTCCAGGGCCGCTCCGAGCTCGGGTTCGCCATCCCGAGGACCGGTCGTGCTACGCTGCTGCTCTACAGCGTGCGCGGCGAGGTGAGCACGATTCTCTTCGACGGGACCGCCGAGGGGCAACGGCTCTACCGGATTCCATTCGAGCCCAAGAATCTCCCCGCAGGCGTCTACTTCGAGCGGCTCGAGGCACCCGGAACCAACGTCTCGCGCAAGCTCGTCATCCTGCACTAGCTCCCGACCCCGGAGTATCGAACGCATGAAGGTGCTCGTTACCGGACACCAGGGCTACATCGGCGCGGTGCTCGCTCCGATTTTCCAGGCCGCAGGTCACGATGTCGTGGGTCTCGACAGCGGGCTGTTCGCGGACTGCAACTTCGGACCCGACGAGTCCCGGGTGCCGACGATCACGCGCGACCTTCGCGACGTGACCACCGACGATCTCCGCGGGTTCGACGCCGTCGTCCACCTGGCGGCGCTCTCGAACGACCCGCTCAGCAACCTGAACCCGGACTGCACCTACGACATCAACCACCGGGCCTCGGTCCGGCTGGCGCGTGTCGCCAAGGAGGCGGGGGTCCCGCGCTTCCTGCACTCGTCCTCGTGCAGCCTCTACGGCACGGCGGGCGACGACATGCTGGACGAGACCGCGGCGTTCAATCCCGTCACGCCCTACGGTGAGTCCAAGGTGCGGGCCGAGCGCGAAGTGTCGTCACTCGCCGACGACCGGTTCAGCCCCACGTTCCTGCGCAATGCCACCGCCTACGGCGTGTCGACCCGCCTGCGCACCGATCTCGTGGTGAACAACCTCGCGGGCTATGCCTACACGACCGGCGAGGTGTTCATCATGAGCGACGGGTCGCCCTGGCGTCCGCTCGTGCACATCCAGGACATCACGCGGGCCTTCCTCGCGATCGCACGCGCCCCGCGCGAGAAGGTGCACAACGAGGCGTTCAACGTGGGCCGCAACGAGGAGAACTACCGCGTGCGCGAGCTGGCGGACATGGTGCGCGAGCTCGTGCCCGGCAGCACGGTCCGCTACGCCGAGGGCGGCGGCCCCGATCTGCGCTGCTACCGGGTCGACTGCAGCAAGATCCGGCGCGCGGTGCCCGAGTTCCAGCCGGGATGGTCGGTTCGCGAAGGCATCCAGGAGCTGCTGGCGGCGTATCGCGAGCACGGCCTCACCGAACAGGAGTTCCTGAGCTCGCGCTACCTGCGCATCAAGCGCGTCATGGAACTCAAGGCCGCGGGCGAATTGGACGAAACCCTGCGCAGAGTGGCGCACCCGACCCGTTCGCCCCACGGCCCGTCCCCCCAATCCTGATGCCCGAAACCCGACCGACATCCGCCGCACCCGTGCCGTCCGTGACGTCCGCCGACGTCGCGATGATCTGCCGCGCCTGTGGCGCTCCCGTCCGCGAGACCCTGGTGGACCTGGGCATGTCGCCCCTGTGCGAGAGCTACGTTCCGACCGAGCTCGCCGACCGCATGGAGCCGTTCTACCCGCTCCACGTCTACGTCTGCGAGCAGTGCTTCCTGGCGCAGCTGCAGCAGTACGTGAGCGCCGAGGACATCTTCACCGAATACGCGTACTTCTCGTCGTACTCGGATTCGTGGCTGCGCCACGCCGAGGAGTACACGGCCATGGCGATCGGGCGCTTCGGGCTGGGAGCCAAGAGCCGCGTGATCGAGCTGGCGAGCAACGACGGCTACCTGCTCCAGTACTTCGTTCACGCGGGCGTCCCGGTGCTGGGCATCGAGCCCGCGGCCAACGTGGCGAAGGCGGCCGAGGAGCGCGGCGTGCGCACGCTGGTCGAGTTCTTCGGGCCCGAGTGCGCGGAACGCGTGCGCGCGGACGGCTGGGCCGCGGACCTGATCATCGGCAACAACGTGCTCGCGCAGGTGCCGGACCTCAACGGCTTCGTGGCCGGAATCGCGATCGCCCTCGCCGACCACGGTGTCGTGACGCTCGAGTTCCCGCACGTCGTGCGCCTGATCGAGGAGAACCAGTTCGACACGATCTACCACGAACACTTCTCCTACTTCTCGCTCTCCACGGTGAAATCCCTGTTCGCCCGGCACGGGCTCGAGGTCTTCGACGTGGAGGAGCTGCGCACCCACGGCGGTTCGCTGCGCGTCTACGGCAAGCATGCCGGGGACGCGGCCCATCCGGTCGGCCCGCGGGTCGGAGCGCTGCTGGCCGAGGAGGAGCGACTCGGGGTGTGCACCCTGGCCTACTACCGCACCTTCGCCGACCGCGTCCGCGAGACCAAGCGCAAGCTGCTCGAGTTCCTGATCCAGGCCAGGCGCCAAGGCAAGCGGATCGTGGGCTACGGGGCCCCCGGCAAGGGCAACACGCTGCTCAACTACTGCGGCATCCGCACGGACTTCGTGGACTTCACCGTGGACCGGAGCCCCTACAAGCAGGGGAAGCTCCTGCCCGGGACGCGCATCCCCATCCATGCTCCGGCGCGGCTCGACGAGGCGCGGCCCGATTACGTGCTGATCCTGCCCTGGAACCTCCGCGACGAGATCGAGAAGCAACTCGCGGGCATTCGGGCGTGGGGAGGCAAGTTCGTGGTGCCCATCCCCACCCTGGAAGTGTGGTAGAACCGGCGCCCATGAACCGTGAGGCCGCGCGGACCCCGCGCGACGGACGAAACGGGGGAAACGGATGAAGGTCGTCCTGTTCTGCGGTGGGCTGGGCCTGCGTCTGCGCGACGTCTCCGACGAGATCCCGAAGCCGATGGTCGTGATCGGCTTCCGGCCGATCCTCTGGCACGTCATGAAGTACTACGCGCACTTCGGGCACAAGGACTTCATCCTCTGCCTGGGTTACAAGTCCGAAGTCGTCAAGAACTACTTCCTCAACTACAGCGAAGCGCTCTCGAACGACTTCGTGCTCTCCGGCGGCGGCCGCGACCTGAAGCTGCTCAGCAAGGACATCGAGGACTGGCGGATCACCTTCGTCGAGACCGGCACGCTCTCGAGCATCGGGCAGCGGCTGCGTACGGTGCGCGAGCACCTCGCCGGCGAGGAGATGTTCCTGGCGAACTACAGCGACGGGCTGACCAATCTCGACCTGCCGCGAATGATCGCCCAGTTCCAGGCCGAGAAGCGGGTCGGCGCGTTCCTGTGCATGCGGCCCAACCTGAGCTACCACGCCGTGAGTCTCGACGGTGCCGGACGCGTCACCGGGATCGAGCCGTTCACGACCATGGGGCCGCTCATCAACGCCGGCTACTTCGTGCTGCGCCGCGAGATCTTCGACTACCTGCACGAGGGCGAGGACGTCGTCGGCGACGCCTTCCCGCGCCTGATCTCCAAGAACCTCCTCATGGGCTACCGGCACGAGGGCTTCTGGGCCACCATGGACACCTTCAAGGACAAGCAGGCTCTCGACGCGATGTACGCGCGCGGCGACGCGCCCTGGGAGCTCTGGAAGCGCGCGCCGGGCTCGTGACCACGCTCGACTTCCTCCGCGGGCTGGAGCGCAGGCCCACCATCCTGTGCCTGGGCGCTCACTGCGACGACATCGAGATCGGCTGCGGCGGCACGCTGCTGCGCCTGCTCCACGCGCGGCGCGACGTGGCGGTGCACTGGGTGGTGCTCAGCTCGACCAAGACGCGGGCGCTCGAGGCCGCGAAGGCCGCGGCGCTGTTCCTGAAGGGCGCGCGCGCCCGGACGGTGCGGATCGAGTCGTTCGCCGACGGCCACTTCCCCTACCAGGGCGCCGAGATCAAGCACTACTTCGAGGGCGTGCGGCGCGCGGTCTCGCCGAGCCTCATCTTCACCCACTACCGTGACGACCGGCACCAGGACCACCGCCTGGTGAGCGACACCACGTGGCAGACGTTCCGCGACGCGACGATCCTCGAATACGAGATCCCCAAGTACGACGGCGATCTCGGCGTGCCGAACGTCTTCGCGCACCTCGACGCGGCGACCTGCGATCGCAAGATCCGCTACATCGTGAAGAGCTTCGCGACCCAGCACGCCAAGCCGTGGTTCACCGAGGAGACGCTGCGGGCCCTCATGCGGCTGCGCGGCGTGGAGTCGCGCGCCCGCTACGCCGAGGCGTTCTACGGGCGCAAGCTCGTCCTCTAGCCGCGCCGGGGCGCCGCCGGGGGCTGCATCGGGCGCACGCGCACATCGGTGATCTCGGCGGTGCGCGGCAGGCCGAGCGCGTGCACGACCGCCGAGGCCACGTCGCCCGCCTGCAGGAGCCGCTCGGGGTCGTACGCCTTCCCCTCGGCCGCGTGGATCTCCTTCTGGAGCGGCGTCGCCGTGCGCCCCGCGTAGAGGCTCACGACGCGGATGCCGTCCGCGTTGACCTCCTGCCGCAGCGCGTCGGCGAGGGCGCGGAGTCCGTGCTTGGTGGCCGCGTATGCGCCGACGCCGCCGCGCGCCTCGAGCCCCACGCTCGAGTTCACGAACACGATCTGGCCGCGCCGTGACACCAGAAGCGGCAGCAGGAGCTGGGTGAGCACGTACGGTCCGCGCAGGTTCACGCGGTACTGCTCATCGAGCTGCGCCACCGGCGCCTTGGCGACGGGGCCCATGAAGTGGGCGCCGGCCGCGTGCACCAGGACGTCGAGGCCGCCACCCCCCTGCTTCAGCGCGTCGCGGAGCCGCTCGAGGTCGGCGTCGCGCGTCAGGTCGAGCGGGAAGGCTCGCACCTGGGTGCCATGGCGTCGCGCCTCCGCGGCCCCCTCCTCGAGTGCCTCGGCGCGGCGCGCCACGAGCCAGACGTCGGCGCCGGCCGCCGCCAGATCGACCGCGATCGCGCGGCCGATGCCGCTGCTCGCGCCGGTCACGACGGCGAGCCGTCCCGCGAGGGCGCGCTCCGTCATCGCGGCGGCCCCGGTGCCAGGGCGAGCAGCTCGGCGCCCAGCAGCAGATCGGCGGCGCGCCGGATCGAGGCGAAGGGACGATCCGCCCGGTCCGCGATGTCGAGCAGGCTGTGGCGGCCGTCGGACTGATTCAGCACCCAGAGCAGCGCCATCTCGTCGACCGGCATCTTCCCGCCCACGTTCCCGTAGAGCCCGCGCCGCCCGAGCTGCGGCTCGCCCTTCGGCTGCAGGTTGACGTAGGTCGCGTTGCCTTCGAGCACCTCGAGGATGGCGAGGCAGATCGTGTAGGACTCCGCGAGGGCTTCCGGGCGCACGAAGTCGAGGTCGTCGCCCGAGGTGTGGTACTCGGCATAGAGCGCGTCGGGCGTGCGCGACAGGCAGCCCACCGCGAGGTCGTAGCCGGGCGAGCAGTACTGGCGCTCGTCGTGCCCGTACGGCGAGAAGTCGAGGAGCGTGTGCGGGCGCTCGGTGTGCCGCAGCACGTGGGCCGCGGCGCGGTCGATCTCGGCGTCGCCGCGGCGGCTGCGCTTGTAGTGCACGGGCCCGGGATCGCCCACGCCGGCGAGCACGAGGCCGTGCCGGATCCGCGGCACGACGGCCTCGTTGCGGGCGAGCCAGGTGATCGAGCCGATGGTGCCGGGGATGAACACGAAGCGGTAGCCGTAGCGCCGGCGCGCGGCCTGGAGGTGGCGCGCGAGAAACGCCGCAACGGCGACGCCCGAGAGGTTGTCGTTCGCAAGCGAGGGATGACAGGCGTGGGTGGAGATCAGGATCTCGTCCTCGGTCTCCCCCGGCAGCACCAGCTCGTGATAGGTCAGGTGGCCCGGCGCCAGCGTGGAATCGATGCGCACCTCGTAGGCGTCGTCGGTGAGCGTCTCCAGCTGCCGCTGCGTGACGCAGAATCCCCACGCCTCGCGGTAGTACGAGGTCCGGTACGGGATCCAGTCGGGGTGATCGGGCAGGCTGGTGCAGTGGGCCAGCAGCTCCTGGCGCGGCACCGTGCGATCCACCGGGACGCTGTAGTTCATCACGTGCAGGTTGTGGCGCCGAAAGTCCACCACGCGCTCGCCCTTCGCGTTCTTCACGTACGCGTCGCGGATGTTCCACTCGTTCGGCACGGTCCAGTCCAGGACCTGGGTGCCCGACGGCACCTCGTGGGCGGTCGTCGGGATCAAAGCCTGAAGCCGGCGCAGCGTCTCGCGGATCCCGTCGCCGGTGATGCTACGGCAGATCGGATAGAGGTCGGCGATCAGCCGGTGCATCTCCTCGCCGATGCCGGAGGCTCCGGTCCTGGTCTCGGTGTGGATCGCCATGGTCGGTCGCGGCCTCAGGCGGTGAAATCCGGGTAGTCGCGGTCCCGTTCGATCATGATCCGATCGGCGGGCGGCCACTCGATCCCGAACGCGGGATCGTTCCAGCGCACGCCGCGCGCATGCTCGGGCGCGTAGACCTGGGAGATCTGATACGCAACCTCGGTGTTGTCCTCGAGCGTCTGCAGCCCGTGCGCGCAGCCCTCGGGAATGTAGAGCATGCGCCGGTTCTCGGCGGTGAGCGTCGCGGACACCCAGCGCTTGAAGGCCGGCGAGTCCCGCCGCAGGTCGACCGCGACGTCGAAGATGGCGCCCATCGTGCAGCGGACGAGCTTGGCTTCCTGGAACGGCGGCGTCTGGTAGTGCAGCCCGCGCAGCGTCCCGCGCCGGTGGTTGTAGGAGACGCTGCACTGCGCGAACCGCGGCGCGAGGCCGTGCGCCTTGGCCTCGTCCTCGGACCACGTCCGGGCGAAGAAGCCGCGGACGTCCTCGTGGCGCTCGGGCTCGAGGATGAAGGCGCCGGGGATCGCCGTCTCCGTGAAGATCATGTGCGGGCCTCGGGGGCGGAGCGGACCGGCCCGTCCATGGCCGATCGGGTGCGGCATCCTACCACGGCCCTCGCGGGGCACGGGCGGCCCGGCCATGCGGATTGCAACGGCGCGGCCCCGCGGTCGGCGCATCCCAAGAAGGCCCTGTTGGGCGCCGGCGCGCGCGCCGATACCTGACGGGTGGCCGCACGCCCGCTCCCGCCGGGCCCCTCATGGCGCGCCGAAGGCCATGAGCTCGCCGCGGCGGAGCGCCGACGGAGATCCCGCATGAGACCCCGGACGCCTTCCCTGCTCGCCCTGGCGCTGGTCGCCGGCTTGAGCACGCACGCCGGGTCACGCGACGCGCTCGCCCAGCTGCCGCCCGAGTGCGGCACGACCGGCATCGCGGGTGTGCTGCGCGTGAGCACCATCAACCCGCGCTACTTCACCAACGACTGCGGCAAGGCCATCTACCTCACCGGCTCCCACACCTGGAACAACTTCCCCGACATGGATGACGCCTACCCCTACGACAACCAGCCCTTCGACTACGCCCACTACCTCGACTTCCTCGACCAATACAACCACAACTTCTTCCGCCTGTGGTGCTGGGAAGGTCCCTTCCCCAACAACGGCAGTTTCTATCCGCGCCGCGTGTGGGCCGGGCCACAGCCGTGGCTGCGCACCGGACCCGGCAATGCCGTCGACGGACATCTCAAGTTCGATCTCACCCAGTGGAACCAGGCTTACTTCGACCGCCTGCGCACCCGCGTCTCGCAGGCCCAGGCGCGCGGCAAGTACGTCAGCATCATGCTATTCGAGGGCTGGGAGCTGCAGTACGCCCCCGGCGCCAACTCGCACCCCTTCGACGGTCCCAACAACATCAACGGCGTCGACGTGAGCGCGCTCACCGACATCCACACGCTGGGCGTGCCGGCGATCACGGCGATCCAGGAGGAGTACGT
>Ga0070695_100002228_pt1 | contig 11102 bp, 15 predicted proteins | sample KBSK1252metaG_FD_65471 | JGI IMG/M metagenome (GOLD analysis project Ga0070695, IMG submission 65471) | Corn, switchgrass and miscanthus rhizosphere microbial communities from Kellogg Biological Station, Michigan, USA - KBS K1-25-2 metaG | ecosystem: Host-associated > Plants > Roots >...
CTTCCACCTCCTGCGCCGAGCCGGCCACGACGAGGCGTTCGTCTCCGACGTCGCCCGCATCATGGAGTACGGCGCAGCGTATGAGCTTTATCGCGACGACCGGCTCATCGCCGCTGACCTCCTCGCCGCCGCTTCCTCATCCGCCTCGCGCGATCACCACTGACCATGAGCGGCAGGGGCGACCGCCACAAATCGGCGGAGCCTCCTCGCTCCGTTCAGCCCCGTCCCGTCTCCGGCGCCCGACGCCCCCCTTCCGTCGAGGCGCCAGAGACGGACGGTCCTCATCATCAACGCCCCCCATGACAAGCATCTGGCGGGCAAGCGGATCCTGGCGATTGAGGGACCATCACGACAGCAGCGCCGGTGTGGTGCACGAGCTGGATGGGAACTCGACCGAGCCGCATGCCAGTGATGCCACCCAGCCCTCTGGTGCCCACGACCGCCAAGGTGTCCGGTTCGGCCTCGATGGCTCGGCACAGGGCCGCGATCGGATGGATGTCCCGGTCCACGTCGATCGCTACCGCGACGCCGTTTCGACGCCCACCACGATGCGCTTCACCATGTGACCGGCGGCCTGTGGTGCTTCATGACAACTCGCTGATCACTCTCCACCTCAAAGGAACCTGGCTATGGTAGAGGTCATGACCCGTTGGGCCCGCTTGGTGCTTGCGACCGCCGCCATGATCCTGGCGGGATCCGGCGCGCCAGTCGTCGAGCGGATGATGACGGGTGACGCCGCCGCCGTGGAGGCCGCAGTCGCCGGCGTCGACAGTGCGCCCGACGCCGTGGTCGCCACGCGAGCCCGGGCCCGGTTTGTCACCGCGGCGGTCAGGCTCGTCCCCATGGCGATGGCGGTTGTGCTCGCTGCAGGAGCTGCATCCATCCACCGTCACCGACGCGGCGGCTGGGGCGTTCTCCGCCTGCGACTCGAAGACGTGGGTGATCGCTGGCGGGCCCTGCTGCTCGGGGCCCCTCCCGCTCCCGTCGTCCTCTAGCTCCTCCGACATCCACCGTCGGGCTGTCGGCCTCGTCGCCCGAGGCGGCTACTACGCGTGTCAACGACTGCGGCATCGCCGTCCCGTTGGAGCGCCTCGTAACTGTCCCCGGCGCCCGATTCTGCGTTCCCTGCCAGGCGAGGTGGGAGCGCATCTCTCGCTGACGCCCACGCCCAACCATTTGGGCCGCGTCGGCCAACCAACAGACAGATCAGCAACCAAGGAGGCTGCAGTGGCACCCAACGACGTAATCAGTCCGCGCGGCGACGCCGGTGGACCCAGCATCAGTCAACTATCACCGTCAGACGTCACCCGCTTACGGGTGCAGCTGCTCAGGCAGCTCCGCGAACACACCGAACTCGTCGCCCAGCAGGTCGACGATCTCGAGGATCTCCCCGCCGGAGCGGCCGGGGCGTTGGAGGTCGAGCGCGATGTCGCCGAGGAGCTCCTGGTATTGCGACGGCAGGCCATCGAAGGAATCGCATTGGCCCTGGCGCGCATCGACGACGGGACGTACGGGAGTTGCCAGGAATGTCACGGCGCAATCCCAATCGAGCGACTCGAGGTCATTCCCCATGCCCGGCTGTGCGTGACCTGCCAGGCCGTCCCGTGGGCAACCGGCCGATGAGAGCCGCGAGAGATGGACGCTCAACCCCGATGGCCTGCTTCACACACGGAGGAGAATCGCCGAGCCGAGCGCCGGCGCCGCCTTTCCCCGGTGGACCCCGGCGCTGGCATCAGCGATGGTCGCCCAACAAAACGGCCCCGCCAGAGGTTGATCCGGGCGCACATGCATCAGGAGGGAACGTGATGGACGCACTGACTCGGCTCCGGGAATTACTGCTTGAAGAGCTCTCGGTGCAGACGGACCAGGCCGAGGGACAGTGTCGAGCCGTCGCCGAACGGAGGACTGACGCCGACACGGCGGTTGGCCAGTTCGAGGTCGACTGGGAGCTCGCCGAAGTCATCGAGGAGTGGAGTGAGGAGGCAATCGAGGACAGCGAGCACGCCCCGGCAGTTTGGGCAGCGGTCGGTGGTCCACGGGTCGCCGTGTCGGAGCTCGAAGAATAGAAAGCCGCGGTTGCAAGCATTGCACGTGGCTCGGATGCGCATTCTGGCTTACTCCACTCACATCGTCGTCAATACCGTGTCGGCCCGGTTCGCCCGCCACGCCGGGCGCCAGGCTCCTCGGTCGGGCAGGCGTGGTCCGGTGCGCCGGCGCCGTACGGCTCGCCGCCGGCGCCGTTTGGCGGCCCGTACCAGGCGCGGGTTCAGGTCGTGGGCCCACCGCCACGGCCCGTCCGGATAGGGCGCCCGGACCAGAGCCCGCTCGACGAGCCGCAGTGCCAACGAGGCCTCGAAGTCGTCGCTACGGAGATTTAGGCGCTCGATGAGTAGCGAGGCAGCGGCGGCCAGCCGGTCACGGCTACCGTTCGCGGCGGCATAGACACGGTCAGCCGCCGCGCCGGGGTCCGCTGGCTCGGCCGCCACCGTCAGTGCCACCAACTCTTCGGCTGACAGCGGACCGCGCCCAATTGCCGGAGCTTCCTCGGGCGAGGCCCAGGGTGATTCGTCCCGCACCGGAATCGTTGTGGCCGTCATGGTGATTCCTCCTCTCGTTGCGTCAGGCGGCCAGGTTTTCGACGGTGTTCTCGGCTGCAGGCCCGTCGATCGACCGGGCCGCCGTTCGGCTGACGAGGACTGTTGTTTCCTCCTCTATCTACGCGACCCGGATGTCGGGTCGATTCAGCGCAGGGCGCGGTCCCGGTCGGCCTGGCAAGCGACGCACCGGTCGGCCGCGGGAACGATCTCCAACCGTTCGAAGGGGATCGGAGCGCCGCAGACTGCGCACGTTCCGTAGGTGCCGTCGGCGATCCGCTTCAGGGCGGCCTCGATTTCGTCCATGGCCTCGCAGTTGCGAGCCAGGAGCACCTCGGCCAGGTCGGGTTCCAGGTCGATCGGATCCTGGAGTTCGACGGCCCGTGCCTGCCGGTCTGAGTACTCCTCGATCAGGAGCCGGCGGAGACGCTCGACCTGATCGGTGGTGAGATGGGTCGCGGTGGGCACGGATTCCAGCCGCGCGGGCATGGCAATGCACCTCCTGTCAGTGTCGCCGGTGGCCGGCGGGGACCGACAAGCAATTTCGCTCGTCACTGTGTCCAACGACCAGCGAAGGTCACGGTTGGTGTCAGATGGCGCCAATAACCGGGCGACGGGGGTGGCACCTTCGTACAGCCACCGCTCTCCGTGGACTCCTACTCCTTCGGCCGTACCCTCGGGTCCGGGTGTTCGTCGATGACACCGGCGGCGGTTTCGGCGTCCAGGTAGCTGGCGCGGCTCAGCATGTTGGACGCCGGTGGCGAAGCGAGAAGGTGCAACAGACCGGCGAGAACGACGGACGTGATGTCGTTGAGATCGCGCAGGTTGACCGCCGCACCCGTGAGGACCAGCAGCACTCCGAGGGTGGAGGCCTTGGCCAAGGCGTGCAGGCGGGCGAGCGGGTCGGCGAAGCGGACCACCCCAATGGCCGACAGGAGGATCAGCGTGGCTCCGACGAGGGCGAGGAATTCCCCGATCACCGCCGCCGCCCTTCGATGAACCGGGCGATCATGGCGGTGCCGATCGGACCGACGAGGGCCACCGCCACGAGCGTCGGCAGGAACGCCCCGACGCTGGTGTGGGCCGCATGGGTGGCGATGCCGGCCATGCCCACCAGTACCAGGCCGTTCAGCCCGATGACCCGGTCGGCCAGAGACGGTCCGGCGCAGAGGCGATATCCGAACAGCGCCATTGCCACGGCCAGGATGACGAACGTCAACGCGGTCATGGTGCCACCTGGGCCGGTTGAGTCGGGTTGCGGGCACCGAGCGCCGCGATCACCAGGCCTTCCAGTCGGGCCAGTCCTGCCCGGGCAGCGTCGATGTCGCGCAGCAGCAGGAAATGGACGTAGAGCGTGGTGCCGTCGGGGTCGACGTCGGCCGTCATCGTACCGGGGCTCAGGGAAATCACGCTCGTCATGACCGTGACGACCTCATCTGACGGGCAGACGAGGCGATGGGCGAGGACTCCTGGAGCCAACCTGGTGCGACGGCGAAGTATTTCGCGGGTGACGACTACATTTGAGATCACCAGTTGCGTCACGATGTACAGCCCGAGCCGAGCAATCCCGCTGAGGCTCGGGTGGAGGTTCCGCCGGGAAACCCGCGTGGTGGGAAAAGCCGCGAGGAGTCCTGTGGCAACGACAATTCCACTGACGACGTTGGCAACGCTGAACTCCCCCCAAGCGAGGAGCCACAACGTGACCAGCAGGGCGCCGGAGGCGAGGTTCGTCATGGCCGGGTCACCGCGGTGATGTATGACGACGGATCGAGGAGGTCACGGGCGGTGCGCTGACTGAACGCGTAGATCGGCCCGGCGGCGACGGCGACGGCGATGCTGCAGGCGACCAGCGCGACAGTGGGCAGCATCATGGCCAGTGGAGCGGACCCCGCCGGGGGGCGGCGGACGCCGGCATCTCCAGCCGACTGTTCCGCCGGGCTCCAGAAGACGGCCGACCATATTCGGATCATGGAGAACAGCGTGAGAAGGCTGACGACGAGGCTGACCGCCACCACGGGCAGGTGGTGCGCGGCCACGCCGGCATCGACCAGGGCATACTTCGAGATGAACCCCGACAGCGGAGGGATTCCCGCCAGGCTGAGCGCGGCGATAAGGAACATGGCGGCGAGCCGCGGCGCGGTCCGCACCAGGTCGCCGACCTCGCTCAACCGGCTCGTTCCGCTGGTATGGTCGATTACTCCGCCGATGAGGAACAGCGCGGTCTTCACGACAATATGGTGAACAAGGGAGTACACCACCGCTGCCACTCCGGCGGTGGTGAAGAACCCGAGTCCCATCACCATGTAGCCGATCTGGCTGACGATGGTGAACGAGAGTATCCGTTTGAGATCATCCTGGGCGAGCGCCCCGAGAACGCCGACGACCATCGTGACGGCCGCCGTCGCGAGAAGCAGCGTGGCCGGGCGCGCCCCGTCGGGGAAGAGGACCAGCTGGGTCCGGATGATCGCATAGACGCCAACTTTGGTGAGGATGCCGGCGAACACCGCGGTGATCGGAGAAGGCGCGGTCGGATAGCTGTCCGGCAACCAGAAGAACAGGGGGAAGATGGCCGCTTTGATCCCGAAGACCACCAGCAGCAGCACGGCGAAGGCCGTTTGCACTCCGTTTGGGAGCTCAGCGATCCGCTGAGCAAGTTGCGCCATGTTCACCGTGCCGGTAGCTGAGTACAACAGCGCCAGCGCCGTGACAAACAGCGTGGAGGCGATGAGGCTGATCACGATGTACGTCATGCCAGAGCGGACCTGGTCGTGTCGACCGCCCAACGTCAACAAGACGTAACTGGCGGTCAGCATCATCTCGAACGCGACGAAGAGGTTGAACAGGTCGCCGGTGAGGAACGACGCCGCGACTCCTGCGGCAAGGACCAGGTAGGCGGACTGGAATCCAACATGGTTCCGCTCGGTGCGAGGCTCGCCGATGGCATAGATCAGGACCGCCAGCATGGTGACCTCGGCGACGAGTACGAGCACCGCCGCCAGTCGATCAGCGATCAACGTGATCCCCATCGGCGCCGCCCAGCCGCCCGCCTCGACGACCACTGGCCCGTCGCGGTCCACGACTACCACCAGCACGGCCGCGACAGCCACGAGCAGCGACAGCACGGTGATCCCCACGACCCGCTGCGCCAGCCTCGAACGGCCGACCAGGATCGACACGCCGGCCCCAATGAGCGGCAAAACGACCGGCGTGGGAACCAGCCAGTTCATCCTGCCTCCTCGCTCGCCACAAGTTCGCGCTGATCGGCGATCTCTTCCTCGACGGCGTCGTGACGCGCCACGGCCCGGTCAATCACGTCGTCCTGGACTTCGTCGTCACGAGTCAGGAGCCAGCTGCGGTACGCCAGCGCTAGTAGCAGGCTCGTGACACCGAACGTGATCACGATCGCGGTGAGGGCCAGGGCCTGCGGCAGAGGGTCAGCGAACGTGCCTGGATCGCCGCGGCCTACGAGCGCCGGGCGGCCACGGCGCCCGGCGGTGATCAGCAGGATGTTGGCGCCGTGAGTCAGGAGCCCGAGGCCGATGATGATACGGCTCAGGGTCCGCTGCAGGAGCAGATAGCTTCCGACTCCGAAGAGGACGGCGGCGACGCCGGCCAGCGTCACCGTCATGGCGCTGCCTCCACGGGCTCGTCGCCGAAGGCCTCATACACCATCATCACCATGCCGACGACGGCCAGGTAGACGCCGGTATCGAACACCAGCGCGGAGCTCATCTTCGCCGTGCCCACCAGCGGCAGGTTGACCGTGGCGACGCCGACGGTGAGGGCATCGGCGCCGACCAGGACGGGCACGAACGCCGTCGCCGCGGCGAGGAGCACCCCGACACCCAGCACCGTCCACGGCCGGAACCGTGACCGAGCCCGCATCTCGTCGATCCCGCCGGCGATGTACCGCAGCGTGATCGCCGACCCAGCCAGCAGGCCGCCGACGAACCCGCCGCCCGGCTGGTTGTGACCGGCGAACAGCAGCCACAGCGAAGTCATCAACACGACGTGGAACACGACGCGTACGACGACGTCGACGAACGGCAGGCGCCGGACGACATCGGTTCTCAGGCCCACGGGCTTCCCCGCGGCCTCGGCAGCCCGGCGCCCCACCCGAGTCAGCGCTACGGCGCCGATCGACGCCACCGCCAGCACGGAGATCTCACCCAGCGTGTCCCAGCCGCGGAAGTCGACCAAGATGACGTTCACCACGTTCTGGCCATGGCCGTCGGGAACGGCCCGAGCCACCATCTCCGTCGACACCGACGGAGCGATCCGGTACCCCGCAGCCACCAGCGCGAACACGAACACAGTCGCCGCCACGGTGAGCGCGATCGCAATCGGTATGACTCGCCACGCCGGCCGGTCGCGAACTTCGAACTGATCCGGAAGCCGCCGGAGCACGAGGACGAACACCACGGTCGACAGCGTTTCGATCGCGGCTTGCGTGAGCGCCAGATCCGGAGCGCCCGACAGCACGAACAACCCGGCCATGGCATAACCGGTCGTCCCCAGAAAGAGAGCGGCGGCAAAGCGGCGCGGCACAACGGTGGCGCCGACCGCCGTGATCACCAGAGCGACAGCAATTGGCGCCTCGGCGGCCCCTCCGAACTGGGGCCATCCTGGCCAGTCCCCCGCGCCCACCAGAGCCGTCGCCGGAACCACCGCCGCAGTAGTCAGGATGACACCGGCATAAACGGGCAGCGACCCCGACTGCACCACGGCGGTCACCCGGGCGGCAGCCGCGCCCAGCCCACGGAGCAAGGCCAGGAACACCTCGCCGCCGCTCGGGAACACGCTCCCCTTGGCCAGCAGTGGCTGCACTATACGGTCACTGACGGCAAGCACTGCGCCACCCGTCAGGGCCAGCAAGGAAAGCGACAGCGGAACACCGAAACCGTGCCAGAACGCCAAATGGACCGGCGCCGAGGTCTGAAAGCCGCTGAGCGAGGCGGCAGCGACGCCGTCGGCGACACCCGGTATCACTCCCAAGACCACCCCGCTCACGGCCAGGAACATGGACGGTGCCACAAATCCAAAGGGTGGTGTTTCGGCCAGGATCGCTGAAGTAGCGCGCCGGCGAGGGGCGACAAAGGCTCCCCAGTGGAATCGGACCGCGTAGGCTGCGGTCAGCATCGAACCGGCCACGGCCACGAGCAGGACGAACCCACTTCCTGGAAAGCCCCCACCGTGGAGCGCTCCATAGGCCAGCTCCTTCGCCACGAACCCGGCCCCGAGCGGAACGCCGGCCATCGACGCCGCGGCGGCGAGGCTCACGATCTCGACAGCCCGCCATCCGCCGCCCAAGGCGGGGAGATGCCTTATGTCTCGGGTCCCCGTGTAGCGATCGAGCATGCCGACAACCATAAACAGCGCCGCTTTGAACGCCGCATGGGCAACGAGCAGCATCCACCCGGCGGTGGCGGACGCCGGAGTTCCAGCGCCGACCAGCACCATGAGCAGCCCAAGTTGGCTCACCGTTCCGAAAGCGAGCAGCAACTTCAAATCATGCTGCCGTAACGCCCGAAGACCGCCGAACACCAAGGTGGCCGACCCGACCGTTAAAACCAGCGGTCGCCAGAATCCGCTCGCCGCGAAGGCGGGGGCCAGTCGGGCGACGAGAAACACCCCGGCTTTCACCATGGTGGCGGAATGGAGATAGGCGCTGACCGGCGTCGGAGCGGCCATGGCGCCCGGAAGCCAGGCGTGGAACGGGTACTGGGCTGACTTGGTGAAGGCACCGACGAGCACGAGGATCAACGCGCCGATCATCGCCGCGCTGGCAGGCGGGGGATGTTGGATGATCTCGCTCAGTCGATAGGTGCCGGCCTCGTGACCAAGGATCACCAGACCCCCGAGCAGGGCCAGGCCACCGGCGCCGGTGATCAAGAGCGCATGGAGCGCCGCCGCTCGAGCCCGCCGGTCGGTGTGGTCCGTCCCGATCAAGAGATAGGAAGTGATCGAGGTGAGTTCCCAGCCGGTGTAGAGCAGCAAGGCATGGTCGGCCTGGACTACGACCAGCATGGCGCCGGCGAACAAAACCAGGAGGCCGGCGAGGCGGCCGAGATCAGGGGTGTCACGGCTGAAGTATCCGGCGCTATACACGAAGATCAGCACGCCGACCCCTGCGACGATGAGGGACATCGTGGCGGCCAGCCCGTCGAGGCGGAGATCGGCGGCGAGTCGTAGACCACCGACCCACCCCACGTGCTCCTCGACGGCGCGACCGCTCGTCACGCCGGCTAACTGACCCCCTACCCAGACGGTCGCCGCCAACGGAGGCAGCGCCCCGACGACAAAGGCGCCGCGACCAAGACGACTTCCGAACGCGAGAAGGCCGACGCCGATGACTGCGAAGATCACGAGGACGGCGATCATGGGCCGGGGCGCCGCCGGCCGCCGGTCGACCTCACCCGCTAGGCCTTGGGGGCAACTGAGATCTCGATGTGCGTCCCCATGAGCAACGTCGCGAGCACCAGGGACTCGTTGCGGGTCAGCGGGACGCTCAGCAGTGGGTCGTCCTCACCGAGAGCGCGGAGGGCGATGTCTCGTCGTCCAGACCGTTGGGTCACGACGATGACGGTCATCCCGGATGCGGTCGGGAACTCGAACCGCTCCCCGACACCCGGTAACGGTTCATATCGAACCCGGAACTTTCGCATGGTGACTCCAAAGGGGCTGGCGCCGCGGCATGACCGGATTCTCTCATCCTTCAGACAGCCGGCGCGCCGACATCGGGGCCAGTCCGCCGGAAGGCCTCGTCGGTGTCAGCGCGGCTTGTCGCGTCCCAGGAGGTGTCGCCAGCCGCGTGGAGCAGGATACCGGTCCTGTTCCCGGCGTGGCGTTGTCCGACACGACGCCAGGGAGTCACCACGCCGGGCGGATCTCGAACCGTGGATCGAGGGGCGACGACGGCGACATCGCGGCCGTTCTCGGCCATGACCAACCTATGACCTCGAGATCGACGTGATCGGCACCGGCCGCAGCCACGGCGTCGGTCTCGGAGCGATCGGGCGCGAGCAGACAGATAGTGCCGAGGACGCTGATCGACCAGGGCCGGGAGTGGATCTTCCGGTTCACCTCATGCGGCTACGACGCCGGTGAAGCCCGGGTCACCCGGGAGCAGCTCCGACGCGACGGATGGCGATTCACCGTGCCGCCCGAGGTCGCCCAGCGGCTGCAGATGGCCGGGGTCGTACCGTCACCAGTCCGACAGCAATGAGCGACCTTCCGGGTGCGGCGTCAAAGCGAGATCCTGAGCCTCCGTAGGGAGTGAGGGGGATGGACCTGGACCCGGGAACCGCCCGGGACGAGGCCGATCCTGGTCGTCGACTTCGGCGGCTTCGCCGAGCGCTTGGCTCGCGGGCGAGGTCGTCTCCTCTGCCAGGCTCCGGACGAGCTGGTCGGTATTGACCCTCAGGTAATCGGCCAGCTGTTCCAGCTGTTGCACCGCGGTGACCAGCCGACCATATGCGGCATCGACGACGGCCGCCCACTCGACCACGCTGGCCGTCGGGTCATATGCCAGTGGCTGCCGGCAGTGCGGGCAGGCGCCTGTTCCCTGCTGCACGATGGCGAACAGTGGAAATCCGCCGCCACAGCGTTCGCACCAGGCGAGCACCGGAGTCATCGTTCCCCCGCCGATTCATCAGGCCCCACGTCGTCCACGGCGTACGGCTGGCGCTCGGCGCTGATGATCACACAGCGGTACCTCCCGCCGGGTGCGGAGATTTCGACCGCTTCGCCGACCGACCGTCCGAGAAGCGCTCCGCCGAGCGGGGACGCGGCCGACACCCGGAGGCCGCCCAGTGTCACCTCGGCCGGATGCACAATCAGGTAGCGCTCGAGGGTGCCGTCCTCCAGGCGTACGGTGACGGCCTCGCCGAGGTCGACTCGACGGGGGTCGTCGGGGAGAGCCTCGACCGGCTCGCAGCGGTCGAGGAGCGCGGACAGCTCCGCCAACTGGCGGGTCGCCCGGTAGTAGTCGTCGTCGAGACGTGTGTCGTGGTGCGGATCTTCGATCAGCGCGGCGAGCTCGGGGACCACGCGGTCACGCAGGCGGCCGGCTCGTGCTGCGAGCGCTCGCCGGGCGTGACGGGTCAAAGGGACTGTTGTTCCGACATGGTCGCGGACAGGAACGGTGGTCATAATTCCTCCGACTCGATCAACTCGTTCAACTGTTCTCGGACGGTGGCCCACCCCAGAAAAGGAAGGCGAGGAGCACCACGAAGACCGCGCCGCCGAGAATGGCTGTTATCTCCGCAGTCCCGAGACGGGCGAGAACCACGGCCACGGAAGACCTCCTCCGTTTTGACGGGATGGCGTCAGAAGGAGAAGAGAGCTGGAGGCGCGCCGATGAGCAGAGCTCGCCACCGGTCGCCAATGTCGCCGAGCACGAGGTGCGCTCGTCGGGATCGGCGGGTCTGCATTGCCAGGTTGACGCGTGTGCCTGTCAGGAAAACCGCGGCCAAACCGAGGGAGACGGCCTTGACGCCGGCGGGAAGC
>Ga0070695_100002231_pt1 | contig 11094 bp, 10 predicted proteins | sample KBSK1252metaG_FD_65471 | JGI IMG/M metagenome (GOLD analysis project Ga0070695, IMG submission 65471) | Corn, switchgrass and miscanthus rhizosphere microbial communities from Kellogg Biological Station, Michigan, USA - KBS K1-25-2 metaG | ecosystem: Host-associated > Plants > Roots >...
TGGCACCGCCGGGCATTGATGCGGGAAGAGTCCCAGTGGTGCTCGAATGCACAGGGACTGCCACGGGCTTGAGGGATTCGCTCTCGGCCACGGCGAAGAGCGGGACCACTGTTGTGTTGGGTGTGCACGACCGCCCTCGTGAGATCGACCTGGTTGCCCTGCTGCTCGACGAGCGGGTGATCCTGGCTTCTCTATCCCATGCGATGAACGACGACTACATCCCAGCAATCGAGCTTCTGCGTGACGGCAAGGTCGACTTCGAGTCCCTCATCACAGACCGGATTCCACTTCAGAGAGCGGTCGATGGCGGCTTTGAGCCGTTGGTCGCGGATCCGGAAAGCCACCTCAAGGTGCTTATCGACTGCCGGCAGTGACGCGCTTGCGACGCCCTTTCGGCCTCTGCGCCCGAGACTGGACCGCCTCCCGCCGGCCGGATTTCGCCGACCTGAGGATCGCGTCGCACACCTCCGACGCGCGATAGCCGTCCTCGAATGTCGCTCCATGCGGACCGATCCGCTTGTTCTTCGCGATGCACTCGATCAGGTGATGCAGCTCGTGCACCATGGCGTGCTCCCAACCGATCATGTGGCCGTGCGGCCACCACCACTGCCAGAACGGGTGGTCGGCCTCAGACACCAGCACGGTGCGGAAACCCTGCGCGTTGGCTCCTGGACGCGAGCCAGGAAGGTGGACCTGCAGCTCGTTCAACCGCTCGAGGTCGAACCCGATCGAACCCTTCGAGCCGTTGATCTCGAACGTCATCCCGTTCTTCCGGCCCAGGCAAAAGCGTGAGGCCTCGATCGTACCGACGGCTCCTCCCGTGAACTCCACCACGGCCTCGACCGCGTCATCGACGTCCACCGCGCCGCCGGGTCGATCCTTGATGAACGTCCTCGTTGCTCCGCTCACCGAGGTTATGTCACCGACCAGGTAGCGGGCGAGGTCGATCACATGTGCGCCCAGGTCGCCCAGCGCGCCTGAACCGGCGACCTTGCGGTCCAGCCTCCAGACCTTCGGAAACTGTGGATCGGTGATCCATTCCTGCAGGTAGCGGCCACGGAAGTGATAGATCTCGCCCAGTTCACCCGCCTCGAGCATCTCGCGGGCGAGGCGGACCGCCGGCACGAATCGATAATTGAACGCGCACATATGCTTGACGCCGGTCTTCTCCACCCGCTGCCAGATGTCGTAGCTCTCATCGGCATTGCGGCCGAGCGGCTTTTCACAAATCACGTGCTTGCCTGCCTCCGCGGCCGCGATCGTCGGCGCCGCATGGAGGTTGTTCGGCCCCCCGTTGTCGAAAAGCTGGATGCGGTCGTCGCGGACGAGGCGTTTCCAGTCCGTCGTGTAGCTCTCGTATCCATAGCGCCGCGCCGCCTCGGCGACCGCCGGCTCATCGCGTCCGCAAATCGCCACGAGCCTGGGCATCAATGGCGGCGGCCATGTCATGTACTGGATCTTCCGGTAGGCATTCGAGTGAGCCTTGCCCATGAACGCGTAGCCCAGCATGCCGACGCCGATGTCCTTGATTTTCTTGCCGCCCGCGGCGGCGCCCATGGTGACGAAGCCGACCTGCTTCTGCTTGCCCATCGCCTTACCCCTTCTTGAATGCGGCGTCGAACGCCACGCTGGAAGGAGCGAAATCGGTCCGTCTGACCATAGCCAACGCGTCCGGTGCGCCCCAATCGCGGTCCATCCCCGAGTCCTCCCATTCGATCGAGAGCGGGCCGTCGTAGCCGATTCGGTTGAGGGCGCGGATGAGCGACTCGAAGTCGACGTCGCCGTGACCGGGCGACACGAAGGTCCATCCCCGATCCGATTCGCCGAAGTCGATGTGAGAGCCGAGGATCGACCGGCGTCCGTCGAGCATCTTCTTCGAGTCCTTGATGTGTACGTGGTAGATGCGATCCGCGAACTCCTGCACGAAGGCGGACGAATCCAGGAACTGGTGGGCGAAGTGGCTCGGATCGAAGTTGATGCCGAAACCCGGCCGGCGCCCAATCGCATCGAGCGTCTTGCGCGTGGTCACGAAGTCGTAAGCGATCTCCGTCGGGTGGACCTCGAGGCCGAAGCGGACGCCCTCCTTGTCGAAGACGTCGATGATCGCGTTCCAGCGCGCGGCAAAGTCGGCGTAGCCTCGCTCGACCTCGCCCCAGTCGTTGGGGGGAAAGGAATAAAGCATGTGCCAGGTCGCCGACCCGGTGAAGCCATTGACCTGCTTGACGCCGAGCTTGGCGGCGGCCCGACCGGTGTCCATCATTTTCCGGGCTGCACGCTGGCGCACTCCCTCCGGATCCCCATCGCCCCAGACGTCGGCGGGCAGGATTGCTTTGTGACGGCTGTCGATTGGGTCGCAAATGGCCTGGCCCACGAGGTGGCTCGAAATGGCCCAGCAGTTCAGGCCGTGGCGCTTGAGGATGTCCCAGCGTCCTTTTACGTAGGCGGGATCGGCGAGCGCCTTGTCCACCTCGAAGTGATCGCCCCAACAGGCAAGCTCAAGCCCGTCGAAGCCCCATGCGGCTGCCTTGCCGGCCAGCGTGTCAAGGGGGAGGTCGGCCCACTGGCCGGTGAAGAGAGTCACTGGGCGTCCCATCGGCGCTTCTCCTTGCGTGCTGTTACCTGACGGCGACTGGGTTGGGCTGCGCCACGACCAGGTTCACCCCGGCGCCCTTGTATTCATCGACCACCGCGGCGGTCACCCCGTCGTCGGTGATGATCTCCTCTGGCTCCTGGGCGGTGAAGATCGTGAGCAGGGAATTCCGGCCGACCTTGGTGGAATCGATGAGGGCGACAGTGCGCTGCGACACCGCGCGAGCCGCCCTCAATGTGCCCGCCAGGGACTGACGGGTCGTGGTCAGGCCGCGCTCGAGGCTCAGCCCCGCCGCCGAGATGAACGCGACCTGAAAGTGCAGGCCGTTCAGAAAGTCCTCAGTCCAGCCGCCGCTGATCAGGCGCATCACCTGGTCCACCTCTCCCGGCGTCACCACAAGGTGGATTGTGCTTTCGTGGAGTTCGTAAGCAATGGCGGGCGAGTTGGTGACGAGGGTAAGAGTCTTCGGTGGATGCCGCTCCAACTGCCTGGCGAGCGCAAGTGAGCTGGTCGAGTGATCGATGAAAATCGTCGATCCATCAGAGATCTCGCCAAGCGCATGGGCTGCGATCATGTACTTTCCCGCCGGGTTCTGGCGAGCCCGCTTCATGAAGTCTGTCTCTACCCCAAGAGTGTCGCCTTCGATCGCACGCGCTCCACCCCGGATGCGGGTGATCATGCCTTCGGTGGCCAGCACCTCGAGGTCGCGGTGAACCGTGACAGGCGAGATCGAGTATTCCCGGGCCAGCTGGCTGATCGAAGCACCGCCATTCCGGCGGATGTGAGCGAGGATCTGGATGCGTCGGAGCTCTGGTGGCGGCTGGTCGGTCATTCGAGACGCATCGCTCATACGCGGTCCACGTAATTGCGGTCCTTGATCTCGAACCTGAGCGGCCGGAATGCATCGATTGCCTGGACGAGGTGTCGAGCGAACCGATTCAAAGCTTCGTCGCCTTTCTGCGAGGTGGCCCGGAACGGGTTGCCGATCACGCCGGTGTCGGTGAACTCTCCGTGGTCCATCGGAAAATTGAAGTACTGATAGCCGCCGAATTCGATGTCAGGCGCACCGTCGGCCTTGTCGAAGCCGGCCGGCAGCCAGGAGGGCGCGTGGGCGCGTGTGTCGACAGCCCGGTCCATGTGCACCAGACCCGCATCGTGAGCCATCACCTGGGATGTCTCGAGCTCGCTTGCGTGCCAGCCAGGGGTTTCGACCGGTGGATTCTCGAGGACGTCTTTGAGCATGCCGATATAGCGTTCGGCGTAGGGCTTGTACAGCGCCACCATGGCGCCCGTCTCGTAGCGAATGCGACGCAGGACAGGATCGATCACCTTCACATTGGAGCCGTGCCCGTTGACGAAGATCAGCTTGTTCCATCCGTGGTGGATCAGGCTGCGCGCGATGTCGTACAGGAGATCGTTGAGGGTCGACGCGCGCAGTGTGATCGTTCCGGTCCCGGTACCCGGCTCACGTAGATGCTGTGGCGAGTAGCCGGCCCATAGCGGCGGAGCGTATGGAACGTCCGCCTGCTCTGCGGCCCGCTTGCTCACCTCGAGCGCAGTGATCGTGTCGGTGCCCAGGGGCAGATGTGGTCCGTGCTGCTCGAGGCTGCCGATTGGCACCAGGACGATGTCGGAGCGAGCCAGGAACCACTGCAAGTCTGGGGGCGCGAGGTCGAACATGTTGTGCGAGGAGGGCCGCGTCGATTGCGGATCAGGCATGGGCGTGCTCCTTGGTGATCGTGAGATACCGTTCCGCAACGACATCTGCGAAGGCGGGATCGTTCACCGTTGCGTCCACACGCTCGAACGCGATGCCCGAATTAAGGCTAGCCTCGAGCGAGTCGAGGAACGCCCCGTCCGCCTCCGGATACCAGAGCGGATTGCCCTGGGTGCCCGAGAGCGAGAAGCCCTGAGTCGGAGCGACGACGGAGACCGGCCCGCGCGCGCCGTTGAGGCGCTTCGCGACGAGGCGACCGAGCTCAGCCATCTCATCCGGTTCGAGTCGGACAAGGGTGGCCACTGGGTTGTGATAGTAGCTGCGCCTCTTCAGGTATCTCTCGGGCAGTGTGTCAGGCGCTCCCTGGTTGAAAAAATCCACGCACCCGGGCACGACGACCTGAGGTAGCCCTACCTTCCCGACCACCGTCAGCCTGTCCGGCCCGGTGGCATGGATGCCGTCCATGAGTGAGTTGGCCAGCTCCGAGAGCGTGTAGTCCACGACGCCGGTAAGCGCGCCCTGCTCGGCGAGCGCCTCCATCGCCGGTCCACCCACCCCGTTGGCGTGGAAGATAACGGTCTCCCATCCGGCCCGTTCGAGTGCATCGCGAAGCTCCATGACCCCGGGGGTCGTCTGGCCCAGCATGGTCACACCCACGCTGCGGCCGCCGAGACCCGTGGGCGGGCGCCCGGCATGCGCTGCCATTCCCATCACAGCCGCCACCGCGTTGTCGAACACTGAGATGGCGATTGGGTTCAGGCCCAGGATGTCAATGACCGAATGCATCACGAGCACATCGCTCGAGCCCATGAACGGGCCGAACGCACGGCGGCCTGAGGCGCTCGGCGAAACGATTACCTTCGGCACCCCGAGGGGAAGCGCTTGCATCGCGTAGCTTCCCAGCAGGGCGCCCTCCGCGCCACCCAGGCAGAGGGCGCCCTGCAATTGGCCCTCGGAATGGAGGCGGAGGCAGACAGCCCGCACTCCGTTACGCATCATCTCGACGGCGCGGCCCCGGCTGCCCGCCTTGCGAATGTCGTCCAGGCGGTGGCCGGCCGCCGCGGCGACCTGCTCCCGTGTCACGTCCGCGGTGGCCGAAGCCTGGCCGAGAATCCCCGAGTCGATCACGATCGGTTGGCCGCCTTCCGCGCGGATCCGCTTGCGCACGTAATCGATCTCGGCACCCTTGGTGTCAAGGGTGCCGATCACAACGATGCGGGGAGCTGCGGCGCTCATAACCGCGCCCGGTTCACGCCTTGGCTGACTGCAGCTGCTTTTCGCTGGCCCGCAGATGGTCCGCCGAGTTCTTGACGTACTGGTCGTAATACTGCTCGGGAACCGCGCCTGTGCCGTGGTCGCGCAGGAACTTGATCAGCCCCTCAGATGCGTCGGCTTCGGTCGCGTCGCCGATCTCTTTGCGGGTCGAGCGCGGCGTGCGGTCGACAGAGACTACGAACTCGACCGTCAGGTAGTCGCCGTAGCCGGCAGCGTGCACTGCCTCGACCGCGCGCTTCCAGTCGATGGATCCTTCACCAGGAGGCATCCGGTTGTTGTCGGCGACGTGGACGTCGTAGAGCTTGCCGGCGTCGCCCGTCGTCTTGAGCGCCTTGGCCCAATCTTCCTCTTCGATGTTCATGTGGAAGAAATCGAGGCAAACGCCACAGTTCCCGCCCACCTGGTGAGCAAGCTCCAGGGCCTGGTCATGGCGGTTGATGAAGTACGTCTCGAAGCGATTCAGAGGTTCGATGGCGATCCTCACACCCACCTTCTCAGCGTGCTCCTGGCATTCCTTGATGCCGTCGACCGCCCATTTCCACTCCTGCTCGACGGAGGCCATTGGAGCGGTCTTGCCGACTGTCGAGGGGATGAGAGTGACGATCTGGCCGCCCAGCTTTGAGGCCAGAGTGAGGCAGTCCTTCGCGTATTGAATTGAGCCGAGCCTGACGTAGTGGTCCTCGTGGATCAGGTCGCGGCCGTTGACCATGAGGGTGACTGAGCCCCAGCACTTGAGGTTGTGCTTCGCGAGGAGCTCTTTGACCTCGCCGGGGTCATAGGTCGCCGGCTCCCCAGAGATCTCGATACCGTCGTAGCCGAATCGCGATAGCCGCGCAAGCGTCGTCTCGATCGGCTCCGGTCGCATCCAGTTGTGCATCGCCAATTTCAGTGCCATCGCGTCCTCCACATGCAAGTTAGTCCCATTCGACTCTGCGTCCTCAGAGTCCGAGCTTTCCCGGATTCATGACCCCGTTCGGGTCTAGCGCCCCCTTGATTCGCCGCAGCACATCGAGGCCGGCGCCGTGCTGAGCCTGCATATACGGCGCCAGCTTGAGACCCACGCCGTGATGGTCGTTGATGACCGCGCCTGCGCCGAGCGCTGCACTCACCCCTTCCTTCCAGATGCGGTCGTGCAAAGTGACCGCATCAGGGCCGCCGTCCGGCAGGACGAAGCGCCCGTAGATCATCGCTCCCCACGGGTACCAGTGGCTCAGGTGCGACCGAAGCTTGAGCCCGCGCCCGGCAAACGGTTTCGCGACCGCCTCCTGCAGCGCGCGGTAGGTGGGCAGGAGCCGGTCATAGGTGGCGACCACGTCGATCGTGCCCCACACGGCGGGCAGTTCGGGTGCATGAGGTGGCGCGTAAAAGTCGTAGCGGTGGTTCCACCAGACTTCGCCCAGGTCGCCGTCGAGCACATCGCCCTGGTGAGCGCGCGCGAGCTTCAGCATCGAGGCGCACTCGGCCGCGACGACGGCGGCATCGCCTTCGAAGCAGATCACCGTTGCCACCCCAGGCAGCTCACTGCCCACGACCGGACTGAGCGTGATGCGCGTCGCAACCTCGTCGTAAAGACGCACCACTGAGGGCCGGAGCCCGGACTGCAGGCTCTTGCGAACGGCTTCGACGCCGTCCTCGACAGTTGGGAACGAAACCACCTCGAAGTGGCGCGCGGCGGGGAGCGGAGCGATCTGCAGGCGCACCCGAGTGATGACACCGAGGCTGCCTTCCGAGCCGATGAAGAGTGGCGCGACGTCAGGACCTACCGCGTGTCGTGGAACCGGCAGCGTGTCCACGATCTCACCTGTGGGCGTGACGACGCGGAGAGAAATGACGAGATCTTCGATCTTTCCATAACGGGTCGACAGCACTCCTGAGCCCCTGGCCGCGACATAGCCGCCGACTGTCGCCAATTCGGCGGACGCGGGATAGTGGGGCAGCATCAGGCCCTTCTGATTCAGCTCGGCCTCGAGCAGCTTTCCGTTCACGCCCGCCTGGGCCGTCACTGTCATCGATCGCTCATCGATCTCGACGATGCGGTCCATCCTGGTCAGGTCGATCACGATCCCACCATGAATCGGGATGGACGCGCCCTGGGTGCCGGAGCCGCCGCCCCAGGGCACGACGGGCACTTGATACCGGTTGGCGAGGCGGACCACCGCGGCCACCTCATCGTCGCTCCGAGGCTTCACGACGACTTCAGGTCTGCCCAGTGGCGCGCCGGCCGCGCGGGCCGCGACTGCCTTCCAGTACGTGTCCGCCACGTACCTGTCGAGATCTGCAGATTCGATCGAGACGTGGCCGGTCGGCATCGCTTCGCGAAGGTCTGCGAGGAGCTTTGAATCGACAATGGCCGAAACGTTCGAGCTTCCAGGATATTTCATAGAACCCACCACCTAAGTGCAGAAGCCTTCACAAAACGTTTCGCCCAGCCTAGAGCGTACTTGCACTTTCTGTCAACGAAACCCGACGGATTCGGCGAGGCGATGGCCTGGCGTTCACGCCCGGATCAGGCCGGCGGTCTCTCCCGGCCCCACCTCACGGAAGTCCGGCAGGCCCCGCAATGCCTCTTCAGCCCCTGACGGCCCGTAGATCGCGAGGAGAGAGAGGGGTTCCCAGCCCGTGTTGATCGTGGAGTGGAAAGCCGCGGTGGGAATGAAAACAGCCTGACCTGCAGCCACCGGGAAAGGCTTGCCGTCGTCGACCATCTGCTCGCCGTGCCCGGCGAGGATGTAGAGGATCTCGTCGGCGTCCGGGTGGTTGTGCCGGGTGTGCCCCTTGCCCGGCAGGAGTACCACGTGCAGCATGCTCATCGCCGGGTTGTCGGTGTTCGCCTTTGCGACCAGCGGTTTGATCAAGCCCCATTCAAAGGTTTGGGTCGGGATCTGCTTCGGGTCGACCAGTTTCGACGCCATATAAACCTCCTTGCTTGTGGAGAGCCAGGCGGCTCAGGGACCAGGGGATCCGCGCTTCAGCGCCTTGAAGCGCCGCACCGTTTCGGTGATCGCGACCTCTGTGGGCAGCCGCTCCATGCTCGACGCGCCGAAGAAGCCGACCACGCCGTTGGTCCGCTCGAGGACGTAGGCGGCGTCCGCCGGCTCCGCGATCGGCCCTCCGTGACACAGGACCATCACCGTCGGGTTGATCGCCACAGCCGCATCGCGAATCTCCTGGATGAGCGGCACGCAGTCATCGAGCGTCTTGGCCGTGTGCGCGCCGATCGATCCTTTCGTCGTCAGGCCCATATGCGGAACCAGCACGTCCGCTCCCGCGCGTGTCATGGCCTCGGCCGATGGCACGTCGAAGACGTAGGGTGCCGTAACGAGGCCACGTTCGGCGGCCAACCGGATCATTGCAACCTCGAGGTCGTAACCCATCCCGGTCTCCTCGAGATTGGCGCGAAAAGTCCCGTCAAAAAGGCCGACAGTCGGGAAGTTCTGCACCCCGGCGAAGCCTGCTGCCTCGATGTCGCGCAGGAAGGTGTCCATCAGCCGGAAGGGATCGGTCCCGCAGACGCCGGCGAGAACCGGTGTATGGTCGACCACCGGCAGAACCTCCCCCGCCATCTCCATCACGATCGCGTTGGCATCGCCGTAGGGGAGAAGGCCCGCAAGTGATCCGCGGCCGGCCATTCTGTAGCGCCCCGAGTTGTAGATGATGATGAGGTCCGCGCCACCAAGCTCGGCGCACTTCGCGGACAGGCCAGTGCCCGCCCCCGCCCCGATCAGGACTCCCCCCGAATCCACGGTGGCTCGCAGCCGGCGCCTGGCCTCGGCGCTCTTCATCCCCTCGCCACCACGAAGTCGTCGAGCCTGGCCGCCATCGCGCCGGCAAACTCGGGATCGTTGATGTGCGCATCGATCTCGTGCATCTCGACGCTGCCGGCCATGTTCTTGCGCAGCGCGCCAAACAGCGCTTCGTCGGCCGCGGGATCGTAGAAAGGTCCGCCCTGGCCTGAGATTGCCGAGACGCCGCGGAGCGGAATGAAGAATGCCACTGGGCCGCGGGCGGCCGACAGCTTGCGCGCGATCTGGCGCCCGAGCTCCGCGCACTCGTCTGGAGTCGTCCGCATCAGGGTGACCGAAGGGTTGTGGATGTAGAGGTTGCGAGACTCGAACTGCGGTGGCACCGTGTTCCGCGCTCCAAAGTTGACCATGTCGAGGGCGCCGACAGATACAACCTGCGGCACACCCATCTTGCCCGCCATCTCGAGACGATGAGGACCCGCCGAAAGCACCCCGCCGACCAGTTCGTCGCACAGCTCGGTCGTGGTGATGTCAAGCACCGCGGTCACAAAGCCCGACTCGATCAGCGCCTCCATGGCTCGACCGCCGGTGCCGGTGGCGTGAAACGTCAGCACCTCGTATCCCCGCCGTTCGAGCTCCTCGCGGGCCGCCGTCACCGAGGGAGTGGTGACCCCGAACATGGTCGCTGCAACCAGTGGTCTCCGGTCGCCCAGCTCGACTGGAGGCGCGTTCACCATGCCGGCCATTGCGGCGGCGGCGTTGGCAAGGATGCGACCCGAAATCGAGTTGATGCCCGCCACGTCGGTGACCGACGCCATCAGAGCGATGTCACTGGCCCCGATGTAGTCGCGAGTGTCTCCGGCGGCCATGGTCGAAACCATCAGCTTGGGAACCCCGACCGGCAGAGCGCGCATCGCCTTGGTGGCGATCGCGGTGTTCCCCGATCCGCCCGCGGCGAGCACACCGTCACACCGGCCCTCGTCGTAGAGCCTGCGCACGATGATTGCAGCCGCATCGGCCATGGCGGACACGGCGCGGCCACGATCACGCGCGGCGGTCAGAGCAGCCAGGTCCAGGCCGGATGCGGCGGCGACCTCATGGCGGCTGATGTCGGGCTTGGCCAGTGGCTCGTCCAGGGTGCCCACGTCGACTAGGACGGTCTTGACGTCGGCCAGTGCGAGCCGATCGCGTAGGTACTGATACTCCGCGCCTTTGGTGTCCAGAGTGCCGACGAGGACGACGGTCTTCCCCTTCATCGCGCCTCTCCCCAGGGCCTACGTTGCAACAGCCCGGCGGCCGGTTCTCGCGCCGCCAACATAACAGAGTGCGGACCAACCCTTCAGGTTCTTTCACGTCAGAGGCAGTCTTGACGGGCATCCCGGCCGGATGTAACGTCGCCTGACAGGTTTTGATAGACCGGTACGGAGCAGCGACGTCGCCACCTGACTGGGCGGCGGGGAAATGCCGCGCTCGTTCGGCCCCTCGACCACTGCGCGGCGTGACCCCTTGACGCCCAGCTGGCTTGGCCTGCGGATGGCGCCCCGCATCGCCCTCGGCTTGCTGGGCCTGGGCGTCGTCGCATGGATCGCGTTCAAGGCGGTCCAGGACAGCAGGCTGTTCTGGGTCGTGACCCTCAACGGGATCACGCTCGCTTCCCTGTTCTTCGTCGTCGCAGCCGGATTCACCTTGATCTTCGGGTTGATGAGAGTGGTCAACATGGCCCACGGATCGCTTTATCTCCTCGCCGGCTACATCGCGTTCACTCTTCA
>Ga0070695_100002232_pt1 | contig 11092 bp, 6 predicted proteins | sample KBSK1252metaG_FD_65471 | JGI IMG/M metagenome (GOLD analysis project Ga0070695, IMG submission 65471) | Corn, switchgrass and miscanthus rhizosphere microbial communities from Kellogg Biological Station, Michigan, USA - KBS K1-25-2 metaG | ecosystem: Host-associated > Plants > Roots >...
GTGTGGCAGTCGAGAGTGGTGGCCACGCGACCTTGACCACGTCGGAACGCTCCGGCTGGCGCTGTCCCCGATGCGGCCGCCGCTTCAAGCAGCGCACCAGGGAACACTCCTGTGACGTCCAGGATCTGGAGAGCCACCTGGGGCGCGGCGGTCCGGAGGTGCGGGCGGCCTTCCGCGCCGTGAAACGGGTGCTCACGCGTCTCGGGCCTCACGAGGTCGTGCCCGTCAAGACGATGGTGCTGCTGCGCGCCGAGAGCAACTTCGGCAGCCTGGCGTTCGGGCGCCGGCAACTCGAGGTCTCCTTCATGCTGCGAGAGCGGATCGCGCATGCACGGATTCATCGGGTGGAGCGATTGTCGTCCACCAGGTTCGCGCATCACGTGCGCGTGACCGCGGCGCGCGAGGTGGACGCGGAGCTGGCCGCCTGGCTCGGGCGCGCCTACCTCTCGTGCGTCGGTCTCCCCTGACAGTCCCCCCCTCAAGTCATTTGGTGACCGTGACGACGAGGAGCGGGACGGAGGTGGAGACGGTCTGCGCGCTGGTGGAATCCGTGACCCGCAGGTGCACGGGGTAGATCCCCTGGGTGGCGAAGCTGCGCGTGTAGCTCGACGACGGGGACGGCGGCGTGTCGTACACCCCGTCGCCGTTGAAATCCCACTCGTAGGTCAAGGAGTTCGCGTCCGGGTCGGAGGTCAGGCTGCCGTCGAACGTCACAGACTGGTTCGTGCTCGCGACCGACCGATGGAGGAGGAACCCCGGACGAGGCGCCCGCTGGGTGCGGCCCACGTGATAGCTCGGCGTGACGCTGGTGGAGACCTCGGTCCGGTTCCCCGACAGGTCGTACACCGTGACCGTGTACGTGGTGGTCACCGGCTCCCAGTAGGGGGTGGCGAAGGACGTCGAAACCGACGTTCCGGTCAGCACCATCTCGGCGATCCGTTCCCCATCCTTCTCCAGCATGGCCGAAGCGAGTCCGAGGGCGTCGCTGGCGGTGAATGCGAGCACGACCTTGCCGTTCAGGGGGATGACCCTCCCGCTCGTCAGCACCGTGACCTGCGGGGGAGTTTCGTCCCCTCCCAGCGCCAACTGCACGGGAAGAAGGGAGGCGGGGGTGGTCGTGAAGCAGTCCAGGGTGGGCGCGACGGCCTCGAGGGGCGGGACCTCGTCCCCCCTGGTATCGGACCGCACGGCCCAGAAATGTGCCGGCGGTGGTTCTTCTTCGGATGCCGTGGCCGCGAGCCCGGCCGCGGCCGGGAAGAACCGGTTCGTGCTCAGCGCCAGGGCTTGCGCGTAGGCCAGGCGGCAATCCTCGGTGGGGTACAGATCGGGACGGACGGTGCTGCGAAACCCGCGCAGGCCGTTCCCCATCAGATTCCCATGGAAGTTGACGTCGTTGCGGAAGTCATGGGGCATCCCGAACCCGTGGGTCATCTCGTGGCCGAAGGCTCCCGTGATGCTGGACACGATGCTGCTGATCGTCGTCCCTTCGAAGGAGGGGAAGCTGACGTTCTGGCGCAGCGGATAGGGACCGATCGCGGGGATGATCCGCCCCGCGTAGGTGCTGTTGTCGATCAGGGAAGCGGCCGTCATGAGGGAGAGCCTCTCGCTGCCGATCATCGCCACGCCCCCCCCGCTGCCGGAGCCGGAGCCCGTCCCCAGGGCCACGCCTCCCTGGATGGTGCCGTCGGACAGCTCCAGGTGGATCTCGGGGATCAAGACCCAGACGTTGTGGTCGGCCCACACGGGAATGCCGGCGTTCGCCGCCGCGTCGATGGTGTGGCCCCAGATGTCCGCGCGAAGGTAGGCGTCCGTCTCGATCACGGGGACGACGTGGACCACGGGCGTGACCCCGTCGGCCTCCGTCTCGTACAGGAACGTCCTCGACCCGAAGCCGTTGCGGTACATCTGGCCGCGATACCAGTCGTTGATCAGCCGGATGGTGGAGCGCAGGTTCGTGACCGCGCTGGCCTGAGCCGAGCGGTTGCTGGGGATCACGTAGGCGAAGTGGACCATGTCCAGGGGCGTCGGTGGGTCGGCGGCCCAGGCCATCGGCACGGCCCCCGCGAGAACGACGAGAAGGCACGACGTGAGCCTGCATGTGCGCATCGCTTCCCCCCACTTTTCGGACAGGAATGTGTGCGCGCGAGTCTAGCGCACGGGAAGCGAGGCAAGACGTCGAATCGAGCGAGCGGATCGATTGCGCGCGCGCGATTCGAAACTTGTGCTCTCGAGCATGAGGGCGACGACGCTCGCATGGTTCCCACCATAATGACGCGATGAGGCGCCCGTCCTGGATCGCGCTGGCCGCCGTCTGCGCCGTGGCGTGCGTCCTGGGCTACCTGGAGATCTTCAGCCCCGACGTGGGGAACCACCTGGCCAGCGGGCGTTTCATCCTCGCCCACGGCTGGCCGGACAAGGACCCGCTCACCTGGACGCGGACGGATGCGCCGTACGTGGACCTGCTCTGGGGCTGGCACGTCCTGCTCTGGATCCTCTACCGCTGGGGCGGCACGCTCCTTCTGGTGCTCACCGGCATCCTGCTCACGCTCGCCAGCTACGCCCTGCTCGTGCACCGCACCCGGCGTCAGGACGCGGCGCTCCTGCCGCTGTGCGCCCCCGCGCTGCTCCTCTTCGGCCTGGGGAACCTGTGGGAGCTGCGGCCGCACCTGGCTTCGTGGCTGCTCCTGGGGCTCGTGCTGCTGGCCCTCGAGAGCAAGACCTCCTGGGCGCTTCCCCTCGTGATGCTGGTCTGGGTGAACACCCACTCCTTGTTCGTGCTGGGGCCGGTGGCGATCGGCGCGTACGTGGCGGCCGAGCTGCTCCGGGGCAAGGAGGCGGACCGCCGCCTGCTCCTGTGGGCCGGCCTGGCGGTGGCGGCGTGCCTCCTCAATCCCTGGGGGGTCCACGGCCTCCTCTTTCCCGTGGAGCAGCTCGCGGAGCTGCAGGGGTCGAGCCCCTTCAAGGCGGCGGTGACCGGGATCGCCGAGTTCCGCTCCCCGTACCGCTGGAGCAGCTTCGTTCCCGAGGGAAACCTGGTGCTCCTGCAGCCGCTCCTCTTCATGCACGTGGTCGCGGTGCTGGTCGTGGTGGGAGAGTTGGTCGCGGCCTGGCGCCGGAAGCTGCGCCTGGCCGAGGGCCTCCTCTTCGTCCTCTTCTTCTACATCTGGTGGAGCGGGCAGAAGAACTTCGGCTACCTGGTGGTGGCCACCTTCCCCGCGGTGCTGCGCGGCTGGGTGCAGATCGTGCCCAGCAGGCCACGGGCCTACGCCATCGGAACCGTCGCCGCTTCCCTCCTCGTCCTCTGCCTCTTCCTGAACGGCTTCGTCTTCGCGCAGGAGCGGGTGCCGCACCATTTCGGCCATGCCTTCAACGCGCAGATGCTCCCGGTCCGCGCCTGTGCCTTCCTGCGGGAGAAGGTGCCGCCGGGCCGGCTCCTGAACACGCTGGGGGACGGAGGCTACGTGGAGTTCGCCACCGGGCTCCCCGTGTTCATCGACGGCCGCAACGAGGTGATGGGGCCCGCGTTCTTCGCCGACTACCAGCGGATGCAGGACGTGGACGGCTTCGCCCGGGCGCTCCAGCGCTGGCAGCCGCAGATCGTGCTCGTCCCCTTCAACCAGGTGGCGGCGTGGTTCTTCCACCTCGACCAGGACAGGGCGCGCTGGCGCTGCGTGTACCAGGACGAGCAGAGCGCCGTCTTCCTGAGGAACGACTTCGCGCCGCAGGTGCCGCCGGCAGGACCGCTGCCGTATCCAAGGTTCACCGAGGCGGAGACGGACCGGATCCTGGCGGAGGCGCGCCGGCCTCGAGGATTTCGTCCCTGGCGCATCCTCACCGGGCCGCACGCCTACCCGCTGGACGCCATGCAGTGGACGACGCTGGCGCTGCTACGCGGGGAGGACGCGGCCGCAGTGGCGCACGGACTGGAAGGCGTCCGGCGCGCCACGGTGCCCGTCCCCGACCTCTGGCACAACCTGGCGCTCGCCTTCCTGCGCCTGGGCGACCGGGAGCGCGCGGCATTGTGCTACGACGCCGTGCCCCAGGAGCGGCGCGATCCCCGGATCGGCGACGCCCTCCGTCAGAACGCGTCCAGGCGCAGGATCGGCACCACGTCCTTGGCGGCGTCCCAGTAGGGGGAGCGGCGGTAGAAGAAGTCGAGCCGGCGCTTGGGGTCGCCGGCGAAGGCGGGGTCGGCGAGCGCCTTCTCGAACTCGGCCAGGACCGCGGGTTCGTTCTTCAGCATGGTCTCGCCGATCTCCTCGGCGACGTAGCTCTCCATGTACTCCTTCTGCTCGAACACCGGGTTCAGGAACCCCCAGGCCACGAAGGAGTCCGGGGCCTGGGGCTCGAGCAGCTGCAGGAGGAGCTCGGCCCCGGGCTGCCCGACGGGAACGAAGAGGGAGCCGGCGGGGATGTCCCGCGTCTGGCGGCTCCAGGCCCCCTTGACCTCCACCCGCTGGTGGCCCTCGTAGGAGGTCGCCTCGAACTTGGCCTCGCTGGCCTTGAAGACCTCCACCGACGCCGCCTTGCGCGCGCTCTTCACGGGGACCGTGGTGAAGCCGTGCAGCGCCAGCTTCTCCGCGAAGAGGGGAGCGTAGGGCGGAAGGACGACGTAGCCGGCGCGGGGGGCGGTGACCACGAGCGTGGGCTTGACGTCCGTGTGGAGGGGAACCGTCCAGGTCTGCGGCGTGGTCTCGTCGAAGACGATGCGCGTGCCGCCGGAGAGCGTGGAGGGCTCGCGCCGGTAGGCGTAGCCGAGGAAGTCGATCGTCTCCTGCCGCTCGCCGTGGTCGAAGGCGAGGGCCACGCTCTTCCCGCCCATCGCCTTGCGGGCGGCGTCGGCGGCGCGGATCGTCGCCAGCCAGCCCGCCGCCTCCTCGTGGGCCCGCTCCAGGATGGCCAGCAACGTGTCGTAGGTCGCCTTCACCCGCTCCGGGTAGGTGTGCCAGCTGTGGGTCTCGACCAGCAGGCCCATGCGGTCCCGCCAGCCCCAGTAGGGGGTGGACAGGCGCGGGGGGGCCACGCCGATCTGGAACCCCGAGGTGGGATCGTCGTCCACGAGGAAGGCGGGATAGAACTCCAGCGGGAGATGGCCGCGGGTGCGCAGGGATGCGGTCAAGTCGCCGCGGAGCTTCCGTGCCGCGTCGTGCAGCGGCTCGCCCGGTGTCTCTGCGGGCTCCACGGTGATGGAGACGTCGTGCCGGAACTTGGCCCCGTCGGTCACGTGCAGGTCCACGTAGAGCACGGGATCCCACGCCCGCAGGAGCGCCAGCATGGCCCGCATCTCGGGCGCGTCCGCCTTGGTGTAGTCCCGGTTGAGATTCAGGTTCTGGGCCGTGGTGCGCCAGCCCATCTCCTCCGGCCCCCGCTGGTTGGGGCGGTTCCAGCGCGCGACCCGCTCGTGCCCGTCCACGTTGAAGACGGGGACGAACACGACCGTCACCGCCTTCAGGGAGCCCGGCGCCACCTTGCCGCGCAGCGCCTCCCGCAGCACGCGGAAGCCCGCGTCCTTGCCGTCGATCTCGCCCGCGTGGATCCCGCCCTGGAAGAGGAGCACCGGCCGGCCCTTCCGGCGAGCGGCCTCGGGATCGAGCGTGCCGTCGTCCGAGGCCACGATGGCCAGCATGGGCCGGTCTTCCGGCGTGGTGCCGAAGCGCGTGCACCTGGCCTTGCCGGGAAACGCCCGCTCGAAGTCGGCGCAGAGCGCGACCACTTCGTCGTAGCGGCCGGTGCGGAGGTCGCCGGAGCGCTCGGCGACCGTGCTCAGATCGGGGGAGGCGGCGGCCGCCGCCAGCAGAAGAGGGATCAACATGGGGGAAGCCTACGTCGGCCGACGCCGGAGGAAGAAGAAGGGCAGGGGAAGGAGCATCACGAGCAGTGTGAGGCCGAGCACCGTCGCCCCGGTACCGCCGATCATGGGGATCAGCACCAGCAGGCCGGCGGCGGCGACCCATCCGCCGCGGCGGTGCTGGGCGGGGGAGAACGCGTCCGGCTCCCGCCGCCGCAGGACGAAGGAGGCGAGGCAGGCGCCGGCGAGGGGAAGGAGCGCTGCGGCCGTGGAGGCCAGGGCGATGGCGTTGTAGGCCTGCAGGAGCGTGCGGTTGAAGTAGAGCAGCACCAGCAGGCTCGACACCGCCGTGGAGGCAACGAGCGCCACCACCGGCGTGCGGAACCTCGGGTGCAGCTTCCCGAATGCGGCGGGCAGCAGCCCGTCGCGCGCCGCTGCGAAGGGAAGGCGGCCCGTGATCAGCAGGCAGCCGTTGAGGATTCCCATCGTGGACGCCAGCGCTCCCAGGGTGACGAGGAGACGTCCCGGGGGGCCCATCGCGCGCTCGCCCGCCAGCGCCAGCGGGCTCGCCGAGCCGGCGATCGCGGACGCCGGCATGCCGAGGGTCAGGGAAGAGGCCACCAGGAGGTAGAGCGCCGTCACCAGGCCCAGGCCGAGGAGGGCGGCGCGCGGCAGCATGCGCCGGGCTTCCTTGACCTCCTCGGCGGGGATGCAGGCCGTCTCCGCCCCCGTGAAGAGCCAGGCCACGAGCGAGAGGGCGGGGAAGAGCGCCGCGTAGCCGTGCGGGGCGAATGGCCTCAAGTTCTCGGGTCGGCCCACGGCGAAGAGCGCCACCGAGAGGAGGAGCAGCGGCAGCACCTTCAGCACCGTCACCACCGTCTGCACCGCCCCGCCCACACGCACACCCAGCACGTTGACGAGCGTGAACGTCCAGAGCATGGCCTGGGCGATCAGGAACGAGGCCAGCGGCGAGGAGGATGCGGGCACCAGGACCTGGAAGTAGCCGACGAAGGCGGTGACGAAGGCCGCGTTCCCGGTGACGCAGGAGGTCCAGTAGAGGAAGCCGGTCTCCAGGTTCCAGAGCTTGCCGAAGGCGCGGCCCACGTACACCTGCAGGCCGCCGGTGACGGGGTAGGCGGAGGCGAGGTCGGTGTACACCATGGCCAGGCAGGCGTACCCGACGGCCACGACCGCCCAGGCCAGCAGCGACACCGGCCCCGCGATCTCCGCCAGCGAGGCGGGGATGACGTAGATCCCGGAGCCGATGATGTTCCCCACCACCAGCGCCGTGGTGGCGATCGGCCCCAGGCCCCGGATCAGCCCGGGCCTCCCCCCCTCCTGCTCCTGCACGCGGGGATTATGAGGGCGCCTGACCCCCTTCCTGCTTCCTACTACTTCGGTCCCAGCCAGACCGGCGTCGAGATCATCGTCCGGGTCGCTCGCGGGCTCGATCGCGCTGGGCGCCGCGCTGGGTGCGGTGGGCGGGCCCGCGGGCGCCTTCGTGGGGAGTGCGCCGGTTGTGACCGTACTGGCCCTGGGCGGTGTTGAAAGCCAGGGCATCCAATCCGTGTACGCCCAGGTCGCTCAGCCACAGGCCTCATGTGTAGGTGGGACGGCGACCCGGTGGCTTGTTCTTCCTATCCGCCCATGAACGAGCGCGTTTCGCCGTTGCCCTCGTGGGCGGCTTTTTTCGCATTGGGTAGAAGGGAGGCGAGCCTGTGGCTTGTCACCATGAGAAGGAGAGGCGATGAGCGACAATCGCGGTTTCTCAAGCTCCGTCCGGCTGACCCTGCTCGGATTGATCTCTGTGCTTGCAGCTGGGAGCGCGGGTGCGCAGCCCGTCCACTTTTGCCAAGTGCATGCGGGAAGTCCCTATTGCACGGGCGGAGGAGGTGGAGGAGGTCCTCGAGTTATCGATATCGCGGACTTCGAAGCTTGCGGAAGCGAACCCGACAACTCGATCAACATTCAAGCCGCCATCAACAGCGCAGGTCCGTATGACACCGTGCTCTTCTCTTGTCTTTCGCCGATTCAGAATCCCGTGGTGGTCGACTCCGCGACCCACGTAGCGCTTGTGGGTGTGTCTGGTGGGGGGATCCGCCTCGCCGCCAATTTGACGGCGGGCGGTGATGACGGGTTCCTGGGTCCTACAGCACTGCTGCTAAAGTACTGCAGCAACTGTGTGGTCGACGGCGTGACCTTCCAGTCAGCAATCAATTCAACGTCGCCGCGATACAGCGGGACTCTCCTTTCAGTCGAGCATTCGGACGGGGCTGGCATTTACAACAACACCTTCCGCTGGGTAGGGGCGGCCAATGCCGCACTGGGTGGCGCGGCCAACGTCGGTGCTGAGTACATCAGCAACACCATTTCCGATACGCCGACCCTGTGCCGCGGCATGTGGATCGGGAACAGCACCGTGAGCACCTACGAGCATCAGCCCATCATCAAGAATAACTTGATCCAGAATACTGGTCATTCGGGCATCGGGCTCGTCGCCGACCTGGCGCAAGTGACGGGGAATGTGGTGCAGAACGCAGCGGAAGCCGGCATCGCCCTGTCATGTTGGGACAGCGTATACAAGACCAAGAACGCATTGATCGAGAACAATTCTTTCCTGGGTTGCAATCACGGTATTCAGTCGGACGGTACCAACAACCTTCCCTCGCCCCGCACGGAGAACATGACCGTTCACAACAATACCTGCGACGGCAACCGAGGGACCGGGATCTACGTCGTGAACGCGTCCCACTGGACAGTGACAGGGAACCACTGTCGAAACAATAACTCTGACCTTTATTCTTCACAGCAGCCTGGAACCGGCCACGGTATCTACGTGGACGCTGCCGACAACATTGTGATAGAGGGCAACGAGTTCAGCGACACGCAAACCACGAGGACGCAAACCAGCGGCGTGGTCATACGGGGCACGGAAATAGGTCCGGTTACCTGTGTCACCGTGAACAACAACACCATCTCAAACAACCTGCAAGATGGCGTATTCGTCGGTACGGAGTTCCAGCCAGGTCAGCAACCCCCGTATCTGCATACGCAGTCGGTCGGCGTCCAATCGAATGCAATCTCTGGGAACAGCAACTGTGGCATTCGACACGTGTATAGCTCTGCGAACAGTTGCACATGCGGTTCTCCGGGGACGTGCCATACGGGGAAGGTCGCTCCGCTGAGCGGCAACGTTCTGACGGGGAACGGGAGTGGCAATCAGATTTGCGGCTGGAACACCACCTGCTCTGGGGTGTGTCCCTGACAACGCGCGGAGGTGGCGGGAACGCGCGCGTCGGGGGTCAAGATCCCTTCCTGCCCGGCGGTCGTTGGCTGGGCCCGGACGAGTCAGCGTCCGGGTTCCTCCGCCACCTTCAACACGATCTTGCCCTTGGTGTGGCCGGTCTCGATCTGCTGATGCGCCTTGGCGGCGTCGGCCAGCGGCACGACCTGTGAGATCGTGACCTTGATCTTGCCGGCGTCGATCAGCGCGGCGATCTGCGCCAGCTCCCCCGCGTCGGGCTTGACGAGAATCCCCGTGGCGTGGATGCCCTTCTCCCGGGCAAGGTTCTGATCCGGTCCGCCCACGATGGAGACCAGCGATCCGCCCTTCTTCAGCACCTCGAAGGACCGCTTCTGCGTGTCGCCTCCCTGAGTGTCGAGCACGACGTCCACACCCCCGGCATTCTTGGCAGCGTCCTCGAACTTCTGGGTCGCGTAGTCGATGGGGACGTCGGCTCCCAGCTCTTTGAGAAACCTCTGATGCGCAGTGGACGCGGAGGCGAGGACCTTCGCCCCCTTCGCCTTGGCGATCTGCACGGCAAACGCGCCCACGCCGCCCGAGCCGCCGTGAACGAGGACGGTTTGGCCCTCCTTCAGCCCGCCCGCATCGAGCAGCGCCTGCCAGGCGGTCAGGGCGGCCAGAGGCACCCCCGCGGCCTCCGAAAACGAGAGCGATTTGGGCTTTGCCACGACGATCGACTCATCGATGGCGACGAATTCCGCATATCCGCCGCCGGCCATGAGCGGCAGGAACGCGAACACGGCGTCCCCCTTGCCGAATTTGCCGGCCTTGGCCCCCGCGCTTTCGACCACTCCTGCGACATCCCATCCCAGGATCAGCGGCGGCGCATCCTTGCCGCGTCGCCCGAATCCTCCGCCGCGGACCTTGGCATCGACGGGGTTCACGCCCGCGGCGATCACCCGCACGAGCACCTCGGTATCCTTCGGCACGGGGCGCGGCACATCCTCGTAGCGCAGGACCTCCGTGCCGCCCGGCCCGTGCATGCGCACGGCCTTCATCGTGGCCGGAGTGGGCTCCTGTCGCGGCGTCTCCGATCTTGCCGGCTGCACGAGTGTTGCGGACAGCGCGAGCAAAGCGAGCAGGCACCGCCGAACGCGCGGAGATCGATCCTGCATGGGCGTTCCTCCGGATCGCCCATCGTAGCAGGCTCGCGATGGGTGAAGGACGCAGCTAGTCGCAGCTATCCGGGTCCAGGGGGATGTCCGCGTCGCGATCTCCTCCCGCGCCCGGCTTTTCCGCGGGTGATCCTGTTCCCCAGGAGCGCTCGCAGGCCGGCGCCAGGCCGCCCAGGCGGACGAGGTAGTAGAAGCCGGCGCCAACCGCCGGGTTCACGCCGTCCGTCAGGTGGAAGAGCCAGTCGTCGTCGGCGAGGCATGTCTGCACCGTTCCGTCGAACTGTCCGCCGCTGGCCCGGAGGGCCCCCAAATCCCCGCGCAGGACGTCCACGAGGCGCGTGTCGTCCCAGCTCTGTGCGGCGTCGTAGTCCTCGGGGAGGAGGGTGGCGGGGAACGGTGTCCATGGCGCGGGGCAGGGGAGGGCGACGTTGAGCGCGGTCAGCCCTGCGCAGGCGGGCTTGGCCGAGCAGCGGACCTCCACTGCGTAGCGGCTGCTCTCCGGCGGGTACACGGTCAGGGTGGGGTCGTCGGTCCAGGACCGCACGACCACGTCCATCGGGTCTCCGACTTCGCCATCGAAGTCCACGTCCTGCCAGAAGCGGTAGAGGAGCGGCCCGCCCGGACAGAGGTCGGCGGAGGAGCCGGACGCGTCGAGGACCACGGGCTCCCCCGGCGTGGTGGGAGCGCTCGGCGCCGCGGCGAGCGCGGCGGTGAGTGAGGTGCAGCTCGCGCCGCAGGCGGGAAGCCCCGTGCGATCCGTGCTGTCCACGGCCATGCTGGCCGGGCTCGTGAGTGTGTTGGTGACGAGGACGTCGTCGATGTACCAGCCGTCGTCGGCCTCCGTGGGATTCCAGGAGAAGATCTGCTGCATCGTCACGGCGTTCT
>Ga0070695_100002234_pt1 | contig 11086 bp, 7 predicted proteins | sample KBSK1252metaG_FD_65471 | JGI IMG/M metagenome (GOLD analysis project Ga0070695, IMG submission 65471) | Corn, switchgrass and miscanthus rhizosphere microbial communities from Kellogg Biological Station, Michigan, USA - KBS K1-25-2 metaG | ecosystem: Host-associated > Plants > Roots >...
CCCTCGTCGAGGACGACGATCCGGTCCGCGTGCATGATGGTGCTCACGCGCTGGGCGACGATCAGCACGGTGGCGTCACGGGTGTCCGCGCGCAACGCGGTCCGCAGCCGCGCGTCGGTCCCGGCGTCGAGGGAAGAGAAGCAGTCGTCGAAGAGGTAGATCGCCGGTCGCTTGACCAGGGCGCGCGCGATCGCCAGGCGCTGGCGCTGGCCGCCGGACACGTTCGTCCCGCCCTGATCGATCGCGGCGTTCAGGCCGCCGGGCATCTCTTCGACGAAGTCACGCGCCTGAGCCACCTCGAGGGCGTGCCAGAGCTCATCGTCGGTCGCGTCGTCTTTGCCAAAGCGCAGATTGCCGGCCACGGTGCCGCTGAACAGGTACGCCCGCTGCGGGACCATCCCGATGCGGCCCCAGAGATGCTCCAGCGACAGCTCCCGCACGTCCACGCCATCGACGATGAGCTTGCCCTCGCTCACGTCGAAGAACCGCGGGATCAGGTTCAGCAGCGTGGTTTTGCCCGATCCGGTGCCGCCGATGATCGCGGTCGTCTGTCCGGGACGCAGCTGGACGTCGATGTTCTGGAGGACAGGCTTTTCCCCGCCCGGGTAACCGAAGGTCACATTGCGAAACTCGACCTGGCCTGTCAGCCTTTGCGGCTCGAGCGGCCTGGCCGGCTCCTCGATCGAGGCGGTGGTGTTCAAGACCTCGTCCAGGCGTCCGGCGCTGGCCTCCGCCCGCGGCACGAGAATGACAAGTGCGATCGCCATCATCAGCGCAAAGAGGATCTGAAGCGCGTACTGCATGAAGGCGGTTAGGTTGCCGATCGACAGCTGGCCGCTGTCCACCAGGTGGCCGCCGAACCAGAGAATCGCGATCGTCGTCAGGTTCATGACCAGCAGCACCGCCGGAAAGGCGATGGCGAAGAGGCGGTTGACGCGCAAGGCGGTCGCGGTGAGGTCGTAGTTCGCCTCCTCGAAGCGACGGCTCTCGAGGTCTTCTCGAATGAAAGCCCGGATGACGCGAACGCCGGTGATCTGTTCACGCAGCACCTGGTTGATGCGATCGATCTTGCCCTGCACCGACCGAAACAGAGGGACCGCCTTTATGAACATGAATGCAAAGATGCCGGCCAGGACAGGGACGACGAAGATCAGGACTGCGGAGAGCTGCACGTCAGCGCGTAGGGCCATGATCACGCCGCCGACGGCCGTGATCGGTGCGCTCACCATCATCGTCAGCGCGATCTGCATGAACAGCTGAATCTGCTGGACGTCGTTCGTGTTGCGAGTGATGAGCGAGGGCGTGCCGATACGATTCATTTCGCGGGCGGAGAAGCTCTGGACGTGGCTGAACACGACCGCCCTCAGGTCCCGGCCGAGTCCCTGCGACGTGAGCGAAGCCCAGTACACGCCGACGACGGCAATGACGCCGAGCACCAGCGTGATGCCGAGCATGACTGCGCCGGTGCGCCAGATGTAACCGAGGTCGCCCTTGGCGACACCGTTGTTGATGATGTCGGCGTTTAGGTTCGGCAAGTAGAGGTTGCCGATCGACTGCACGAGCACTAGGACGATGACGATCGCCACCTCGCGGGTGTACGGTCGCAGATAGGTGCGCAGCAACCGGATCAGCAAGTCGTCAACCCCGCCAACACTTTAATGTGAACCGTTTGATTGTATCAAATGATTGACCCGGGTCAAGCCATTCGCTACACTCGAATCAGAAGACCTTGACTTCACGCGGGATGACGGAGAGCGACGAGATACGTTCGCTCATGCGTGCCTTCGGCCGCCAGCATGCCGCCTTCGCCGATGAGACCGCACGGTTCTTCATGGACGTCGACCTCACGATGGGCCAGTTTCGACTTCTCGCCGCGGTGCGCCGCTGGGGACGGCAAAGCGGCCGTGAGCTGGCCAAGCGCCTCAGGGTGACGCCCGGAACCCTCGTCCCCATGATCGACCGCCTGGAGCAGCTCGGCTACTTGCGAAGGGTGCCAGACCTCAGGGACCGCCGGCTGACCTGGCTCGAGGTCACCCCCAAGGCGGACCGACTCTTCGAACGCCTGTGGGGCATGGGCGCGGCTCGAGTCGCACTTGCGGTGTCGAGGCTGGTGCCCCGGGATCGCGCCGAGCTGCGACGCCTGCTCAACCGGGTCGCGGACCATCTCGAAGCCGCCGCCACCGCCGTGGAGACCAAGGCCACCGCCTGAGGCCCAGCCGCTAGGTGCCGTGCCGGCCGCGCCCCTCCGCGAAGCGCCGCGCGCCTTCCTGGGCTTCGCCCGTCGCGATGACCTCCGCGCCGCCCCGGTACTCGGCCCGCATCGCGTCTGCGAAATCGAGCGCCCACTGGTTCAACACGCTTTGCCGGTCGGCGCGCATCGCGCCCTGGGGAAAGGCCGCGATCTCCTGCGCCAGCTGCTGGGCCGTCGCGAGAGCCTGGCCCGGCTCGACGAGCCGTTCGACAAGACCGATGCGAAGCGCTTCGTCGGCCGCCACGGGCCTGCCGGTCAGGATCAGGTCGAGGGCCCTGCCCTGCCCGACCATGCGGGGCAGACGCACCGTGCCCAGATCGATCAGGGGGACTCCGAAACGCCGGTTGAACACTCCGAGCGTGGCGTTTCGCGCCGCGACGCGCAGGTCGCACCACAGCGCCAGCTCCAGGCCCCCGGCCACCGCGTAGCCCTCGATCGCTGCGATCACGGGCTTGTCGAGGCGCAGGCGCGTCGGACCCATCGGCCCGCGGCCGTCCTCCTGGAGGCCGTAGTTGGCGCCGGAGGCAAGCGCTTTGAGGTCGAAGCCGGCGCAGAAATTGCCGCCGGCCCCGGTCAGGACTGCGCAGGCCAGGCCGCCATCCACACCGAAGCGCGCGAACGCTTCTTCCAGCGCGTGAGCCGTGTCCGGGTCGACGGCGTTGCGCGCCTTCGGCCGGTCGATGGTGACGGTGAGCACCGCCCCATCGACCTGACTACGAACAGTCCTAGAGCGCGCCTCGCTCGTTGTCGTCTTCCATGAACGGATAGCGGTGCTCCGTGGGCGGCGCGTACGTCTCCTTGATCACGCGCGGGCTGACCCAGCGGATCAGGTTGAGGAACGAACCGGCCTTGTCGTTGGTGCCGGACGCGCGAGCGCCGCCGAAGGGCTGCAGCCCCACGACCGCGCCAGTCGGCTTGTCGTTGACGTAGAAGTTGCCGGCGGCGTTGACGAGCTTTTCGGACGCCCTTCGGATCGCGCCCCTGTCGCGTGCGAAAACCGCGCCCGTGAGGCCGTAGGGACTCGTGCGATCGCAGAGGTCGAGGGTCTCGTCGAACTTGCCGTCCGCGTACGGGTAAACGGTCAGGATCGGACCGAACAGCTCCTCGCGGAGCAGCTTGAAATCGGGGTCGGTCGTCTCGATGACGGTGGGCCGGACGAACCAACCGACCTTGTCATCACCCTTGCCGCCGGCGACGACCTTGGCACTCTCCGTCTTCCTCGCGTACTCGATCGCGTTCATGTGCGTGGTGTAGGCCCGCTGGTCGATGACCGCGCCCATGAAGTTGCGAAAGTCGGCCACATCGCCTTGCGGGATCGAGTCGACAAGGTCCACCAGCTCGGGCTTCATCGCTTTCCACATCGACTGCGGGATGTACGCGCGGGACGCCGCGGAGCACTTCTGGCCCTGGTACTCGAAAGCGCCGCGGATGAGCGCGGTGCGCAAGGCGTCGGCGTCCGCGGAGTCATGGGCGACGACGAAATCCTTGCCGCCGGTCTCGCCGACAAGTCGCGGGTAGGTGCGGTAGCGGCCGATGTTTTGGCCGACCTCGCGCCACATCGTCTGAAAGACCTCGGTCGAGCCAGTGAAGTGGATGCCGGCGAGCTCGCGATGGCTCAGCACCTTCTCGGAGATCTCCGATGCGCTGCCGCTCACCATGTTGATGACCCCCGGCGGCATGCCGGCCTCCAGCAAGAGCTCGACCAGGAAGTGGCTGACGAGCAGGGTCTGTGTGGCGGGCTTGAAGACGACCGTGTTGCCCATGAGCATCGGCGCGGTGGGCAGGTTGCCTGCGATCGACGTGAAGTTGAACGGGCTGACGGCGAAGATGAATCCTTCGAGCGGACGATACTCGAGGCGATTCCATGCGGTGCCGTCGTTGAGCGGCTGGTTGCGCAGCAGCTGGTCGCCGAAGTAGGCATTGAACCGCCAGAAGTCGATCGTCTCGCAGGCGGCGTCGATCTCAGCCTGGTGGACGGTCTTCGACTGGCCCAGCATCGTCGCGGCGTTGATCGTGTCGCGCCACTTGCCGGCGAGCAGCGACGCCGCCCGCAGCAAGACCACGGCTCGTTCCTGATAGGAGGTCGCCGCCCACATCTTGCGCGCCTTGAGGGCGGCCTCGATGGCATCGTCGATGTCCCTTGCGCCGCCGACCGCGTATTCCGCGATCGCAAGCTCGTGGCGGTGTGGAGCCCGGATGTCTCCGCGCGAGGCGCCCCACCGCCGCTCGCCGCCGATCTGCATCGGGACCTCGGTCTTAGCGTCGGTCAGCTCGGCCAGGCGTGACTTGAGGCTCTTGCGATATGGGTCGTGCGGAGCGTACTGACGCACCGGCTCGTTGATCGGCAATGGGACCTGGAAGTGTCCATCCGCGGTCATCTAGGAGTCCTCCAAATGTGGCGAGCGAACCTCGGCTTGCGCTTGTAACTTTTGGCGCCGTAGTCGATGATGCGCCAAACCGGCAATTGAAGTACGCATCGGAGAACACCGGAACGTAACCAGTGGTCGTATCCCACCAGATGGCTGTCGGACATCTCCGCGCGCCGTCGACGACATCCGCCGACCGAGTTCGCCGCACGGTAGCCCTGCTCCGCCGCCGGGGCTTTGCGCTGTCGCCATCGCGACTCGCTGCAATGTGTATCGGCGGCCCGTTGTCCGAGGCGGACATCCGGTGGGCCGTCGCCGCCAGCCCAGACCTGGCGGTCGCCGAGGATCTGGTCCTCGACCGGGACGCAGCCAAAAACGCACACGCTATCCGCAGCCGCGCGGCCGCCCACGCGACGGAATCCGCGGCGTACGTCGCGATGACGATGGAGTTCGTCCGGACACTGGTCGCCGTGGCCCCTTTCATATCCAGCGTCTCGATCGCCGGATCGCTGGCCAGCGGAGGCTTCCGTCCGTCGGACGATGTCGACTTGAACCTGATCGTTGACGACGGCCACCGCCACCTGGCCTACGTCGTCGTCAACTTCCTCGGCCTGGCACACGCCGTGCGCCACCGCGCCAAGCCAGTGGACGATCTCACCCGGCGACCGATCGCACCGAGGCTCATGACCGCAAACCTGATCCTCGAGCGATCGCAATGCCTTCCGCTGGAACGGTGTGACGAGGACATGGCGTTCGAGTTTCTGATCGGCGAACCCGTCTTCGGGCCCGAGGCCATCAACGAGGTGGTCGAGGCTAACCCGGCTCTGCTCGACCACTTTCCCCAGCTGGCCGCCAAGCCGGCGTCGCTGTTGATCGATCGCCCGCGACGGCTCCCGAAGGCCCTTTACCCGCGCTTCCTGGACGCGCCCGCGCGGGCGCTTGGACAGGCGGCCTGGCGTTACATGCAGTGGACGCGCCGCCACCGGCCCGAGGCGCTGGCGCGAGTCGCGTACGTGCGGTCGACCATGCGCCCGTACACGCTGTTCGACGCGACTTGATCGGCCTCGTCAGCGCCGCGATCCTCGCGACGACGAGCCTCGTCCTTTTCGTTTTCGGCGTCAACCTCCTCTATCTAACGTTTCGCGCCATCCGGCTGCCGCCGCCGGCGCGGCGCCGGTTCGTCGCTGACCGCGAACCTGACGTTTGCATCCAGCTTCCGATCTACAACGAGCGTTATGTGGCAGAGCGGGTCATCGACGCGGTGTGTTCGATCGACTGGCCTCCCGACCGACTCCACGTTCAGGTCCTCGACGACTCCGACGACGACACGACGCACATCGCCGGCAAGCGCGTCCGCCACTGGCAGCGAAAGGGAATCCACGTGGATCACGTTCGGCGGCATTCGCGCGACGGCTTCAAGGCCGGCGCGCTGGCGTTCGGCCTGACGCAAACCGAAGCCCCGCTGATCGCGATCTTCGACGCGGACTTCGTCCCGGCCCGGGACTTTCTGCGCCGTACCATCGGCGCGTTCGACGAGCCATCCGCCGGCTTTGTCCAGGCGAGATGGGGCCACCTGGACGAGGGGTACTCGCTGTTCACGCGACTGCAGGCGATGGCCATCGACTTCCACTTCCTCGTCGAGCAACCGGTGCGCTCGGCGGCCGGCTTCTTCACGAACTTCACAGGCACCGCCGGAGTTTGGCGCCGGGCCGCGATCGACGACGCCGGCGGCTGGAGCGCGCGCACGCTCACCGAGGACCTCGACCTCAGCTACAGGGCGCAGCTTCGGGGTTGGAAGGCGGTGTACGTGGAGGACCTGGTGGTCCCTGAAGAGCTGCCGGTCTCGATCGACGCCTACCGGAGGCAGCAGTCCCGATGGGCGACGGGGAGCTTTCAATCGGCTTTTCGCCTGCTTGGGCCGGTGCTTCGAAGCAAGGCAAGGGCCGCGGTCAAGTTTCAGGCTGCGATCCACCTGCTCGCGTACGGCGTCGGCCCGTTGATGCTGGTCCAACTTGCCTCCTATCCCTTCCTGCTGCTCGGCCTGGGCCAGTGGGGTCTCAGGCTGCCGTGGTACGTGACCGACGCGTCAGCCATCTCGATCCTCGTCGGTGTCACGCCGTGGATCGGATTCATCGCCGGCCAGACGAGGCGGGGCCGCAGATGGTGGACGGGGCTGCCGGCGCTTCTGTGTCAGGTCGTGGGAGCCGGCATGTCGCTGAACACGCTGCTGTCGCTCGTCAAAGCGGTGAAGCCCGGCGGCGTCTTCGTGCGCACACCGAAACACCACATCGTCGAGGCGGGACAGGAGTGGAGAAACCAGGCGTACGTGCTCGTGGGCGACCCTCGTGCGGTGATCGAGGGCGTCGCCGGCCTTCTCGCCCTCGGCATGGTCCCCCTGGCGCTTGCTCTGCACCAGGTGCTCATCGCGATCTACGCCGGCATGTTCGCGCTTGGCTTTCTCGCGGTCGCGGGACTGAGCCTTGTCGACTGGCTCGAGGTCTTGACGATGCGGCGGCTTGGCGCATGGGCCTGGGGCCGGATCCGGCGTGCGATGCCAATTGCCGGCTTGTTCGGACTCGCCTCGGTCCTCCTCCTGGCAGCAGCGCGGATGCCCGAACCCTTCGAGGACGGCTACGGCCACTGGCTGATCGCCGCGAACCTCGCGGCGACCGGGCAGCTGCACGATCCCCTGTTCGGCATGGAGGACACCTGGCTTCCCGGATACCACGTTCTCGCGGGCGCCGTCCTTCACCTGTTGGGGCTTTGGCAGCTGGGCGCGCTCAAAGCGATGAGCGCCCTGCTCGGCGTCGCCACCGCGGCCTCGGTTTACGCCCTCGCGCCCAACCAGCGACAGGCCCGTCTTGCGGTCGGGTTGCTTGTCCTGAACCCTGTCTTTCTGTTCACGTCGGGTTCAGCGGTCGTGGAACCACTCCTGACCGCCCTTCTCATGACGAGCGCGCTCGCGGCCGTGCGCGGACGCATGAAGCTTGCGGCGTTGCTCGCCGCGCTCGCTTGCGTGACCTCGACGAAGGCTTGGCTGTGGGTCGCGGCCGCCGCCGCGTTCGCCGTGATCGAGGCGCTCAGGTCCTGGGGGTCCAGCGGGAGGCGTGCCCGCGCGGTCACCTGGGCGGTCCCGGCCGTGGGCATCCTACTTTTCCTGCAGCTCGGGTTTGCGCCCGTCACCCATTCGATGGCGCGCGGAAGCGTCGAGGTGGTATCGGCGTCCGCTCGTGGCAGCATCCCGGTCGCTGCGCTCGATCGCGTCATGACGCTCGCCACGACGTTCGGGCTGGCGGCGCTTCCCTTGTTCGCGCTTGGGCTCTTGGGCGCGGTGACCGCTCGTCACCGTCAACGGACCGCGGACTGGAGATTCGTTTACCTCCCGGCCCTCGCTTACCTCGCCGTCGTATTCGGCCTGGTCGCCGCGGGGACTTACACCGGGAGCCACCGCTACCTTTATCCGGCGCTGCCCGCGCTGGCGCTCCTCGCCGCGGGCGCCCTGGACCGCCATCGTGCAGCGATCAGCTCGATCGCGATCGGCGCCACCGCGCTGCTGGCGATCGCATTCCTGCCAGTCTTCTGGAGCTTCGCCGACGCGAATGCCGGACTCTCCGCGGCGGGGCGCGCGGCCGCGGGTGGCACACACGTGCTGCTGACCGATTCGCCGACAGCTGCGTACTTCAGCCGAAGACAGCCGTCCGAGATCGCGGGATCGCAGTCGCTTCCGGCCGACCGCACGCAAGCGCTCGTGTGGATGCGCTCGCACGGGGTGTCGACCCTGGTGCTCGAGAACGTCAGCTACTACCGGGCGACCGAGGTCTTTCCCGACCTCGCGCAGGGAGATCCGACGATGCCATTCGTCCCCCTCGGCGCGCTCGGCGCATACCAGGTGCCTGGCGGCAAGTCCGTTTTCCCGTACCGGCTCCTCCCCGCCCTGACGCTCGATCCGACCTCCAGCGGCAAGACCGCGCCGCTTGCCACCGGCATGACCATGGGCCCTTCCGGCACCGGCGAGGGGATGGGCTTCGGGGTGCCGATCGTCCACTACGACGACGGATGGGTTTACTCCCGGACGTCGAGCACGGTCGCGATCAGCCCGACGTCGTGGAAGCGGACTTTCCAGCTGGACGAGATCGGCGGCGACGCGTTGCGTGATTACAGATTCGTGCCGATCGCATCCCGCGGTGCCGTCGAGGTGATCTACACGCTCGACCGCACCGGCGTCGCGATCAACGTGCATCCGGTATCGCTCCAGCCCGGATACTCGGAGGTTGGGATCCTCAACGAGCAGTCCGCCGACTTCAACGACTTCGCCGCGGACGGCCAGCCAACCCTGACGAACGCCGCGTTCGGAAGCTGGGTCCCGGTGACCGGCCGTTGGGCGCGACTGCGCTCCGGGTCGTTGGGCCTCGAGTGGTCGCTGCCCGCGCTCCCCAGCGCATCCCTCTACGCCGGCCGTGAGCTGGCTCCTCCGGAGTTCGACTGGGCGGGCCTCGACTACATGTTTCCGTCGAACTTCGCCGGAGTCGCCTATCACATCAACATCGAGGAGGCCGAGTAAATGGGTCCCCGCCTCAGATCGCTCCCCCTGGATGGGGAGGGTGCCAGATGACTTTGCCAGAGCAAGTCGACGTCGTCCTGGTTTACCCGCAGCGCGCCCCAACGCAGGGCCGCCACTGGATCATGCCTTCGCTCGGCCTCATGTATCTGAGCGCGTCGCTGCGGCGCGAGGGCTACTCGGTCAAGCACATCGACCACACGTTCCTCGAGCGCCGCGAGGTGCTCGAGGAGATTGACCGGTTGCGCCCGTCGGTGATCGGCATCTACTGCATGATCACGATGCAGGACGAGGCGCTGTCTCTTGCGTCACAAGTGCGCGGCAAGGCGCTCACCGTCGTCGGCGGTCCATACCCTTCGGGAGAGCCCGAGACCTTTGTCGACCACTTCGACCTGGTCGCGGTCGGCGAGGGCGAGGAGACGATCGTCTCGATCATGGAACACCTGGACGACCGTCGCTTCGACGAGATCCCCGGTGTTGTCTTCAAGCGCGACGGCCAGGTCGTCAAGAGCACGGCCCGGCAGCGCACGAAGGACATGTCGCACCTTCCCCTCCCCTACAGGGGCGACATTCCCAACGACGAGTACATCGCGTACTGGCGCAAGCACTGGAAGGACGCGACCACGCCATTGATGTCCACGCGCGGGTGTCCTTTCCGCTGCGACTTCTGCCACAAGTCAGTCTTCGGGGACCTGTTCAGCGCCCGTCCCGTCGAGACGGTGGTCGAGGAGATGCGCGAGATCGCGGAGCTCGGCTACGACCACATCTGGATGTCGGACGACCTCTTCACACTCAACTACAAGCGCACGTTCGAGCTGGCGAAAGCGATCGAGGAGGCGCACCTTCCGCTGACCTGGGAATGCCTCAGTCGCGTCACCCACGTCGACCAGGCCCTGTTCGAGCAGATGCATCGCGCCGGCTGCAAGCGCATCTTCTTCGGCATCGAATCCGGCGATGAGCGGGTCCTCAAGGAGATGAAGAAGGGCATCACGCCGGACCAGGCGCGCGCCGCCGTCGGGGCTTGCGTGGCGGCCGGGATCAAGGCCGCCGGCTTCTTCATGGTGGGCTACATCGGAGAGACCACGGACTCGCTGATCCGCAGCATCAACTTCTCGAGCAGCCTGCCGCTCGACTATGTGAGCTACACCATCGCCTATCCGCTACCTGGAACGGGTTTCTACGATCGCGTCCGCGAGCGGCGCATGCACGGCGAGTGGCACAAGGTGCGGCACAATCGGCTGCTCTTCAACACGGATTTCTCAGAGCACAAGCTGCGCGCGGCCATCCTCAAAGGGGCGATCCAGCACCGCCTGAACCGCATGCATATGCGACCGGCGGCGAAGGCGTTTCAGCTCGCCACCGACCCGGTGCTCAGGGTCATGAGGTAATTAATATCCGCGGCGTGCAGGAGATCTGGCCGAGCCTCTTTCGGATTGTCGTCGGCCTCTACTGGCTCTATTTCGCCAGCCAGAAATGGCAGGGCGTGGGCTGGATGAAGCCGTTGATCGAGTCGACCTCACGCGCCAACCCGATCCCGGGTCTACACGAGTTCCTGGTCGCGGTGGTGGTCCCCAACTGGCTGCCCTTCGCCCTCGCCCAGGCTGTCGGCGAGACGGTGGCCGGCGTCGCATTGATCCTCGGCCTGGCCACGCGTTGGGCCGGCGTCCTCGGCTTCTTGCTCGCCGCCAACCTCGCCCTGACCGTGGCATTCGGCGTCAGCGACGACGGATTCCGGTGGATCTACTACCTCGCGGTGCTCGTCAACGCGCAGGTCATCGTCTCCGGGCCCGGCCCGATCGCGCTCGGTCGCTTCGGCTGGGTGCCCGCCTGGCTGCGCTGAAAGTCGATAGTCTTGCGACGTGAGCATCGACGCCGAGGGCTACGGCTTCCCCGAGCATCAGCGCACGCTGC
>Ga0070695_100002237_pt1 | contig 11081 bp, 10 predicted proteins | sample KBSK1252metaG_FD_65471 | JGI IMG/M metagenome (GOLD analysis project Ga0070695, IMG submission 65471) | Corn, switchgrass and miscanthus rhizosphere microbial communities from Kellogg Biological Station, Michigan, USA - KBS K1-25-2 metaG | ecosystem: Host-associated > Plants > Roots >...
TCTGGCGGTTCAGTCTGTCGCCAAGCGGCTCGGGATCAAGGCCGGCACGGCCATTCTCTCGATCCGGAGAGTCTATGTTACCGCGGGCGACGAACCGGTAAACTTGACGCTCCTGCTGACACGCACAGACCGGTATAAGACGTCTGTTCGCCTTCGAGAGGGTGCTTTCGAGTGAGCCACTGGACTCACGCCGGTAGGCCTTGGAAATACCTCTTCTCGGCGAACCCGTCTTCCTAGCGAAGGCACACGCCTACCGGGAGACGAGCGACTCCGGTCGCCACAGGCGGGCGTGTGCGGAAGCACCACCCGACCAGTCTTGTTTGGGCACAACTGCGCACACTTCGTATGAGCTTCAATACAGCCGGGAGCGAAAGGATCAGAACTCCTGCTGCGTCGACCCTCTATTTGGCTGACTTCTCAACCACCCGACGTAGGAAGCTCTGCGTTCTCTCGTGGCTTGGGTGCCGCAAGACCATGTCGGGATGACCCTCTTCAATCACGAGCCCGTTATCCATGACTAAGACGCGATCGGCGACATCTCGCGCAAACCCCATCTCGTGAGTTACCACGACCATCGTCATTCCTTGGCTGGCGAGACTCTTCATCACGTCGAGCACCTCTCCAACAAGTTCCGGGTCCAGGGCCGACGTCACCTCATCGAACAGCATGAGTTTCGGCTGCATGGCGAGAGCCCTGACGATGGCAACCCGCTGTCGTTCTCCTCCAGACAGGCGTGCAGGATAACGGTTCGCCTTCTCGCGAAGCCCTACCTGCTCCAGCAGCGTCAACGCTCTCTCCTCGGCCTCATGGCGCGGGACCTTCTTCACCTTAATCGGAGCAATGGTCACATTGCCGAGCACAGTCAAATGCGGAAACAGATTAAAGTGTTGGAAGACCATCCCGATTTGCTCTCGCTTCCGGTCTAACACCGCACTACTGTCGCGCTTGATGACACCATCTTGCTCGGAGTGGCCCAGCACCTCCCCGTCGATCAGGACCCGGCCTTTGTCCAGTGGAACCAGGTAGTTCAAGCAACGGAGGAGAGAGGTCTTTCCAGACCCACTCGGACCCACAACGACAACGACTTCCCCCTTCTGGACGGTCAGATTAATCCCCCGCAAGACGTGGTGGGCGCCGAACCACTTGTGCGCCTGCTCAACGACAATCGCCGGGTGACTCGTCTCGACCGGAGAGCTCACGCGTCCCGCATTAGCTAGCCGTCGCTATCCGGCGCTCGATCAAACCAGCGCCTTTTGAGATGGCGTAGCAGATAACAAAATAGATGGCAGCGACCGCAGTATAGGCTTCGATCGGTCGAGACGTATTCGTACTCAGCATATCCCCGCGATGCATAACATCCATGACTCCGACGAAGGTAACCTGTGCCGACTCCTTGATCAGGACTACAAAGGTATTCACCAATGCCGGGAGAACATTGCGCACCGCCTGCGGCAATATGATGAGTCCCATCGCCTTCAGGTATGACATGCCGAGCGAGCGTGACGCCTCCATCTGCCCGACATCCACTGCCTGGATCCCAGCCCGAAAGACCTCAGCCAGATAGGCCCCCGCATTGAGACCGATGCTGATAATGCAGGTCGTCGCCGCACTCATCCCGGGGGTACCGAGGACAAGAGGCAACACGTAGTAGAACCATACGATCTGAACCAGGATGGGTGTATTTCGGAATACTTCGATATACCAGCCCGCCACGAAATCGATGCCTCTGACCTTCATCCCCCGCAATAGTCCAATTACCAGACCAATCACGAGTCCTATCGTGGTAGCGGCCGCCACGATAAATAGAGTCACCTGAATCCCGGCGACGAGGAACCGCCAGCCCCGCGCTACTACGAGCCAGTCAAATTCAAACATCTATGTCCTCGCAGGACCATCATTGACGTGCGCAGTCGTGGAGCCATGAATGGCTGTCGCCTAGATCAGGCCAGCCAAGTCTGCCTAGGCTGGATCCTCCCCTTCTAGTTTCCACTTCTCAATAAGCTGTTTGACGAGACCGCGCTTCTTCGCAGTTTCCATCCACGCATCGACGGCAGCCCGAACGTCATCAGCGCCTTTCGGCACGTACCAACCGATATACGTTTGGCCGAACGCCGCCTGCAGCAGCCGCAGTCCCGGATACTGGCGAGTCGCGCCGATTCCGTAGTCGCTGGTCACTGCTTGGGCGTCGACCTTGTTGCTCAGGAGTTCCAAGATCGCCTGCTCCTGACGGACCCGAACGATCGTGGCGTTCTTGATCACACCCGTGAGCAGTTGATCGGTGCTGCTTCCTTGCGAGACGCTGATCCGCTTCCCTGGTTGATCGAGCTCTTGCCAGCTCTTCGCTGGGGAACCCTCTTTAACTAGGAGACGGTAGCCCACGCTCGCGAATGGCTTCGTCGGTTGTGCAATCGCTGAGCGTTCGTCGGTAAGTCCGCTGACAGCCAAGTCCCATTTGTTGGTCTGGATGCCCGTCGCGATGGTCGCCCAGGTCCCTTCCATCCACTGGGTCTTTAGCCCGAGTCCTTCACTCACCATCATCTCGGTAATCTCCGCCCACATCCCGACAATCTTGTTCGAATCCGTATCCAGATAGAGCATCGGCTTGAATGTCCCCCAGCCGACACGCACAACTCCTGCCCTCTTCAACTCCTCAATCTTTCCTGCACCGGACACCCCGCTCCCGCCAGTGGTAAGCACCACCATGAGCGTGGCCACAATGCTGACCAACCTAAGGTGCCACGCCCGCCTCTGCCCGACACTCGCCATGCTCCCCTCCTCTCTATCTAACGGGACGTCCACATGGGCGCTATTGCCCCTCACTTCCGCTCTACGCGTGTTCTGCATCAGTGGCGATAGGGAAAATACGGACTATAGCTTGCCGCGGTGCCCTCACAATCATCTGAAGGGCACGTCGAGGGAGGTCTTTCTCCGGTATGCAGGTGGCCACAAAGCCGGCATCGCCATTTTCGCAGCGGTGCACTCTCACTCTGATTTCGGTTATCTTGAGTCACGGTTGCCGGGTTGTAGTCCGAGCCTCCCCTGGCTACATCGCTTCCGTCGGATGCTTAGTCGTCGCACTCGTGGCCACCAAATCGTCGACCATCCCGTTGACCTCCTGAGCGTGCTGCTCCAGATGCTCCACCTCCTCATCCGAGAGGTGCTGCAGATTTCCGACAACCTTCAAGTACTCCCGCACATGCCGGTGCGGGATCGTTGACCGTGTAAACGTTCCGTCCAAGTACTCGAACAGTGGGAATAAGCCGGTCTGGACCGCCAACCGCGACATGTTGGCGCTGTCTTTCGGGTCACTCTCGTGGCTCGGAATGCACGGCGTGTAGATCTGCAAGAGCGACGGCATGTGTGTCAGGGCCAACTTCAGCTTGCGGATGTAGTCCTTGTAATAGAAGAGCGACGCGGTCGCAACAAACCGGGCACCGCTATAGGCCATCATCACCGCCGGGTGCTTCTTCGGGGTCCGCACGCCATTGAGATGCATCTTTGTCCGTGCAAAGAGTTCTGTCGTCCCGGTGCGATGTCCTCCGCTCGATGCATATGATTGATTGTCCATCACAAGGATCATGAAGGGATGCCCGCTCATAAAGGCCCCGGACAAGTCGTCGAGACCCATATCGAAGGTTTGCCCCTCGCCGCCGATCACGATCACCGGACGCTGAATTCCCCGAATCGCCGCCGCGGCACTCAACGCCACCGCGCCTCCCGCCCGCACGCCGAGGGCCGTCGGTCGAACCTTCGACCTGCCGGATCCACACGACCCGCCAAATACAATCGCATTCGGGGACTCTTCAAAGATGACTTGCAGTGCCATCTTCGTCGCCATCAGCCCCCCGCATCCCGGACACTGGTACCCTCCGGGAAGGTAGTATTGATAGTCGGTAAACTCCGGTACATGCGGTTGTCCGTTCACGATTGCCATCACCGTCCTCCTCTCACAACTCGAGCGCCACGCAGTCCAAAGTGCCAGCGATGCTCTTCTGCCGCGCCACCCGCCGCGGCCGTGAAGCCCTCTTCCGCCAGATGAATAATGTCCTCCGGCGTGACATCACGCCCTCCAATCCCGGCCACACGACCCAGAACTCGCGGACACGGGATGCTTCCGTACAACGCACTGCGGAGCTCCTGATAAATCGCCCCCGAGATGTCCCGTTCAATCACGACGACCACTGGCACTCGGGCCAGTAGCTCACGGAGTCGATCCGCCGGAAATGGGCGGAAGGCCCGCATCTTTACGAGCCCAACGCGCCGACCCGCTCGGCGCAGTGCCGCGACGGCGAGACGTGCCGTCGAAGTCATCGCACCCATGGTCACGATTACGACGTCCGCGTCGTCGATACCTTCTGTGTCGATCACGCCGCCCCAATTGCGTCCAGTCAACGCGGCGTACTCGCGATTTACCGCCTCGATCGCGTCCAATGCTCTCGCGTGTGCCGAGAGCAAATGATGGCGCTGCTCCATGTAGTCGTCCGTCCCCAGTTCGGCGAGGGTCCGTTGCCCGTGGTACATCTCGCGGTAGTCCAAGCGAAGGATGTCGTCTTCTGGCTCTCGCTCGTAGGGAGGCACGAACGCATCCACGTCTGCTTGATCCGGCAGTGACACCGTAAAGCTCGAATGCGAGACCTCCCAGCCATCGAAACACACGAACGCCGGGAGACGAATCGTCGGATCCTCCGCGATCCGAAAGATCTGGATCGTCGTGTCCAGCACGTCCTGGGGATTCTCACAATACACTTGCAGCCAAAATGAATCGCGCAACCCCACGGTATCTTGATAGTCTGGCGTGACGATCAGCGGCGGTTCAAGCGCGCGGTTGGCCACGGGTACGATCACCGGCACTCGATGCACAGCCGCCGCCTTGATGGGCTCGGCCGCGAAATACAACCCTTCAGAATTCGTCGCGAACATCGTTCGAACACCCGACTCCGAGCCCATCACCATCGCGTTCATCACGCTTCGCTCGTTCTGTAGATCCATGATCGTCGCCTTCATCTGCCCCTTCTGAATGAAGCGCGCGATTTCCTCAGCCACCTCGTCGGAGGGCCCAATCGGGAAGAATCCGACCATCTGCACTTTGCAGAGTCGAGCAGCATGGGCGGCAGCCTGATTCCCGGTCAGGGCACGTGTGATCGCCATCGGCATCTCCTACGGATGTACCTGGGTGCTATCCACCATCTGAATCGTCTGGTGGACGCACACCTCGGCACAGATGCCACACCCCTTGCAAAACTCGTAGTCCACGACATAGTGTCCGTTTCGCCAGAAGATCACGGCCTCCGGACAAAACGTCGGCGTAATGCAGAACTTGCATGTGCAATTGGCCTCGTCGGTCACTGGCAACCGTGGGCGCCAAGCCAAGAACGGATTGCCCTCGGACGCGCCAGCCAATGGGGGACGTTGGAACTTCGGCTTTCCCGACACCTTGCCGAGTTCAAAATGATCCATCCGCAGCTTCGCCTTGCCGGCCTGAAAACTTAGACCCGTCTGCACCCGGGTCCGCTCGTACGCCATCCGCGCGCCATTGGCGTTCATCTCCCCCAGCTTCCCGGGAAACCGCTCTTGAATGGCTCCGCAAATGCTGTCCAGCCCCACTGCACCTGTTGCTGCCGCATAGAGACCAAGCGCCGTTAGCCCCGACGGCGCGGGCCGCATCGGCAGCGCCTCTTCTGCAATCGCCGTCGCATCCACCGTCGCGACCGTGCCCTCAAAGTCATACGGGAACGGCACCTCGTGCGGCCACTCGGGTGCCGCCACCATCAACACGCCGCGGCGAATGCTCTGGATTGCCTGAATGATCCAATCATGTTGGTTGCCGAACAGCTTCCCTTCCATCACGAGCATCTCGGCAGTATCGTAGTTCGCCGAATTCGGGAGCATTGGCTGATCAGCGACCTTCATGCAATTAATCACGGGCGACATCCGGCGCTCGCCAGTGGTTCGCATGTTGACGGAAGAGAACTTCCCCTCTTTCGAGAGCGCTGCGGAAAGAATCTCGGTGGCCAGCGCGCCCCCTTGGCCCGCGATAGATACCACGGTGATCTCTTTGTAGCCCACCGCTCTCTTCAGATCACTGAGCTGCTCGCTTACGTGCTCCGTCGACATCAGGTCTCCTTTCAAAATGCCTTCACGTTCGCCATCGCGGCCTGGTAGCGCTCACGCTGTGTCGGATCCCGCAGATCGAGTACGGGTGGCGTCTTCAACATCGAACGACCGAGCGCCCCCTCCGCGAACACCTCAACTTCCGGGTCCAGTCCGACACTCTCAATGACTTCGCGCCTCACACACTCTTCGAGTCCCTCGCTTTGCTGCGCGGTCGGCACAGCTTCGACCTGGACTACGAAGCGGTCCTTCCCGAGGCTGTCTCGATCGAGGAGGATGCGCGCCGCGCCATTGACACCGGGCAGCCGCAACACGAACCGAAGAACCTCCGCCGGAAGAAATTGGCGCCCCCGAACCCGTACCATGTCATCGGCGCGTCCGAGAATACTCATGATTCGCCGCCCGGTCCGTCCGCACGCGCAGGGCTCATCCGTCACCTGGACAAGGTCTCGGGTGTCGTAGCGAAGGATCGGCGCGGCGTCAGCGAGCAGGTACGTCACGACCAACACGCCAGTTTCGCCTGGGCCTGCCGGCTCAAGCGTGTCTGGCTTAAGCACCTCATAGAGGTGAATGTCCTCCGCAATATGCAGCCCATTCCGGACACCGCACTCAAATGCACGCGTCCGGCTTTCCAGTTGCCCCCATACGTCGTAGCAGTCGGCGCCCCATGTCGCTTCCACTTCCTCTCGAATCGCCGGAATCGTCGTCGGTCCCGCTTCGCCCGATACAAACACCTTCCGTACTGGAAAGTCTTTGTGCGGGTCATACCCCATCGAACGGGCCAGCTCAGCGAGATATCGGATGTAGGACGGCGTGGCGAAGAGCAAGCTAATCCCGATGTCTCGAACCGTCTCGACATGCAGCCTCGACTTACCGGTGTGCCCGGGAACGAGAGCAAAGAATGTCCGTGGCTGACCGCCGAGCGGAAGAAAATTGCCCGCGCCGCCAACGGTCATTCCCCCCATACCCCAGCAATAGAGCATGATGTCTGCGGGCGTGACGCCCGCAGCAGAGAAGCCGCGGAGCGCAATCTCACCAAGCACGAGGCTGCTGTCATCCATCTCTGCTTCGGTCAACGGAATGATGACCGGAACGCCTGTCGTGCCTGACGTGGTGCGCTCCACACGGATCTCATCAAGCGGGACACACAAGAGATTCGCGTAAGGCAAGCGTCCATCGGCCAGCGCGGCAGCCTGATCGCTACGCACCTCGTCCTTCGTCGTGAGCGGCAGTTGGGCAAATTGCGTCCTTGTCAGGAGGGGTAGGGCGTCGAAATCATTCTTCCCGAACTTGTTCCGATAGAACCGCGAGTTGCGAGCAACGTGTCGCAGCAGACGGCCGAGCCGTCGTTCCTGAATGGTCTGGATCCGCTCTGTGGAGAGCGTCTCGCTCGTCACATTCCAGAACGGGCGACCGAGACTATCGACCGGCTTATGCATGCTCGAGCTCACGCTGAAACTCTAGTTCAGCACGGTAGACATCACGGTTCCCGTCATCGACCACCCGAATGGTTTTGTGGAAGAACGAGGACAGGTTCTCTGAGGATTTGATCTCCACAGAGACCGGGACGTTGAGGTCCTCACTAAGGACACGCGTCAGGTGGACCTGGTCGAGCGGCCCATCTATCCCACTGAGCTGCAGGTGCAACCGTTCGCTCGACCGCTCAATGACAACAGCCTCGGCGTACGCACTCGCCCGAATCAGAGCCTCGTCAACGTCCAGGGGGAATAGCGCTCGCTGTCCGATGATCAGCCGGTCTGCGAGCCGTTGAATTCGGTTTAGTCGGGGCGCTGTTCGACCGCACGGACATGGAGAACGGTCAAGTGTCCCGGCATCGCCTGTCCGATACCGGACGAGCGGGAGACTCGGCGACCCGAGTCGCGTGATCACAATCTCGCCAATTTCGTCCGTCCCGACTACGCGATCTCCATCGGGCTTAACGAGCTCGACGAGACAGGCATCCTCGAAGACGTGCAGGCCACGACCGGATCGGCACCCCATCGCGATCAGACCTGTTTCGGACAGGCCGTAGACATCCACGATTGAAAGAGGCGAATACTCACTCACGACGCCCCAGCGCTGCAGCAGCCGTTCTCGTACATGCGGGGCGGAATATCCGGGCTCTCCCCATCCGGTGAGACTTTGAATCGGCCAACGTGTTCCGGAACGCTCGGCCAATACCTTGGAGAAAAACTGCGCATACGTCGGCGTGAGAAAGATATGGTCGGGCGGCAGAGCGGGGATCACGTAGCGAACCGTACGCGCCGATCGTTCCGCCCCCGCATAGACCATAATCCCATCAAGAACCGAGACGCCATGCATGGCGCAGATCGCCAGGGCGTTGTAGCGTGGATCATCGGCCACGTAGACGCGGTGGCCAGGTCGCACTCCTGCCTCAAACAACGCCCGGGCGAACAGTTCAGCCTGGTGTCGGATGTCTTCGGATGTAAGGAGAAGATTCAGCCGCTGTTGGCTCATGCTGAATCCAACACCGGTGCGCCCGATCAGCGCCGACTCCTCGATGGTCACCACGTGACATCGGCCAAAGGGTGGCATCTCACGTTGATCGGCCACCAAATCGTGACGCGTTGTAAACGGTAGTTCAGACAACACCGCTGGTTCCACCTGCGCGGGCAGAGGCCGCAAGCGATCGGCGTAGAACGAGCCCTGTCTCGCGCGCGCCAAGCTTGTCCCAAGATGTGCTTGGCGCCCTTCCCTGGAAGAAGGGGCCTCGAGCTCAGGTCGAAGGAGACGCCGCAGGTGCGCGGAGGCCATCGTGCCCGAACGGTCCTTAGCGACCCATGGCCTCACTGCTTCGTTTCGCGTCAAGGTCCCGGGACGCCAAGTATTGGACCACTCCAGCCGCGGCCGTCAGCACATGTCGCCGCATTGCTTCCTCGGCAGCCTTGGCACTTCCTCTCTTAATGGCGTCGACGATGACCCGATGGTCGGCCACTCCCGCTTCGGGCTGGCCCCGCCCGAGGAGATACATCCGGAAATACGGCTGAACGGCGGAGCGCACCTGTCGAATCTCGCCCAAGAGCCGAGGACGCTGACTCCACTGGTTCAGGTACTCGTGGAACTCATCGTGCCGTCGAATCCATAGTTCATGCTCGTGCGCAACGCGTTCGAGACGCTGGACGAGCTCCTCAATCTCTACGTGGGCTTCGGAATTGAGATTGGGAATCGCCAACCGTAGCGCGAGACCTTCTAACACTGCCCGAATCTCAAAGACCTCCTGCACTTCACTCGGGCCAAGCTGCGTCACGATCACCGAACGATTGGGCTCAATGCTGACGAGACCTTCAGCATGGAGTCGAAGCAGCGCGTCCCGCACGGGCATGCGACTGAGTTTGAACCGCTGCGCGAGTTCTTCTTGCTTCAGCCGCGACCCGCCGGCCAACCGGCCGGACAGTATCTCTTCACGGAGGTGGCGATAGACGTGGTCGTGGGCAGCACGGGTGGCGGGATCTGTATACGAGGATACGGTTGTCATGGCGGATACATGGATACACGAAGGATCCGCCCCCGTCAATGTGGATTATGATCAATCTAACTAAGCAGATACGATGCGGAAGACTTAACCCGCAGCGGGTGTACCCGTAGCTCCGATCGGCGTCAGTGGGCACTTCCTGGCGCATCGGGTCTCCACCCAGAGCATCCACGCTAACTCCGCGCGGGGTGCTGGACCTGGTTACCTCATCGCAAACACTACCGTGGCCTCAGGAATAGCTAGGCGATCATGCCGGAGCCTCCCGCGATACCGGCCGAGGGGTACTGTTTAGCCGAGGGGTACTGCTTAAAGGTGCTCGGCGGCCACAGAACCAATGCTGGGTCAGCTGATTCCCGCGCAAGGCAAACTCCGAAAGACAGAGGGCCAAAAGTGCTGTGCGCACTCGGCGCCCCGGCTCAGGCAGACACAGTCGTCCTCCTACCTCCGCGGTTTACCTAACAGAATCGGTCCCTCCTGATCACATCCCGACCTGGCACCTGGCACAAAGGCCTCCTGATAACGGCTGCGCGCGCTCTTCCCCACAGAGGGCAATCTCCCGTCGCGTCGTCACGTACGGTTCATGCTCTCGCGCGGCAGGAATCGGCCCCAGCCCGGACGCGCCTGCAGCGTTCCGCGCTCGAAGACGGTTCGCCCACGCTGAATCGTGTGCACGACGCGCCCCTGCAGCTGCATGCCGTCGTAGGCCGTGTAGCCGGCCCGCGAGTGCTGCGTGCTCGCGGTGATCGCGGTCGAGCCCGTGGGATCGACGAGCACGACATCGGCATCGGCGCCCACCTGCCAGGTCCCCTTCCGCGGGTAGAGCCCGAAGATCTTCGCCGGGCGCTCGGCAAGCAGGTCCACGAGACGGGTGATCGGAATACGGCCTTCGTGAACACCGAAGTGGTACATGATCGGCAGCAGCGTTTCCGACCCTGGCACGCCGAACGGCGCGGCGAAGATGTTATCGGCACCTCGGCGCTTCGCCTCGGGGGGGTGAGCCCCGTGGTCGCTCGCCACGACGTCGATGTGGCCATCGCGAATCGCCGTCCACAGGGCGTCCACGTCCTCGCGGGAGCGCAGCGGCGGGCCGATCTTGAAATTCGCGCCGTGCCGGCGCACGGCGTCGTCCGTCAACACCAGATAGTGGGGGCACGTCTCGGCGAAAACGGTCTGGCCAGCCGCCTTCGCCCGGGTCGTCACCGCGATGGCCTCGCGGCAGCTCATGTGGACCACGTACAGTGGACAGCCAGCCACCCGCGCGAACGTGGTCGCCCGGAAGGTCGCCTCTTCCTCGAGAGCGTTCGGGCGGCTCGGGAGGTAGTGTTCCGCGCTGGTCTTACCGGCGGTGATGAGCTTCTGCTCGAGGTAGTCGATCGCGCAGCCACTCTCCGCGTGGACCATGGCGAGGGCCCCGGTGTCGCGCATGGCCTCCATGGCTTCCAGCATTTGCTCGTCGGACAGCATCATGCCCCGGCTC
>Ga0070695_100002240_pt1 | contig 11073 bp, 14 predicted proteins | sample KBSK1252metaG_FD_65471 | JGI IMG/M metagenome (GOLD analysis project Ga0070695, IMG submission 65471) | Corn, switchgrass and miscanthus rhizosphere microbial communities from Kellogg Biological Station, Michigan, USA - KBS K1-25-2 metaG | ecosystem: Host-associated > Plants > Roots >...
CAGATACCCCACCGCGCACCCAATATCGAGCAGATCTCCATCGCCCGTGACAGCCTCGAGTATCGGCGAACGCTCCGCCCGCCAGCGTTCCGAGCCACCTCCGAACCCGGACTGCCGTATCGGGTAGTCCGTCCGAAGATATGCGTCCTCAAGGGCGCGTATCTCCGCGAGGAAGGAGTCTGGCAGCGATTCGTCCGTCACGGCCTGTACGGCTTGATGCTGGTATTGACGGGCGGCCCCTCGATCAGCGTCGAAGCCCCCACGTGCACCTGTATTTTTCCGTCGACGATCCGCGTCTCATACCGATCGAGGCCGCGGATACACGGTCCGTCGTAGCAGGCGCCCGTAAGGTCGTACGTCTGGCTGTGGCAGGGGTTGCGGAACCACCCCTTCATGCCCATGAACGTGAAGTCCGGCCGCCACGGCACGGTGCACCCGAGTCGCGGGTCCTTGTGTGATAGGGCGAGTATCGTGCCGTCGTTCAGCTTCACAAGCCAGAACCTGCCCTCGGTGTTGTGCATTGGCTCGTTCGGAGCGAGGTCGTTGGCGCGCACCGTCGTTATCCAGTGCGGTCCGAAGGTTTCGTGCGAAACGTTCTGCGGGGTCGCCGTCACGAGCGCCACCGCCGCGAACGCAAGTATCCCGACAAGCACAATCGCAATCGCAAATCCCCGTCTCGGGAACGTCCAGCTCGGTATTGGTGAGGGCTTCGCGACGGGTACATGCCGCACGCGAGCCTCCTTTCTTCGCCTACTGCGGCGGGATCACCGGTTGTGCAGCATCATCACGCAGGGGGCCCCGCCCGCCGTCGCGCATGTTTACGATGAGATCGCCGCTAGCCGCATCCGTTGTCACCGGAAGACGGTTCAGCCCGATCAAGCACGGCCCGTCGAAGCACGCACCCGACAGATCGTACGTCGAGTCGCTGCACGCGTCTCGGAACCACCCGCGGAGTCCCAGCACCTCGAGGTTGGGGTTCCACGGCACAGTGCACCCGGTAATCGGATCGCGGTCGTACAGCGCGATCACCTCACCCTCTGCAATCTTGACGACCCAGAACCGATCGTGCTCAAAGAAAATCGGCGCCCCGATCGCATAGTCAGACTCAGGCCCAACGTTCTTGTCCCTCGTGGCGTGATAGTTCGGCGAGACAAACGTGATGACGGCAAACAGCACAATCGCCGCTCCACCCATCAACGGCACGGCTATACCCATAGACATCAACCACCGCCACCCCCGCAGGGCTGGATTGACATGTTCCGTTTGCGTCGTCATCGCTCAACCATCTGGTGGCGGGTCGATCTGACGAATTACGTCTACCGAGCCAGAATCGCCCTCTCCACCAGGGTCGATTCTAACGCGATGGCCGCCCCAAGCGACATCTCTGCACCCTCATAGACCGCCCTCTTCGACAGCGCCACCAACTCCGCCGGCCGGGCAACGACCTTCCGAGCAAAAGTCTCGGCCTCCGCGTACAACCGCTCTCGAGGCACCACCCGATGCACCAAGCCATGCCGATAAGCCGTTTCCGCATCGATCGGGTCACCCGTCAGAATCATTTGCATCGCCACCCCCGGCGGCAGATGCCGGGGCAGAGTCTGCGTCCCTCCGGCCGAGGGTATGTACCCCAGCGAGACCTCAGGCAGCCCGATCCGAACTTCGTCCGATGCGATCCGGAAATCGCAGCACATTGCCAGCTCAATCCCCGCCCCCAGTGCGTACCCATGAATCGCAGCGACCAGCAGCTTCTCCTGCGTCAGCATCAGCCACCATAAATCCCGCTCCCGCCGAGCCCGCCGAGCTTCCACGAACGACGGCGCCGTCCCAAACTCCGAAATATCCGCCCCCGCCGAAAACGCCCTTTCCCCCGCCCCTCGAAAAATCAAGGCTCGAACCTCGGAATCCGCCGCCACCGCTTGCATGATGTTCCACAACTCATCTCGAGCCCGCATGTTCAGCGCGTTCAATACTTCCGGCCGGTTCAGGGTCACCCACGCGATGCCGTCGCCAGCCTTCTCGTAAAGGACGGGCGCGTCGTTCATCGCCAGTCCGGCTTCATCACGGCGCTGCGCTTCTGCCCCTCGAGAACACGCGCCAGGTCAGCGTTCACCATCGCCGTGAACTCCTTGATCGTTTCCGAACCCGGCTTTAGCGTTGCCCTCCACTTGCGCAGCGCTGCCGCGTCGTTTGCGGCGAGGCCGGCTTCCTTTCCCATCTGCTCGATCAGAAAGACGAGCAGCTCCCGCGCCTCTTCGACTTCCAATTCGACCTTCATGCCTTCGCCGTCTTCTTCGTCGTATACCGGCCTCTGCTTCGGACCTGGCGGTTGGTTTGCTCGTCGATGAAATTGCCCAGCGCCTTGTTCATGCCGTCGACCAGCGCCCGCATTTCCTGGGAACCCTCTGCGCGATCGCTGCGCCAGCGGCGGAGCTTCTGCTTGCCCTCTTGCGAGACACCGCTATGGTCGACTACGAACGACGTTACGAGCGTCATCAGAGACCATGCTTCGTCCTGGTCTAGAATCAATTGCATTTCGACTATCTCCCCTTGAACTCTGGTCGACGCTTCTCCAGGAACGCGCGCACGCCCTCCGCCCTGTCTTCCGTTGTTTGCAAGATCACGGTCAGGTCCGTCTCGAACCTGAGGGCCTGCTCCAGGGGCATGTCCAGCCCTCGGAGGATCGCCTCCTTCGCGTACTGCAACGCCAACGGACCGCGTTCCGCCAACCGATCCGCAACCGCCTGCGCGCGAGCAACGAGCTCTCCTTTCGCGACAACTTCCGTTACCAGGCCGATTCGCATAGCCTCTGGCGCGTCAATGGGCTCGCCGGTCAGCACCATCTCCAGCGCCCGCCCGCGTCCCACCAGTCGCGCCAGTCGTTGTATCGCGCCGCCCATCGGCAGCAAGCCCGCGTCAGTTTCCGGCAACCCGAACTGGGCGCCGGCCACCGAAATGCGAACATCCGCCGCCAGCATCAGCGCCAATCCGCCGCCCAACGCATCGCCGTTGAGCGCGGCGATCACGGGCTTATTCGAATCGGCGAAGCATCCAAACGGGTCTCCGAGCACACCGCCAGTCCGTAGCGATTGGAGCAACGATTCTTTCGAGTCGCCCGCGAACGCCTCCCAGTCCCAGCCGCTCGAGAACGCGTCGCCCTCACCGGTCAGCACGATGGTGCGTACGGCCGTGTCCTCAGAGGCGCTTTCACAGGCCTCCTGAAGCGCCCGGACGACTCCAGCATCGATGGCCAGACGACGGAGTGTGATCCAGCTCGCAGAGCCGCGATTTTCCAGCGATACGGTATCCTTCGCCATGGCGCTCACTAGAGTTTCGTTTGGTAGGCCGATTCTCGCAACCGGACATAGGCGGCGCGCGCGCCTGAGCTCCCGCACCTGACACCTACCACCCAACCTGCTATCATCCGGCGCGTGCCCGAACTAGCCCTGGACGGTATCCGCGTCGTCGATCTCTCACAAGGGATCGCCGGGCCGTACGCCACTAAGCTGCTCGCCGACCTCGGCGCCGAGGTCATCAAAGTAGAGCCGCCAACGGGGGACTACACCCGCCGGCTCGGGCCTTTTCCCGGCGACGTGCCTGACCCCAACAAGTCCGGGCTATTCATTCACCTCAACGGCAACAAGAAGAGCGTTACGCTCGACATCAAGTCGGACGAAGGCCGCTCGGCCCTTGCAAAACTTATCGGGACTGCTGACGTCTTTGTGGAGAGCGAGACGCCTGGCCGAATGGCAGACCTCGACCTGCATTACAACGACCTGAAGGACGCCTACCCTAACCTCGTTTACGCCTCCGTAACGCCATTCGGCCAGACCGGCCCGTATGCGAACTACAAGGGCAACTCGCTCGCGGCGATGGCCCTGTCCGGACTGATGTACATCACCGGCGACCCCGACAAAGCCCCGCTCGTTACTGGCGGGGAGCCGGCCGAGTACTTCGGCGCCCTCCATGCGTGGGTCGCAATCCTCGCCGCGCTCGAGTACCGGGGGCAGCACGGCCGTGGACAGCACGTCGACGTTTCATGGCTGGAGGCGCTCGGCTCCGCAGACGAGTACAACACGCCAATGTATTCCTACCTCGGCGCTATCCGACGGCGCTTCTACTCTCGCCACCACATCCCTACGTTCCCCAGCGAGATCTATCCTTGCCGTGACGGCCACATCGTCGTGATCGGTGGCGCATCGGGCTTCCCGCTGATGATGGCGATCCTGCTCGAACAACCGGAACTGGAGAGCAACCCGCTCTTCCAGAACCTCTGGCTGCGCACCATGCAATGGAAGGAATTCGAGGAGATACTTCGTCCGTACCTCATGCAACACGACTGGCGTGACCTTCTTGAACGAGCGCAGGAGCTGCGCGTCCCGTTCGCCGCCGTGCTGGACCCTCAAACTCTGCTTGAGAACGAGCACATCCTCGAGCGCGGTTACTTCGCCGAAATCGAACAGCCGGGTGTGGGTAAATTGCCAATGTCAGGCAACCTCTTCCGCATGTCCGAGACGCCGCTGCGGCACAGCCCTGCCCCGTTGCTCGGTGAGCACAACGCAGACGTCGTCCAGGAGGCAGCCCGGTGACCCTTCCGCTCGACGGCGTACGGGTGCTCGACCTTGCTCAGGTTTACGCAGGACCGACAGCCACGCGCCTGCTTGCTGACCTCGGCGCCGACATCATAAAAATCGAGGGGCTGAAGCGGATGGACATCACGCGCAACTTCGTGATGCCTGAGAACGACAGCTCAGGCGACTACTGGAACAAATCCGGCTATTTCTTGATGCGGAACGGCGGCAAGAAATCGCTAACTCTCGACTTCAGCGAAGAGTCCGGGGGAGTCGGCATCGAGATCGTGAAGAAGCTTGCGACACACTGCGACATCGTTGTCGAAAGCTTTACTCCCCACGTCATGAAGAAGCTAGGCATCGACTACGAGTCGCTCAAGCTGATTCGGCCGGATGTAATCATGATCAGCCTCTCCGGGTACGGCCAGAACGGCCCCTGGCGAGACTACTCCGCATACGGGATGGGGCTCGAGCCGGCGTCAGGCATCTCGTCGATCACCGGCTACGAAGGCGGCGACCCGCTGCGCACTGGCATCTCTTTTACGGATCCCTACTCTGGAATAGTCGGCGCCGGCGCGGTGCTCGCGGCGCTCGTGTACAGGCGGCGTACCGGTAAAGGACAATACATCGATCTGTCTGAGCAAGAGGCTGCAATACCTGTCACCGGCTACGCGACGATGGATTACGCAATGAACAGGCGCCTGCCGAAGCGCATGGGCAACCGTAGCCTGTGGCACGCGCCCCAGGGCGTTTACAGGTGCTCTGGGGAAGATAACTGGCTCGCAATTACCGTTCGCGACGATGGTGAATGGGCAGCCCTCGCGAAAGCTCTCGGGCACGCTGAGTGGACGGATGACCCACGATTCGTTGATGTGGCTTCTCGCTTTGCGCACCACGATGAGATCGATTCGCTGATTGAGGGATGGACCGCGGGTGAAGATCACATCGAGGCGATGCACAAACTGCAGGCGGCGGGAGTGCTTGCGGCGGCCGTCCTGAACCCGAAGCAGGTGTTACTGGATCCGCATTTGAAGGCGCGGGGGTTCTTCGATAGAGTCGAAACTGTCCAGAAGGATGAGCGTTTAATTCCACACCAAATTGGAGCCAGATTCAGCGACTTTGAACCGAATACAGCACGCCGGGCACCAAAGCTGGGAGAACATAACCGGGAGATTCTGGGCGGGCTCCTGGCGATGACGGAGGACGAGATCGCTAAGCTCGAAGAAAACAAGGTGATCGGCGACGAACCGATCAGCGCTGTGCCGCTACCCGTGATGCGTATGTTCGTGCAGTGGCCGCTGGCGTCGTATCAGAATATGGGGGCGCTGGGCGGGATCGAGACGGACTATCGAGAGCAGTTGGGGATAGCATCAGAGAAAAGTGAAACAGAGGGAGAGGCGAAATGAAGTTTGGAGCAGTGCCAAACCAATCTGGAGTCAGCTGGCCGGAGCTGCTCGACGTGTGGCAGGACCTGGACCACAATTCGGGTTTCGACTCGCTGTGGCTGATGGATCACTTCGTGTCGGGGTTTGGGCAGGAGTTTGGTTCGGGGGAGCCATGCATGGAGGGGTGGACCGCGCTCGCCGCGCTGGCCGGCGCGACAAACCGTGTTCGGTTAGGGATTCTGGTGACTGGGAACTTCTACAGGCACCCGAGCATCCTCGCCAAGATGGCGACCACAGTCGACCACATTTCTAACGGGCGGCTGAACTTCGGGATCGGCGCCGGATGGCACGAGTACGAGACAAACTCGCTGCTGGGCGCAGACTTGATGCCGGTGAAGGAACGCATGGACCGCCTGGACGAAGCGATGCAGGTGATTAAGGACCTGTGGACGACGCCGCGCCCCGAATTTGACGGGAACTACTACAAGATCAACAAGCCACCGTACAACCCGCCGAACCTACAGGAGCCGCACCCGCCAATCCTCATTGGCGGAGGCGGTGAGAAGCGGACGCTGCGCATCGTGGCAAAGTACGCCGACGTGGCGAACGTCTCGGGGACGCCGGAAGAGGTGAAGCACAAGTGGGACGTGCTGGACGGCTACTGCAAGGAGTACGGCCGCGACCCGAAGTCGATTAAGCGCACGATCCAAATCCCGCTCTTCCTGAGCGACAATGAGTCGTTCAAACAGCGCGTGCTCCAGGGCATGGTGGCGATGCGCGGTGGCACCCCGGAAGAGGCGGCGAAAGGCATCCTGATCGGTGGCGTCGAGGAGGTCAGGGAGCAGGTGGCTCGCTTCCAGGATGCCGGTGTAGAGGAAATGTACCTCGCGCTGTGGCCGCGGTTTGTGAAGAAGGCCGTGATGCAGTTCTCGGACGAAGTCATTACGAAGTTCTCGTGAGTCGCTGGGCAATCGGCTGCATCTGGATAGCGCTGATCCTGCTTGTATCAGGTTGCGGCGGCGGTGACGGTGCGGGCACTACAACGCCCACGACGGTTGCGGATGCCGTCGCCGCAGCCGGGCGCGAGGTAGGATTTTCCGTGGTGTTGCCGCCAAACGTGCCGAGCGGAGTCAACACCGATCCGACGATCAAAGTCACCGGAGGGAAGCGCGTAGACATCGACTACTCGAACAAACCGGGAGCGACCACGCCGGAAGGACCGTACATCCAGCTTACCGAACAAAAGGACCAATTCCAGCGAGGCGGACCGTTTACGACCAAGACACTGGCCGGGGTATCGGTTCGGTGGGCAGAAGCCGTGCCTGGCAGCGGACTGACAGCGGCTGTCGATAGCGTCTGGTTCCAGGGCGAGACTCACATTTCGGCGTTGTTCACCTGGGGAACTAGGGCAGCTCCGATTCCGCTAACTGATGAAATGCGGCAGGTCGCGGAAGAATTGATTACGTCGATGATCCAGGCAAGCTCTCCCTCTGGCGGCGCTGTGGCCCCAACGTCCAACGCCGCCGCCACGCGGGTCTTCAGCGGCGGGGCTTCGGTTGGGCTGAATCACGGGAGCGTTATGCGGCTTATCAGCCGCGACACTCGTTCGTTCTCATGACGTACTTACGCTGGAGCTTTTTGACGCTCCTGGGGGTTTGTGCCCTGGTGTTGATCGTGGCTTGTGGGGGTTCTGACGATAAGTCCACTCAGACGCCGAGCGCGACCGCGAAGCTTACTCGCGAAGAGGCAGAGCGACAGGCCGGCTTTACATTTCTGATTCCCACCTACTTGCCGGCAAAAGTAAATCCCGAGCCTCAATACATTGTGTTTGGAGGCAAGCGCGGGATAGATGTCCGCTACTCATCGGCGGGCGATGGCAAAGAAGCCGAATCGCCGACCATTTACGTACACGAGCAGAACGAGGGGGAGTTGATACCGAACGTGTCCCCCGTGCTAGAGACGATTAAGGGGACGTCCGTCCAAGTGTCGGAGGTAAGCGCTGGAGACCCTGTTCCCGGGGCCACCGCGGATGTTACAGGGGTCTGGAGTCAGGGTGAGCTCAAATTATCCGTTGAGGTGATCTGGGGGCTCAATAGTACCCCTGTTGTTCTGACAGACGAGATGCGTACAGAAGCACGAAAAGTCATCGAGTCGATCATCAGCCAGCAGCCTAGCCCGTAACCCGTCTCAGCGCGATAATCCACGGCGGAAGGAGCGTCCGCCATGCGTGTCTTCGTCGCCGGAGCTACGGGTGTGCTCGGCCAGCCGAGCGTTAAGGGGCTGGTGGCCGCCGGACACGATGTCCGCGGAGCGGCGCGCAGCGATGAAAAGGCCGCGCTCCTCCGATCTCTGGGCGCGACGCCCGTCACCACCGATCTCTTCGATGTTGAGTCCGTGCGCGAGGCGGTCGCCGGATCCGAGGCCGTCGTTCACCTCGCGACGAAGATACCGTCCCTGACGCGGATGCGGTGGAAGGGGGCGTGGAAGGAAAACGACCGTCTCCGCCGGGAGGCAACCCGAAACCTCGTAGACGCTGCCCTGGCGACGAACGCGCAGACCTTTGTGATGGAGTCGATCACGTTCGTCTATGCCGACGGGGGCGAGACCTGGCTAGATGAGAACGCAGCAATCAATCTCGTCTGGGCGCCGCTCGAGTCGGCGATGGACGCCGAGAAGGAGACAAAGCGATTCGGCGAGGGCGGCGGGCGCGCCGTAATCCTGCGATTCGGGCTCTTTTACGCGCCATACGCAGCGAGCACTATCGACACTGTGAAGCTGGCGCGCCGCAAAATGTTTGGGGTCATCGGCAAGGGTGAGAACTACTTCTCCTCTATTCACGTGGACGATGCCGCCGCCGCCGTCGTCGCATCGCTTAACGCTCCGAGCGGGACGTACAACGTTGCCGAGGATGAGCCGGCCCGTCAGGAAGATTATGCGCAGGCGATGTTCGACGCGTTCCATCTCGGGAAGCCACGGCACGTGCCGAAGTGGCTGGGGAAGTTGGTGCTGGGCCCGCCGTCGAAGTACATCCTGCAGTCCCAGCGTATCTCCAACAAGCGCTTCAAGGAGGCGACAGGCTGGTCGCCGCAACATCGCGACGTGCGCGAGGGCATGCAGTCGGTGGCGGCTGCGATGCCCGAGAAGAAGGCATAACCTGGTGCGCGTACTCGTCACCGGGGGGACCGGCGTCCTTGGCCGGGAGGTCGTTCCGCGGCTCGTCGATGCGAAGCACGTCGTTCGCGTGATGAGCCGGCGTTCCGGCGAGTCGAACGCGCTCGGCGACGTGGAATGGGCGAAGGCCGACATCATGACCGGCGAAGGGCTGGCCGACGCTGTGCGCCACGTCGAGATCATCGTCCACTGCGCTTCGAGCCCGTTCAAGAAGACGGCGGAGACGGACGTGGAGGGAACACGGAAGCTTCTGGAGTCGGCGAAGGAGGCGGGCGTCTCGAACTTCTACTACATCTCGATCGTCGGCATCGACCGGATCAAGTTTGCGTACTATAAGTCGAAGCTTGCGGCGGAGAAGGTCGTCGAAGACGGCGGCGTGCCCTACACGATCTTGCGCGCAACGCAGTTCCACCCGCTGCTCGCCGACAACATGCTGCCGATGATGAAGAAGGGCCCGTTTATGTTCCTGCCGGGCGCGGTCAAGTTCCAGCTGATCGATCCGGGTGAGGTGGCGGACCACATCGTAGCGACGCTGGCGAACGGGCCGGGCGGTCGCCTGCCGGACATCGGCGGGCCGCAAGTGCAAACCGCGAAGGAGATCGCGCAGGAGTGGAAGGCGGCGACGGGTAAGAGCTACATCGCGATACCGGTACCGTCCGTGGGATTTCTGAGCGGCATGGCAAAGGCCTACAACTGCTGCCCTGATCACGTCGGCGGCAAGATAACGTTCCGCGAGTGGTTGGCCAAGCGATACCCGGCGTCCTGATCGCGCTCGTGCCGCACATGGATGCGGCCAATCGCGAGGCGTGGGACAGGCCACAGGATGAGCGCCCGTTGTCCGACCTCGGCCGCAAGCAGGCCGCCGCTCTGGCCGACGAGATGAGCAGGTGGTCGGGAATAACTGCGCTCTTCGCCAGTCCGGTAGCGCGCGCACGAGAGACACTGGAACCGCTATCCAAGCTGCTAGGACTGGAAATCCAAACGATGGCGTCGCTATCCGAGCGCCGCCCTGACGAAGGCGACTCGGCGATGGCCCAGCGCGGTGAACGCGCTGTAGACGAGTTGCGCAGAGGCTCGCCGAACGGCGTCATTATCGTGGCGTCTCACGGCGACATCGTGCCCGCGACTGTCGAACGCATCGCCCGGCGGCGACAATTGCGGACCCCACGGCTGGAGCGCCGTGGCCAATGGTTCGCAGTGTCGATCAGAGCTGACTTGAGCGTGGACATCGAGTTATGCGAGATTCCGGGCTTCCCGCAGTAAAGGGGCGGCTTGCGTATCCGGGCAAAGTTCCGGCTATTATAGAGGCTCCACCGGACACCCCCGGTAGCCGGTCATCACCATGGGAAACTGCATCGCATGTTCACACGAACTGGACCGCCATTTGTTTGGCGGTATGTGTTTCTATTGCGACTGCAAGCGCGCGGTGATGGATACAAGCGAGCCGGTGTACTTGCGCCCGCATGACCCTAAGCGGAAGCCATCTACGAACGGGACGGGGAAACGGAAGAAGAAGTCGGAAGAAGCGCCTCGCCTGGGGAATACTTAAGGCACTTCGGCAGGCTAAGTGTGCGGGTCCGCTGAGCGGAAGGTTCTCGACAAGCTCCCTCCAGAGGCGGCAGGCAGGATGAGCGGTTGTCTACGCGTCCCGGTGCAATTCTTTTTGCCTCGCGCGCTGTAGGCCGACTTGTTCGGCGGAGCGGCCATAGATGTGCGGAGGGTCCCAGCCCTGGAGGCCCGCGTAGGTGTCGATCTGCGAGCGGTGGTGCACTTCGTGCTCGAGGCACATGAGGAGGAGCCGCCAACCGGGGAGCGTGCCGTCCGTGTCGATCATCTTGATGCGTCGCGATAGCCAGTCGGAGTCCGTGCCAGCCAGGCGGCCGCTGAACTCGGCGAAGGACTCTTCTAGGGCCGGTAGCCAGTCGTCCCGGGATTCGCAGTCACGGAGC
>Ga0070695_100002241_pt1 | contig 11073 bp, 7 predicted proteins | sample KBSK1252metaG_FD_65471 | JGI IMG/M metagenome (GOLD analysis project Ga0070695, IMG submission 65471) | Corn, switchgrass and miscanthus rhizosphere microbial communities from Kellogg Biological Station, Michigan, USA - KBS K1-25-2 metaG | ecosystem: Host-associated > Plants > Roots >...
GGGAGGGTGCCGTGCTTCAGCTCGGCGGCACGCGCGTAGTCGGACTCCCGCTCCGCGCGCTCGATCTCGGTGCGAGTGGCCTCGATCTCGGTCTTCAGCTCGCCCACGCGCCGGTTCAGCTTCTTCTCGTTCTCCCACCGTGCCGTCATTGCGGCCTTGCGCTCCACGAGGTCGGCCAGCTCACGCTCGATCCTTTCCAAGCGCTCGGCCGAAGCCGGGTTGTCCTTCTCCCGCTTGAGGGCCATGCGCTCCACCTCGAGCTGCGTGATCCTCCGCTGGACCTCGTCCACCGCGGCGGGTACGGAGTCGATCTCCATGCGCAGTCGCGCCGCCGCCTCATCCACCAGGTCGATGGCCTTGTCGGGGAGGAAGCGGTCCGCGATGTAGCGGTGGGAGAGCGTGGCCGCCGCCACCAGGGCAGCGTCCGTGATCTGGACCTTGTGGTGGACCTCGTAGCGCTCCTTAAGGCCGCGCAGGATGGAGATGGTGTCCTCCACCGAGGGCTCGCCCACCATGACCGGCTGGAAGCGCCGCTCCAGGGCGGGGTCCTTCTCGATGTGCTTGCGGTACTCGCCCAGGGTGGTGGCGCCGATGCAGCGCAGCTCCCCCCGGGCCAGCGCGGGCTTGAGCAGGTTCGCGGCGTCCACCGCGCCCTCCGCAGCACCTGCCCCCACCAGCGTGTGCAGCTCGTCGATGAAGAGGATGACGGTGCCCTCGGAGTCCTCGATCTCGCGCAGCACCGCCTTCAGCCGGTCCTCGAACTCGCCGCGGTACTTGGAGCCCGCGATCATGGCCCCCAGGTCCAGGGCCACCAGGGCACGGTCGCGCAGCGTCTCCGGGACGTCGCCGTCGGCGATGCGCCGGGCCACGCCCTCCGCGATTGCGGTCTTTCCCACGCCGGGATCGCCGATCAGCACCGGATTGTTCTTGGTGCGGCGGGCCAGCACCTGCATGACGCGGCGGATCTCCTCGTCGCGTCCGATCACCGGGTCGAGCTTCCCCTTGCGGGCGAGCTCGGTGAGGTCGCGCGTGTAGCGCTTCAGGGCCTGGTACTTGTCCTCGGGGTTCTCGTCGGTCACGCGAGCCGTCCCCCGTACTTCGCGCAGTGCCGCCAGGATCCCTTCGGGCTTGACGTTCAGGCTGGAGAGGATCTTCGAGGCCTCCCCGCTGCCGCGGGACATCGCGAGGAGCAGGTGCTCCGTGGAGACGTATTCGTCCTGGAACTCGGCGGCCACGCGCTCGGCCGTGCGCACGAGCTCCGCCAGGCTGCGCGAGAACTGCGGCTCCTGTCCGCCCTGGACACTGCCTGTCCTGGCGAGCTCCCGCTCGGTGGTCGCGCCGACGGCGTCGGGGCTCACCCCCAGGCGGTCGAGCAGAGGCCGGACGATCCCGTCCTTCTGGAGCACCATCGCGCGCAGGAGATGCAGGGGACGAACCTCGGGGTGGCCAGCGGCGGTCGCCGCGGTTTGGGCTTCCTGCAGTGCCTCGCGGGCCTTGATGGTGAACTGAGCGGGCATGGGCGCCTCCGGTAAGGTACGCCGGAGTTGTTGCGATGTGAGTGGCTGACTGTCAAGTTTATGCCACGTGGCAGCGGACGAGCAGCCCGGGCGTCGTCTCCCCCTCGAAGGCGACGAAGAGGGTGTCCTCCCTCCGGAGAATCCGGAAAAGGTTGCCGGAGATGGTGGCGCGGACCCGTCCCCGGGCTTCTCCGGCATCCACCCGCAGGCTCTGGGGCGCGGAGAGCGAGAAGTCGCCGCTCACCGCGTCCTGGGTGTGCACGCCGAGCACGTGCAGCACGAAGAGCGCGCTGCCATCGAGCGCCTCCGGCAACCCAGCGGCGCGCGGGCCCCCGAAGCGCACCGTGTCCATGGCATAGGGGATCGGGCTGGGCGGGAGCTTCAGGCGCCGGGCGTACTTGAGGTCCAGCACCGGGGAGACCAGGCGCCCCCTGGAAAGGAACGCGGCGGGCCTGGCCGCGACCCCCTCCCCGGAAACCCGGTAGGACCCGGCGCGCAGGGGCTGCAACGGATCCACCGCCAGCTCCATGTCCTCGCGGAGGACGGCGGAGGGTGCGCCGAACTGCTCCGCGCGGAAGGCACTCTCCCCGTGCGCGACCGCCGCTCCGTCCAAGTTGTCGAAGAGTGTGCTCAGCACGTACTCCTCCACCACGTTGGGGTGGAGGAGCACGGGCACCTCTCCCGCTGGGGCGGAGGCGGCCGGACCGGAGAGCTGCCGCACCAGCGCCGCCGCGCGCTCCAGGCGGGCCGAGAATGCCGCGTCCTCCTCGGGCCCGCGCCCGGAGTGGCCGTCCGATAGCTCCCCCTCGAAGCTCACGTGCCAGCCGGCCGCGGTGGCGCGCTCCCGCACGTCCACCCCTGCCGAGTTCACGACGCGGGCCTCGGTCAGGGTGGAGGAGAACGCGCCGCTCCAGGTGGCGAACCCGGCCTCCGCCACCCGTGTCCGGATCTGGGCGAGGCGCTCCGCGAGGAGGGTGGTGTCCCCGGAGGCCACCGCCGCGGCGCGGGGGTCGAAGAGCACGACGTCGGGGACCGGCCCCGGCTGCGCCACTTGGGCCGCATCCGGGTCGTCGAAGGCATGCAGACGCGCGGCCGCGATCGCCGCGGGAGCTTCGCGCTCGATCTGGCGACGCTCCCAGGATCCCTTGCTGACCTTGCCGTCGGCCCACACCAGGAGGTAGCGCGCGGCGCACGACTCGGCGAGATCGATCGGCGCATGCGGCCCACCCGCCTGCCGGTCTTTCACCCCCAGGGAGAGACGGCGTCGCTCGGCCGCTCCCAGCGACCAGGCACGGACGTCCTTGGCCGCCGAGAGCGCGGCGACCAGGAGGTCGAGGTTCACGCCGAGCCGCCGATCCTCACTGCGGGGTGCGGGTCGAGGACCAGGAACCAGTGGCTCCCTCCCGAGGAGGGGACGCTCTGCCCCCACTTGCCGCAGGTCCCCAGGGCGTCCAGCAGCAGGGGGCCGAACGCCTCCCGGATGGACTGCAGGGCCCCGAACATGGAGCCCGAGAAGATGGCCGGCCGGTAGAGCGCGATCCCGTCCAGAGACAGCGTGTAGAGAGCCTTGCAGTTGAAGACGAAGTCCCCGGAGGCCGTGTTCACCTGCCCGCCGGAATAGCCGGAGAGGTAAACCACGCGAGGATGACGTCGGAAGACGCCGGCGTGCGCGAGCAGCTCCCGCACCTGCTCCGGACCGTAGTCCTCGAAGGTCCCCGGCGCCGGGAGCGCGCCTTCCACCTCGATGCGGATGTTGCTCATCCGGGGGACGGGAGCGTGGCGGTAGGACTCGGCGCGCTCGGCTCCGGTGACGGCGACGCCGGACTCGGCGGCGGACCAGGGATCGGACAGCGCCTCGTGCAGGCGGCCCCGAGAGACGATCGTGGTGCGGCGGCGGGGCAGGCCATTGGGGGAGAAGGGCTGCCAGGCATGATCTCCCGGCAGCGTCTCGTCCACGATGGACACGTGCGCCGGGCCCACCTCGTCCCCCACGCGGAAGCGGCCATCCTTGGCCAGGATCGACGAGCGGAAGGCGTCCGCCTCGGAGGCGTGGCCGAAGGCCTCGTGGGCCAGGCCCTTGGCCAGCGCGTAGTCGATCACCAGCGGGAAGGAGCCGGGCGGGTGCGTCGGGGCGTCGGGAAGCTGCAGGCACAGGCGGGCCGCCGCCTCCGCGCGCCGGAGGAACAGAGCCGTGCGCTCCGGGTCCCACAGCAGCCGTGGGTGCGGAGAGGAGATGGCGGTGGCCACCGTGTGCCGCGCCCCCGCGCTGGGCGTGGTGGCCGCCCCGCGGAGCACGCAGCGGGGCATGGCGTAGAGCACGTCGGTCCCGTCGGAGCGGCCGACGCGCCAGGCGTCGAGATCCGTCCCGTAGGCCAGACGCAGGGAGGGACCGGGGCTGCGCCGCGCCCACTCCTCCTCCAGCTCGACCAGGCGTTCTCCCGCCTCGCGCAGGCTGAGCGCGTCGAAGTGACGGCACTCCTCCGGCACGACCTCCGCCCGCGTCGGCGGAAGGTCGGGGAGGGCGGCCCGATGGACGCCGAGGGCGCGTCCGCCGTGGGCGGCGCGCACGGCACCGTCCAGCAAGGGGAGGGTGGCGTCCGGCAGCAGGTCGTCGCGACTGGCCAGGGCCGTGGCCCCGTCCTCGGTGAACACCTGCAGGCCGACGCCGGAGACGGACGACGCCGAGGTCTCCTCCACCCTCCGCTCCCGCACCAGGACGCGCCGCACGGCGCGCGTCTGCGCGCGCCACACCAGGTAGACGCCCGCGCTGCGCGCGCGGCGCACCAGGGTCTGCGGGAGGTCGCCGAGCGCGGTGAGGTCCTCGATCACCCTTGGAGGATAGCCGAGCCCTCGTGAGGGAAGGCGCCCCGGGGCGGGAGGACCAGGTAGGTCTCGAGATCGCCGCCGCGCACGGCGGGCGGCTTGCCGTCGAGATGGTGACGGATGACGCGCAGGGTGAGGGGGAGATGCGTGTGCAGGGGATGGTGTCCGGCTCCCCGCAGCACCTGGAGGGCGGGGAAGGGATGCCGGAAGGGGAGCTCGATGACGCGGGAGATCGGCGCCACCTGGTCGAGGTCCCCGTGCAGCAGCAGGGTGGGGACGCGCGGCAGCTCGCCGAAGATCGGGTCCAGGTCGTGGTGCATCAGGCAGTGCTCGAGCGTGGACGTGAGAGAGCGGTAGGTGAAGCGCCGCGTGTCCGCGATGGCCGCCCAGGGGAGCCTGCGCAGGTAGCGCGCCGTCAGGGCCCAGCCCGTGCGGCGGAACTGCCCCAGGTCGGCCCCCAGGGAGTCGAGCGCCACCAGCTTGCGATACTTGCTGGAGCCGGCGACGAGCGTCTGGTGCGCGTCCTCGGGGTCGAAGAAGCGGGGGAGGCTCGACAACACGACCCGGTCGATGCGGCCGGGGGCGCGTCGCAGGAGCTCCAAGGCCAGGATGGCTCCCAGGGAGTGCCCCACCACCGAGACCCTTTCCGTGTTGCGCTCCCGGTCCAGCAGCCCCAGGAGCGCCTCGGCGAAGAAGGCGGGCGTGTAGTCGGCCAGCGGCTTGGGAGAGAGCCCGAACCCGGGCAGGTCGGGGACCAGGAGGCGCCGCCCAGCCGCCAGCGGGAAGACGCGCGGGATCCAGTAGCGCCGGGACGCCGTCAGCCCATGCAGGAACAGGACCGGCGGCGCGTCCTCGGGACCGACGGTCTCGTAATGGAGCGCGACCGCACGCGCCGAGGCCCAGGTACCGCTGGACATACGGGGGGAAGCTAGGGTCCGGGTGCGGCCGGGTCAATCTTCGCTAGGATGCGCGGGTGGCTCCCTCGACGCGTCGTCGGCTCGAGCGCGCCGAGGATGCGCTCCTCCGGCCCAGCGCGGTCCGCTCCGCGCAGGCGACGCGGCGGTACCCGCTGGAGGACGCCGGCCGGCGCTTCGACTACCGCACCGCCTTCCAGCGCGACCGCGATCGCATCCTGTACAGCCGCGCCTTCCGGCGCCTGGGCCAGAAGGGGGAGGACCGGGGGCGGAACCGGCTCGCCCACACCCTCGAGGTGAGCCAGGTCGCCCGCACGCTATCGCGTGCCCTGCGCCTGAACGAGGACCTGGCCGAGGCGGTGGCCCTGGCCCACGACCTGGGGAGCCCACCCTTCGGAACGGCGGGGGAGGGGGCGCTGGACGCCGTGCTGTCCGGGCGCCTGGACGGCCGGGGCGGGCACGGCCTGGGGGACCTCGGCGGCTTCCGACGGGGCTGGCAGGGTCTCCGGGTCGTGGACCGGATCGAGAAGCGCTACGCCCACCCCGGCCTCAACCTCACCGATGCCGTGCGCGAGGGGATCGTGCGGTCCGATCCTAGCGCCCTCGTGCCGGCCGGGGAGGCGGCGGGGCTCGGGGACGGACCCGGCTCGCTGGAGACGCAGGCCGTGACGCTCGCCGATCGCATCGTGTCGGCCCTCGAGGAGATGGACGACGCGCTGGAGCGGGGGGCGCTCGACCTCCCCGCCGTGGAGCGGCTGCCGCTCGTCCGAGAGCTCCGGCGCAAGCTGGGCTCGGCCTATCCCGCGGCGGGAGCCTTCGTGCGACGGAACGCGATGCACCGGGGGCTCACGCATCTGCTGGTGACGGGGGCCATCCTCGCCAGCGAGACCGCCCTCGGGCGCCTGGAGCAGGCGGGCGCGGCACGCGCCGAGATCCTGGCGGCGCGGCCGGTCGCGCTCCCCGGCGCCGCCGCCGATCTCCTGCGCGGGCTGGAGGCCTTCCTGGAGGCGCGCCTGCGCCGCCGTGCGCAGGCCGAGCGGGAGGAGCGCCGGGCCCGCCACGTGGTGCTCGGGCTCCTGGCCGCCTACCTCGCCGATCCCCGGATGCTCGACGATCACGTGCTGTTCCGCTTCAAGGAGATCGCGGGAGTACGATACCTGCGGGATCTGCCCCGCGACGCGGTCGAGGCGGAGTTGGCGCGCGCCTACCGCCGGGACGGACGGTTCGTCCGGATCCTCGGCGACCACGTGGCCTCGATGACCGAGGTCTACGCCCTGGCCGAGCACGCGCGCCTGCTTGAGATGGGCGCGGTTCCGATCCCCAGTGCCGAGCAGCTGCGGCGCGAGGAGAGTCCATGAAGATCGCCATCGGTGCCGACCACGCGGGATTTGCGGCCAAGGAAGAGGTGATGGGTTGGCTGAGGGACTGGGGGCACGAGGTGGACGACCTCGGCACCCACGGGCCGGACCCCGTGGACTACCCGCTCTACGCGGCGAGGGTGGCGGCGCAGGTGGCGGGACGACGCGACGACCTGGGCATCCTGGTCTGCGGCAGCGGCATCGGCGTCTGCATCGCCGCCAACAAGGTCCCCGGCATCCGCGCCGCCTACGCCACCGACACCTACTCCGCGAAGATGGCCCGGGCCCACAACGACGCCAACGTGCTCTGCCTGGGCGCGCGCGTGACCGGCCCCGAGCTGATGAAGGAGCTGGTCTCCGCCTTCCTGGCCTCGTCCTTCGAGGGCGGCCGGCACCAGCGCCGGATCGAGCAGATCGAGAAGATCGAGAAGGGAACCTGGGAGGAGGTCGGCCGATGAACCCGATGGAGAGACCGCTCAGGGAGGCCGATCCGGAGGTGGCCGACGCCATCCTCCACGAGACCGAGCGCCAGGCCCGGGGCCTGGAGCTGATCGCCTCCGAGAACTTCGTCTCCGAGGCGGTGCTGGAGGCGATGGGCTCCGTGCTCACGAACAAGTACGCCGAGGGGTATCCCGGTCGGCGCTACTACGGCGGGTGCGAGTTCTCGGACGTGGTGGAGCGCCTGGCCATCGAGCGGGCGAAGAGGATGTTCGGCGCCGAGCACGCCAACGTCCAGCCGCACAGCGGGAGCCAGGCGAACCAGGCCGTGTACCACACCGTGCTGCAGCCCGGGGATACGGTCCTGGGGATGGACCTCTCCCACGGCGGCCACCTGACCCACGGCCACCCGCTCAACCTCTCGGGGAAGCTGTACCGGTTCGTGGCCTACGGCGTCCGCAAGGAGGACGAGCGCCTGGACTACGACCGCCTGGCCGAGCTGGCGTCCGAGCACCGGCCCAAGCTCATCGTCTGCGGCGCCTCCGCCTACCCCCGGACCCTGGACTTCGAGCGCATCGGCGCCATCGCCCGTGAGGTGGGGGCGAAGGTGATGGCGGACATCGCGCACATCGCCGGCCTGGTGGTGGTGGGGCTCCATCCCAGCCCCGTCCCCCATTGCGACTTCGTGACCACCACCACGCACAAGACCCTGCGCGGCCCGCGCGGGGGGCTCGTCCTCTGCCGGAAGGCGGACGCCAAGGAGCTCGACAAGATCGTCTTCCCGGGCATCCAGGGCGGGCCGTTCATGCACATCATCGCGGCGAAGGCGGTGGCCTTCGGCGAGGCCCTGCGGCCGGAGTTCGCGGCCTACGCGCGCCAGATCGTGGCCAACGCCAGCACGCTGGCGGAGGCCATGGCCGCCCAGGGGTTCCGCATCGTCTCCGGCGGCACCGACAACCACCTCTTCCTCCTCGACGTGTTCTCCCGCGGCATCACCGGGAAGGAAGGGGAGAGGGCGCTGGAGCGCGCGGGGATCACGGTGAACAAGAACGCGATCCCCTTCGACCCCAACCCCCCGATGGTGGCGAGCGGCCTGCGCATCGGCACGCCCGCCGTCACCACCCGGGGCATGCGGGAGCCGGAGATGCGCTCCGTCGCGCAGCTCATCGCCGAGGCCCTGGCCGCCCGCGAGGACGAGGGAGAGCTCTCCCGGATCTCCGGACGTGTGGCCGAGCTGGCGGGACGCTTTCCTCTGTACGCGCGCCGTCTCGCAGTCTCCCCCGCGTGACGGAGACCGCGGCCTTCTTCCTTCCCGGGGGGCTGCTGGCGTCGGCCCACCCCGGATACGAGCCGCGCCCCGGACAGGCGCGCATGGCGGAGGCGGTGGCGCGCACCCTGCGCGAGGGGGGGCGTCTCCTGGTGGAGGCCGGGACGGGCACCGGCAAGACCCTGGCCTATCTCGTGCCCGCGCTGGAGAGCGGGCGGCGCGTCATCGTCTCCACCGGAACCCGGAACCTTCAGGACCAGATCTTCACCCGCGACCTGCCGTTCTTGCGGGAGCGGACGGGGATCAAGGTGGACGCCGCCCTCCTCAAGGGGCGCGAGAACTATCTCTGCCGCTTCCGCTTCGCCGGGTTCCGCCAGCAGCCTCTGCTGGAGGCGCTGGAGGAGCGGCCCTGGATCGATCGCCTCGCCGGCTGGGCGGGGACCACCGCGGCGGGGGACCGCGCCGAGGTCGGCGATCTCCCCGATGGTCTCCGCTTCTGGCGCGACGTCAACGCGCGGGCCGACACCTGCGGAGGCACGCGCTGCCCCGAGTACGAGCATTGCTGGCTCACCCTGGCCAAGCGGCGGGCGGAGGCGGCGCAGGTCGTCGTCGTGAACCACCACCTGTTCTTCGCCGACCTCGCCGTCCGCTCCGCCTTCGGTGCCGTGCTCCCCGAGTACGACACGGTGATCTTCGACGAGGCGCACCTCCTGGAGGAGATCGCCACCAACTACTTCGGCGTCCAGGCCTCGGCGGCGCAGATCGAGGACCTGGCGCGCGACGTGGAGAAGACGGCCGCGCGCGCCGGCGGGCCGGCGCGAGGCGGCGGTGGGGCCGCTTTCCTCCGAGAGGCGTCGAGCGCCTTCTTCGAGCCGCTGCGTGAGCCGCTCCGCGGCCTGCAGGGTCGGCAGCGCTTCGCGCCCGCCGACCGGGGCGGCCTCGACGTGGAGGGGGAGTGGGCGGTGCTGTCGGAGGCCTTGGACGCGGTGGCGCGCGAGGACGCGGCGGACGCGGCGGAAGGGATCGCCTGGCGTGCGCAGGCGCTCCGCGACGCGCTGTCCGTCGTCCTCTCGCGCGACGACCCCGCCTACGTCTACGGCGTGGAGGCGCGCGGCCGCGCCAACATCGTCCTCTCCGCGGCCCCGGTGGACGTATCGGTTCCCCTCCGTGAGCGCTTGTGGGACGGCCTGCACGCCGCCGTGCTCACCTCCGCCACCCTGGCGGTGGACGGCGCATTCTCCTTTTTCGCCAACAGGGTCGGCCTCGAGGAGGCCGAGGGGCTCGACGTGGCCTCCTCGTTCGACCACGCCTCCCAGGCCGTGCTCTACCTGCCGAAGGGGATGCCCGAGCCGAGCGACCCCGCGTTCGCGGAGGCGGGCCTGGCCGCCGTGCGTCCGCTCCTGGAGATCACGCAGGGGCGTGCGTTCCTGCTCTTCACGTCGTACGCCATGCTGGCCCGGTTTCGCGAGAAGCTCGAGGCCGAAGGACGCTGGCGTCTCTTCGTGCAGGGGGAGGGGAGTCGCGCCGCCCTGGTGGAGGCCTTCCGGACCACACCCGAGGCGGTCCTCCTGGGCACGACCGCGTTCTGGCACGGGGTGGACGTGCCCGGCGAGGCGCTGTCGCTGGTCATCGTGGACCGCCTCCCCTTCGACGTCCCCGGCGATCCGCTGGTGGCCGCGCGCATCGAGCGCATCCGTGCGGAAGGCGGCCGCCCCTTCGACGCCTACCAGCTCCCGCTCGCCGTGCTGGAGCTGAAGCAGGGTCTGGGGCGCCTGCTCCGCAGCCGCGCCGATCGCGGCATCCTGGCCGTGCTCGATCCCCGCCTGACCACGCGCCGCTACGGCAAGACGTTTCTCCGCTCGCTTCCCCCGTACCCGGTGGTGCGTGAGCTCGAGGCCTGCCGGACCTTCTTTCGCGCCGAGGAGCATGCATGAGCTATGTCGACGGCTTCCTCATTCCCGTCCCCCGGAAGAATGTGGCCGTCAAGGTGTTCGTCGAGGAGTAGAGCTCACTCCGCCAGGGGCTGCGCCACCGGAGCGGCCTCGCCTACGCTCTCGCGGAGCGGGACCTCCTTCAGGCGAGAGACGATCCACAACGCGGCCAGGGTCACCGGCAAGCCCCACAGGAACACACCGCGGAAGGCGTGGGCGAAACCCTCGGCCAGGCCGTGGCGCACGTCCGGCGGCAGGGCCGCGATCTGCGCCGGCCCGCCGTGCAGCGCGAGGTCCCCCAGGCGCGCCGCCGTGTCGGAGGGCAGGTAGCGAGGGAGCGTGATCGCCAGCCGGTGATTGAGGATGGCGCCGAAGAGGGCCACGCCGAAAGCGCCGCCCATGGACCGAAAGAACGTCGCGGTGGACGTCGCCGTGCCCAGGTCGGTGGGAGCCACCGCATTCTGGGCCATCAAGATCAACACCTGCATCGTGGCCCCGATCCCCACTCCGAGGCAAAGCATCGCCACGGTGCCGCTGACCCCGGAGCGCGTCTGCGTCGTCCACGCGAGCAGCGCCAGCCCCACCGCCATGAGCGCCGAGCCCCAGAGCGGAAACACTTTGTACCGGCCGGTGCGGGCGATGATCCGGCCCGAGCCGATCGATGCCGCGATGATGCCGGCCATCAGCGGCAGCGTGCGCAGGCCTGAGCCCGTCGCGGATGCTCCCTCCACGATCTGCAGGTAGAGGGGGAGGAAGACGATGCCGCCGAACATGGCCACCCCCACCATGAAGCCGCCGAACGCCGACACCCGGAAGGCGGACTCG
>Ga0070695_100002242_pt1 | contig 11069 bp, 9 predicted proteins | sample KBSK1252metaG_FD_65471 | JGI IMG/M metagenome (GOLD analysis project Ga0070695, IMG submission 65471) | Corn, switchgrass and miscanthus rhizosphere microbial communities from Kellogg Biological Station, Michigan, USA - KBS K1-25-2 metaG | ecosystem: Host-associated > Plants > Roots >...
GTCGGTGCCTGGCTGCCGGCACGCGGTAAAATCCGTCTCGACGGTGCCGCCCTCGATCAGTGGGACCCGATCGCGCTCGGTCGCCACGTTGGTTACCTGCCGCAAGACGTTGAGCTGTTTGCCGGCACCGTGGCGCAGAATATCTCACGCTTCGACGATCACGCCGATCCGGAGCTGATCGTGCGTGCCGCGCGCGCCGCCGACGTGCACGAACTAATCGTGCGCTTGCCGAATGGCTACAACACCCAGATCGGCGAGCAAGGCGCGACGCTGTCGGCCGGGCAACGGCAGCGCATCGGCCTGGCGCGGGCGCTGTACGGCGACCCCTTCCTGGTGGTGTTGGACGAACCCGACGCCAGCCTCGACTCGGAGGGCATGCTGGCGCTGACGCAGGCCATCCTCAGCGTGCGCACGCGGGGTGGAATCGTCATCGTCATTGCCCACCGGCATAACGTGTTGACCAACGTCGACCTGCTGCTGGCCATGAACCTCGGCCGCGCGCTGGCGGCGGGCCCAAAGGACGCCGTCATGAAAAAGTTGCGGCTCGCCGCCCCCGGCATGGAGCCGCTCAAGGTCGTAGCCGAGGCGGGCAGGAGCGGTTAAATGCCCATCACCAATACCAAGGCTGCAATCCAGCGCCACCTTTGGGCCGGCATCGCGCTCCTAATCGTCTTATGCGGTGGCGTCGGCGGCTGGGCGGCAACGACGGAGATCTCAGGGGCGGTCATTGCCCCAGGCGTCCTGGTGGTCGACACCAACGTCAAGAAGGTGCAGCACCCGACTGGGGGCGTGGTGGGGGAGATTCGCGCGCGCGACGGTGATCGCGTCTCGATCGGCGACATCGTTGTGCGCCTTGATGAAACGGTAACGCGGGCCAATCTGGCTATTGTGCTCAGAGGCCTCGACGAACTGGTCGCGCGCAAGGCCCGTCTCGAGGCCGAGCGCGACGGCCTTGAGGGCATTGCCTTCCCGAGCGAATTCATCGAACGCCTGGGCGAGCTGCAGGTGGCGGCCATCGTCGCCGGCGAGCGCAAACTCTTCGATCTGCGCCAATCGGCGCGTGTTGGGCAAAAATCGCAGCTGCGCGAGCGCATCGCGCAATTGCTTGAGGAAATCGGTGGCATCGCCGCGCAGATCAAGGCCAAGGCGCAGGAGATCGTCCTCATCCAGCGCGAGCTCACGGGTGCCCGCGACCTGTGGGAAAAGAACCTGATGCCGATTACCAAGCTGACCCAGCTCGAACGCGAGGCCACGCGCCTGGAAGGCGAGCGCGCCCAGCTCACCGCAACCAGCGCCCAAAGCAAAGGCAAGATTTCCGAGCTCGAGTTGCAGATCATCCAGGTCGACCGCGACCTCGCCAGCGAAGTGGGCAAGGAGTTGCGAGAGGTCGACGCCAAGATCGGCGAGTTCGTGGAGCGCAAGGTGGCGGCCGAGGATCAGCTGAAGCGCATCGACATTCGCGCCCCGCAGGATGGCGTCGTGCATCAGTCCGTGGTGCACACCATCGGCGGCGTAATCAACGCTGGCGAGCAGCTGATGCTGATCGTGCCGTCCGCGGACAATCTCATCGTCGAGGCCAAGTTTGCCCCTCAAGACATCGACCAAGTGAAAATCGGACAGCGGGCCGTGGTCAGGTTTACGTCCTTCAACCAAAGGACAACACCTGAGTTGAACGGCGTCGTGACCCGCGTCTCGGCGGATACCACGGTGGACCAGCGTACCTCTGCACCCTATTACACCTTGCGGATTTCCCTGAGCCGCGAGGAAATCGCGCGCCTTGGCGAGGTCACGCTAGTGCCCGGCATGCCGGTGGAATCGTTTATTCAAACCGGCGAGCGAAAGGTGATATCGTACTTGATGAAACCCCTCTCCGACCAAGTGATGCGCGCCTTCCGAGAGAGATGAGGTCACGGGCGCCTTGAGCATAGTTATATGAGTAACGGAGTTGCGAGATGATATTTGGATCCAGAAAATCAAAGGACGCCCCAGCCGCTCCCGTGGCTCCGCCAGCTGCCAACGGCAAAGCGCCCGACGCCATGGTGCCCGAACGGTCGGCCGCGGCGCCGCGCCCTGCCGTTGTAGCCCCAGCCGCGCCGGCGCTCGCCAAGGCAGCGGCACCCGCCGCTGACGCCAACGCCCAGACCGGTGCGGCGTCGGAGGAGGCGCGCCGGCGCGCTGCCGCCGCGGTGCGCCATTCCTTGGCCTTCGCGCAAATCGTCTCGATCCTGATGCACTCCCCGCGCTATCGGCACTACACGCTGGGTGATCTTGAATGGCTCGTACTGCCGCCCCTATTGACCGGCCAGTGCAGCGTCGCGGAGGCCAAGTCGAAAGAGAACGGCGCCTCCGTGCCCGTTGCGGTCGCTCTGTGGGCAAGCGTTTCGCCCGAGGTCGATCGCCGGCTGGCGGAAAATCTCAACACCCCGATCCGGCTGCGGCCCGATGAGTGGCGTTCGGGCGATATTCTGTGGCTGATCGATGCGGTGGGCGATCGTCGCGTCGTTCCCGGCCTCTTGAAACAGCTGGCCGACAACACCTTGAAGGGCCGCGAAATCAAAGTGCGCGGTCGCGGCGAGGGTGGCAAGGTCGAGGTCAAGAACCTGCAGGCAACCCTGCAGCAGGCGGCCGCCGCAGCGCCGACCAGCGCCAACCCTTAAAAAGCGCAAAAGGCCGCACAGGCCCGCCGATGCCTCTCGGCGGGCACGGCGCCTCAGCCGCGCAGCGCTTCGAGCTTATCCTTGCTGGCCGGGGTCAGATTGACGGATTCGCCGCAGCCGCAGGCGCTCGCCTGATTCGGGTTGCTAAAGACGAACTGGGCCGCAAGCTTGTCGACGCGGTAGTCCATTTCGGCGCCAAGCAGATACATCACCGCCTTTGGGTCGATCAGCACCCGGGCGCCGTTGTGTTCGACCACTTCGTCGTGGGGTTGCGGCTCGCCGGCCCATTCCATGGTGTATTCCATGCCAGCACAGCCGCCCTTTTTGACCCCGATGCGCACGCCCGCGCCGCCCGTCCCCCTACTGGCGAGGATGCTGTTGATGTGCGCGGCGGCCCGATCGGTCAGGGTCATGATCTGGGGCCTGCGGCGCGGCGCGGACTTTGGGCGTTCTGGGCTCATGCTCGTCTCGAAGGGCTGTTGGGTGCCACTGCCTGCAATATAGCGCTATCGCCGCAAAAAATCGAGGGCCCAGACGCAACCCGGGTTACCGCTCAGTGCCAACGTAGCCTTCTTAAGCCTTTGAAGTCGCGAATTATTTCTCGGGCCGCATTGCGTCCCGGCAGACCCGTGACGCCGCCCCCGGGATGGGCCCCCGAACCGCACAGGTAAAGATGGGGCACGGGCATGCGGTAGTCGGCATGGCCAAGCACGGGCCGGGCGCTGAAGAGCTGGTCGAGCGTGAGTTGGCCATGAAAGATGTCGCCATCGAGCAGACCGAAGCGGCGTTCCAAATCCAGCGGCGAAAGGCTCTGCCGCCCGAGCACGCTGGCCTTGAAGTTCGGCGCGTGCGTGTTGACCGTGTCGATCACCAGATCGGCGAACTCCTCCTTGGCCTCGTCCCAGCTCTTGCCGCCGGGAAGCCGCGGCGCCACGTGCTGGACGAACAGGCTCGCCACATGCCTACCGGGCGGCGCCAGCGAAGCATCGAGCGTTGAGGGAATGACCATCTCGACGATGGGCCTGCGCGACCAACCGTATGCCCGCGCGTCGAGATAGGCCGCTTCCAGATAGGCCACCGTTGGCCCGATGATGATGCCCGAGGCATGGTGGTCCGACGCGGTCGTGCCGGGCCGGCAGCGAAAATTTGGTAGCTCGCCGAGCGCCACATTCATCCGGAAGGTACCCGAACCCGACTTTAACGCGAGAAAACGTCGGCGAAGATCCGGCGCCAGCGCGCCAGCAGGAACGAGGTCGCGGAACAAGAGTTTTGGGGCCACATTGGCGGCGACGGCGCGGGCCGTGATGTGCTCACCCGAGAGCAGGCGCACGCCCTGCGCTGCCCCCTCCTCAAGCAAGATCGCGGCAACGGGCGCGCCGGTCCGGATCACCGCACCGCGGGCGCGCGCCGAGCCCGCCATGGCCTGGCTGATCGCGCCCATACCGCCGATGGCATGGCCCCAGACGCCGGACTTTCCGTTCACCTCACCGAAGCAATGATGCAAAAGCACATAGGCGGTGCCCGGCGTGTGCGGGCTGGCATAGGCGCCGACGATGCCGTCGAAGGCGAGTGCGCCCTTGACCACCTCGCTTTCGAACCATTGCGCCAAAAAGTCGGCGGCGCTCTTGGTGAAAAGGTCGAGCAGCAGCCGCTTGTCCTCGAGCGTTACGCCGTAAAGCTGGCGGCCGAGGGCGGCGCCGGCCAGGACTTCGCCGAGCCCGCCGCCCACATTGGGTGGCCGCTTGAGCGCCAGCGCGCGCAGGTGCGAGGCCGCCCGCTCAAGCGCGGCCTCATAGTCGGGCAGGCGGGCCGCATCGGCGGCCGAAAAGGGAGCGATCGCCGCCTGTCGGTTGGGGAGACCGTAGGGCAGCAGCAAATAGCGCTCCTCGTCGACCGGCCAGAAATTGGCGACCGGCCGTTCGACGATATGCAGGCCAAACTTGGCCAGCTCGAGATCGGCGATCACCGTGGGATTGAGCAGGCTTACCGTGTAGGCGGCGACCGAATTGCGAAAACCGGGATGGAACTCCTCGCTCAGCGTGGCGCCACCCACAGCCTCATTCTTTTCCAGGACGACCACGCGCAGGCCCGCCGCCGCCAGATAGGCAGCGCAAGTGAGACCATTGTGGCCGCCGCCAATGACGGCGACGTCGTAGTGAGCCTGTGACATTGACCATTCGCCAACGACAGCGCGCACTTTTCGTTCGCGGCAATCACGCCTCAATTGAACGAGCGGGCGCTTGAATGCTAGGACCCACTTAAGGAACAAACCTCGGAGTTGCAAATGTCGAAGCCTGGGCTTCTGAACACCGGCCCGATGATGGACCTGATCAACCAGGGGGTGGCCAAGGCCTTTGTGGTCTACGGTTTGCACGAGGTTGCCGACCGGGAGGCGCTGTTGGCCAGGACCGGCAGCGAAATTCGCGCGCTCTGCACCGGCAGTCACACGGGCGTGAGGACGGATGCGGCCATGCTCGACCGGCTGCCCAACCTCAAGATCATCGGCAATTTCGGGGTCGGCTACGACACCATCGACATTGCCGAGGCGGCGCGCCGCGGCATCATCATTACCAATACGCCGGAGGTGCTGACCGAAGAGGTGGCCGACACCGCCATCGGCCTGCTGCTCGGCACCATCCGCGAATTCTATGGAGCGGAGCGATGGCTACGTGAGGGACGTTGGCCGACGCAAGGCGACTATCCCTTGACCGCGGCCTCGCTGCGCGATCGTTCGATCGGCATCATGGGCATGGGCCGCATCGGCCAAGCCATCGGACGGCGGCTCGAGGCCTTCGGCCGCCCGATCAGCTATTGGGCACGCAATCGGCAGCCCACCGTTGCCTATCGCTACTATAGCGAACTGATCGCCATGGCCCGCGACGTCGACACCCTGATTGCCATCCTGCCAGGCGGGCCCGCCACCAACAATCTTATCAACGCGCCGGTGCTCGAAGCCTTAGGCCCGCGCGGCGTCTTCATCAACGTCGCGCGCGGCTCGGTGGTGGACGAGACGGCCCTGATCGAAGCGCTCGAGCGCCGCACGATCCTGCGCGCCGGCCTCGACGTCTTCGTCGGCGAGCCCAATATCAATCCGGCCTTCTTCGCCTTGGACAACGTCACCTTGCTGCCTCACGTCGGCTCCGCCTCGATCCACACGCGCGGCCGCATGGGCCAACTGGTGGTCGATAATCTGTTGGCTTTTGCCGCCGGCCAATCGCCGGTGACGCCGGTACCCGAGACACCTTTCAAGGGATGGTGATGGTCTTGCCGAGCCGGCACGCGGCACCGGCATTGGGGGTGCGACATGGCCGACGCTGACTTGGCGGTAGGCATCCTGGGCGCGGGCTTCTTCGGCGAGCAGCACGCGTGCGCCATCGCCGCCGTGCCGGGCCTACGCTTGACGGCGGTATGCGATTGCGACTTGGCGCAGGCCCGGCGCCTTGCCGACCGCCATGGCGCTGCCGCCGGCAGCGACTGGCACCAGCTGGTGGCGGACGCGGCCATCGATATCGTAGTGATCGCGACGCCGCACGAGCTGCACATGCCGATGGCCATCGCTGCCGCTCAAGCTGGCAAACACATCCTCTTGGAGAAGCCGATGGGGCGCACGCTGGCCGAGTGCACCGCCATCCTGGAGGCCGCCGACCGCAGCCGGCGCACGTTGCTGGTCGGCCAGCTGCTACATTTCGCGCTGCCGAGCCTGGTGGCGCGCCAAATCCTCGATGCCGGCGACCTCGGCCGGCCAATCGTGGGTGCCAGCACGCTCGTCAAGCTTTGGATGGAGCCAAACCGGCGCCCGTGGCACCTCGACCCCGCGCGCGGCGGCGGCATGCTGATGACGGCCGGCATTCACGCGCTCGATCTCCTGGTCTGGTTCATGGGCGCGCCGGCGGTCACGGTGTCTGCCACCGCCGGCACCCTCATGCACGCCCAGGCCGCCGACGACAGCGCCATGCTGCTGGTGCGCTTCGCCGACGGCCGCTTTGGCCAGGTGTCGAGCATTGGCTACCGCGACGGCGGCGTCGTGTACGGCATGGACCTCGTCTGCGAAAAGGCGACGCTGCGCCTCGATTTTGCGCGCGGCGTTTCGATTGGCCGCGGCGGCGCGTGGACCCCGGTCGCCAATTCGGCGGAGCCCGACTGGATGTTACGGGCGCTGGAGCGTGAGTGGCAGGCCATGCAGGATGCCGTCCGCAGCGGGGCGCCCGTTCCGGTCTCCGGCGCCTACGCCCGACACCTTATTGCGTGCATCGAGGCGGCCCTGCAATCGAACCGCGAGTGCCGTGAGGTGGCAGTGGCGCCCTGAGGTCGCCAGAGCGCACCCGGTGCAAAAAACAGCGCTCGTCCCCGCGACGCTGGGAACAAGGACGACCTTTTGCGTTATCAGCAGCGAGCGGAAAATTTCGAGGAGTTGGCCATGGCCGAGCCGGCACCCCCTTCGCTGATGGGCAAGGTCATCGACTATATTCTTGGGCGCAACACGCTGATCGGCCTCGCCTCCTTCATGCTGCTGCTGATTTCGGGCTATGCCACCTGGCACGGCATGCGCGACTTTATCATTGGCGTCTCCTCGACACCGACCAGCCAAGGCCAGCTGCTGCCGGGCGGCCTGTCCTTATCCAATGATTTCCTGGTGATTGCCGTCGTTGTCGCCCTCACCTTCCTGATGTGGCTGATGCTACGCGAAAGCTTCGGCGCCCGACGGCAGCTGCGCGAGCGCTTGATCACGTTTCCGCTCTACCTCTTCCTCGCCGTCTGGTCGATCGGCTTTGGCTACGGCTTTTGGTGGAGCCTGATCTCCGGCGAGGAGGCCACGCGCACCGGACTTGCGGGCCTGCGCGAAGACGCGCGCGACGCCGCGCAAGTGGTCGCGGCGCGGCTAGATGCCGTGCGTGGCCAGCTCGACAGCGTGGTCGGCTGGTCGGACAGCCAGATGCAGCGGGAAGAGACGAGTGGCGGCAGCTGCGGGGTGCCGTCGGCGGCCGGCCGAGGCCCGCTCTACAACGCGCGGCGCAGCGTTCGCGACCAAATTACGACCTTGCGCGACGGCATGACCAAGTCTTGGCTGGAACCGGTGCAAGCCGACATCGAGCAGCTGCGCCAGGCTGCCACGGCGCTCGAGGGCGGCACGGTGGAGGAACGCCAGCGCAACTTCGAGGCGCGAGCCTCCGATATTCGCGGGCGGGCGCGCAACATCGCCGCGCGCAGCAACCAGCTGGGTAAAGCAACGGCGGCGGAGATGCAGGCGCTCGCCGGCGTCGTGGCCGTGACACCGGGCGCCGCCGGCTTTTCCTGCTATGATGCGACGTTGGCGGAACGCCTCCGCCAGGCGGCGGCGCAGGCGGAACAGCCGGCGGAGCTGAGGCTGCGGGAAGCCGTGTTCAATGAGGGACCGGCCGGCGTTGCCAATGCCGTTAAAAACCTATGGCGCAACCTTGGCGCCTACGTCAGCTCGCTTGCGACCTACCTGGCGAGCCGCGGCAACCAGGCCGCCGGGCGAACCGACACCGGCGAGCCGATCACGGGGCGCGATTTGATCGCGCTGTTGGCCACCATCGGCATCGACCTCGGCTTGCTGGCGCTGGCCATCGTCAATCCGCCGCGCGAGCCGCCCTCGATCCGGCCCTCGGGCACGCTGCGGCGCCAGATCAACGAGGCCATCGATACGGCGATTGCCCGCGCCGGGGTCGACCGTGAGTGGGTGCGGCGGCACTTCGTGCATCACAACAAGGCCTCCTACCTCGTGATACCCAACCTTTACAGCTGTGACCCCGACAACAAGGACGAGGCGGCCAAGGCGCTGGCCGTCAACCAACTGGCGGGCGTTCTGAGCGACCTGGAGTTGGTGCGCTGGCCCAAGCGCGGGGCGCGCTGGCTCTGGGTGAAGAGCGAGCTTGAGCACCTGAAACGCGAGGAAAGCCTTGGCAGCGACACCGACCTTACAGAGATCCGTCAGGCCTGGCTGAAAAAGTCGGGCGCGACGGCTGGCGAGGATGGCGACGATCTCATCCGTGAAGCCAAGCCCTTGCGCAACCATGGCCTGTTCTCCAAGGCCGAGCGAGCCTTGCAGATCGCCGGCTGGAGCGAGCGCGCGCGCAACGATATCGAGATCTTTCGCCTGGTCGACACCGAGGGCCTCACACCGCTGCTGATGGTCCTCAACGAGCCGCGCGGGCGGGCTGAAGCAAGAGCCGAACCGGAGACGGCCGTGGCCTGAGGCGAGGCGTGATAAGGCCCTCTAGCCCCAATTGCAGCGCATCTCCTGGCAGACCCGACGCGGCCCGCCACCGACCCGACAGCTCGTCGCCACCATGCGGCAGATCCGACAGCTGTAGGACGACAGGCAGCCTCGATAGAGGCCACCGCGGGCAAAATTGCAGGTGCGAATGGTTTGGCAGTCGCGCTGCGAGTCCCCCGGTGCGGGCTGGGCCACGGCACTTTCGCCGGCGGCCAGGGCCCCGGTGATGAGGAGCAGGAGCATTGAGGCACGTGCGATTCGCATGGCCACGGATCCCGCGCTGAGACGACCTTTTTGCGACTCCTGACGCCAGCATTGGCGAAGACGCCGTCGCCTGCAACGCTCCCGTGGCGGTTTGGTTTCGGTGGGCTCGTCGCTGTGCCTCGCCGGCCACGCCCGCCGCCGAAACCTTAACCCGGGGACCGCCAGAGCCCAGGCGACAAGGGGCCGTTGGGCTAAGGCCGGGGAGAGAGTGGCGGCCAAAAAAGCCCCGTCAGGGCTCTCGCTGGCGTCCCAGGCTCGCGGGCCCGACGGGCTACTCAGCCGCCACCTTTTTGGGTTGCACCGCCGCCATATAGTCGTTGATCAGCGTTTCGCAAATCTTGCCCGGGGTGTAGCGGTGCTGGCCGATTTCCGACACCGGCGTGACCTCGGCCGCGGTGCCGACGATGAAGCATTCCGAAAAGCTGCCGAGCTCCTCGGGCAGAATGGTGCGCTCGATCACCTCGTAGCCGCGCTTTTTGGCAAGCGCAATCACGGTGCGCCGCGTGATGCCGTCGAGAAAGCAGTCGGGCGTTGGCGTATGCAGCTTGCCATCCTTGATCAGGAAAATGTTGGCACCCGTGCACTCGGCGACGCGGCCGCGCCAGTCGTACATCAGGGCGTCGGCATACCCCATCTTCTCGGCTCGGTGCTTTTCGATGGTGCAGATCATATAGAGGCCGGCGGCCTTGGTCTTGGCGGGTGCCGTCGCCGGGTCGGGGCGACGGTAGTTGGCGAGCGTCAACCGGATGCCCTTAAGCCGCTGTTCCATGGGGAAATAGGAGCCCCAGTCCCAGGCGGCGATGGCGAGGTGGATCTTGGTTGCCTGCGCCGAGACGCCCATCATTTCGCTGCCGCGCCAGGCGATCGGGCGCACATAACAGTCGCTGAGCTTGTTGGCTTTGACGACGTCGCGGCAGGCCTGATCGATCTGCGCCACGCTGTAGGGAATTTCGAAGTCGAGGCTCTTGGCACCCTCCACCAGACGCTGGCTGTGTTGCGTCAGCTCGAAGATCACCCCGTTGTAGGCGCGCTCGCCCTCAAACACCGCGCTGGCATAGTGCAAACCGTGGCTCAGCACGTGCAGGCCGGCCTCGCGCCACGCCACCAGCTTGCCGTCATACCAAATAAAGCCGTCGCGATCGTGGTAGGGGGTTGTGTCGGCCATGCCTCGGGTTCTCCGCGGACCTTTGCCAGGCCGCGGACCCCACCAACCCGTTGGCAAAGACCCGATGACCGGCAAGAATTGCCCAATTTGCAGGCCTTTTCGCGGCTCCCGGTGGCTCACAAAGAGGCATGCAGGCCTGTAAAATGTCTTGCCAGCACTAACAATCGGGGCCAAATAAGTCAACATGACTGACATAATTTCCGTGCCAGCGCGTCGGTTACCGGCTCCGGCGGAGCCACGGGCGAGCGCGGCAGGCGTCGCGCGTGGTGCGGCGGCTGCCGACGCTGAGCTCATCACCTGTGTGGAGCTGTTGTTTTTCGCCTATCGCGACTTCACGGGTGAGGCCGATGCGGTGCTGGCCGAGTTCGGCCTGGGGCGGGCCCATCACCGGGTGCTACACTTCGTCAACCGCAACCCCGGTCTTAAGGTTCAGGACCTGCTGGACATCTTGAAGATTACCAAGCAAAGCCTGGCGCGCGTCCTGAAGCTGCTGGTCGATCAGGGCTGGATCCGCCAGATTGCCGGCAACGAGGACCGCCGCCAGCGACTGCTGCACACGACGGAAAACGGCGCAGGGCTGGCCGGCCGCCTCGATGCCCTGCAGGCCAAGCGCATTTCGAACGCGCTTGCGGCGGCGGGACCAGGCAACGAAGCGGCGATGCTACGATTCCTTTTTGCCATGATCGTCCCGGAAGAACGGGCTTTTGTCGAGGCACTCTTGCCGCGGCCGATTGAGGTCGCGCTA